>Ga0209656_10001393_pt1 | contig 15783 bp, 15 predicted proteins | sample BogFormECP12_OM2_FD_188239 | JGI IMG/M metagenome (GOLD analysis project Ga0209656, IMG submission 188239) | Bog forest soil microbial communities from Calvert Island, British Columbia, Canada - ECP12_OM2 (SPAdes) (version 2) | ecosystem: Environmental > Aquatic > Freshwater > Wetlands > Bog ... | reverse complement strand
GCAAGCGCCAAGACACCCAATACGCACGTCCAGCGCAGAGCCCGCCCCTGCCGGCTCCGGTGGAATCTGATTCTGGTGGTGAACATGGCTCGATTCCTGCGTGTCCAACTTGACTCAATGCCCGATTGACGCAGCGTCGACTGCTCGAGCCGCTTTGGGTGCGAGAGCGATAGAAACCGATGCAATGATGAAAATCGCGCCGATCACCAGCATCAGACCGTTGGTGGCGAGCATTAGGCTTTGGCTCGACACCAGGTTGTTGAGCATCTCGCGCACCATCTGTCCGCTTAGGCCCGGGGAAAGACCCGATGCGAGCTGACCGGTTGGGTCCACGATATCGGCGAGCTTGGCGTGGGCGATGATGCTGCGATTTTGCCAGGAGGTGGTGACAAGAGAGGTCGCAATGGCACCGGAGATCGTGCGCACGAAGTTCATGAGTCCGGCGGCGGATGCGGTCTCCTCTTCCTTGACCGACCCCATGGCGAGCCCGGTCAGGGGGACGTAGTACATCGGCATACCGACCCCCATGAAGAAGAGCGGGATGCAGATCACCCAGTAGCTCATGTCGGAAGTCGCATGGGCGCGCCAGAACGTATCGAGGCCGAGCCAAAAGCAGCCGATAAAGATGAGCACGCGCGGGTCCACTCGATTAGCGAGCTTGGCAGCGATCGGGGAAAAGATGACGGACAGGAGCCCTCCCCACGCGACCACGAGTCCCGCCCAGGTGGTGGTATAGCCCATGTTGTACTGCAGCCATTGCGGCGTCAGCACGTTGAGACCGAAAAAGGCACCGAACGCAAGCGCGAGCACCAACATGCAAGAACTGAATCCGCGATGGCGGAAGACGCGCAGATCGACGATCGGATTCTTCTCGGTCAATTCCCAGATCAGGAAGCTGAGAAAGCCGATCACGGCTGTGATGGCGAGCACGCGGATCTCCATCGAGGAGAACCAGTCCTTGTCCTTGCCCTCATCCAGCATGATCTGCAGTGCCGCCACCCAGATGACGAGCAGGAGCATGCCGACCTTGTCGACCGGTTTGATGACCGTAGGATCTTGGTAGCGCTTGAGCAGGATCCAGGCGATCGCACCGAAGAGAAATGCCATAGGTACGTTGATCAAGAAAACCCACGGCCAGGAGTAGTTGTCGCACAGCCACCCACCGAGCACCGGCCCGACCACGGGCGCGAGCAGTGTCGTCATTGCCCACAGTCCCATGGCCTGCATGGACTGCTCCTTGGGGAAGATGCGCAGCAGCAGCGTCTGAGAGAGCGCTAGCAGCGGCCCCCCCGCCATACCCTGCAACACGCGCATGCCGAGCAGCATTCCCAAGGATGTGGACACACCGCAGAGGAGCGAGAAGACCCCGAAGAGCACCACCGAAATGCAAAACAGCCTCACCGCGCCAAAGCGCCCGGACAACCATCCCGTCAGGGGAACTGTGATGGCCTCCGCCACCGCGTAGGAGGTGATCACCCAGGTGCCCTGGCTCGAGCCGGCGCCGAGTGCGCCCGCGATATTCGGCACGGTGACGTTGGCAATCGTCATGTTGAGCACCGCGACAAAGTTCGCGAGTGCGAGCACGATGCCGCCCACCCACAGCATCCCGCCCTCAAGTGGGGCCGGGTGCGTGGGTTCCTTGGGAAGTTTGGACATGACGGGTCCCTTTAAGGAGTTGCGGGAAAAATGGCTTATGACTTGCTGTGAGTGGCCGCGGAGGCCGACGCGAGTTGCTGCGAGTCGCTGCGCAGGTCGACCTTGGCATCCATAGACAGTCCGACTCGCAGCGGATGGGTGGCCAGTTCATCGGGATTCAGGCGAATCCGCACCGGGAGTCGCTGCACAACCTTGATCCAGTTGCCGGTTGCGTTTTGCGCCGGAATCAGGGCGAAGGCCGCGCCGGTGCCGCCGTTGAAGCCCTCTATGACGCCGTGGAAGGGGACTTTGTGACCATAGAGGTCCGATACGAGCTCGACCTTCTGACCGGGGCGCACCATTTTCAGCTGCACTTCCTTGAAGTTGGCGTCCACGTACATCTCACTCACCGGGACTACCGACAGGAGTGGCGTGGAGGGCTGGACGCGTTGTCCGAGCTGGACCTGCCGTCGGGCGATGACGCCATCAATCGGCGAGCGAATCACCATACGACCGAGATCGACCTTCGCCTTGTCGACGTGGACCTGGGCCAGCGCCACCGCCGCGTGGGCAGCGTTGAGGGAAGCCCGCGCAGTGCTCGCGCCGTTGATGACTTTCGTCAGCTCATCGCCCGACACTGATCCCGATGCGACCAAAGCCTCGCGTCGTTGCAGATCGATTCCCGAGCGCGTAACGTCCGACGCTGCGGAGGCCACTTGCGCCTGGGCGCGTGCGAGGTCCGCCTCCGCCTGCCGCAACGCCAGTCGGGTATCGGTGTCATCGATCACGATCAACACGTCGCCGCGCTTGACCTGCTGGCTGTCGATGACATTCACCGCCGCGACCGGTCCATCGATCTCCGCTGTCACCACGGCGACTTCGGCGGCAGTGTAGGCGTTGTCGGTCGACACATAGCGTGAACCGACAAGAGTCCAGTACCTGTAATAGCCGCCTCCCGCGGCCGCGACCGCCAGAGCCAGGAGAGCGAACAGGATGGCTCGCTTCCTGAGGTTCTTGGAATCGGTGTCTTTCGGCGTCGAGGCCGAGATAGGTGTATTAGATGCTTCAATGGGCTCGCTCATGGCTTTCTCCTTAAGAGTGATTGGGTTCTACATTGGGGGTTCGGGATTGAGCGCCGAGGCTCTGGGGCGAGAATCCGCCTCCCAGGGCACGCACCAGCGCCACATCGAGAATCAGCGCACGGGTTTCGAGCGCTGCTTCGGAGCGCTTGGCCGTGATCAACTGATCTTCTGCGGTCAGTACGTCGAGGTAGGTGGCCAACGCGCCCTCGTAGCGCCGGTTGACGATCTGATGTGCTTCGGCCGCAGCCGCGACCGCTGCCCGCGATGCGGTGAGCTCCCCTTCCAGGGACCTGCGGCTGGTCGCGGCGTCCGCGACCTCGCGGAGCGCGTTCGACAGCGTCGCGTTGTAGCTGGCGATCGCGGCTTCGTACTCCGCGTGGGCGCCGCGCAACTGACCCTGCAAACGCTCGGTGTTGAAGATCGGCAGCGATATGGCGGGCCCAACGCCAGCGGTCTGCGAGGCCGACTTGGTGAGGTTCGAGATGCCGATCGATTCAAGGCCACCGAACGCAAGCAGGTTCACGCTCGGATAGAAGCCCGCCTTCGCCTGATCGATGCGCCGGGCAGCGGCTTCGGTGCGAGAGCGAGCCGCGATGATGTCGGGTCGCCGTCCGAGAAGCTCCAAAGCCAGGTTCCGGGGCAACCCCTGGGATCCGGGGAACTGCGCGGTTGGACGGGTAATAGCGAGGCCCCGATCGGGGCCCGCACCGAGCAGCGCCGCAATCGCGTTCCGTTGCAGGCCAATCCGCTCGTCGATTGCAAAGAGGTCGCCCTGCGCCGCGGACTGCCGCGCCTCGACCTGACGCACACTGGCCAAGGTCTCGAGACCGAAATCGTGACGCTGGCGAAAGAGAGCCACGGTCTTGGTTCGAATAGCCAGCGTGTCCGCAGCGTTGTCCCGCAGCGTGTATAGATCCACGAGCCCCGCGTAGGCCGAAGCCACCGAAGTCGAGAGGATCAGGCGAGTTTGCGCCACTTCGACTTGCGCGGCCCGCTGCTCGGATACGGCGGCGGCCAGCGCCGCCCGGTTCTTGCCCCAGAAGTCGAGCTCCCAGGAGAAATTCATCGCCGCGATACCGTAACCGTTCCAGCCCTGGGGTGTAGCTTGGCGTGGACTCAGGAAGTCGTAGCTCTGCTTCGCCTCGCCCAGCAGCGCGTTACCGGTCACCTCCGGAATGAGCGTGCCATGCGCGCCCTGAACTTGCGCCATCGCCAAGTGCAGCCGCGCCCGGGCAAGATCGAGGTCCGGAGAACCGCGCAGCGCCTCCTCGATGAGCGCATCGAGCTGAGCATCCTCGTAAGCACGCCACCATCCATCCCCCGGCCACGCCGCATCCGGCGCGGAGAAGGAGTTCGCGCTGCCGAGCTGCTCGACCTTTTTCACTGCCGGCGGTGAGTCCAGGCGGGGAAGCTGCGCGCAGCCCGAGCTCGCAAGGAGGCCCGCAGAGAGCAGCACCTTTACGATGAGTGTGCGGCCAGTGGGTTGGCGAAGGTCTTTGGTCTCGAGCATTGCAATCTCCTATACCGTACGGTTCGGTACACTTTACATGAATTCTTGTGCGTGTCAACTATCTGGTTCGAGCGCGTGTCAAACCGTACGCGCGCGATGAAGTCCGAACAACACGCGCCCGCGTCATGCAGGTTTCCTCAGAGTTGATCACTGAGAGTCCCTCGCGGCGCATTTGTACCTCTGCAAGCGCCCCCCTCCCGGGGCGGTACAGTCCGGTTGCCTTGCGCCTTGACCTGGGCATTCGAACCTGCTTAACTGTACTCCTCGGTACTGTTTTGGAGTTGGCTGCAAGAAATCTGAGGCAACGCAAATATGAAGAAAAGCGACAGCAAGCGGCAAGCCATCCTGGACACCGCCCTCCGGCTGTTCCGGACGCAGGGGTTCGATAAGACCTCGGTTTCGGAAATCACCGCCGCGGTCGGCGGTTCAAAGGCGACGATATACAGTCACTTCCCCTCTAAGGAAGAACTGTTCGTCGAATGCATGATGGCGGCCGCGGAAAGCTACATGGCGGGGACTCTGAAGCATCTCGACACATCGACTGCCGATCCGGCTGCTGCGCTGTTCGACTTTGGCAGGAGCTTTCTGCACTTCATCTGTTCCCCGGACCAGCTAGAGGTGCGACGCCTGATGATCGCGGAGGCAGCGCGCTCCGGCACCGGCAAGCTGTTCTTCGACAAGATCACCGCTTTGCGGACGCACGTTTCGGCATTCATGTCCGCATGCATGGCATCTGGAACTCTCCGCGGCGACGACCCCATGCTTGCCGCCGACCATCTGGGCGCATTACTCGAGGCCGAGATGCTGGAACCCTTGCTCTTGCACGTGCGAGAAGGCTCACCGAGCGAGCAGGTGGTGGTGCTGGCGGCAAAACGTGCGGTAGCAGCTTTCCTCCGGGCTTATGCGCCAGCGGGCCGAGACAGGAAGCCCGCACCGAAGCCGATCGAAACAGTGACGCCTTGAACGTCCGGACAGTTCTGCCTCCCGCTGACTGACATAGCGCGGCTCGCGAGCTTGAGCGGCTGCTGCGGAGGCGTGAACCTCGCACGCCGGGCGTGCCTGGTTGCATGTACACGCTTCAGCAATTAAACTGTACCGCTCAGTTCTAACACGTGCCGCTCATGAAAACCAAGACTGAATCAAAACGCCAGGCCATCCTCAAGGCCGCCACCGAAGTTTTCCGGGAGGTGGGCTTCGAACGTGCTTCCATGTCGGACATTCGCGCGCGAGTCGGCGGCTCCAAAGCGACGCTGTACAACTACTTTCCCTCCAAGGAGAAGCTGTTCTTCGAGGTGATGTATCAAGCCAAGGAAATGGAACTGGGAGCGATTACCGCCGCGCTGAACCCAGAAGCCGATGACCTGAAGCAGGAGCTGCTGCATTTCGGACAGAGACTGGTGCCCGTCCTGTATTCACCGGAAACCATTGCAATCCGCCGACTTGCGATCGCCGAATTGGGACACTCCAACATAGGCAAGGTCGTTTTTGAGGGATCGGGGCTGCCCATGGAAAAGCAGGTCGCCCAATTCCTGAGAGCGGCAATGAAGCGCGGGGTCCTTCGCACCACCGATCCGAAGATCGCCGCTATTCACCTGCTCAGTCTGCTTGAATCCGAACTGCTGCAACGCGTACTGCTGGGCGTGATGGACGCGGTGAAGCCGGCGGCGGTCAAGGGTGTCGTGCGACGCGCGGTCGAGGCATTCCTGTCGGGGTACCAGCGCCGCTAAATTTGCCGGTCCCACGAGATCACAAGGACCGCTGCGAACGACCGGTGCGGCCAAGCCGGCGACTGACGGCGCTCAGGTCGACTGGACGCGGATCGACTCTACACGCGTATCCTTTCGCATCGATTCGATTACGTGCTCGCAGCGGTATGAGGGACCCGGACCGATCAGTTCGACCTCGATGACCGAAAAGCCGTCCTGTCCCAGAAAATCCAGGCGATAGGCAAAGTGATTGCCGAGCAATGAGCTCAAGAATTCGTCGTCGCTTGCATGCGGCACGCCCGGGCTGAGTTCGACTGTGAGTCGAACCTCGCAAACCGTCTCGTCCTCCGCCGCCGCTGTAGATGGACCGCCGAGCATCGCGAGTAGCACTACAGCTGCCACAGCGCCAGAAGCGCGTGAGTAGTTCGCTTTCAGGCAGAGCCATTGGTAAGCCTTCATAAGTGTCCCACCTCGTATGTGGCGCTGCGGCCGTACCAGCCGGGCGCCTGCATCCTCTTGGAAACAGCCTGCTTGCACTCGGAACTCTGTTTATCCTCGTTGCTTTTCAGGCACGCAACCGCGTCGGGACCGTTCTTGCCCGCACACAGGTTCTCAAAGTCTCCTTTGCACGCTTTTAGAAACGCATTCACGGCAAACTTCAACTCCGACGCAGCGTCGCGCCGAACGAGCAACGAAAGATTCATGGCCACCACAGTACACGTGCTTGTAAACGGCGACAACACTCAGCCGATTCATGCAAGTTTCCTATGAGTCAATACATCTTGATCACGCTCACGACTTCAGACGCGCTTAGAATCGCGCGTGCGGTCTGAATGAAAGGTTCCACAGCTCCTCTCTTTATCGTACTGTGCGGTACCGTACGGTTGTGATTGACATGTGGCTCCGATTACGTAAACTGGACTGTACCGTACCTGTTATGCGACGAGCCGGAGTCGATTCCTTTCATGCAATCCGAGTTGACGGACAAGAAATCCCGCAGACCCAAAACTGTCATCGTCCAGATTCGAGTCGCCGACCCTCTGTTCTGCCGAGAGCTGACAGCGGCGCTAACCGCTGCCGGACTCAGTGTGGAGGATCTTGCCGCGCCGCCTACGAATGGAGCGCTCATCGTCCGGGTTCTGGATGAGCCGCCGCTGACCCCAAGCTTCGGTCAGAGCGTCATCCTGCCCGTGAGCACCGACACCATCGTGGCAGCCGTTCAGCTAGCCATGCAGGGCACACTGGAGCTCGACGCTCTGCGTTGCGAGGTGGATAAGCTGCGCGCCCTTCTCAACGAGGAGCAGACCGTGAGCATAGCGGTGGGAATGCTCGCCGAGCGGTTCCAGCTCGCACCCGTCGATGCTTATAAGCGGCTGAGGCGGCATGCACGCGACACTCAGGTGAAGCTCCAGAGCATCGGTGCTCAGCTGGTGACCAACGCGAGCAGCGCCAATCAGCTCTTTCGCACAATCATGGCGTCTATGGAATCACCGAAGATGCGGTCGCAGACCTCCAACTGACCAGCTGCAGAGATCTACCCATGTTCCAACTGACATGAGGATTCGCGCACGCGCTCCGCGGTCGAAGAGGTCGACGTGCAACTGCAAGGATTGCAATTGTGGGCGGGCGGATGCGTCCGACGCAGTCGCGCGCGAGCGTGAGCGGCTGGGGTACGAGCTGCACGACGGGATTTGCCAGCAGCTTGTAGGCATGGCATACCTTCTCAGTCCGCTGATCGGCTCCGCCGTACAGCGTGCTCCCGAGCTCGCGCGCGAGCTCGAGCACATCGGGACGTTGCTCCAAGAAACGCTGCGGGCTTCTCGAGCGCTCGCCCACGACTGGGCGGACAGTAGCGAGCGCGAGCTGAGCCGCTGTGAGGCCGCATTCAAGGCGCAGGCGGCGCGGCTGCAGGATGAGCACCAGGTCTCGATCACCTTCGATGCCTCACTCCTGTTTACTCTTCGACTCGACGGCAGCATGCTCGTCGAGCTTGAGAAATTCGCACTTGAGGCGATGCGTAACGCCGTTCGGCACGGCCGAGCCGGGCGTATCGCAGTGCTGGTGAGGGAAGCTGGCACCGACTGGCAGCTCGACATCAGCGATGATGGCGTCGGCGTCGGTCTGCCAAGCGACTCGACCAGGCATGGTCGCCTCGGGCTGCGGAGCATGCGTCATCGCGCCAGCCGGGTCGGGGGGCGATTCGAGATCATGCGTCTTACACCGCGGGGAACATGCGTGCGCCTCTCCTGGCCAAAGCAGTCACCAGGATAAGGCGCTCGGCGCCCGACTTCTTATACCGCGCCGACATGGCCCTAGAACAAGTTGTCACGTCCACCAATGCGGCTATGGAGATGAAGACCGAGCCTCGCCGGCGTCCCCCTCAATGGATTCCCGACTTTCCAATGCTGGCTTCTACGAGGCGCACGACGTCAATCAGCATGACGAGTTGCTGATCGATCATGGCGACGCCGGACAAGAAATGCGTATCCACCGTGCCACACGCCGCCGGCGGGGATGCGCCGTTGCCAGCGGCTAAACTCACGACGTCCGAGACGGCGTCGACCAGACACCCCGCCGTAACGGCGGTGCCCGGTGTCTCGACGCGCACTACAATCACCACTGAGGTCGGCGTTCGCTCGCACGGTTGCATACCGAGGCGCGTGCGCAAGTCGAAAACGGGCACAACCGAGCCACGCAAGTTCATGACGCCGAGCACATAATTGGGTGATCGGGGTGTCTTCGAGATCGCCTCCCAGCCGCGAATCTCCTGCACGGTCAAGATGGGAATGCCAAACTGCTCCTCGGCGAGGAGACACGTGAGGTATTGACCTGATGTTTCACGCGTAGTGTCCGCCGTGTTTACCGCCGGATGACTTGATTCTTCCTTCATGGGCTCCGCCCTCCTGACAAGTTTGGTTCTCGAGTTAAAAGTCTTTCCACGCAGTCTCGTCGGCGTCGGTGCCTGTGCGGGAGGCCGTGGCCCGGGAGTCAGTCTTGCGGGAGCTGCGACCCGCTGAGTCATTCAACCCAGTCCAGGGGCGTTTGGCCGCGCGGCGCTCCGTCGGGGGCGTGGTCCTCCCCGGGGCTGCCGCACGAGCCGGTCGCGACGTCGCTGCGGCCGGGGCGTCCCCGACGTCGTAACGGGCCATCAGCTGAATAAGGCCCCTTGCTTGATCGTTGAGCGCCTGCGCGGCGGCGGAGGCTTCTTCCACCAATGCTGCGTTTTGCTGCGTCACATCGTCCATCATTGTGATCGCCCTGTTGACCTGCTCGATTCCCGAGGCCTGTTCGCGGCTGGAGCTTGCGATCTCCGCCATGACATCGGTCACCTTCTTGACGCCGATGACGATCTCTCCCAGGGCTTTGCCGGATTCGTCCACCAATTTGGTCCCTTCAGCCACCTTGCCGACTGAGTCTTGAATCAAGGTCTTGATCTCCTTAGCGGCCTCGGCACTGCGCGATGCGAGGTTACGAACCTCGGACGCTACCACCGCAAACCCACGTCCCTGCTCGCCGGCTCGCGCCGCTTCCACCGCCGCATTGAGCGCAAGCAGATTGGTCTGGAACGCGATCTCGTCGATGACACTGATGATGTCGGCGATCCGCTTTGAGGAAGCATTGATCTCACCCATGGCGGCCACCGCCGCACCGACCACCGAACCGCCCTTCTCGGCCTGCAGGCGCGCCGCGGCTGCAAGCTGATTGGCCTGCGCGGCATTGTCGGCGTTGTTCTTGACAGTCGAGGTCATCTCTTCCATCGAGGAAGCGGTTTCCTCCAAGCTCGAGGCCTGCTCTTCGGTTCGCTGGCTCAAATCCGCGTTGCCGCGTGAGATCTCCTCAGCGCCCGTGCTGACCTCGGCCGCCGTCCTCGTCATCGTCCGGACCACCTCCGTCATATTGTCAAGGAGCCGGTTCATGCCTTCAGCCAGCGTCTTGAAGAAGCCGTCTTTGCCCTGCTCACGGATTCTCGAGGTCAGGACCCCCTCGATGGCCTTCGCGACGATTGCCTTCACTTCCTCTTCGGCGGACACCTCCTGCGTTCGGTCGAACCACTCGACTACGGTGCCGATCCGACGCCCGTCCGCGGCAACAACGGGGTTCGCTACCACCCGCAGCACAGCGCCGCCGAGCTTTACGTCCGCCCGGTGTGTCCCGGTCAGACTTGCCAGCATGTTGCGTTGGTGCGAGGGCACCTTGTGGAAGGCATCGAAGGAGCTGCCGAGAATCCGCTCCGCATCGAATTGCGGCATTTGCTTGCGAATCTCGCTTGCTTGATTGCGGAAAATCGCCCGCACCGCATCGTTCATATAGATGATCTTGCCGTCAGGGTCCGCCAGCATCGCCCCGGCCGACACGCGATCGAGCGCCGTGCGAATCCGTCCGTTCTCCGTCGCCGTGACACTCTCCGCGTCGGTCCTTTCCTTGAGGCTGCGCTGCATTGCGTCGAGCGCCGACAGCACCTGACCGGTCTCATCGCTCGATGCGACAGCCACCGGCGTGGCATAGTTGCCCTTCCCGATTTCGGCGAGCACACGAACCGCCTGATTCAGAGGGTTCTTGATCGCGCGGGTGATCAGAACGGCAAGTACACACGCGATCAACACCGCACCCACCGAGAGCGCGATCAGTAGCACCCGGGAACCGCGGTATGACGCGGCCAGCGCGTCCGCCCGGGCCTGCATGTGGACTTGCTGGAACTCGGCGAGTTTCTGCAAACGGCCAAAAAGCTCAAGCTGCGCCGGCCGCGACTTCGTCAACATCGTCTCTTTCGCGCCCCTGAAGTCGCCAGCTTCAATCTGGCGAATGAATTCCTCATCGAGCGGTATCACTATCGCCTTGGCGACCAACGCAGACTGCAGCAAGGCTTTGCCTTCCGCCGACTGGACGCGGGTTGCCATCGTATCGGCATACTGCTTGCTCTTTTCGATGAGTTCACGGGTCTTGGCTATTTCCGAATGGATTTCGACCTTGTCGTCCACAATGAGCATGTTGCGTGTGTGGCGCATCGATTCAGACACACTGGTCGCCCAGGCGTTGACCGTTTCAACCTTGACAAGCTCAGGGCCGGTGATCTCGCTCATCGCGTCGTTGAAGCCGGCGAGCCGTACGAGACTCAGCGCGATGCCGGCGCCGAATACGAGGATGACGATGCCGAAGCCGACGAAAAGCCGCGCGGCGACTGAGTTACGAATGTTCATGTGAATTGCTCTCCAATATATAGAGTTGATCGTCCAGGACGACCAATTGGCCGTCGGAAGGACAAGGGCGGCCGAGGCCGCGCTCCCGTGAAAATTACGTTGAAGACACGATGTTGTTGCCACGATCCGCGGAAGCCTCATGAATCAAAGGCGATTTGCATCGCCCTGTCGGGCCGTAAGGCAGTCGCGCTGCCATTCCGGACGCCAACCCACGATTCCAAAGGCGGGATGAGGCCTGCGTAGAGCGTGCGTTACGAACGGGGCAACGCGCTGGCGCGCGAATGTAATCGCGCTGACTCGCCGATGCGGGGGCGAATCGCGAACACCAGTGACTCTAGGGTAAATCTATCGACTTATGGAGATGAAACTTGACGAAGTCTGAGGAAGAAAAGCCGTTCAACATCTCATTTTAATTTTCCATCGCTCGCGCGTAGGCATCTCTCGGATGGATACGTACGGTTCAGTACAATTAACATGATTCAACGGTACCCAGTTTCCTTCTTTCTTGACGGGCACTTTCGACGTGTCTAAACTGTACCTTATGGTACTGTATAAGGATTTGCACGCCAGGAGAAACCCAGTCAAGGCGGCGCGCCGTCGATGCATTCCGGTCTGGGCATGCACGACGCTAATTGGCCCGGAACGGATTGGAAATCTTCGGTACTACAGGGAAAGTGCACCTTCCGAAAACGGCCCGGATATTCTAAATATGCATAGCAACGGATCGATTTCAGCAGACGAGCGTCTTGAACGCACCCAGCGTTTCGCCACCTTAGGCGAGTTCGCCGCCGGCATAGCGCGCGACATGCAGGCGATATTGCTGCCCGTCGATCAGCACGCGCTGGCGCTCTCAGCCGACACCTGCGGCAACGGCGCCGCTCAGGCGCGAGTGCAGCAGATTCTTGCCACGGTTGCGCTTGCGCGCAATCTGGCCCACCAAGTGTTGACCTTCAGCCGCGGCGGCGCAGGCGAATGCCGCGTCATATCTCTCGGCAGCGTGGTGCGAGACGCGCTGCCGCTGATCCGCGCGGCCATTTCGAACACGACCTTGCTGCGAATCGCCGTCGATGCGCAGGCGCCGCCGGTGGAAGCGAGTGCGGTCGCCCTTCAGCGCGTGCTGCTGAATCTGGTGCTCAATGCGTCGCGCGCCATTCGGCAGCCGCACGGGGTCGTCGAGATCGGTGTGGCCGGCATGATTGACGCCGACGGCTTAGGGCCGCGATTCGTGCGCTTGACAGTGGCCGACAACGGCATCGGCATGGATGCCGCGACCTTGGGCGAACTACGGCAGTATATCGCCGGGCCGGCGGCGGCCTCGCACGGCGCCGGTCTCGGCCTGCGCATCGTGCAGCAGATCGTCCGTACGCATGGCGGCCGGTTGCATCTCGACAGTCAGCCGGGCAGCGGCTCGACGGTCCGGATCGATCTGCCTGCGGCCTCACAGCGGTTTGCGGCCAGCGATCGCGGTTCGTTCGAGGGCAACGACCGGCAGCCTGTGAGAAGCCGATAGACATGATCAAGAATGTCAAGGATCTCCCGGACGCCGGTCCGGCCGCTACGGCGGAGGTTCGGCTATCCCAGTTGCGGCGGCAGTATCGAGTCTTAAGCGCCTGCAATCGCACCCTGATCCATTCCTCGAGCGAACAGGAACTGCTTACGGATATTTGCCGCGCCCTGGTTGACATCGGCGGCTATCGGCATGCGTGGGTCGGCTACATGAGCGCGCGCGCCGGCAGCGCGTACGAACCCAGTGTGAGCGCCGCCTGGAGCAACGGGGCACTCGATCCGGCGCAGGCCGCCGCACTGCACGCCCTCGGCAATCAAACGCCGGCACTGCGTGCGATGCACGAACGGGCGCCGCAGATCGTGCATGAGATCGAAGATGAGCGATGGAGTGAGCCGTGGCGCGCCCAGGCGCGCCACCGCGGCCACACGGCGGCCATGGCCATGCCCCTGCTTGCCGACAATCGTTGCATCGGCGTGCTCGAAGTCTATACCGACCGTAAGACGGGCTTCGAGTTCTCAGAGGTGGTCCTGCTCAACGAACTCGCAGCGGACCTCGCCTTCGGGGTCGCCACCTTACGCACCCGGCACGAGTACGAGCGCCAACAGAACGACCTTGCGCTGCTGACGCGGGTGTTGAAGACGTAATGCGCCACTAGAAGCAACGAGCCTGTGAACATCGGCGCATCCTTGCGCTTGATCTCTACGCCCTCTTATAGACGGTGCGCAAAGAGGATTCGAATCCGCGGACCAAGTGCCTATAATTGCAATGGTTTTTGACATCGTAAACTGGGATGCCCCCAGATACCCCACTCCTCGCTATCTCCGGGCGGCCGCGCGTGGAACTTGATCTCGGGTGAGTCGTGCACTTCAATGTTTCGTGCAATCAATGGGCCACAATGTGGCCCAAACGTAAGCCGGAAGCTATCCTGCAATTGGCTCGCAATTCACCGAAACTCAGCCGTCACCGCTATTGTCCCTTGACGATGCGACTATATGCCTTGACGGTAGACCGGTGCTTTGACGATGCGACTGATTCGACTTCCCGCAAAGGAAAAGTCTGGCTGTCGTTTATTCGAGTTGATCGGACTGGGACCTTTAGCTGCGAGACTGTCCCTTGGTGATGCTCGAAGCCGGTTAGGACACCAGTCAAAGGATGACCGCTGTACCCAGGATCCCCACCCCGAACATGAACGTGTAGTCGGCCGATACCGTTCGCCACGTACGAGGCTTTTCCGGAGGGGCATTCTCAGAGCCCGGCCAAAGCTTGTATTTATCCATGATGCGAATTGACACGGCAACGAGATAGCAGCAGACAACGGGCACGAAGGCGAACATACGGACCACCGACGCCCTCGCGTGCTCGGGTAACAGAAACGAGGCCGCGAAAGGAATGACGGCGAACACGAGGCAGAGCGCCTCGATCACGAGGAAGTCTCGCCGCCTCCAGCGTGGTCCACCGAACCAGGCCCTGTCGCGCAGAAGTCTTACCCATCTCGGAATCTCGACGAATTCATTTGTGGACTGGTTCACGGCGTAGAACTCCCGCTCCAAAAGGTCAACGTCGGTCTTGAAGGCGGTAGCCAGGGCACGGAGGGACGCATAGCTGACTCTATGTCCAGACTCCAAGCGCTGAACGGTCCGCACACTCAAGCCGCTCATTGCAGCAACCCGTTCCTGCGAAAGAAACGCTCGCTCTCTCCAAGATCTAAAGGACACGTTGGTCTCCAATCACCTGCAGGACCGTACTATGAATCGGGATCTGGCGGTGACGCCAAAGACCCGCCAATTAGCCGCCAGGCCTCGCAGGTTGTGACCAAACGCACATATCAGCAACCAGCGCTCACTTCTCATGCCTGTCTTTACGCCGCGCACTTCTGGGCAAGGCGGGGCGAATCCGGCTTCCGTACCGGTCGAAGCATTCCCGGTACTTTGGACGGTCGCCTCATCGCCGAGCGTCCGACCCTCCGAGAGTGTATCGGCGCATCTTGGCGCCGTCTCTAAAAGTGAGGGTGACAGGCTGGGAAATGATCGAAGCCGTAGGGAAAAGAAACCTGGTACGGGTCACGAAATCCCGTTCGAGTGCGCTCTCATGCTCCGCAGTCCCTGTAGCAAGCAGCTGGAAGCCAGTGATGTGTGAGCGGTGACTTAGAGGTATGCGCCTCAACAATCGTCCCGTGTTGCCTACACTTCAGTCTCATAGCATCGCACATATTTATTACTGTCTTTAGTCAAGGAACGCAACTACTACCCGCAAGTCCTTGTTGGTACTCGATCTCGCACTTCTGCCAGTCGCATCGTCAATGAACACCGACAGCTATTTCGTCACCGCGAAAGTCCGCTTGAGCACGTAAACGCCGGCGCCGGCCAGAGCTGCGTAATACGTGCAGCGCGCATTCCTCATCCTTGGTCCCGCAGCCGGAACGCTCGGCAGCGGGCAACCGCACATCGATGGGATGTCGGCCGAATTGGCAAATTTATTATGTTTCTATCAAGTGTGATTTTGTCGCGATCGTTGACGTTCACGCAAGTGCGGGTCGTGGCTCACTGCGACGCCCACCGGATTTCTGCGCCGGCTGTACTGTCAAGCGCAGTCCAAAAGCCGCCAGGATCACCGCGAGGGTATCGAGCCGAGGGTTGCCGCGCGCAGAAAGTGTCCGATATAGCGTTTCGCGGGAGAGCCCAGTCTTGTCGGCCAGTGCGGCCATACCGCCCACGGCGTCGACCACGGTGCGCAGCGCAACGGGAACCGCGCGTGCGTCACCGTCCTCGAGCATTGCTTCAATGTACGCCGCGACCTCGGCCTCGCTTCGCAGGTGTTCCGCTGCTTTGAACGGGCGGCTTGGGGAGCCGGGCTTTGTAGTCTTTCCAGTACGCATGGGCTGTCTCGATATCCTTGACTTGTGTGCTCTTGTCGCCACCACATAACAACAGGATGAGCGTCTTACCTTCCTGCCCGTAGTACACCCCCTTCTAAAGTGGTCATTGTAGCTTAAAAGCTACCGTTTGCGGTATATGCCTTTAATTACAGCGATTTTTGCTTATTTGGTGGACGTTCCTGGACGTTCCTGGAAGTGTCCTTCCTGATTAAAGGTAACACTTTATTCCGAGCACATAGGTAACACTTTTGGGCATTTTGGGAGAGCCAA
>Ga0209656_10001392_pt1 | contig 15793 bp, 13 predicted proteins | sample BogFormECP12_OM2_FD_188239 | JGI IMG/M metagenome (GOLD analysis project Ga0209656, IMG submission 188239) | Bog forest soil microbial communities from Calvert Island, British Columbia, Canada - ECP12_OM2 (SPAdes) (version 2) | ecosystem: Environmental > Aquatic > Freshwater > Wetlands > Bog ... | reverse complement strand
TTCTTGTTCGTCCTTGACAAAGCCGTCGCGGTGGGGGTGGGGATGCTCGTGACGCCGCCGGTCGCGCTCGGCGTCGTCGGCGTCACCGTCACAGTCGGCGTCGGCGTCACAGTCGGCGTCGGCGTCCGGGTGCTGGCTGGGCTGGTGCTCGTGCTGCTGCTGGCTGGGCTGGTGCTCGTGCTGCTGCTGGCGGGGCTGGTGCTCGTGCTGCTGCTGGCCGGGCTGGTGCTCGTGCTGCTGCTGGCCGGGCTGGTGCTCGTGCTGCTCCTTGCCTCGTCCGACTGGGACGGCGAAGAACTCGACGGGCACGCGGTCGCCTGCGCGCTGGTCTGGCTGCTGGGTATGCTGCTCGGAGCGGCACCGCCGGCCGAAGAGCCTATCGGGCTGCTGCTCGATCCCTCCGTGCCCTGGGACCCGCTGCCGCTGCTGCTGTGGGAGGTAATCCCCACAGCCGAGCCCACATCCGAGCTGATCTGCACGAAGGCCTGGCGCAGCGGGGGCACCGCCAGGGCGACGCCGATGGCGAACACGGCGCAGGCCACCGCCAGGCCCGACCGGAGCAGTCCGTCCCGCCAGTCGCGCGGCCGGCGCCGTGCGTGACCAGGCCCCGCCGCCGAACCGTCCGCCGACGAACCGCCGCGCATGGCGTTCCAGCGCCGGACCCTTTCGGCCAGGAAACCGCCCAGCGCGGCGGCCTTGGTCGCCCAGGAATGCTGGCTGGCGTGCGCCGGTCCGGTCGGGACCCGCGCGCGGATCCGCTCCAGCCCGTCCTGGCGCGGCTCGATCTGGTCCGCGGCGGCGTGCAGGGCATGCCGCAAGAACTCGCCAAAGTCGCCGCCCGTCGGCGGCGTGCCGTCGGGGCCGGGTCTGCTCATCAGTCCTGCTCCAGGGCCGCGCGCAGGGCGCTCATGCCGCGGGCGGTGTGGCTCTTGACGGCGCCGCGGCTAATGCCCATGGTGGCGGCGATCTCGGCCTCGGACAGGTCGGCGTAGTAGCGCAGCACGATCGCCTGGCGCTGCCGCTCGGGCAGGTCGCGCAGGGCGACGACGACGGCGTGCCGTTCGAGCAGGACCATGGCGCCGTGCTCGGCGCTGGGCATGTCCGGCGGGGCTTTCTGCAGGTTCTTGTCCACCACGGTGCGGTGGCGCAGGACCGAGCGGGACCGGTTCACCACGGCCTGCCGCAAGTAGGCCAGCGCCTTCTCGGCGTCCCGCAGCCGCTGCCAGCCGCCGTGCATGGCGACGAACGCGTCCTGGACCACTTCCTCGGCGGTGGGCGTGTCCCGCACCAGCAGCGCGGCCAGCCGGACCAGGGCCCGGTAGTGCGACGAGTAAAGCTCGGTGACCGCACGGTCCGCGCTCCACCCCATGCGCGTCGTGGGTGATGTCAGGAAAGCATCAGGCACGATGCCACCAGAGGCCACCAGAGTTTCGGTCACGTTGGTTGGACGCGCTGCCCCGTCATCAGGTTCACTCGCCATCTGGCCGCTTCCGTGCCGCGGCAGGAGCGGCAGGTGTCGTGCAGGACGACGGTCTCCGGTCCTTCATCCCCAAATCTCCCACCCATCTGACCGTCCGTCGCCTTGCCGTCAATGGCAGACCGCCTGGCCAGTAGCCTGGATGAGCGGCCAGCCGGGCACCCAACCGTGCGTGTCAAGCTGAAGCCGACGACCTTCGGACATGCCGCCAGACACCGCCGGAGGATTACCGAAAGTCAAGAATATCCATTGCCCTGAGGATACGACAGCACTTGCATGGATCGGCACCATAACAACGGATCGCAACGCGGTTACTCGGTGGTACTTCCTGATATGGCCCGGGAATATTGGTCTATGCAGTCATTCCTGGCCACGCAACCGGTCAGGCGGAAGGATGATCCGTAAGCACGCCGGGAAGCCCTAGGATCTTCGTGTGGCTGAATGCTTGTTCTGCGCCATCGTGGCCGGCGAAATCCCCGCGACCACGGTGCTTGAAACGGACCGGATCCTGGCCTTCCGCGACATCAACCCGCAGGCCCCGACGCACGTGCTCATCATCCCGAAGGAGCACTATCCCGACGTCTCGACGCTCGCCGCCGCGGACGGCGGGCTGCTCGGCGAGGTGATCACCGGGGTGCACCATGTTGCTGAGACGGAGGGGGTCAGCGAGGACGGCTATCGCGTGGTCATCAACACCGGCGCTCACGCGGGCCAAACCGTCCCGCACGTCCACGGGCACCTCCTCGCCGGCCGGTCCCTCACCTGGCCACCCGGATGACCGGCGCCCAGCCTTGGACAGTCCAGCCCCGGACAGCACCACCCCGGACAGCACCACCCCGGACAGGCCTGATCCCGGATAACATGGTGCTCAGTACGCTCGGGGGGCGGTCCTCCGGGTCTTCGAGAGCATCGAATTGACAGATATAAGAAACGATGACCTAAGCGCCGGGAGCACTTCCAACGGCGACGGGCAACGCGAAAACAGGGCCCAGGGCGAACCACGATCTCAGGTGAAGATCGTGATACCCGCTGATCATTCGATGGTCGGCCTGCTCGGCTCCGGTGACGAACTGCTGCACGTGATTGAGCGGGAGTTCGACGCCGACATCCACGTCCGCGGCAACGAGATCACCGCGACCGGGAATCCGGCGGAAACCGCACTGGTCACCGCGCTCTTCGACGAGCTTGTCGAACTGCTGCGCAAGGGCACGGATCTGACGGCCGACGCGGTGGAGCGGGCCGCGGCCATGCTGCGGGCTGAGCGCGGCGTGCGGCCGGCCGACGTGCTCACCGTCGGCATCCTGTCCGCCCGCGGCCGCACGATCCGGCCCAAGACGCTGAACCAGAAGCGCTACGCGGACGCGATCGACCAGCACACGATCGTGTTCGCCATCGGCCCAGCGGGCACCGGGAAGACCTACCTGGCCATGGCCAAGGCGGTCAAGGCGCTGCAGGCCAAGCAGGTCAACCGGATCATCCTGACCCGGCCGGCGGTGGAGGCCGGGGAGCGGCTGGGGTTCCTGCCCGGCACCTTGTACGAGAAGATCGACCCGTACCTGCGCCCGCTCTACGACGCGCTGCACGACATGCTCGACCCGGATTCGATCCCGCGGCTGATGGCCGCGGGCACCATCGAGATCGCCCCCCTGGCGTACATGCGCGGTCGCGCCCAGCCCGTGGACACGCCTGTGCTCACCCCGGACGGCTTCCGGCCGATCGGCACGCTGACTGTGGGCGACCTGGTGATAGGGTCCAACGGCGAGCCCACGCCCGTGATCGGGGTCTACCCGCAAGGGGAGAAGGACATCTACCGGGTCACCGCCCAGGACGGTGCCTCGACGCTCTGCTCTGGCGATCACCTGTGGGCCGTGGCCACCCCTGACGACCGCCGTCGTGGCAAGCCGCTCCGGATCCTGACCGCCCGCGAGATGGTCGGGAACCTCCGCGCCAATCACTACCATCGGTACGAGTTGCCGATGCATAGCGCGCCCGTCTGCTTCCCGTACCGGCAAGTCCCGATGGATCCGTACGCGCTCGGCCTGCTGCTCGGCGACGGCTGCCTGACCGGGACGACCACCCCGAGCTTCGCCACCGGCGATCCAGAGCTCGCCTGGGAGTTGCAGCGGCGTCTGCCAGGCATCCAAGTCCGGCCCATGTATGGACCCAACTACCACCTGAGCCAGGTGACGTCGCCCGGGGATGTCGTCACCCAGGAGAATCCGGTGACCGGGGTGGCGCGCCTGCTCGGCTTGCACGGCACTCGATCCACGACCAAGTTCGTGCCCGATCTCTATCTCTACAACTCGGCGAAGGTCCGCCTGGCCGTCCTGCAAGGCCTGCTCGACACCGACGGCGGTCCTGTCACGCAGCGGGGCCGGACGTGTCGCGTCCAGTACGTGACGACCTCGCCGCGGTTGCGCGACGACGTGATCTTCCTGGTCCGGTCACTGGGCGGCGTCGCCTGTCACCGCGCCCGCCCCGCCGCAGGTCGCGCCCCGGGACTTGCCAGAGGACGCGCCGTCTACCACCGCCACGACGCGTACATCATCGACATCCGGCTTCCGGTCGGCATCCAGCCGTTCCGGCTCACCCGGAAGCTGGAGAGTTACCGCGCCGCCGGTGGCGGCGGGCGTCCGATGCGCTTCATCGAGAGCATCGAGCCGGCCGGCACCGCAGATGCTGTGTGTATCTCGGTCGCGGCGGCCGACTCCCTCTACACGACCGAGGACTTCCTCCTGACGCACAACACCCTCAACGACTCGTTCATCATTCTGGACGAGGCGCAGAACACCTCGGCCGAACAGATGAAGATGTTCCTCACCCGGCTGGGGTTCGGCTCGCAGGTGGTGGTGACCGGCGACGTGACCCAGGTCGACCTTCCGGCCGGTCAGGTCAGCGGACTGCGCGTAGTGCAGGACATCCTCGACGGCATCGAGGACATCCACTTCGCGAGACTGACCAGCCACGATGTCGTAAGGCACCGGCTGGTGGGCAAGATCGTCGACGCGTACGAGCGCTACGATGCCCACGCCGCCGAACGTCAACTCGCCCCGGCCCGCAGGCGGAAGGGCAGCTAAAAGCCGATGAGCATCGATATCGCCAACGAGGCGGGCATCGACGTCGACGAGGTGGGGCTGGCCGCGGTCGCGCGGTTCACACTGGACCAGATGCAGATTCATCCGCTGGCCGAACTCTCGGTGCTGCTCGTCGACGAGCGGACGATGACCGACCTGCACGAGCGGTGGATGGGCGAGCCGGGGCCGACCGACGTGCTCGCCTTTCCCATGGACGAGTTGCGGCCGCCGCACCTAGGCGGCAACCGCGCTGATCCAGATCCGGGCGCCGATCCCGGGCTGCTCGGCGACGTGGTGCTGTGCCCCCAGGTCGCAGCCGAACAGGCACAGGCGGCTGGCCACTCCACCCAGGATGAGCTCGAGCTGCTGTGCGTGCACGGCATCTTGCACCTGCTCGGCTACGACCACGCCGAGCCAGAAGAGCACGCCGCCATGTTCGGCACGCAGGATCAGCTGCTGAAGCTGTGGCGAGATACGAAGGGGCAGCCCGGATTATGACCCCTCCAGCGTGGCTGCTGGTCGCCGCGGCCGTGCTCGCCCTCGTGGCAGGCTGGTGCGCGAACGCGGAGGCCGCGCTGGCGCTCGTTTCCGCCACCGGCGTGGCCGAACGCCCCGAGCACCAGGGCCGGCTGGGCTCCGTGGCCGCCGACCTGCCCCGCTACCTGAGCGTGCTCCTCCTGCTCCGGGCTATCTGTGAGGTCCTCGCCGCGGTACTGGTCACGGCGGCCTTCGTGCGCTGGCTCGGCGACGACTGGCGCGCGGTGCTGGCCGCGCTCGCCGTGGTCATCGGGCTGCGCTACGTGCTGACCGGCGTGCGCCCTCAGACCGGGCGCGTCGGGCCGCGGACCGAACGTACCGCCGAGCGCGCGGCCGCGTTCCTGTTCCCGCTGACCCAGGCGCTCGGCCCGCTGCCCAGGATGCTCGTCGCGTGCGGTAACGCCATGCCGCCGACCCGCCGGGCCCGCCCGCTGGTGGACCACGAGGGCCCGGTGGACCGGTCCGAACTGCGCGGCCTCGTCGACTACCTGGAGCGCAGGACCGGCATCGAGCCGGGCGAGCGGGACATGGTCCGCTCGGTGTTCGAGCTCGGCGACACCATCGTCAGGGAAGTCATGGTGCCTCGCACCGACATGGTGTTCATCGAGAGCGACCGGACCGTCGAGCAGGCGCTCTCGCTGGCGCTGGAGCACGGCTTCTCCCGGATCCCGGTGGTCGGCGAGAACCAGGACGACGTGGTCGGCATCGCCTACCTGAAGGACGTCGTGGCCTGGAGTCACGAGCACCCGGGCGCCGAGGCCACCGAGAAGGTCGCCACGGTAATGCGCCCGGCCAGCTACGTACCCGACAGCAAGCCGGTGGACGAACTGCTCCGCCAGATGCAGGCGCAGCGCAACCATATGGTCATCGTGATCGACGAATACGGGGGGACCGCCGGGCTGGTCACCATCGAGGACATCCTGGAGGAGATCGTCGGCGAGATCACCGACGAGTACGACAACGAGCGGCCGCCGGTCGAGTGGCTCTCCGAGGACTCGGCCCGGGTTACCGCCCGGCTATCGGTGACCGAGCTCGGCGAGCTGTTCGGCGTAAACCTCGACGATCTGGACGTAGATACGGTGGCCGGGCTGCTCGCCCACGCCCTGGGCCGGGTCCCGATCGCAGGCTCGACCGCGACCGTCCGCGGCCTGAAGCTCACCGCGGAGAACCTGGCCGGCCGGCGCAACAAGATCGGCACGGTACTGGTGGAACGTGTTGAGGACCCCGCGCCGTAGACTCAGCAAGGTGAGCGATGTGACTCCCAGCGCTGTGACTCCTAGTGCAGAGGATCTCAAGATCATCACCCTGGCCCGGTCGACCCGGGCGCGGGTGGCGGCGTCCGAGGGCGCGGCGGTCCGCGACGAGACCGGCCGGACCTACACCGCCGCCGCGGTGGCCCTGCCGTCGCTGCGGCTGTCCGCGCTGCGCCTGGCGGTGGCCATGGCGGTGTCCAGCGGTGCGCAGAAGCTCGAGGCGGCCGCCCTGGTCAGCGACGCCGACCTGGACCCGGGCGATCTCGCCGTGGTCCGCGACCTCGGCCCCGATGCGACCGTGTTCCACGCCGCCCCCGACGGCACCGTCCACGAGACCCTGACGCCGTAGACCCAGTCGGCCAGAACCTGGGCACGTCACGACCGTAGCCGCCGTCCGGACCCGGGCCGCCCGCACCCTATCTTTTTGCGCCGAACGAGCCGTGGTTCGTGCCCACGGGACATGCGCGAGAATTGAGGGGTGAGCCATTCTCCGTCAGCTGCCGCCTTCCGGTCCGGGTTTGCCTGCCTCGCGGGCCGCCCGAACGTCGGCAAGTCGACGCTGACGAACGCGCTGGTCGGCGCCAAGGTCGCGATTACCAGCGACCGGCCGCAGACCACCAGGCGGGTGATCCGCGGCATCGTGCATCGCCCGGACGCGCAGCTGATCCTGGTGGACACGCCCGGCCTGCACAAGCCGCGGACCCTGCTCGGCGAGCACCTAGACAGCCTGGTCAGGTCCACGCTCGCCGAAGTCGACGTGATCGGGTTCTGTATCCCGGCCACCGATCCGGTCGGCCCGGGCGACCGGTTCTTCGCCCGCGAGCTCGAAAACGTGAAGAAGACCCCCGTCGTGGCGGTGGTGACCAAGTGCGACCAGGCGTCGCCCGAGCAGGTCGCCGAGCAGCTGGTGGCAGTGAGCGCCCTGGGCGACTGGGCCGACGTGGTTCCGGTGTCGGCGGTGACCGGGTACCAGCTCGACGTGCTCGCCGACGTGCTGGTCTCGCACCTGCCCGAGGGGGTAGCCCTGTACCCGGACGGCGAGCTGACCGACGAGCCCGAGCAGATCATGGTCGCCGAGCTGATCAGGGAGGCCGCGCTGGACGGGGTGCGGGACGAGCTGCCGCATTCGATCGCGGTGGTGGTCGAGGAGATGGGGCCGCGGCCGGGTCGTGACGACCTCACCGACGTGCACGCCGAGCTTTACGTGGAGCGGCCGAGCCAGAAGGCCATCGTCATCGGGACCGGGGGAGCGCGGCTGAAGGAGGTGGGCAGCCGGGCCCGCCGCCAGATCGAGGCGTTCCTCGGCACGAAGGTCTACCTCGACCTGCACGTCAAGATCGCCAAGGACTGGCAGCGCAACCCCAAGCAGCTGCGCCGCCTGGGGTTCTACGACTGAACTGTCACCACCGGTTATTCGCCCGGCTGGATCTCATCCGAGGACGCCACCCGTTCTCAGCAAATCCTTGGGTCGCTAGGCTTCCGATTGGTATGAATGTGGCGTTCTACCCCGAAGAGTGGGTAGAACGCCACATTCATGCGTTTGTTGGTCCTGCGAGGTGGCTAGCGGACAAACTGCAGATGAGTGCTAACCAGACCCGTCAACCTTACTAGCTATCCGGAGCCACCACGTCGGCCGAGGCCACGGCGGTATTAGCCCGAAATGAGGTATCGGATCGGCATCGGCAACGGCGTCGCGGGGGCCGACGGAGACATGATGGATTTACCAGCACCGAAAAAGGCGAGGGTACAGGCCTGCGGCGGGGTGCTTGCGGGGAGTGCGCCGGCTGGTGGGCAGAAGGGGATCCACGTTGCTGATCATCTTTGGCCTGCGCGTGTTCTACCGGACGATCGCGCAAGGCACCTTCTACTGCCGCCGTTGCGGCGGCGACCGTAAGTACCGGCACCGGGCGGGGCGCCGGTGGTTCACGCTGTTCTTTATCCCGGTCATTCCGCTGAACTCGGTCGGCGAGCACGTCCAGTGCACCACCTGCCGTACCCGTTACGTGACGGATGTGCTCAGCCAGCCGACCACGGCGCAGATGCAGGCGGCGCTGCCGGCTGGGATGCGGGCCGCCGTCTCGGCGATGCTGCGGTCCGGCGATCCGTCGAGCCAGGTCTCGCGGCAGCGGGCGATCGAGACGGTCATCGGATCAGGGGTACGGGGTTACGACGAGGCCATGCTCAACGCCGATCTCATGCAGCCGTTCGAGGTGATCCGCCCGGCCCTGAACCAGGTTGGGGCGCAGCTAACCATCCAGGCCAGGGAATGGTACCTGGCCGACGTGATCCGCATCGCCATGGCGGACGGCCCGCTCACGGAATCTGAGCGGCACGCCGCGCTGGTCATCGGCGTCGACCTCGGCATGACCCAGGCCCAGGTCGTCGGCGTGGTCGCGATGACTGAGCAGTCGGCCGGCCGCGACTAAGGCGGCCCAAGACCACGCCCTCGGGCGGCTATCCCTAGCCGGGCACGGCCGCCGCATCGAGCCGGTACTCGGTAGCGGGCTGACCCCAGACGGTGTAGCCGATCGCCTCGTTGACCGCGATCATGTGCTCGTTGACCTGAGCGTTCCAGGTCGAGATGCGTTCCAGTTGCGGCTCGCTGGTGGCGAGCAGTTGCAGCATCGCGATCTTGGTCAGCAGACCAAGCCGGTGGCCGCGGTGCTTCCTGGTCACGGCCGTGAAGATCTGGTGCCCCCAGCCGGGATCGGCCGGATCCACCGCGATTTCGGTCAGCGCCGCGAGTTCGCCGGTGTCGTCATGCCGCGCCGCCACCGTGTAGTTGCGCATCCCGAGACGCGGGCGCAGGTCGTTTATGCGCTCGCGTACTCGCTGCGCGTCCCAGTCCTCGGCGGCGATCTCAGGGTCGCGGGGAGCGTCGTTTATCGCGTTGTAGACCACCGCCGCCTGCTCGATGAACTCCTCGGGTATCGGTCCGACCCACGAAACCAGCGAGTAGGCGGCCGCCGCCCGCTCGGCCGGCTCGCGCAGCCGGGCGAGCTCCCCCTTCTCCAGCCGGCGGATGTCGAGTACCCGCTGGACTTCGACCAGCCCGGCCTTGGCCCGGACGAAGCGCGCGAACGCCTCGCCGGCGGAGCCGTCGCGCGCGGAGCCGTGGAGGACGGAACGCCCGTGCGTGGTCGCGCGGGCGGCCGCGTGCCGCAGCAGGGCGAGGCCCAGTCCCTGCTGTCGTTCCGCCGGGTGCACCACGAGGTCTAGGCCGGCCTGGTCCAGGTTCTCCCTGCTCGGCATTTCCAGCCGGTACCAGCCGGCGGCCGAACCCTGGTCCGTGGCCAGCCACACCTCGCTCGGGTTGCCGCTCCAGCCGTCGCTCAGCCAGCTGCCGAATGGCCGGTCCGTGAACCACGGCCCCTTGGGTTCGTCGGCACGCTGGGCGGCCAGCATGACCTCGTAACACTCGCGTATCTTCTTCGCGTCCGCCAGGTCGGCTTGCTCGATATGCATCCTCACAGCCAACCTCGCCGCGCCCGCCGCCGCCACTGAATATTCCGCCGCCCGGCGTCACGACGAATGCCCGGCGTCACGACGAACGCCCCGGCGTCACGACGAACGCGCCCCGGCGTCACCCCGAACACGGAGGGCTGGTAAGGTAGACCGCAATGTTGCGCGAGCTGCTCCTCCTTAGCGGCCGCGGCGGGGGCCGATAGGCCGGCTCCCTCGTCGCGGGGTGTTGGCGTGTCTGCTGGCCATCAATCAGGTCCATTAATCAGGCCAGGCAACCGCCGACGAGCTATCGAGCTATAAGGAAGTAGCAGATAAATGCAACAGGATCATGCGTTCAAACGCGTCTCACCCGTACACCAGCAGCCGAGCGGCATGCCGTGTCATCGCTATACGCCGTTCAAGCCGGTCGAGCTACCCGACCGGACCTGGCCTGCCAAGGCCATCACGAAGGCCCCGCGCTGGCTGTCGACCGACCTCCGGGACGGCAACCAGGCGCTGATCGACCCGATGAGCCCGGCCCGCAAGCACAAGATGTTCGACCTGCTGGTGCGGATGGGCTATAAGGAGATCGAGGTCGGCTTCCCGTCCGCGAGCCAGACCGACTTCGACTTCGTCCGCGAGCTGATCGGGGACGACCGCATCCCCGACGATGTCCGGATCTCCGTGCTCACCCAGGCCCGGGAGGACCTGATCGAGCGCTCGGTCCAGTCGCTGCGCGGTGCGCGCCTGGCCACCGTGCACATGTACAACGCCACGGCCCCGATATTCCGCCGGGTGGTGTTCCGCATCGACCGCGAGGAGTGCAAGGCGCTCGCCGTCGAGGGCACCCGCCACGTCATGAAGTACGCCGAGGAGCTGCTGGACGGCACCGACTTCGGCTACGAGTACTCGCCCGAGATCTTCATGGACACCGAGCTCGACTTCTCCCTCGATGTCTGCGCGGGCGTCATGGACGTCTGGCAGCCCGGCCCGGGCCGGGAGATCATCCTCAACCTGCCGTGCACGGTCGAGCGGTCCACCCCGAACGTCTACGCCGACCAGATCGAGTGGATGAGCCGCAACCTGCCGAACCGGGATTACGTGTGCCTGTCGGTCCACACGCACAACGACCGGGGCACCGCGGTCGCCGACGCCGAGCTGGCCGTGCTGGCGGGCGCCGACCGGATCGAGGGCTGCCTGTTCGGCAACGGCGAGCGCACCGGCAACGTGTGCCTGGTCACGCTGGGGCTGAACCTGTTCACCCAGGGCATCGACCCGATGATCAACTTCGCCGACATCGACGAGATCCGTCGCACCGTCGAGTACTGCAACCAGCTCCCGGTCCACCCGCGCCACCCCTACGCGGGCGACCTGGTCTACACCGCGTTCTCCGGGTCCCACCAGGACGCGATCAAGAAGGGCTTCGAGGCGCTGGAGGCCGAAGCGGAGCAGGCGGGCGTCCCGTTCGCCGAGTATCCGTGGGCCGTCCCGTACCTGCCCATCGACCCGCGTGATGTAGGCCGCACCTACGAGGCGGTCATCAGGGTCAACTCCCAGTCCGGCAAGGGCGGCGTGGCCTACGTGATGAAGGCCGAACACCAGCTGGACCTGCCTCGCCGCCTGCAGATCGAGTTCTCCCGGGTGATCCAGGGTCATACCGACGCCGAGGGCGGCGAGGTGTCGCCCGCCCGGATGTGGGAGATCTTCTCCGACACCTACCTGGCCGAGGGCCCGCTGGCGCTGCTGGACCACCAGACTTCCTCGGTGGTCGAGGCCAAGCACGCTCTTAGCGCAGAGATCTCCGCCGACGGGCGCCCTCGCCAGGTCGAGGGCGTGGGCAACGGCCCCATCTCGGCGTTCTGCGACGCGCTCGCCTCCGTCGGCGTGACCGCGCGGGTACTCGACTACACCGAGCACGCGCTGACCGAGGGCACCGACGCCCAGGCGGCGGCGTACGTGGAGTGCGAGATCGGCGGCCGGGCCTTCTGGGGCGTCGGCATCGACACGAACACGGTCACCGCCTCGATGCGCGCGGTCCTGTCCGCGGTAAACCGGTCCCGCCGCGGCTGACACGCGGTGAAGCGGCGAGGTCACGTTTTTATCCGAACGAGGTGGCCTCGCCGCGCCCGCGTCCCTGCCAGCTTCCGCCGGGCGGTAGGGGACAATAGGTAGGTGCAGCTCTACCGGGATGACGGGATCGTGCTGCGGACGCAGAAGCTGGGCGAAGCCGACCGGATCATTACCATCCTCGGCAGGAGCGGGCGGATCCGCGCCGTGGCCAAGGGCATCCGCCGGACCAAGTCGAGATTCGGCGCCCGGCTCGAGCCGTTCACCCACGTCGACCTGATGCTGCACGCCGGGCGCTCGCTGGACGTGATCACGCAGGCGGAGGTGATCCGGCCCTACGGCGAGCCGCTGGCCGGGGACTACCCCCGCTACACGGCGGGCGTGGCGATGCTGGAGACAGCCGAGCGGTTCACCCCGGTGGAGAAGGAGCCGGCGCTGCGCCAGTTGCTGCTCCTCATCGGCGGGCTGCGCACCCTCGGCGACGGAGAGCACGAGGCCCGGCTGGTGCTCGACGCCTTCCTGCTGCGCTCGCTCGCGGTGGCCGGGTATGCCCCCGCCCTGCAGGAATGCGCCCGCTGTGGCGCGCCGGGGAACGGCCACGATCGGACCGGTGCGGCCTCGGTGGACCCCGCGGATCCCGCCGGCGGGCCCCCGCCGGCAGGCCGGCGCCTGCCGGCGTTCGCCGTCGCGGCCGGCGGCATGGTGTGCGCCTCCTGCCGGCCGCCCGGCGCGGCCTCGCCCGCGGCGCCGACCGTGGCCCTGATGCTCGCCTTGCTCCGCGGCGACTGGGACAGCGCCGATCGCAGCGAGCGACGGCACCGGGTAGAGTGCAGCGGGCTCGTGGCCGCGTACCTTCAGTGGCACCTAGAGCATTCGATCCGTTCGCTGCGTCATGTGGAGCGTGTGTTATGGAGGCGGGGGTACGTCCGCCCGATCCGCATCCGAGCGGGGTTAAGCCGCCGGACATACCGCCCGACCTCATTCCCAGGCACGTCGCCCTGGTCATGGACGGCGACGGGCGGTGGGCCAAGAAACGGGGACTGGCCAGGACCGAGGGCCACAAGGTAGGCGAGTCCTCGCTGCTCGACGTCATCATGGGGGCGATCGAGCTCGGCATCCCCTATCTGTCCGCCTACGCCTTCTCGACCGAGAACTGGCGGCGCTCGCCGGACGAGGTGCGCTTCCTGATGGGCTTCAACCGCGACGTGATCCACCGGCGCCGCGACCTGCTGAACGAGATGGGCGTCCGCATCCGCTGGGCCGGCCGCCGGCCGAGACTCTGGCGCAGCGTGATCAGCGAACTCGAGTACGCCGAGCAGATGTCGGCCGGGAATTCCGTGCTGACCCTGCAATTCTGCGTGAACTACGGGGGCCGGGCCGAGATCGTCGACGCGGCCACCGCCATCGCCGCGGATGTCGCCGCGGGAAAGCTCCGGGCAGACAAGATCGACGAAAAGGTGTTCGCCCGTTACCTGGACGAACCGGCGATTCCCGATGTCGACCTCTTCGTCAGGTCATCCGGCGAGCAGCGGCTTTCGAACTTCCTGCTCTGGCAGTCCGCCTATGCCGAACTGGTCTTTCTCGACACGCTCTGGCCAGATTTCGACCGGCGGCACCTGTGGCACGCCTGCGAGATCTACGCCAGCCGCGACCGCAGGTACGGCGGCGCCACCCCAAACATCCCAAACATCCCAAACATCCCAAATGTGCCAAACCCCATTCCGGTCCCCGAAGGGCCGGTCTCCTAGAGCCCCGCTCAGACACCGCAATGCGCGAGGGTGATCGGGACGTCACCCATCCGGACCGGGCGAATTCAATTCGCGATCACCGGCCAGTGCTCCTAAGCTAAGGGCTTCCGGCGCAGTGGCCAGTGCACAGTGGCCAGCGCCCGCGCCGGACCAGCACGGGATTCGCGCCCGCCGACCGCCAGCCGGATGGAGACCTTAACCATGGCACTGCGCAGTGACCGCCTCGACGCCATCGTCAGCCTGAGCAAGCGACGGGGATTTGTCTACCCGTCCAGCGAGATCTACGGGGGCCTGCGAGCCTCCTGGGACTACGGCCCGCTCGGCGTGGAGCTGAAGAACAACATCAAGCGCGAGTGGTGGCGCACGATGGTCCACGAGCGCGATGACATTGTGGGCATCGACTCCTCGGTGATCCTGGCCCGCGAGGTGTGGGAGGCGAGCGGCCACGTCACCGAGTTCGTGGACCCGCTCACCGAGTGCTCGTTCTGCCACAAGCGGTACCGCGCCGATCACCTGATCGAGGCCTACGAGGAGAAGCACGGCCACGCCCCGGCCAACGGCCTGGCCGACATCGCCTGCCCGAACTGCGGCAACAAGGGCACCTTTACCGAGCCGCGCATGTTCAACGGCCTGCTGCGCACCCATCTTGGTCCGGTGGAGGACGAGTCCGGGCTGGCCTACCTGCGCCCGGAGACCGCCCAGGGCATCTTCATCAACTTCCGCAACGTGCTGCAGACCTCGCGCAAGAAGATCCCGTTCGGCATCGGCCAGATCGGCAAGTCGTTCCGCAACGAGATCACCCCGGGCAACTTCATCTTCCGGACCCGGGAGTTCGAGCAGATGGAAATGGAGTTCTTCGTCCGCCCCGGCACCGACGAGGACTGGCACCAGTACTGGATCGACCAGCGCTTCGCCTGGTACACCGGCCTCGGCATCCGCCAGGAGAACCTGCGGCTGTACGAGCACCCGAAGGAAAAACTCTCTCACTATTCCAAACGTACGGTGGACATCGAGTACAAGTTTGACTTCGCCGGCTCCGAATGGGGTGAGCTGGAAGGCGTCGCCAACCGCACCGACTACGACCTGACCACCCACGCCGAGGCGTCCGGGCAGGACATGTCCTACCTGGATCAGGAGTCGGGCCAGCGGTTCATCCCGTGGGTGATCGAGCCCGCGGCCGGCGTGGACCGCGGCGCGCTGGTGTTCCTGCTCGACGCGTACGCCGAGGACGAGGCGCCGGACGCCAAGGGAAACCTGGAGAAGCGGACGGTGTTGCGGCTGAACCGCAGGCTCGCGCCGGTGAAGGCGGCGGTGCTGCCACTGTCGCGCAACGCCGACCTGTCGCCGAAGGCGCGCGACCTGGCGGCGGCGCTGCGCAAGCGCTGGAACACCGAGTTCGACGACGCCAGCGCGATCGGCCGCCGGTACCGGCGGCAGGACGAGATCGGCACCCCGTATTGCATCACCGTCGACTTCGACACCCTGACCGACCAGGCGGTCACGGTCAGGGACCGCGACACCATGCAGCAGGAGCGGGTCGGCATCGACAGCGTCGAGGCCTATCTATCCGAGCGCCTCGGCCCCTGCTGAAATCGCGGAACCCGGGCAAGCACCCGGATCGTTCGGATCAAATAGATTTTTAGTCCGAACGATCCGGGCTGTTACGCACCAGCGCATCCAATCCAGCCTGCAGCCCGGCCGAGTCGGCCGGTGGGAAGCGACGGTAAATCTCCGCCGCGGCCTGGTGAAATCCCCCGGGCAGGCCGGCCGCGGCCATGGTCGCGGCGATCTCCTCCATCTCGGCGATCCAGCGCCAGCCCTTGGCCGCCGCGGACCCGGCCGCGCGGGCCGACCGTTCCTCCAAGCCCGGCTGGGAGATGCCCCACTCGGCCAGCAGCGTCTCCTCCACGCCTTCGGCCCGGGCCAGCGCCCGCGCCGCCAGCAGCAGCGCGGCCGACCCCTTGGTCCAGGACGCGTACGCCATCTTCACTGCGGACGCCGCCCCAACGACCCCGACGACCCCGACGGCCCCGACGGCCCCGACGGCCCCGACGGCCCCGACGGCCCCGACGGCCCCGACGGCCCCGACGGCCCCGACCGCCCCCGCGTCGGCCGCCCCCGCGTCGGCCGCCCCCGCGTCGGCCGCCCCCGCGCCGACCGCCCCCGCGCCGACCGCCCCCGCGCCGACCGCCC
>Ga0209656_10001391_pt1 | contig 15795 bp, 22 predicted proteins | sample BogFormECP12_OM2_FD_188239 | JGI IMG/M metagenome (GOLD analysis project Ga0209656, IMG submission 188239) | Bog forest soil microbial communities from Calvert Island, British Columbia, Canada - ECP12_OM2 (SPAdes) (version 2) | ecosystem: Environmental > Aquatic > Freshwater > Wetlands > Bog ... | reverse complement strand
TCCACCTCCGCCGCGAGCACGAACGCATCCACCACGCCAGATACCGCGACAGCCATGTCCTCGCAGCGTAACCAGCTCACCTCAAAAGAGCCGCACCCCCAGACATTAGCCGTGCCCCAGGTGACTCGTATGCCACTGGGCGCGCGGGACAAACGTGGGACGGATCACGCGTGGCTGCTTGGCTTATGACGGCAACCGTGACGGCAACGACGGCAGCCGCGAGCGCTCTGCCGCAGTCGTAAACAACCAGGTTCCCTCGCAGAGTCTGACCTGAACTGGATATCCGCTACACCTGAAAAACGGAAGGTCGGCAGTTCGACCCGCCTCCGACCACCGGCTTGATGGCGAGCGAGCCGATTGTGCTACATGTCAGCAGTTGACATCGTGAGACAACACGGAGACGGTCACCTGCCTGCCGCTGCACATGATCGTCGTCAGTCTGAGTGACAAACTGAGTGACAACCCATCCGGTCTTGGACGGACGCTGGCGGACTCCAGTGGACATCGACCAGCAGGTACACGCGGTACCGGCGGAGGCTATGGGCGTGTCGCTCTGCCTTCGGGACGAAGAGGCCGCCGGTTCAAATCCGGCCACCCCGACCAGCTCAGAGGACATGCGACTCGCGCCGGAGAGATCGTTCCTGTTGCTGTGCTTCGACACCAGCGCCATGGACACGGGATCGGTGAGTTGGTGTTATGTGACTGAGTACAGCCACGTGCATGCGAGTGCCTGATTTGACTGCGGGGTGGTTGCCGGCTAGGGGCGTGTCAGGCAACGTTTGCAGCGATCGCTGATGTCAGCACTGCCTTGACATCCTCGAAGGTGGCCTCCGCATTGAACTCGGCCAGGCGATGCTTCCATCGTCGTCCCGGAACTCGGTCCTCGATCTCAGCACGGACTGCCTCAAGCGCTGGATGGCGGTGAGAGTAACGACCGGTGACCTTGTGGCATGCGGTAGCCACCGCTGAATACAGGGTGTAGCGGCCGTTGACCGGATCGTCCGTACGTATCGGGGAGCGATCCCAGGCAGCTTCGTCCGCTAGAAGAGCGCCGGCGATTTCCAGGATCCGCACAGTCTCCCCGGCGGGTGCTGCACCACCAGGCGGCGTAGGCATGAGGCCGGGCTACCGAAGGGGCGGCCCAAGGCACATCCGGGCGCGGCGGACGTTGCCTGACGCGGCACCTGGCTGGGCGTGATTCGCGGGAACGGGCCTCCCGTCCGGTTTGATCACGGGTGTCTAAGCCAGATCTGACCGGGACGAAAGGCCGCCGATGCCAGTGCCGCATGCCCGCGCTACCGATCCGCCGCGACGCCTACGACATCACCGGCACGCTGATCAGCAAGGAAATCGTGCACGCCGTCACCAGCCTGGACGAAGACCGTGCCAGCGCGGCAGACCTCGCGAGGATCGCCCGCGGCCAGTGGGGCATCGAATCGGTGCACTGGCTGCGACACGGCATACGCGGAAGACGCGAACACCGGCTACGCCGGAAACGGCCCGCAGGTCATGGCCACGTTAGGCTGCCGAAAGCTTCCAGAGCCAAGTCGGGCGCAAACTAATGCGCACATCATCGGCAAGCTCACCAGTTAGTCTGGGTGACCAATACTGGTAGTGGTAAATGGGACGCGCGGCCACGTAATCCTTCCGAGTACCGAAGCGTGGCGGTTCCGCCTTGCCGGTTGTCGTCCTGCCCTGAGACTTACACGTCAACTCCGGACAGCAGAACGTACAGCAACAGGGACGCACAACCGCTGGCATGCACGACCGTAGACAACGCTTGCTAGCTGCCGAGGTCGTCCGGTCGTCGTGCGCGCCGGTAGTTTGCATCCAGGTGGCCTGGCCGCGCTGGCCGCATTTTGGCCGCGGCAAGGCTGTGCCGGGCCTGGGTACCGGTGCTATGGTGCCGGTGCGGCTACAGGTCCGCGCAGCTGAGGAAACGGGCAGGGGAGGCACCATGACCGAGCATCCGAATGTCGAGCTCGCTCGCAGAGGCTACGAAGCGTTCGCAAAGGGTGACCTGGCGACGCTCACCGAGCTGCTCGCCGACGACGTCGTCTGGCACGTACAGGGCGGCGGGCCGCTCAGCGGCGACTATCACGGCCGGGATCAGGTATTTGGCTTCTTCGGCCGCATCGCGGAGGAAACCGGCGGCACGTTCCGGCTGGACGTCCACGACATCCTCGCCAACGACGAGCACACCGTGGCGCTGGCCACGCTGACCGCCACCCGCGGGGGCAAGTCGATCGAGGTCCCGGTGGCGAACGTCACCCACAACCGCGACGGCCAGGTCACCGAGTTCTGGTCGGCGGTCACCGACCCAGAGGCGACCCTCGACTTCTGGGCCTGACCCGGCCGCCTGCAGAGCCAGACCGCCCTGGCACGCGCCGGCAGTTTGCATCCAGAAGGCCAGGGGTTCGAGTCCCCTTAGCTCCACCCCTTTTTCGAACGCTTGTACCCGATGTAGAACAGTGCTGATGGACTAGGGCAACGACGCAACGCAGCACGGCATCAATGGCGCCCGTATGCGAGCCGCCCGAGTACAGCAATCGGGACGGCCTGGGCGCTCCGTACGATCAGGCGCCGATCAACAGACAGTGGGCTCTACTGGTCCAGCGGCTCGATCGGATCGAGCCTGACGATGACGCGGGGCGCCGCGTAGGTCGACTCGCTGAGCTTCAGGTACCGTTGGGCGTAGTCGCGCTGGAGGATTTCGTTGAATTCGTCCGGGTCCCGAAAGCGTTCGAACACTACGATCGTTCCGCGTTTGTCGGCTGCTTCGCTTGCGTACAGGAAGATGCAGCCCGGCTCCTGCCGCGCGAGAACCAGGAATTCACGCAGCGCTGCGAGGTACTCGTCGCGCAGCTCGGGCTTGATAAACATCGTCACCTGCAGTGTGAAGGCTTTTTCCACCATGTCTGCACCATTCCTCTACGGAAACGGGTCGCCGCGCACCGCGGGGACGGCTGGAAAGTCGGACGTGCGGTGCGCGGGCCTGTTTTCTCCTCGCCCGTCCACTGTAACGGCAGGCTGCCGGAGGGCAAATGATCGGCGCGGCATCGCCGGTGTGCCAAAGAGGCATGGATGGGACTGAGCCTGCTTGGACAACGAACTTCGCTTGCTGCGTCACCTAGCCGCCCGTGGCGAAGCCGGGCACTGGCATCTGTCGCGATGTCCACACCTGTGCCACATCTGTGCCAGAACGGACGGAAAACTGCGGTCGCCAGCGGTCACCCAAGGGTAATCCGAACGGCGTCCGATCTGGGCATGCGCAGGTTGACCCCCTGCGCGAAACGACCTTCCAAGCAGCGTGTCACGCCGGAGGTGTGCGCGTCGCATATTGAAGACATGGAAGCTCGATCTGGGTGGTCCAACCCCGCGGCCGCCGCAGGCTGCTTGTGGACAACATTGTGGAAGGCATTCGACAAGCCGGGGACTCGTCACAGACCGGTGCCAAGCGTGCTGACGCCGCACATCCCCTATGGGCAGAAAATAGGCGCTGACCTGCGAGAACGATGCTTCTCCCCACTTTCCACCGCACCCCATGACTATGACGGTTCTCTACTCTAGGGTCGTCTCGCGGAGCTCGCAAGCGAACAGTTTGTGGACCACGCTTAGAAGTAACTTGCTGCGAGGCGATCGAAATCACACCGCCACAGGAAAGGAAGGAGGCGCCATGGAGAATAACGAACCAGGACGCAGTCCGATGTCTAGCCTCGTCTATGAGATCGGACGGGCGGCCCAGGCTGGTTGGGCCCAGACCGCCCGCATGATCGCACTGCTGACGGTTGCAGCCGCCGCAGTCGCGCTGATCCTGGTGACCTGCAGGTAATCCAACGATAACGCCAGGGTCGCCCTGATCGTCAGGGTCGCTTGGTATCAAGCGTCACGGTTGTCGTCAGCCGAGCGTGATGAACTCGAGCTGGATGTTATCCGGGTCCCGGAACACCACCGTGGAGTAAGCCAAGGGTTGCTGCTCATCCCTGATGCCGGTGTGCTGGATGCCGAGCTCATCGAGCCTGGCCACCCAGGCCGCCAGCTCATCGCGGGTGGCCACGCCGAAGGACAAGTGGTCCAGCCCCGTGCGGCACTCATCGAAGGCTTCCCCCCGATTGTCCTGGTGGAAGTCCAGCCCAATCCCTATACCCAAGCGCGGATCGAGGAGCATCACGCCGTAGCCGGTGTCTTCCTGCCCATAGTGCCGGAAGGTAAACGGTATCCGATCCATCCCGAACAGCCACTGGTACCACGCCACACTCGCTTCGACGTCGGTGACTGTCGCAGAGACGTGATGGATCCCGGTAATGCTGGGTCCTGCGCCCTCCGTTATGCCCGCCTCCCCAATGATCTGGCACATGTCCCCTACCTAGGCCAACAGTATCGGCAAAAGTGTCCAGGCAACGAGCCGCTATCTCCTCCCGATGTAAGGTACAGGCCATCAGGGCCGGTACATGGACGCGGAGGATGTCATGGCCAGACGGTGGAGCGACCTCAGCGACCGCAGCCGCAGGCTGATCATTGCCGCAGCAATTGCCGAAGCCATCCTCAAGACGGCGGTACTCATCGACATCAGGCGCCGTCCGGCAAGCCAGATCCGCGGCTCGAAGCGGATGTGGATCGTAGCGGCCGTACTCGTCAACTCCGCCGGGGTCGGGCCGCTGTCATACTTCGCCTTCGGGCGGCGACAGCGCGCCGAAGGCGTCGAGCTGGCAACTCCGGGCGAGACTCTCACCGGAACACAGACGCCGGGGAGCTGACCAATGTCACACGACCAGGACGATCTTTCGGCCGCGGCCGACATATCCGCGCCGACCGCTGTCGACTTCGACCAGGCTTTTTCAGCAGCAGCTGCATCCGCTGGGATTCGCCGGGTCTGGGAGCTAGGTAAATCAATGTCACAGGCTGATCCTGCCGCATTCGCAGCTGGGCGTGCCCGCTGCGTGCCCCATCAAGCGGTAAATGGCCGGTCGTGGCGGTCACTCACGGCCGTGCCCGACCTGCCGCCCGGAGGTCGAGCCGTTCTCTTTCGTCTCGGCCGACCTGCTGCGCCACGTGGCGCAGGCCCTGCACCTTGTGCAGGAGTTGCGGCCAGTTGATGCGCGATCTGACCGGCAGCCTCGGTCTCTCCGCATCCGCGCCGATCTGGAAATCACCTGCACGGGCTCCGTAGTAGGCGCAGCCTTCCAAGCAGTCGGTCGCACGTTCGAGTCCCTATGGTGATGCGGGCGGGTTCTGGCGGCCCAGGACGCGCCGCAAGATGAGCCGTACCCGGGGCAGCATCTTGGTCTCGGCACGCTCGTCGCGCTGCGCCGCGCGCCGTATCTCTTCGGTGTGGAACTTGGCCGCATCCACGCCCTGATCAGGTGCGACAAACATGCCCGATCACCTCGGCTCTTTTCATCGACAATACCCTCACGCCGGTAAATATGACGGTTGGCCAGAACGTCAGGGTGCAAGGCGTCGTGTGGCGGCCGGGAGCCACGCTGGGAGTCACCGGGGCGAACAACCTTCCGAAAATCCGGACGAACATGAACAGCGGGAGAGGACGCGCCCGAGGTCACGGACTGATCTGAACGGGTCCGGGATGAAGAACAGCAGGCCGAACAAGAACCCCCAGAACAGGCCCCAGCTCGCTCCCTTAGTCACCGGGTGGTGGCTGGTGGTGACGTGATAACCGCCGTCCTTGTCCCGCGTGATCACCGCCATGGCGTCCGGCTGGATGATCAGGTCGGCGGCCAGCAGCCGCGCCTCATCGGCGGCAGCGAACGCGGTCGCGTTTCTACACCCCAGACATACCATCCACAATGAAGAGGCGCTGTCGTCACATCATTCAGCCCCCCGCAACTTCTTCGGTACCGCCGGTACACCCGCGACAAGTGTGCGCGGCGGGACATCATCGATAACAACTGCGCCTGCGGCCACTACGGCACCGTCTCCGACTTTGACATCGCGAAGTATCACGCAGTGCGCACCCAGCCAGACATCGTTGCCGATAATGATCGGACCGGCATTGTGGGCCTGGCTCCAAATCGGCTGAATTAGATCGGCGTAATTGTGATCACCACTGTTGATAACCACATACGGTCCTATGAGAACGTCATCGCCTATATGGATGTCCGTACGTGCCGTTATTAGCGTACCACGATTCACAAATACCCGGTCCCCGAGGTCGATGTGCTCTGGAAATTCAAAGATGACACCTTGAGAAACATCCAAGTCCGAACCGCACGAACGCAAACGACGCTGAAGAAAGACCCTGCGGCTCCAGCGAACTAGCTGCCAGGAGGGCAGGGAGGCGAGCAGTTCCTGCGTGGCAATTCCGCCGCCGAACGCACGGATCGAGGACCAGGCCACAGTCGGTACGGCCCTCGACCAGTACCTCCGAGGCCTGCTCATGCTAGGAGAGTGTAGTAAGTCGAGCTGATCCGAACCTAGCTAATCTGAATCTAATGCTTGCAGACCAGCCGTTGACTGGTGCGGCCTGGGCGAGCCGCGACGGTCCTGGGCGGTGCCGAGAGTTCGCGTCGAGGTGGTCCAGCCTGCCTCCTGAGCCAAGCGCCGTGCCCGCGGCGTGCGCGACTGGCGGAGCGAACAGGGTGCCTCACGATCATTCACCGGGCAACGCGAACAGCCTCCGACCTAGACACGCGCAGGTCGACCCCCTGCCTGAAACGACCTTAGCAGCCGGTCAGTGGGCTCTGAGCGGCCAGTACGGCGAATGGGTGAGTAAGCCCCGGCGACCGCCTCCCCGGGGATTCAGCGCTTGTGAGGGTAGAGCGGGCAGGAATTTACGGATCAATCGGGCCCACAGTGACAGTAAACCGGTTCTTGCGGTTTGCAATTCAAATGGCCGGCGCGCGGGCGTTAGTCCAGATCCTTGTCTGGTGCCGCCGCGTCGCTGGGGAGTGAGTGCGGCGCGCTGGCCGCTGGGGGTTGGTGAGCCGGGCTGGGGGGGCAGTGTGGTGCGGCCAGCAGGGCGCAGGCCGGGACGGTGAGCGCGAGCGCCGGGGCGGCCAGCAAGGTCACGGTGAAGGCCGCCGCCCGGCCGGCGGCGCTGGCGGGCCGCGGCCTGTCCAGCAGGCGGCGGATGCGCTGCCCCGCGGCTGTCCGGGCAGCGCCGAGGGCCGGGGCTGGGACCGGGGAAGTGGCCAGGGCGAGCAGGGCACGCGCGAGCGGCAGCCGGTGCTGCCGTGCGGCGGAATCGTCGGCGGCCATTTCGGCCAGGCCGCCGATCTGGTCGGCCGCGATGGCCAGGAACCGGATGCCGGGGAAGGCGTCGGACAGTACCCGGGCCAGCATGATCACCAGATGGTGGCGGGCCGACAGGTGCGCCCGCTCATGGGCTAGGACGGCCTGAAGCTGGGCTTGGTCTAGGCGGTTCAGCGCTCCACTGGTGACCACCACGCGGTCCCGGCCGGGCAGGCAGTACACCAGGGGGCGGTCGTCGTCGAGGATCACCAGGCCCGGGACCGGGCCGGGCCGCCCGACGAGGGCCAGGGTCTCGTCGTGCCGAGCCCGGCGGCGCCTGGCCATGGCCATGGCCGCCACGGTGACCCAGAGCAGGCGGCCGACCGCGGTCAGCGACGCCGCGGCCGCAGTGCTGCCGATGGCGATCCCGCGCGCGCAGGAATAGTGGTCGCGCAGCTCGGCCGCGGCATCCAGATTCACCCCGTCCGCCAGGCAGGGAATCGCGACGAGCATGGCCGCCAGCAGCACCGACGCGACAAAGGTTACGGTCAGCACCTGCCAGGCTGCGATGCCGAGCCGGGGCAGGCGCCGGGGCCACAAGGTGCGAGGCAGCCATGAGGTTCCGGCCGCGGCCACCGCGAGCGCGTATGCGACCAGCAGCCCGGGCACGATCATCTTCACTGCGGTGATTCTCCCTCCGCGGCGGCGTCCAGCGCGGCCCGTAGCTGGGCCACCTCGGCTGGATCCAGATCCTCCACCAGGCGGACCAGGGTGGCGGCCGGGTCCCGCGCCGCCGCCAGCGCCTCCCCTAGCAGGCCAGCCACGTACTCCTCCCGGGAACGTACCGTCATGTAGCAGTAGGCCCGCCCGTCCCGGCTCCGGTTCAGCCAGCCCTTGCGGAACAGGTTCTCCATCACTGTCTGCACGGTGTTGAAAGCCAGCGGGCGGTCGCGGTGCAGCTCGGCGGCGACCTCCCGCACCCGTAGCGGCCGGTCAGCGGCCCACATCACGTCCATGATCGCGGCTTCAAGGTCGCCGAACCGGGACATCGGACCTCCCCGCTTAGCAATCCCTGCATCATAGGCACCTGAGCGCGGCCTGGCATGTCATACTTCGTATCCTTACACCTAAGCACCTTAGGTATATAGGTACAGACAGTTCCGTGCCGCCGATGGCCGGCGCCCGATCCGGTCACCGCCTGCGGTGTCGCCACTACGTAGACCCAGGAGCCCAATGATCGGCAGCCGTGACCGGAAGGCTTTGGCGCGCGTTCCCTGGCGGCGTATCCACTCGCTGCCGTACCGGCGATCCATCGCCCAGGTCAGCGGGCTGGCCAGCAAGGCCACCATGACCCGGCTGGTGGCGGCGGAAGCGATCCTGGGTGAGCAGAACCAGCCCGCGGCGGACACCGCCGTGCCGGTCCGGGTGAAGGAACTGGGCGGCAGCATCGTGTGGCTGCGGCCCCGGTCCCGCGACCGCGCGGCCCTGGAATTCCTGCATCTAGGGCATCATCTGCCCCCGGCCGGGCTGACCGGGCCGGTCCGGCACGCTGCGGTGTTCGGAGCCAACATCGGCCTGCTGCTGGCCGACCTGGCCAGCCGGTACCCGCAGAGCCGCCTGCTTGGCGTGGAAGCCGACCACGACAACGCCTTGCTGGCGCGGCGCAACCTGGCCCACCTCAGCAGCCGGTGCATCCTCGAGGAGGCAGCCGTCTGGTACCGCGACGAGACGCTCACCCTCGCCTGGGCCCCTGACGCCTGGGGACAGGCGGTCACCGGCGCCGCCGGTAACGGATCAGCTTCCGGAACCGGGACGCGGCACGTCGACGCCGTCGACGCCGGGAACCTGCTGGCCGCCTTCAGCGGGCTCGCGCCCGTCGACTACCTCCTGGTCAACGTCGAGTCCGCCTGGCATGAGATGCTCCGGCACGGCCAATGGAGCGCGAACGTCCGCTGCATCAAGATCGAGATCCAGGACCACTACGACGAGGCAGCCCCCATGCTGGAGGCCCTCGGCTACTGTGCCCAGCTCCAACGCCTGAGCTGGGGCGCCTTCGCAACCGGCATCCGCCTCCGCTAACCAGCCACTGCAGTTGCCTGGCCGGGCAGTGATTGGTCATCGCAGCGCAGGCCATTCGCTCCTGCGCGGCACGGCAACCGTCCGCGATTCTGATGGAAGCTGGGTTGGATGCGGTGAACTGTGTTCCGCGCGAGTTGTCCGGCTGTGCCTTGCCCGCGCCGGCAGAGCTACGCTTTCTGCATGAGTGACTCCCCGTTGTCCCGCCAGGAAATCTACGCCGCCGCCGCGGCGCACGATGAGCTAGGCCCGGAGTACAGCGACGCGGTGGTGGCATCGTTCCTCGAGAAAGTCGACAAGGAAATCGACGCCCGCGTTGACGCGCGCCTCGCGGGTAGGTGCCAGCCAGCACCGCCAGCCGAACGAGACGACCTTCGCACGCTGCTGAAGGGTGTCGCCGTCGGCATTGGTGCCAGCGGTATTGCTTTTCTGGCGGTCGGCGGCAATGCCGCTGAACGGCTGCACCGTGTTCTCTGGGTGCTCCTTCTTCTCGTGATGATATGCACGGCCGCCGCGGGCTGGGCGGGACGGCGACTGGATAACCGCCGGGCGGCCATCCCCCGGCCCGGCAGCCGACCGAGTGACTAACTAAGCGACGATCGCCTCGTCCCTACACGGACTTCTACGGACGCCTGCGGACGGACTCACCAGGACAACTCCCATGTACGCCCAGCATGAGCAGCTATGAACTTGGCTTCGGGACGAAAAGGCCGCCGGTTCAAATCCGGCCACCCCGACCCAGGTCAGAGGCCGGTTCTCAGCCAGGAACCGGCCTTTGTTGCTCTTGTGTAGATCGGATGGACTGCGGTCTGAACGGAGAACACCGTGCCGCGACCCTAGGTGACCGACTGCCTCCGAGGCCGGGCGGGGATACGACCAGCGATGCCGGTCTGCGGCTGAGTACGTGCGGCGGGCACTTCCCGCGTGTCTGTCCCACCTCGCCGTAGCGCAGCAAATACCGCAACTCGGCGAGCCGTCCGGCGTTTGCTTCGTCGGCGCCGCCATCTCATGCTGTAGGGAGAGCCGGGCAACCGGTAACGCTAGGTATCCCGGAGTGGAGTAATGAGCAACAACCGAGAAGAGAGAAACCGGGTTCTTGGCATACCGATAGGAACGGGTCAGCACGACCGGCAGGGCGAAGAGCAGCAGCGTGTGATGGGTTTCCCGGTCGATGCCTTCGATGGCGTGAACCTCGACGGGCTCCGTTCCCTGGCCCATCCGATCCGGGGTTATAAGCGGTGGGCGCGGCGACGGCGCCTGGGTCCTTACGCGACGGACGAAGACGAGCAGTAACCCTTAGGCGCGTTGCGTGAGTTGATCCATGGGTGGCCGGGATCAGCGAGGAGTACGAGCAGCAGGTGTGCGCGGCGATGGTCGCCGCGGTGCGGCGCGGCGGCAGTCGGGGTAGCGTTCGACTCCGGCTACCACCATCACGATAACGTCAGCGCGGCGACGATCGGCTATGACCATACCCAGTGCCATGCCATGACCACGCGGTACACGAGCCACCTTGTCGTCGAGGCACTGTCCGGATACCAGAATGGCAAGATTCGCCAGCGCGGCATGGTTAAGCAAATCTACTGACCAGCCGATCTTAATACGCATGAATGTGACACCGTACCCACTCTATCGGATAGAGTGCCACATTCACGGAATGGCAGCCGAAGCACACGCCAGCCATTTAGCTAAATGAGAGGATAAATAAGGCTATCCGGCCGTGATCTGCTTGCGGCCGTTACTGGCACCGCCGACCAGGCCGGTACGCAGGCTAGGTGCGGGAATGGCCACCGGAGTGGTGCGCGCCGGCGCCGGTGTGGCGCTGGTGAGGCGCAGAGCCAGCTGCGGGCACATATGCACCGCCTGCTGGGCGTCCTTTTCCAGCCAGTGAGGCACCGGGATGTTGAGGATGACCGGATAGCCCTGGGCGTCCATGTGGATGATCTCCGGCACCAGGTGCGCGCAGAGCCCATGACCGTGGCAACGCGTCCAGTCCACCACCAGGCGCTGCTGCTCTTCTTGCTCAGGACCGGTTGGCAGCGGCAGCACACCGCGGACGGGACGACCGCAGGAGGAGTGGAAGACATGCGCCGCGAGGTCCTCGGTGAACACGTCCAGGGCCGAGAGCACGAACCTCGTCATTCCGTCAGGGTGAGAGCAGGCACCACGCCCGGCTACAGCCGCGGCAGACCGCCTGGCCAAGTCCAGCGCCTCGATGCCGCCAGATCCGTCGATCAGCGCGGCCAGCGCCCGTGCGATCGAGGGCAGTCCGAGCTTGCACGGGCCGCACTGGCCCGCCGACTCGCCAGCTAGGTAACTCGCAATCCGTGACACTTCGCCCAGTGGGCAGGTCCCGTCTCCGAGCGGGAGCACGATCCCCGAGCCGAGAGTGCCGCCGACGGCGGCCAGGCCTTCACGGGACACCGGCACCACATACGCCGTACCGGCAGGCAGCCACATGCCGTGGTATCCGCCGACCAAGACGCCGTCGCCGGCCGGAGCCTGGCAGATGTCAAGGACCGCCGCCAGCGGAACACCGGTGGGCACTTCGACCACGGCTTGATGCGCGGCGGAACCGCCCACGCTCAGCAGGACCGTACCGGGTTCCTCCGGTGTTCCGACTGCGGCGAAACGCTCCGGCCCGAGCAGGGCAAGCACCGCGAGCTGGGCGAACGTCGCCGCGTTCGACAGCAGAGTCGGCAGGTCTCCCACGCCGAAGTCGCTGGCCAGGACCTTGCGGCCCGGAGGTACGGGCCGCTTGCCGTTGATGCCGCGGACCAGCGCACCCGACTCGCCAGAGATGAACCGGTCGGGCAGGCGGACGACGCGGGCTATCTTACGCAGGCCCGGTTCGGCCGCGATAGCCGCCTCCATCGACCGGTTCGCGAGCTCGTTACCCGAGACTCCGACCACGATCTCCTCCGCGCCGATGGCCTCGGCCACCAGCGCGGCGCCGCTCAGGATGAGGTACGGCGAGCGGATCATGAGCATCTTGTCCTTGACGCTGCCTGGCTCGCCCTCGGTGGCGTTGACGACCACGATCGGCGCGCAGTCGTTCGCCTCCGTGTTGTTCACCACCGCGCTGAGCTTGCGCGCGAAGGGGAACGCCGCACCGCCCTGGCCGCGCAGGTCGACCTGCTCGCTCATCGAGATCAGTTCCTCGGCGGAGAGCCGAGGCAGCGGACCGAAGATGTCGCGGTGGGCTTCCAGGTCAAGCCGGGGCATCCGGTCGAGCCCGGCCGTCAGCCTGGCCGCCCCGATCCTCATGATCGTGGGCGCATCAAGGCCCTTGACCGGGCTCATTCCCACTCGCCACCTCCGGTCGGCCCAGGTATGTCGCGATACCTCGGGTCATTGGACTTCGTCCTGCGTGACGGGCGGGTCGCCGCGCTGGGCAGCGGGCCGGGAGCAGGGTCGGCCGGCGGTGCCGGCTGACCGGGCCGAGCCATCGGACCACTTCCCGGCCGTGGTGGCGGGTCGGTGTCGGTGCGGGACGTCGGACCGGTGCCCAGACGCGGCAGCGGTCCGGTCTGGGGTCGGGGAGCCGAGTCAGTCCCAGGCTGCGGCATGGCACCCGGACCGGGGCGAGACGCCGGCCCACCGCCAGCCCGCGGCCACGGCCCGGTCCCGACCCGCGGAATCGGGCCCGTGTCAGGACGCGGCATTGCCCTAGTGTCGGGCCGGGGCACCGGGCCCGTGTCGGGCCGCGGCATCGGACCTGTCCCGAGCCGGGGCATAGACCCCGAATCGGCACGCGGCATTGGCCCAGAGTCCGCACGCGGCATGGGTCCCGTACCGCCGCGCGGCATCGGGCCGGTGCCATTGCGGGGCATCGCGCCCGTGCCGTTACGCGGCGGCTGGCCACTGCCGACCCGCGGAATCGGGCCGGTATCAGGCCGCGGCATCAACGCTCCGTCAGGCCGGGGCGTCGGGCCCGTTCCCAGCTGAGGGATCGGGCCGGCGTCGGGCCGGGGCATCGGGCCCGTGCCCCGCCGCGGCATGGGTCCCGAATCGGCACGCGGCGTAGGGCTCAAGTCGGCACGCGGCATGGGTCCCGTACCGCCGCGCGGCATCGGGCCGGTGCCATTGCGGGGCATCGCGCCCGTGCCGTTACGCGGCGGCTGGCCACTGCCGACCCGCGGAATCGGGCCGCTATCAGGCCGCGGCATCGGCCTCGTTCCGAGCTGAGGCATCGCCGCCGCGTCGGGCCGGGGCACTGGCCCGGTCCCGAGCTGGGGCATCGGCCCGGTCCCGAGCTGGGGCATCGGCCCGGTACCGAGCTGGGGCATCGGCCCGGTACCGAGCTGGGGCATCGGCCCGGTCCCGAGCGTTGGCATAGGCCCTGAGCTCCGGTCCTCCTGGCGGGACGGTTCGGTTATAGCCGCCCGGGGACGCCCGGACTCCGGCCAGCCGGGGCGTGAACCGGTCCGCCCGCCGGATCCGGTCCGGTCCGCGTAGTCGTCGACATACGGCGCCGCGGACTGCGGCCGACGGCCCGGCGGCCCGTACGGATAGGAAGACAGTTCGTCCGCAGGAACGTCGCCGTGTCCCCTCGGTGCCCCCTCGAACCGGGGCGGCCCGTCGTACCCGGGCTCGTAGAGTGGCTGTCGCACGGGGCCCGTCGGCGCGGGCCCGGCCAGCGCCGATCGCGGCTGATCCACGCCCAGGTAGGGGCGGCCGCGCATCCCGGTGGGAACATCCCCGTACGGCGGGGCGCCTAGCGGGGTGAACCCGAGGTCGCGGTAGGCGTCGGACGACGAGGACGGCCCGGCATAGGCCGGAGCGGGATCCAGGGCCGGCAGCGGGCCCGAGGCTGGGGATCGGCCCGGCGACGGAAGCGCGGTCGCGGTCCATGTGCCCGGCACGCCGATCCCGGCGCCTCGGGTGCCCGGGCCGGCGGGCAGTACCTGGACCGTCCCACCGAACTGTGCCTGCGCCATGCTCATGGCCGCGGCGCGCAGCGGCGACGAGTCCGACGACCTAGGCCGGTCGACGCTGGGGGATGAGCCAAGGCTCTCCTTTGGCCGCAGCGAGATGGCCAGGAACCTGACCGCGAGACCGAGTGCGGTTACCGCGATCGCGAACCCGTAGCTCCAGTCGACGTACGGCTTGGCCGCCCGTCCGCCGAGCAGCCCGTGCAGGACCCCGAACACGAACGCCACGTAAGAGCTGTAGTGAATGGCCCGCCAGCGCCAGGCCTGGCCGTGCCCGGTGAACCGCTTGCGAAGGATGCTGGTCACCACGAGCAGGACGATTAGGTCTGAGGCGATCGTGCCGAGACCGATGTAAAACGTCCGGTACGGCGAAAGGAAAGGAATGATGGCGTCGATAACATGCGACCGCTGGGCCAGGATCTCGGTCGTGATATGGATGATTAGGAACGCCAGCGTGCCGAATGCGAAGGCGCGGTGCACGGCCTGCGCCATCACCCGGTGTCCGGGTGTCATGACGATCCGGTCGGTGGCCACTAGGCCCATCAGCACCGACCCGGTGAGGCCGACGAGCGCCAGCACCCCGGCGTAATAGAGCATGAAATGCTGCGTGGCAGCATCGATGGTGTGGCCGGCCTTCGTAGCGACCAGCACGAATATGATTACCACGGTGGCGGCGACCATGGTTGCCATGATCTTCCGCATGTGGTCGCCAACCGCTCCCTGTGCCCCCGAATGCACACCCTGACGACCGCGTGAACGGCCGACGGTCGTTGGCACGCGTAACCTCCTCAGGATCGTGATTGACGAGAGAAGACCAATTGCGACGCCCAGAACGCTGGCTGTTATCCCTAGCCCGGTAGCTCGTGGACTAGTGACTATATCAGCGCCAATAACGCTTCGGCGGCGAAATGGTATATGAACAATTTCCGATGGATGAGACGAGCACAAGGCTAGCCTGGATCTGCCTTACTACGGGTCCGCAACGCCGGGGACCGGTTGCTGCCACGGAACCGGCGGGCCCGTCAGGCCCTATGGTCCGAGTCGCGGCAGAGCAGCCGTAACCGCCAACTGGCTGCGGCCACGCCCGCGCGGGGCAAGTCATCCAGGACCAGAGCATCCTTGGGCCAGCAGGAGTGTTGCGATATCCCAGCACGTCCCTCCTTCTCGGTACCCGGCCCCCAACCTGTTATACAGCCCTCAACCACGGCAGATCTGCCAAACCGGCAAGGTCCCTGCTTACGGAACTCTTCCTTCCACATGGGCCTGGCTTCACATTAACGTCTATTGCCACCTGTCACACTGAGACCCAGAAAACTAGACATTTGTCTCTATATAGGCCGTAACGGCGCATCAGCTAGGAGATCTCGAAACGTCACCGAGAGGGCAGCCAGAGATCTCCATTACCACCGCGAGACAGGCGGCACCAGAGACGGATACCGCGTTAAGAGAACTGACAGAAGGTGCAGATGTCCGAACCCGCATCGGCCGGGGCGGTCCAGCCGCGGAACGTCCCAGGCGTGCACCGTCCCAGGCATGCACCGCCCGAGGCATGCACCGCCCGAGGCATGCACCGCCCGAGGCATGCACCGCCCGAGGCATG
>Ga0209656_10001390_pt1 | contig 15800 bp, 15 predicted proteins | sample BogFormECP12_OM2_FD_188239 | JGI IMG/M metagenome (GOLD analysis project Ga0209656, IMG submission 188239) | Bog forest soil microbial communities from Calvert Island, British Columbia, Canada - ECP12_OM2 (SPAdes) (version 2) | ecosystem: Environmental > Aquatic > Freshwater > Wetlands > Bog ... | reverse complement strand
ATGGCTCGTGGATTCAGGAACTTCGTCTACTTCAGAACCGTCGCCTACCAGCGAGCCGGCAAACTCAACATGGCTATTCCAGCTATAATTTGACTCCAAACCTATCCACACAAAACAGCGATGGACCTGTTTCTTTACTGGCTGGGCATTTCAATAGGAATGCACGCATTTCCCGACGCAGCGTATTCTCTTTATCTGATTAAGCGAGGGTTTATCAACGACCCGAGAAAAGCCCTCAACATACTTGGAAGAGGACTTTGCGCATTGTTCGGGATTGCTAATTTTCTGAGAATGTTCTGGTTCGATCTGATTTATGCCGTTCTTGTCAGTTTCACAGTTTCAAATCTGGTTGTTGGCCTTAGTGTGCGGTGACTGACCGAGTCCTTTCATCCGGGGCAACGCTGGCATGGAGAAGTCCAGCCTGAATTCTTGGGCACGCAGTGCCGCAGTTATTGATTCGGACCGTTTTCGGGAATTGACGAATACAAGTGCTCGGGCTCCGGCGTCCAGCACCGGGGCCAGTTCCTCTTTTCGAGGGGCTTTTTGAAGCGCCTGATAAAGCGCTCCAGCTTACGTCGTTCGATTATTGGTCGAGAACGCAAATCCGTTCCCTCCAGACTCAGCAGATCGAACGCGTAATAAACCAGCGGGATTTGCTGGCGGATCCCGTACGACTGAAGCAGCGTAAAAGACGCTTTTCCGGCTTCATCAAGCGCAGCGACCTCGCCGTCGAGATATTTCGATATTTCCCGCTGACTCGGCCAGAAGGATGGCAGCCTACCGGCGAAGAAAACTTTTGGTCATGTCCGCGGGGAGCATGCAGCGATGGCGGAGAATAGCTTTCCAAAGCGTCGATGTCGATCCTGCGGTTCGTAGCTGGGCTGCAGTTCTCACGGCCGACCCCCTGAGATGCAGGGCGCTCCGGATGATGGATTTTGTGATGGAAAATTGTTCCAATATGTGTTTGGCCACCATGTTCGAACGCTTGGCTGGGTCGGCACAGGGATGTGCTTTAGGATAGTGATTTACGCGCCGTGAAGCTTCAATTTCCTCGATTTCCTCCTGGCGTCGGCGTCTGGTCTGGACCTGGTAGTCCGTCAAAGTCTTACGGTATTTCTCGCCGGGAAAATAGACCTTCCATTCGTTGGCGGAAAAGTTTCGCCCAACCGTGATACGAGCGAGATCACCCGGGGGCAAAGTGCACTTTTCAAGGATGATTCGATCTTTACAGTTTACACGACAAGGGTTGGTCCCAGCGGCGTACAGCACGCGAGCCGGGGCTCAACCGCGAGACCGTTGGCCGGTATTTACGCTTGGCAAAACCAGCCATTTCGACCGCCGGCTTTGAGGAACCTTGCCAGACAAAACCGGTCCAGCGGCGGTGCAGGTGTTTCTCGACGGCTCACTCGTGCTCACTTTCAACTTGCCCAGTGGGAGCGGTCCCCTTGAGTCCTTGGCCAGTGGGTATGTTTCCTTTGGCAATGAGCAGGGTGCGGAAGCCTTGTCCGCAACCTGGTGGTGACGGACCCGAGTCAGGCAGTGCTCTACCGGTCCTCCTTGACCGATCCTGCAACTCTGGACCAGTTCACAACCGGCACCAACGTACTGCTGTCGATCGTGGACGGCGCCAAGCGCGACCGGCTGGCCTTTACGGGGGACATCGGCATCTCCGGCCTCACCCTCCTCTACTCGAGCTTTGCACTCGAATATCTTGAGGGGTGCATCCAGCTGTTCAGCGATTACCAGCGTATCGATGGCAGGATCGCCACTTACCTGCCGCCGCAATACGATCCGGGGTCACACCTCCGACGGCCGTCAACGCTACTAGCCTTCTTATCCCGGACTACGATCTGCAGCACGTCACCTCGATTTATCACTATTTCCTTTACACCGGCGACCGGGCGTTTCTCCAGGCGCAATGGCCAGTTGTTCAACGGGTGGTCGCGACCTTCAGCGCCTTCATGAACAACGCACAGCACCTTGTGGAAGTATCAAGCGCATCTCCGCCTGATACCCTGACTAATGCGCATTTTTACGGCGTATTGTTGCAGGCCGCGCGATTGGCAACCGAGCTGGGCCAAGCCAATGTCGCCGCAAGCTACCAGGCGACGGCTGCGCAACTGCGAACAGCGATTAATGCCAATCTTTTTAACGCCAGCACCGGGGCTGTACAATGTGAACACGGGACAGCCCGGCGTAGCGGATCAGCAAGGCAATGCCTATGCCGTGCTATATGGCGTGGCGCCCGCCCCGCGAACGAACCTAGTGGCGCTTTTGCAAAACCTGACAACAGCCCTCTACCGAACGCCAACGGCACCAAATGCGACCGGGCCGGTGCCGGTCCAGCAGTCCTCGGGCTCAACACAGGTGGGTCCGTACACGTCCGCCTACGAATTGTTTGCCCGGTTCGAAACGGGCGACACAGCCGATGCGCTGGCGCTGATCCGCAACGAATGGGGCCTGATGCGTCGCAGCAGCCCGTACTACAGCGGGGCGACTTGGGAGTACGTGGGCTTGGACGGCACGCCCGGCCTGCGTGAGGGCACGAGCTTGGCCCATGGCTGGGGCTCAGGGCCGACCTCGGCCTTGTCGAAGTACGTGCTCGGGATCCGGCCAGTGCCTGTCTTCTGTCCTTCACGCTCCCACCTTCCTGCCTTCCTTTGCTCCACGGGCATTACCCCGTTTCTTCGCTCTTACGAAGGCTCTGTCACCTTTCGGGTACGGTTCTTCGGACCCTCTGCCGGTCATGAACGCCGTTCCTTTCCCGAATGGCGATCCCTGATTCATGTCGCTCCAACTTCCTGCCATTCTATCACCACCCACCCCATGCATTCCTTCTCCTGCGCTCACTGTCTTGCCGCTGGTAGAGGTCGCCGAAGTTGCCTTGCCCTTCACGGGTCGGCGTCCGGTTCTGGGCTTCGCTCTTTCTACGCAAGCTCGCCAATGCATCAGGCCGTATCGTGTTCAACATTGTTTTATTTATGGACTGGCAGTTCGTCTCCGGTTGCTTCCCACCCCGTCTCTCGACGACGCAGTTACCTTCGACTACGGACAGCCAGTGTTCTGTCCGATGGGGACTTCCACCCCATTGTTGGTGCGCACTCTCAGGCGCACGTAGAACCGCAGCCCGGCGGTTTGAGCTGGGCTGCCGGCACGGTACCCAACACCCTACGGGCCCATCGCGGTCAGTTGGCAGACGACCTCCCAGGGCCTGCGCCTGCAGCTCTCGGTACGGAGGGCACCCTCAGCACCGTGGGCCTGCCGGTGGGCGGGGCCAACGCGATCCTGAGCGATAACGGGCGGACCGTCGCCGCGGTGAACGCCTCCCGGCAGCCGAGTGGCCGGGCCGGTTACCTCTACTTGCAGAACCTGCAGCCCGGCGCGCACCTCATCCAAATCACACGGAAGTAAGCCGAAAGGGGAGCGGACCGCCCGGTTGCCGCAAACGGGCCGCGGCGACCGGGTCAACCGCTCCCGCGCGCCAGAACCCCGAGTCCTTTTCGCAGGTAGAGTTGGTACTGGCTTTTCCGAAAGAGCTTTGGAGTCCCTGTATGATGGCAGGGTTTCCGCAGGAGGAAAAGGGGTACAAAATGATTAAAACGCACATAAAAAATGTACGTGGATTGACCAGGATTGACCAAACTTCTGCTTCCGCTACTTTCCACAGGTTTCTACCCTGATGGAAATTCCCCAGGGAAACACCCTGGAAAATAGCGGAAAACAGAATCCTAAAATGGCGTTCAAGTCCCCCCCCGAGCATATGGTTCGAATCCGTGCCACTTCTAAGTTGTGATAGTCAGCCTGGACCTTTTTGCCCTTTTTGCGCATCGCCATTCGGCAGATTGGAAGGCTTGATAAGCGCTCGATCGGACTCGATGGAGTGCAGGTCGCTGCGAATTGCACTGGAGGAATGACAAAGTCTGCAGCAATTAGCCGCTCTCTACGCGGACTCGCCAGTTGGAGAAGGGATGCTCGCCGCCGCGTCCCCTCAGACCCTTGCCTCGGGGGGGAACAGCCTAGGGCTTCAGCCCTGGGAAGGCATGCCCAAGAGAATCGCCCTGTAAGTGCGACCCGGCGCCTGGCATTATTTCCATTTGGGGCTGCAAAAGGCGGTTAATGCAGCCAAGCGAGCAGCCTCGCGGCCCTGATCGACCGAAAGGTTTGCGCCCAGGCGCCCAGAAATCGCCAGCTTGCTATTAACGAGCGGCAGCGTGCCGCTTAAAAAAAAGGAGCGGCCCAACCTGAGACACCTCGACGTACGCTCCCAAAGGGGATGGCGGCTTCGGGAGTACCAGGCCAAGTTCGCGCATACGCGAACCCGGTTTGGCGACACTGGAAGAACTATTACCGGCCGGCATGGCCCCCCCATCCACTCGAATGTTTTCGCCCGTTACGAACGTGGCGTTCTGCAGGTAGAGGATAGCGTCGACGCCGTCAGAAACTTCACCCATTCGACCAAGGGCATGAAACTTCGCCAGAGCCGCATGATTATATCCTTGGTATGCATCGGCGTGTTGATGACGCCCGGCGACACCGTATTAAACCGGATGTTGTTAGTCGCGTACTCGAGCGCCAACGCCTTGCTCACGGCCGGCAAGGCTTAGGCTTCGGCGCTGTCAAAGAAAGTGATCCCACCCTCGAAGGGCTCGCCGGATCACTGTGATCCCTGCTGTTCTGCTGTGGCTGGACCGTACCCGCAGCTCAGTCCCGTGATTGACTTTGCCGTAGTTGCACCGGCGCTTTTGGATTGCCTCGCGCCTCGATCCTGAGTTCACGAGCATCGCGACGGAGGCCAGCCGATGGAGTCAGGAATGGGAGACTCTGCGCAAAGGCCATGGCAAGGGAGCCCTGACCGGGTAAACCGTCCAATGTGATACCCACGACGAAGGCTGCGTAATTAACTTTCTCAACCCGACGCCAAATGGGCCGCTTGAGCATGCTGCTCCTGCTATGAAGTCAACAGCTGTTCCCAAGCTTGCTCGGTCGCGAATACTTTGTTTAAAAATTGGTCTTCATCATTGCGGGCCGCTGCCGCGTCTCGTTGTTGCGGAAGGCTAATCGTATACCGAGTTATGTCGGTTCCATCCACGGTGGCGACAAATTGACCACCGTGATGATACACGATGAAATAACAGATCAGAAGACTGATTCCTGCATCTTTCGGATTGGTGTCCTGAACATAGAAAGGATCGAACACGTGGCGCAGCGACTCCTTAGGTAGCCTCAATTCGTCCGCCGAAAAGTCCAATTTGACGTCCCCGCTTTGACTATCTTCTGTCACCACGACGTAAAACACCGACTCCTTCGCCGTGGCCTCAGCTAAGTTGTCAAAGAGCAAATCAAACAATCGGCAAAACATTTTCTTATCAATGTAAATCGCGCGCTCAGAGGCGGAAGCTTGCACTTGTACTGCTCGATCTTCCCATCCTTGTTGCCTTTTCTTCGACTTAACAATTTCGGTTGCCAGCTCTGATAGTCTAAGCTGGTCATCAAATCTCGCCGGAGGCGTGAATGGAATTGATCCCAGGCTATCTAATATTCCGGTAATCTTGCGCATTTGAGACTGCGCCGTCTTATAAAAGGCGAGCCAACAATCAGGATTGTTAACACGTTCAACATCCATATTTGTTAGGGGAGCAAGATCCAAAAATGCCCTAACGGCTACCAGGGCATTACGGAGATGATGACTCAATCCGGAGGCGAGAAGCCCGAGGCTAATTAGACGATCGGTCATCATCAGCCGATGTAAAGCCGAAAGTTTTTCCCTGAGAAGCGCATCCCGCTCACCCTGAATAATGAAAAACTCCATAGCTCGCATGAGGGTGATTTCTAATTCGGGGATATCCCATGGCTTGGAAATGTATTTGTAGATCGCTCCGGTATTTACCGCCGCAACGGCTGCGTCCAAATCGGAATAGGCGGTGGCCAGCATTCTAATCATCTTTGGGCGCTGTTGGCGCACCTTCTCGAGCAGTTCCACACCGGTCGTGGAGGGCATCCTTTGATCGGCGATAAGAATACCGATATCATCCTTATGCAATTCGAATAAGTGAAACGCCTCGGCCGCACTAGGTGCGGTCATGATCCTAAATCTATCCTCGAAATTCGCCCGGAAATATTTAAGAGATATTGCTTCGTCATCAACATAGAGGATAGAATATCGCTTGTAGTCATATAAAAGTTTCATAGGGTTCCTTCTTTTCCTCCAGTTTCTCTTCGCTTCTTGGTTCGTCAGCGAACGGTAGGGTCACGATTACCTCGGTGCCTTTGCCAGCCACACTCCGCACATTCAAACGCCCGCCGTGAGACTTAGTAATAGCGGCACAAATACTTAGACCTAGTCCCATTCCCTTCCCAACGTCCTTCGTTGTGAAAAATGGATCGAAGATTTTGTCGATATTCTGGTGTGGAATGCCCACGCCGTTATCTTCAATTGTTACACTCACCTGTTCGTCTTGAACTGCGGCATTGATAGTAATGGCGGGCAAGTAGTCCGAGGATTGGCGGCCGCTGCAAGCGTCATGTGCATTTTGAATGAGATTAATGAAGAGTTGGGTGATCTGGGTAGGATTTCCTTTGATCGCGATGCGCGCATCTATATGAATCATCGGACGAGCGCCTGGTTCGTAGTTACCAGCGGTAAGACGACAGGCCTGTCGTACGCATTCCAAAAGGTTTATTGAATCAAAGTGAGTAGGATTGGGATGCGCAAATGCGCGAAGCTTCGAGACCAGATCGGACACTCTCTTCAGGCCGTGCTGAATATCATCCAAAATGTCTGAACATGAGTTCGCCGACGAAGAGCCATCCAGCCGTTTTTTGAGGATTTGCACGGCTCCATTTACGTAGTTTAGCGGATTGTTGATCTCATGAATGATACCTGCACTCATGCGACCGAGCGAAATCATCTTAGCATGCTGAACCATCCGCACTTCGGATTCCTTTAACTGTTCTATGCTATGCGATAATTCCCGATTTCGATTCGCCAGTTGCTTGTTTAAAAAGGTGAGTGCCAACAGATTCTTGCAGCGCACCTGGAGCTCGGTGGTGGAGAAAGGCTTCGTCAAGAAATCAGTCGCACCCTTCCGCAGTACCGCGAGCTTCGTCTCTTCATCGGCGCGCGCTGTTAGGATCAGGATCGGTAAGCCTCTGGCTTGAACTTGGTCACACAGTTCCTGACATACCTGCAAGCCGTCCTTTTCGGGCATCATCATGTCGAGAACTAGAAGATCGGGCTGGTACTGACGGGTCATGTCGATGGCGTATTGGCCATCTGACGCAATCAGGACATCGAACTGCTCTTTTAGTTGAGCAGCGATGAACGCTGCCATATCCGCCTGATCCTCACCTATCAGAATGAGAGGACGCTGGCGTTTCACCAGACATACCTGATCTACCGCCGGGTTGGGAGCTACGGTCTCAATAAACAGATCCGCCCGCCGGTATAGAGATGTCAGCCATTCATCTCCTGGTGCACTGCTCCGTGGAGAAAGCTCCGGAATATCGGCTTTATGTTGTTTACCCTTATCGGTTATCTCTGCCGGAAGCGTCACCCTGAACTTCGAGCCCCGACCTAGCTCGCTTTCCGCCGACACCTGTCCATCCATTGCCTCCGTTAGTTCTCTCACCAGCGCAAGCCCGATTCCAACGCCTTGAAACCGGCGTGTCGATGAGGTGTTGGCCTGCCAAAAGCGCGCAAAAACATGGCCAAGATCTTCTTTGGAGATACCAATGCCCGTGTCTTTGACTTCCAGCGTTAGTTCACCATCCGAAAACTGCCACTTCATGCAAATCAAGCCACCGGCGGGTGTAAATTTGATGGCGTTCAGCAACAGGTTGAGAACAATTTTTTCCACCTTATCACTATCCAGCAATATTGGTGCATCAGAAGGGCGGAATTGTTTTTCCAGTTGGATTCCTTTTTGCTGGGCCAAGTGTTCCACCGAGGCCAGCAATCCGCTGAGCATCTCGTCCACCAGAACCGCGGCTTTAACCGACTCGTTTCCCTGGCTCACCGATCTCACTAGGGCAAGCAAGTTGTTAATCATTTTCAGGAGCCGCAACGAGTTGGCCTCCATGATGGCCACCAACTGCGAGAGCTCACCATCTCTTGTAATGATGCTATTCTGACGCAGCTTCTCAATCGGGCCGGCGATCAGAGTCAACGGCGTCCGCAATTCATGGCTGATATTGGCGAAAAAGCGACTTTTGGCTTCATCCAGCTCGCGCAGTTGGAGGTTGCTCGCTTCGAGCTGCTGCTGGCTTTCGCCAAGTTGATGACGAAGTACGAATTCCTGATAACGCAAACGATTATAGTTATAGTTACCGGCCAAGACAATCAGCGCGCTCAAAGTCAGAAAATAAATATTATTAACAATCGCGAAGGTGCTGCCAAGCTCGCCGTGGAATAGACAGGCCGCCAGATACATGGCGAAAATAGAAACAATCGAGAACAAGCTCTCCCAGACGCTTGTCTGCATCACAGCGCAGACAGCCAGGATGACCAGATTAAGGCCTGCATAGTAGGGAGAACTGGCACCTTCAGAGAAGGCGATCATCAGGGATATGGAAAACGAAGGCAACAGATACCAAGCACGGATGAGAAAAGGGTAAAGCAGCTTCTGGTAACGACTTTTGAGCATCAGCCAAGCTGCGGCGGTGGCGACGGAACACGCAATTCTCAGGGTGAAGAAGGGTAAAAGCAAACGAGGATAAACGAACCAATCCAGAAGAGAGCCGACCGGCATCAGAATGATCACCAGCAACGAAGCGATGCTGGCATTGCGAATTCGGACTTTCCGATTGTATTGCTCGTATTTTGCTTGGAGGCCAGGATCGAGCATTTTATTCGGCCTTTTGGGGTTTGCGTAGCTCGAGGAAGATGTTCACCGACGTTGGATCGTTAGTGACGTCAAATTCGCCTTCTCCGTGAGGGCGAAGGGAAGCGAGTTGAGGAGCATTACGGTGAATCAAACTCCACGCGAGCACATATTCCATCAGGTTTCGAATCGGGTTATTCGCGGCTACGTTTGTAGCGACCAGTAGTCCGCCGGGTACAACCAGATCGTAGAGGATTTCCATAATCTTACGACAAACTCGGTCCGACAGATAATCAAACAAGCCCGCGCAGTAGACCAGATCGTAGCTTTCGGAAATAAAGGATTCGTGAGCGCAACGGGAATCCCGCAGAATTTGGCTGACCGATTTCTGCAGATAATTAACAGATGTTCGCCGGTTATATTTGTTCTTCAAGTTACTGAGGCGATTACGCGTGTAATGGAGTGTCTCTTCATTGAAATCAAGGAGGGTGAATTCCGCCAGATCGCTAATATCCTCTTGGATCAGAAAGTCTTGGATTTCCTTGGCAGGTCCACAGCCTAAATTGAAGATACGTGCTGGGCGCCCCGAACCGGCTACTCGCTTGGTTTCGGCGATGATTTGTTCCAGGAGATATTTAATGCGGTTCCGATGAGCCTCGGCCGGAGGCCGACCCAAAAAATAGCTATTGAGAAGCTTGGCGAAAAGAGAGGAGCCCTCATAAGGGCTTCTTAGGATCATATTTACAATTTCGTAGTCACCCGCGTATCCAAGTGGCTTTTGATACGATCGATAGACGAAAGGCGCACAAAGCAGGAGTGGATGGAGTTGGTGTCGAAGATAGAATTGATGGACCGGTTGCAATTGCTCCGGGAGGGAGACTGCGATTACCTCGAAACGCGTAAAGAGGCTGTGGACGTGAGGAAGAATGGCGGGCTGCAGATCTGAGATAACCTGTTGCTCTATAGCGGAATGATCGCCCGTGGGCTCCGACCGTATTCCCAACTCGACCTGCTCTAACCATCCGCGAAGTCCTTCCAAAAGGCTTTGCAGGTCCGAAATCACAATCTTAAAATCCTGGTTGACCTGCTGAACGTTGGTCCACTGATTTAGAAATTCCTGAAACTCCGCTAGCAGGCGTTCCCGTTGGTTCACCGGAGAGAATAAGTCCACATCGAGCCAACCATCGTCGAGGTCGGCTTCGGCAACCAGATATATCCCCGTATTTATAAGACTGCGAACGATGGCGCGCCCGGCATAGACCATGTTTGTGTTGACAAAGATCTGAAATCCGGACAAGACCTCCGAAGTCTGCAAGATGCTGTATGGATTATAGACTTCGAACGCAACGATGTACCGGGTGAGCCTGAGAATAGTCGCCCGGATTTGAACACCCTGACTGTTTCGACAGACTAAAAAGGATTCGCGTTCTTTTTGAGTCGAATCCATCATGCCGATTCAACTCCCTCGACGCAGTTTCTTTGATACCCTGCGCGGGCTACGTTCCAGTGAATCTTAAGCAGGCTTAGCATGAGCAGGAAAAATTAACTCGGCGGTTGTTCCAATGCCTGCCTGGCTAAAGAGCTGCAGCTTGCCTCCATGGTTTCGCACAATCCAATCTGCAATAAACAAGCCAAGGCCGCCCGGTCCTCTGTTCGATCGGTCGAATAGGTTATTCTGCATGAAATCAGACAATCGTGCTGCTGGTATGCCGATGCCATTGTCGGCTACCCTAAACGTCACGTTGGATGAATCCGAATCGAGGGAGACGCATACCTGACGGCCTTGGGTAGAGCTGGCATGGATAGCATTCGTGATCAGATTCGCTACGGCTCGCAGAATATGATGGACATCGCCATGCACCATTGCAGAACTAGCCATGTCACCCTTGAGGAGCACCACTTTCTTGATTTCGGCATAGGGGCGCACCAAATCCAGAGCCTGTTCGATGATCTCTTCCGCTCTGTATTCGCCAACATCGCTAGAAGCATCGACCTCCACCAGACTCCTCCATTGGTGCGCCAGATTCATGCACCACGACGCCAGCAGCTCGACTCTCTTCAGCGTGTCTCGCAGGAGCTCGAAATCTGCGGGAGGAAGTTCATCTTCACACTCCAATAACCCACTACAGGAAGAGGCTAATATATGAAGGACCTGAAGAGGATTCGCGAGATCATGAGCGAAAGCGAGTGAAGCCTTCCCCAACAACGAAGTCGGGTCGCGATCCAATTGAGATTCACGGCCTGTAGTGACCTTCGTGGTCGACGGATCAGGGCTGTGAAAGCGTTGCGGTTTTTCAAGCTGCTTGCGGATCGTTGTTAATAACTGGCTGCGACCGCAAGGCTTTTCCAAATAATCTGAAGCACCCAATCGCAGGGCTTCGCAAGCCGTATCCACGGAGCCGAAGCCCGTAATCATCACTACAGGCAAATCCTCGCTGCGCTCGCGAATCAGCCGAAGCCCCTCCAATCCATTTTTCTCGGGCATGCGAATATCAAGCGTAACCAAATCAGGACGTTCTCGATCAATAATGGACAATGCTTCGTCCACTCCCGAGGCCTCAATAATCCGATACTGATCTTGGAGGATCCAGCGAAATCCATCTCGAACGGAGTCGTCGTCATCCACAATCAACAAGCATGGTCCCGTTGCGGTTTGAGAATTCATGGTGTAACATTGTCAGGATGAAGAGGAAACGCGCCGACAAGTAGGCAAAGTCTCGTCTAATTTTGCGTGAGAATCAAGCCTGTCATTGCCGTTCTGAAAATCCGGTAAATTTACTGGTTTAAAAACAGGAAAGTATCGAGATCTATCGTCCGGCAAGCCGGTTTGGAGCAGTAGCGTTGGTGACACACATTATGATGATCGGGCGCAAAGAAGTCGCCGCAGCAGAGGCACTTGCGGCTTGGCAGAACCCCAGAGAGGCGCATCCGAATTTTAGCGACGATTTAGGCGGCTTGCTGGGTTTGTTCTTCACCGTCAATGAAAGGGTACTAGAGAGATCCGTGTAATTTTATACGCTAAGGACGACCCTTTTTGCGCGACGGCGCTCGCGGGCGAGCTTCCGATCGAGGATACATTGGCCATAGAGCACGCCGCCAATCACGCTTGCATTGCGACGCCAGGAGAATGTATCATCTTTTCCGAATTGGTATGACTGCCGAGAGTATTCGCCTTAAAGAGAATTCTTGTGAAATAGCGGCAAATCGGACATATATCCGTTATCCCTCTCTCCCCATGAGTAAGCAACAACTTTCAACAGAGTTGCAACCACGAGAAGAACCTGATGCAGCAGAAATCATTAAGCTGCACAACATTGCAGTATTCTTTGGCAATCAGACACTCATGATTGCTGTGAAATGCGGAGAGCTGCTCGCCAAGAAAAAAGACTCACTCTCACAAGGTCAATGGTTGCCTTGGGTAAAGCGAAATCTGCCATTCACGGACAGGACTGCCCGTCGATACATCAAGGTCTGGCACAATCGACAGACCTTTAAGGAAGAAGGAAGAAGAAAGACACAAGCTCACCTTACGACAATTCTATTTTGCAATAACGGATTCAAAGTCTGTTCGTCCTGGCTTACTCCAAGCAGACAAGCAACGAATGATTCGTGACGTTGTGAAGCCGATCCGTGTTGTGACTCGAAGACTCAAACACCAAACTGCCTCGCTGAACCTCAACTATGAATACTGAACACGAGTCAACCCAGAACTTGCCTGGTAAACGCACCACGAGCGTTCGCCTGGAGCACCTTGATATACTTGAGCGAATTGTCCGCAATTTTGGGTTCAAAGACAGAAGCCATTTCTTTCAACTCTGCACGGACGCGTTGCTGCAAGCACATAAAGAGGGCAGGCGCCTTGACTGGCCGCCCCGATTTGTCGTCAGAGACTGAAGAACACCATAGCTTCCATCGTTCCCCTGTTCCGTGGTTGCCAAGCAGCTATAAAGCACTTGAGGAGACGATTGAAGAGCTTAGGGAGGCAATCGCTGAACTACTGGCAGAGCTTGCGAAGTAGCAGACATTATGTACATGAACGATCCCGACAACGATCCCGAAATAGTAAGCCAAATAACTGACTTATGGCGCAAGCACATTAATGAAAAAAATCCGAGAAGAGAAGAATTCTATAAATTTATGACGGAGGAAATAGCTCGGATTATCTATCTTAGAGAAGAAGGTTTTTCTTTGAAACAGATACTAGAGATCACAAAGAAACTTATCAAGTAGCTTCTGAATATCCTCGCCAGAACAACCAAGAGAATCCAGAAAAGCCATCATCAGTGCAAACCATGTCTTGCCGATTCCTCTATAAGCGAAAACTATTCCACAGTCTCCCTGCTTGAACCAACTACCTATAAACTTTTTCCTATGGGGCACATCATAGTTTCTAATTCTGTATCTTTCATAATCCCATTGAACTCTTGTATAATAAGCTTCATAGTCATCCTTTTTTACATGCTCCATATGTAAATTGCTTGTATCCTTCGTGTCTTACTATTCCATCCTCCGGGCAGTCTAACAACTTGCTCAGGTTTATATGCGGAGACATGCGATGGCAAAGAAGATTCAGCGATCCAATTTAGCGTTCTTCCGACCCGGCCCGCTTTGTACAGCGACCTGGAGGTGCTAGCGAAAAACCCGTTTTTTATGATCATGCTAAATGTTTTCAACAACGCCGTGGCTCGGCCTTGGACCGTTACCGGAGCCGATTACAACCAGCTGTCGACAGCCTTTTTCCAAAACGTAAGTAAGGTCCTGACCGGCGCGAAGTCCGGAAAAGACGCCGTCATCCAAGTTGAAACGGTGGCTAAGCGAATCGTGCATTAGTTCGGAATCCAAGTCAACCTGACCCGCTTTGCCAGCACAGGCCGGGCGGAATTGCCGCCGCAAATGAATGGTGCGCGCTCGAAACCGCGTTAAACTGGGATTCTTCAGATCCTCGTGGAAAAGCAGATAACGACCAACACACAGCCGAAAATTTTGTACGTAGACTGACTACAATTGACTACAACTTTGTTTCCGCTCGATTCCGTAATTTTCTACCCTGATGGAAATTCCCATGGAAAATAGCGGAAAACAGAACCCTAAAATGGGGTTCAAGCCCCCCCCCGAGCAGAGATCCTCGCCTTTAAGTAGTTGTTTTTGAAGAACTTACGTTTTAAGGCGCTTAACTTGTCGTAGTCGATTTCTGAGACCGTCAGGCTCAGAGAAGAGGAACTGCGAAATCGGGAGCTACGCCTACGCCGCTTTGGCAATAACCCTTCCGGACGGGAGCCGCCAATGGCAGGCGCTCGGAAGCGCAAGTGGCTCTCCTCCGCCGGATCTCAAGGCTCTCGAGAAACGCCTCGTTATTCCACAGAGCTTTCTCGTGCAGGCGCGGGCAGTGGTTTCATCTGGGACGACTCTCATTGTTACCGATCAACCCGTGAATGGAACGACGCAGAGCGGTTCAAACTTTAATATACTCACGACCAGCACAACATCGTCGACCCAACCGGACTAAATAGATTGGGCACGAGCCCCCGCTGAAAGAAACAGCTTAGTTTTCGAACGAGATGATCTCAGCCGATTGGCTCGACCCGCGGTTCGCGGAAGACCCAGCGCCGAAACCTGGGGTCAGGTCAAATGTCATCGCGCATCGGAATCCCGAACTTTGTATAGTGCAAGTGTCAATTGTCAGTTTCGTAGCGCCGATACCGATGCTCGATCAAGGCATTTGAGAGAAATGGGTGGTCTGCTGCCAGGAAACGGCTCGATTAGCACCTCGCGTCTTCTTGTGCCGCGAGCCGAGCACGTCGATACTCACTCACATGGAACTCGATCTCGAAAGGGAATATGCCGACCGCTCTTATGCCCTCCTTGTGTCGCTCGTCACGCCGCGACCTATCGCGTGGGTGACTTCGCTCAGCCGTAACGGGCAGTTGAACGCCGCACCGTTTAGTTTTTTCAATGCACTTGGGGCAAATCCGCCGATCATCGGGTTTTGCCCGGGCGACCGCGACGACGGCCAACCGAAGGACACCGCGCGCAACGTTCGTGCGACTCATGAATTTGTCGTCAATTTGGTCGACGAGGCAGTGGCGGAGGCAATGAACAAAACTTCCGCCTCGTTGCCCTATGGGCAGAACGAATTGGAAGCAGTCGGCTTAACGACTGCTCCTTCCTCCGTCGTCAAGCCGCCGCGAATCGCGGAGGTGCCTGCCAGTCTGGAGTGCACTGAATGGGGCACCCTACAAATCGGAGAGAATCGACTCATCATCGGCCTGGTGAAACGCGTGCACGTGCGCGAGGAATTGATCGATCGCGAGACGCTGCGCATTCGCGGCGAGCGTTTCCACGTCATCGGCCGCATGGCGAGTCCGCATTGGTACTGCCGCACGCGCGATCGCTTTGAGATGGTCCGGCCGAAGTAGCTTTTCCAAGCTGATTCGGCTTGGACCGCACACTTCACATTCGGTGGCGATCCTGTGCATCACATGGGGGTCAGTCAACAAATCTTGACAAAGTTTGCGGTCTTCGAACAGTGGGAATGGATGCCAAGGCGGAGTTGTCGCGGCATCGTCCTTTTTGCTCTGAGATTTCTCGGGTTACCACCATCCCCGCAGTCCACCAAAACCCACCAACCGAAGCATTCTTCGGCCGCATGCCGGAGACAAGATTAGCCGGCCCTTCGGATCTGTTAGTGCTTGTCGTCCGGCCCCAGAACTGGGAACCCCGCCTTCTTGGATGCATACTTCGGATACAATGCGGTGAACCTGAGTGCCGCTGCCAACACGGAGATTGTAAGCACGATATTGAGCCACCAAGGAACCACGGGAACGAAGATCACAGCAGCGTGTGCCGCCACCAGCGTTGCGAGCGCAGCTGCCCACGCGAACGTGATCCCGCGATTGATAGTCAAAAAAAGGGGCGTATGCCAATACTGTTCGGCGACCCTCTCGCGGGCGTACTGCAAAGTGAAGGGACGTCCGATCGCCA
>Ga0209656_10001389_pt1 | contig 15806 bp, 16 predicted proteins | sample BogFormECP12_OM2_FD_188239 | JGI IMG/M metagenome (GOLD analysis project Ga0209656, IMG submission 188239) | Bog forest soil microbial communities from Calvert Island, British Columbia, Canada - ECP12_OM2 (SPAdes) (version 2) | ecosystem: Environmental > Aquatic > Freshwater > Wetlands > Bog ... | reverse complement strand
GTGCTTGGCGCGCGGCACGAGCATGCGCGTCCACGCCGAGCACGTCTGCCCCGAGTTGAGGTAGCAGTTGCGCACGCCGGCCTTCACGGCCTTCTCGAGATCCGCATCGTCGAGGATGACGTTGGGGGACTTCCCCCCGAGCTCGAGGGCCACCTTCTTGACGGTCCCGGCCGCCAGCTCCATGACCCGTTTGCCGGCCCGGGTCGACCCGGTGAACGAGACCATGTCGACCTTGGGGTGGGCGGCGATGGCCTCGCCGACCACCGGGCCCGTCCCCGACACCAGGTTGAACACCCCCGGGGGCAGACCGACCTCGTCGAAGACCTCGGCCAGGATGAAGGCGTTCAGCGGGGCCACCTCGCTCGGCTTGAGCACGACGGTGCACCCGACGGCCAGGGCCGGCGCCACCTTGTTGGCGATCTGGTGGAGCGGGTAGTTCCACGGCGTGATGGCGCCGACCACCCCGACCGGCTCGCGGACGATCAGTGAGTTCCCGAGGCGCTCCTCGAAGGGGTACTCGGCGATCCGCTGGGCCACATCGGCGAAGGTCCCGGTGGGCAGACCGGCCTGGATCATCCGCGACAGCGACTGGGGCATGCCCACCTCGTGGGCGATCAGGTCACCGATCTCGTCGGTCCGGGCGGCCAAGCCCTCCGAGACCCGGGAGAGGAGCTTGGCCCGCTCCTCGACCGACGTGGCCGACCAGGACTCGAACGCCTCGGCGGCGGCAGTGACCGCCCGGTCGACGTCGTCGGGGGTCCCGTCGGGGATCGTCCCGATGACCCCCTCGGTGGCCGAGTCGATCACGTCCAGCGTGCCGGTCCCGGTCGATGGGACCCACGCCCCGCCGATGTAGATCTTGTCCCGGACGTCCATCGTGCCTCCCTGTTCGTCGGCCCCGGGCGGCCCGCTGGCCGCCGCGCGGTGGCGGTGGTCCGGGTCCCCGTCCTCGGGGTCCGAGCGGCGCCGCTCCTCCTGCCGACGATAGTGGTGGGATCGTGGCGGTACCATCGGGCCCACAGGCCGGGCGACCCCCCGCTCGGGTGGAACGAGGAGGGACTACCGATGGCCAGCTACGTGGAGAACGCGCCCGAGGCGGTGCTCGCAGCGGCGAAGGAGATGCTGGCGCTGGGCCTGGTCGAGGGCACGGCCGGCAACATCTCGGCCCGCCAGGAGGACGGCAACATCTGCATCACCCCGTCGTCGATCGACTATCGCGAGATGCGGCTCGAGGACCTGGTCGTCATCGACCCGGCCGGCGAGGTGGTCGAGGGGACCCGGGGGCCGTCCTCGGAGAAGCTCCTCCACCTGGCCTGCTACTCGGCGTTCGACGACATCGCCTCGGTGATCCACTCCCACCCGGTGTACGCCACGATGTTCGCCGTCGCCCACCGGCCGATACCGGCCACGATCGACGAGTTCGCCGTCTACTGCGGGGGCGACGTCCGGGTGACCGAGTACGCCATGAGCGGGACCGACGACGTCGGCCAGAACGCCGTCAAGGCCCTCCAGGGCCGGGGGGCGGCGCTGATCGCCAACCACGGGATGGTGGCCGTCGGCCCGTCGCCGAGCAAGGTCCTCCACATCACGGCCCTCGTCGAGCGCAACGCCCAGATCATCTGGGGCGCCGAGCAGCTGGGGAAGGTCCACCACCTGCCCGAGGACGTCCAGACCAAGTTCGAGGGTATCTACACGAGCTGGATGCGGCTGCACGCGTGAGGTGCCCGCCCCCGGCCTGACCGGCCGGGTCGCCCTCGTCACCGGGGCCAACCACGGTGTCGGCGCCCGGGCCACCGGTCTCCTCCTGGCCGAGTCCGCCCGCCGCCGGCCAGGTGCTGGCGATGTCCTGAGCGGCCGGGGGCTACTTGATCGAGCTGGCCGGGATGGCGCTCGACGGCGTGGCCAGGTGGACGGGCTCGCCCCAGTGGCTGAAGGTGATGGCGGCGACCGCCTTGGTCGTGCCCGGGCCACGCCCCGAGAAGCTGACCGGGAGATGGGAGCCGGCGGCCACGTTGAGCTCGGCCGGCCCCGTCTTGGCGTTCGAGGAGAGCGCCGTCGTGCGACCGGTCAGGACGATGACGTGCCGGCCGTTGGCCAGGGCGGTCGACTCGGACAGCGGGCCGGTGAGCGAGATCTGGTCGACGGCGGCGCCGATGGTCATCGACGAGACGATCTGGGAGAACGACGATGCCGAGTTCGAGATGACGATCCACCGCCCGGCGTACTTGGGGGCCGACGCGGTCGGGACCCGCAGGTACGTCTCGAGTCCCTTGGCGTCGCCGTTGAAGTAGAGGCCGGTCGGCACCAGCCGGGCCGTGAGGTGGCCGACCGACGAGCCGTCGTGGATCGTCACCACCTGCTGGGCCTCGGAGCTCGAGGCGTCACCGTTGAGGGTCACCGAACGGGGCCCGACGGTGGTCGTCGCCACAAAGTGCACCGACGACTGCTTCTTGGCGGCGGCCAGGGTGGTGGCCAGGGTGCTCTGGGCCGGGGTGGACGTGGCGACGACCGAGGCGCCGGCGAGGGCGGGCGCCAGGACGGCGCCGGCCAGGACGGCGGTCACCGGGGCGGCAAGGGACAAGCGGAGGGGGTGGAGGGGCACCGGACGACGGTAGCAAACAGACCCCCGAGCGCGGCGTCGGGCTCCGCTACGGTGCTCGGATGCAGACCCGTCGCCTGGGCCGCACCGGCCACCGGTCCTCGGTGGCGATCCTCGGGGCGGCCGCCTTCGCCCGCTCGACGCCCGAGGCGACGGCCGGCGCGTTCGACGCCGCCCTGGCCGCCGGGGTGAACCACCTCGACGTGGCCCCCCAGTACGGGGAGGCCGAGCGGCTGGTGGGCCCGCTCGTCCCGGCGGTGCGCCACCGGCTCTTCGTCGCCGCCAAGACGTTGCGCCACCACCCCGACGGCGTCCGCCGGCAGCTCGAGGAGTCCCTGGCGCGCCTCGAATGCGACCGGTTCGACCTCTACCAGCTGCACGCGGTGACCGACGTGGCCGAGCTCGACCGCCGGGCCGAGGCGGTCGAGGTCGTCCTGGCGGCCCGGGCCGAGGGGCTCTGCCGCTTCGCCGGGATCACCGGGCACGGCCTCGAGGCGCCGGCGGCCCACCTCGAGGCGCTGCGCCGCTACGACCTCGACACCGTGATGTTCCCGGTCAACGCCCGGCTGTGGGCCGACCCCGGGTACCGGGCCGACGCCGAGGCGCTGCTGGCGGCGGCGGCCGAGCGCGACGTGGGCGTGATGGCCATCAAGGCGGCCGCCGCCCGCCCCTGGGGGGAGCGGCCCCACACGTCGGACACCTGGTACGAGCCCTTCACGACGCCCGAGGCGGTCGCCGCCGGCGTGCGCTTCACGCTGTCGGTCGAGGGCGTCCACGCCTTCTGCACGCCCGGCGACCTCGGTGTCCTCCCCCTCGCCCTGAGCGCGGCGGAGCAGTTCTCGCCGATGGGTCCCGACGAGATGGCCTCGGCGTCGGCCCGGGTGGCCGACGAGGCGCTCATCTTCCCCATGCCCGCCGCCTGAGCCAGGAGACGCCGTGACCGATCCGTCGACGCCCGGGCCGGGCCCGGAGCTGGCCGCCCTCGGGGCGGCCACGCTCGGGGAGTCCGGCGCGGCGACCATGGCGCCACGCCTGCGGCCGATCTGGCCGGGGGCGGCGCTCTCGGCCCCGGCCTATCCGGTGCGGTGCACCCCCGGCGACAACCTGGCCATCCACGTCGCCGTGGCCCGGGCCCCGGCCGGGAGCGTGCTCGTGGTCGACGTCGGGGCGACGGCCCAGCGCGGGTACTGGGGCGAGGTCCTCACGACCGGAGCCGAGTCCCGGGGGCTGGCCGGTCTGGTCATCGACGGCGGCGTCCGCGACACGGCCGCCCTCGAGGCCCACCGGTTCGCCGTGTTCGCCGTCACCGTGTCGCTCCCCGGGGCGACCAAGGAGCGCCCCGGGACGGTCGGGGCGCCGGCCCGGGTGGGTGGGGTGACCGTGGCCCGGGGGGACTGGGTGGTGGCCGACGGGGACGGGGTGGTGGTCATCCCGGCGGCGTCCCTCGGCGACGTGCTCGGGCGGGGCCGGGCCCGGGCCGACAAGGAGGCCGGGTTCTTCGCCGCCCTGCGCGACGGGGCGACCACCCTCGAGCTCCTCGACCTCGACACCGGGCCGGTCGTCGAGAGCTGACCCGACCGGACCGGTGCCCGGTTGTCACCCCGGGACCAGGTTGGCCGGGGTCCGCCCGGCCAGCACCTCGCACGCCCCCCGGCACGCCAGCCGGGCCATCCGGGTCCGGGTCCCGACGGTGGCGCTGCCGATGTGGGGGAGCAGGACGGTGCGGGGGGCGGCCAGCAGGCGCCGGTTGACCGCCGGCTCCCCCTCGAAGACGTCGAGGCCGGCAGCGAAGATCGTCCCGGCCTCGAGCGCGTCGACGAGCGCCTCCTCGTCGACCACCGCGCCGCGGGCCGTGTTGACGAGGACGGCCGTCGGCTTCATGAGGGCCAGCTCGCGGTGCGAGATGAGGTGGCGGGTCGTCTCGTTGAGCGGCACGTGCAGGCTGACCACGTCGGTGCCCGAGAGGAGCGTGTCGAGCGACCCGACGTACCCCGGGAACCCGGTCGCCGTGCGGGTGTGGTGGAGCACCTCCATGCCGAACCCCTCGGCCCGCCGGGCCACCTCGCGCCCGATCCGCCCGTACCCGACGAGACCGAGCATCGTGCCGTGCAGGTCGCGCCCGAGATGATCGGTGCTCGACCACCCGGTCCACCGCCCGGCCCGCAGGTCGGCCTCGGCGTCCGAGGCCAGGCGGCTGGCCGCCAGCATGAGGAGGAAGGCCAGGTCGGCCGTGGTCTGGTCGAGGACGCCCGGCGTGTTGCACACGGCCACCCCGAGGCGCCGGGCGGCGGCCACGTCGATGTTGTCGTAGCCGACGGCGGCCTGGGCCACGACGGCCAGGCGCCCGCCCCGGCCGGCCTCGAGGACGGCGGCGTCGATCCGGTCGGTCAGCTGGCAGACGATGCCGTCGAACTCGGGGGCCAGGGCGACCAGCTGGTCGTGGGTGTACGCCATGTCATCGGGCCGGTCGACCACGTCGTGCCCGGCCTCGACGAGCGGGTCGAGGCCGCCCTCGGGGAGGAGCCGGGTGACGAGGATCCGGGCCACGTCCGCTCCGCCCGACGCCGTGCGCTCAGTGGGTGGTGTAGTTGACCGGGCCGGACCCCTTCACCCCGATGGCGAAGCAGAAGCAGTGGATCGGGGCGTGGTCGCTCACCGGCCGGATCGAGTGCACGGTGTCGGGCGGGATGTAGACGAGGTCGCCCTGGATGATCTGGCGGTCCTCGCCGGCGATCGTCATGATCCCCCGCCCCGAGGTCACGTAGTAGAACTCGTGCGTCGGGTGTTGGTGGGGGTCGACGGCACCGCCCCCGGCCACCTCGAACTCGTTCACCAGCTCCAAGAACCCGCCGTCGGTGATGTCCTTGAACTCGCGGGAGTTCACCATCCACCAGACGGGACACGTGCCGTTGTGCTCGACGATCGGTTCAACCTCGGTGATGTTGCGAACGTCCATGGACGGTGCCACCTCCGCTTGGGTCCGTAGAATCGGTTTCCGTCACAGTAGATCCCGCACGGGAGAACCGACGAAGGGAGCGGCGGTGGGCGAGGCCAGCCGGCGGATCGAGGCCACGGCGATCACCGAGGCGGACTGGGCGCCCTTCGGGTGGCTGCCGGTGCGCGACACCGACCCCCACGACGGCGAGCACCGCCTCGAGTTCACCTGGGGCGACCCCCACGTCAACGTGATCGGTCACACGGCGGCCGAGATCCCGCCGATCGACGGCGGCCTGCGCTGCCGCATGCTCTACCGCCACGACACCCACACCCAGACGCTGATGGCCCTCGACCACCGATCGGTCATCGCCGTGGCCCCGGCCGACGTCGAGTTCACCGGGCCCGACGACGCCGGGGCGGTGCGGGCGTTCGTGCTCGAGCCGCTCGAGCCGCTCGTCCTCGGGCGGGGCACCTGGCACTGGGGGCCGTTCCCGATCCGGAGCGACCAGGTGACGCTGTTCAACGTCCAGGGACTGCGCTACGCCGAGGACAACCGGATGGCCGACCTCGACGCCGTCGGCGCCACCCTCGACGTCATCGTCGAGTGAGGATCTCGTTCACTTGTAGCCCTTCATGACGTGCTCGAACCACCAGCCGGGGGCGGCGGCCACCAGCACGGCCATGTCCCAGTAGTCCCACCAGCGGGTGATCGTGCCGTCGCGCAGCTCGTGGACCGAGACGACCGGCAGGGCCATCGTCTCGCCGCCCGGCCACCGCCAGAGCTCGACGTGCTCGGTGACGACGGCGTCGCCGTCGGCCACCATCAGGCGCCGCTCGTCGCCGAAGGCCTCGAGCGGCTCGAGGGCCAACCGGAGCCGGGCCACGATCTCGTCGGGCCCCCGAGCCACGTCGTCGGGCGGGCTGGCCACGTCGGTGTACTCGCTGTCGGGACCGAAGTTGGCCGCCAGCCCCTCGTAGTCCATCGCGTAGAGCTGCTCGAAGAACCGCTCGATCTGCGCCCGGTTGTCCGTCGCCATGTGCCCTCCCCGCCGGGCCGCCCGAGGCGGGCCCGCTGTCCGCGCTCTAGATTGCCCCAAGCCACGACGGTCCGCTCGGTGGCCGAGCGGGCCGGGAAGGGTCGGGGGCGATGGGACTGTTGGACGGACACCGCGCGGTGGTCACCGGCGGCGGCTCGGGGATCGGCCGCGCCACGTGCCACCGGATGGCCCAGGAGGGCGCCACCGTCGCCGTCATCGACGTCAACGGGGACGCTGCGGCCAAGGTGGCGGCGGCCGTCGGCGGGGTGGCCTTCGAGGCCGACGTGACCGACGAGGCGGCGCTCACCGCCGCGGTCGACGGGGCGGCCGAGACCCTCGGAGGCCTGTCCCTCCTCTTCAACAACGCCGGCATCGGGAGCCAGAGCCCGCTGCACCGCTGGGAGCGCTCCGAGTGGGAGCGCATCGTCGGCGTCAACCTGACCGGCGTCTACCTGGGCTTCAAAGCGGGCGTGCCGCACCTGCTGGCCGGGGGCGGCGGGGCCATCGTCTCCACGTCGTCGATCAGCGGCACCCGGCCGGCCGCCGGGGAGGCGCCGTACGCCGCCGCCAAGGCGGCGGTGGCGGCGATCACCGCCTCGGCCGCCCTCGAGTACGGCCCGGCCATCCGGGTCAACGCGGTGGCCCCGGGCATGATCCAGACCGCCCTGACCGCCCCGCTGCTCGAGTTCTTCCCCCACGAAGAGGAGCGCTACGTGCGCACCACGCCGGCCGGGCGCCTCGGCGAGCCCGAGGACATCGCCGACGTGGTGGTCTTCTTGTGCTCGGACCAGGCCCGGTTCATCACCGGCCAGAACCTGGTGGTCGACGGGGGGATGACGTTGCACGGCTCGGGCGTCGACGGCCTCTTCGAGCAGGTCTTCGCGCCCGGGGCCCCTCGGCCGGGGCGCGCCCGCCGGGACGGGTCCGGCGGTCCCGATGGCGGGTGAGGGGCAATTGCGCTAGAAGATGACGTCCTGATGACACCTGTCGCGCGATTTGGGGAACGATAGGCTCTCGCAGGGTGAGGCCGTGGGCCCTGGGGGCTCGGTTGGGCACGGCCGTGACACACCGGCGATGATGAGGATGCCAAGGGGGGCAACGAATGAGCGGTGACAGCAGCTGGGGAAGCCCGGGGTCGGTGGACGGCCGTCGCACGAGCCGACGGGGCCGGACCGGGGCCAGGGGGCGCCTGTCCCTCCGGGTGGGGGCGCTCGGGGCCGTCGCCGCCGCGCTGGCCGCCGGGCTGGTCGGCCCGGCCGTCTCGGCCGGGGCCCAGGACACCACGACGACGGCCGCCGCCACGACGACCAGCGCCCCGGGGATCACCCCGACCTCGGTGACCGTCGGGTCCATCTCGACGCTGACCGGGCCGATCGCCTCGAACTTCGAGTCCCTCGTGCCGGGGATCCAGGCGTACTTCGACTACGTGAACGCCCACGGGGGCGTCAACGGTCGCAAGCTGGTGCTGGCGCACAACCTCGATGACGGCGGCAACCCGAGCCAGTTCAACACGCTGGCCCACACGCTCATCGACCAGGACCACGTCTTCGCCGTCGTCGGCATCGCCACCGCCTTCTTCTCGCCGAACTACTTCGTCGAGACCAAGACGCCGGTCTTCGGGTACAACGTGACCGGCAACTGGGCCGGACCGCCCAACCTCTTCGCCGTCGGCGGCTCGACCCAGTGCTACACGTGCGGCGTCCCGGCCATCAACTGGTGGGTCCACCAGGTGCACGGGACCAACGTCGGCATCGTGGCCCTCGGCGTGAAGTCGTCCAACGGGTCGTGCATGGCCTTCGCCAACGGGCTGGAGAAGGGTGGGGTCAAGGTCGGCTACACCGACGACGCCGTGAGCTACGGCGGCAACCTGGCCCCCGACGTCCAGCGGATGCAGTCGGCCGGCGTCAACGCCATCCTCACCTGTATGGACGTCAACGACAACCTGTCGATGGCCCGGGCCATCCAGCAGTACGGGTTCAAGGGCGTCAAGCAGCTCTGGCTGAACGGCAACGACCAGTCGACGCTCGACCAGTACCAGAACATCATGCAGGGCATCTACTTCAGCATCGCCCACGTGCCCTTCATCTACGCCTCGACCGCCCCGGCGACCTACCCGGGACTGGTGGCCTACCTGGCGGCGATGAAGAAGTACCAGCCGCACTGGGCCTACGACGAGGTGGCCATCCAGGGTTGGGAGTCGGCCGCCCTGTTCGCCCAGGGGCTCAAGGCCGCCGGGCCGAACCCGACCCAGGCCTCGCTGGTGGCGGCGGTGAACAAGATCAGCAGCTTCTCCGCCGGCGGGCTGACCGGCCCGGTCAACTGGACGACGGCCCACACGATCTCGTCCCTGCCCTACTGCAACGCGTTCATCGTGGCCAAGGGGGACCAGTTCCTGCCGGCCCTCGACAAGGACCACAAGTCCTACGTGTGCTTCGGTCCCAACGGCGCCCACCCGACGCTGGTCCCGGTCCGGCCGGGCACGCCGGGCGGGTGAGCGCCCGGTAGGTCGGGGGACCAGGGGGGATGACCGAGTTCCTGGGGTACGGCATCTCGGGGGTCCCCTACGGCTGCACCTACGCCCTCTTCGCCGTCGGGCTCATCCTGACCTACCAGGCCACCGGGGTCTTCAACTTCGCCTTCGGGGCCCAGGCGTACCTGGCCGCCTTCGTCTTCACGTGGCTGACCCAGGTCCAGCAGTTCCCGGTCTGGGCCGCCTTCGTGCTCTCGGTGGTCGTGCTGTCGCCCGCTCTCGGGCTCATCTTCAACCGGTACCTGTTCTCCCAGATCCCCAACAACAACAACATGGCCAAGGTGGTCACCGGGATCGCCCTGTTCGTCGGGATCCCGGCCCTCCTGCCGGTGTTCTTCGGCACCCAGAACCTGCAGAACGCGCCGAGCATCCTCTTCAACATCAACAACGTCTACCTCCACGTCTTCAACACGCCGATCAACGGGGCGCAGCTGGCGACGATGGTGGTGACGGCCGTGGTGCTCGTGGCGATGGTGATCCTGCTCCGCTTCACCAGCCTCGGGCTCCAGATGCGCGGGGCGGTCGAGAGCCGCCGCCTCGTCGAGCTCGACGGCGTCAACGCCGGGCGGGTGGTCGCGGTGGCCTGGGCGATCTCGAGCTTCCTGGCCGGCCTGGCCGGGGTCCTGCTGGCCCCCCTCCTCAACCAGTTCCAGGCGAACGACTACGCCACCTTGATGGTGGCCGCCTTCGGGGCGGCCGCCTGGGGGGCGCTGCGGTCGATGCCGATCGCCGCCGGGGTCGGGATCCTGGTCGGGGTGATCGACGCCCTGCTCCTCGGGTACCTGCCGACCGGCTCGTGGCTCTTCACCTACGTGCTGCCGTCGCTCCCGTTCATCGTCTTGGCCCTGGCCCTCCTCATCGTGCCCGGCCTGCGACAACTCGGGGTCGGCACGGACCCGCTGTCCTCCGTCGACCCGCCACCGCCGCCACCGATCCGGGCCATCCGGGTCCCGATCATGGACCGTCTCATCCGGATCAGCTGGTACACGGTGCTGGCCGTCTTCATCATCTCGATGCTGACGTGGATGCCCAGGACCTGGGAGAACGTCCTCAACTCGGGCCTGTGCTTCGCCACGGTCTTCCTCTCGATCACCCTGATCACCGGGATGGGCGGCCAGCTCTCGCTGGCCCAGGGGACCCTGGCCGGGATCGGCGGGTTCACGGCGGCTCAGCTGGCCAACCACCTGGCGATCAACATGCTGGCCGGGGCGCTTCTCGGGGCCTTCCTGGCCGCCGTGGTGGCGGTGGTCCTGGCCGTCCTGTCCCTGCGCCTGAAGGGCCTGGGGCTCGCCCTCATGACGCTCGCCGCCGCGCTCTTCTTCGACAACTCCGTCTTCAACCAGACGTCGATCACCAACGGGACCCAGGGCCTGCCGCTCAAGCAGAGCTGGGTCGCCCCCCTCGACTTCTTCAACCCGAACGGGCACGCCATGTTCGTGCTGGCCATGGTCGTGCTCACGCTCAGCGTGCTCCTGGTCAACCTGGTGAAGAAGGGGTCGATCGGCCAGTTCCTGACGGCCATGCGGGGGAGCGAGACGGCGGCGGCGGGCATCGGGATCAACCTGACGTGGCAGCGGATCCTGGTGTTCGCCCTGTCGGGGGCCGTCGCCGGGATCGGCGGGGTGATCTTCACCATCCAGCAGCAGTCGGGGAACTCGAACCAGTGGGCCTACGAGCTCTCGCTGGCCTTCGTGGTCATCGTCGTCACGACCGGGGTGCGCACGCCCGAGGGGGCGATCCAGGGCGGGATGGGCTTCGTCATCACCCAGCACCTCATCGAGGTCTACCTCCCGACCCGCCTCAGCTCACTGACCTTCGTCCTGTTCGCCTTCGGGGCCCTCACCTACGCCAAGCACCCCGAGGGCATCCTCGAGTACCAGAAGGCCAAGTCGACGATGCGCTTCCAAAAGTTGCTCTTCGAACGGGACCGGCCCGGCGCCCCGCCCGCCCCCGAGGCGGCGCTGGCCGGCGCGCCGGGGGGCCCGGGGGTCGACGGTGGCTGAGTCGCTCAGCGCGCCGAGCGGCTCGGTCGGGCTCGTCCCGGGCGAGCCCCTCCTGTCGGTCGACGGGCTGTCCAAGTCGTTCGGCGGGGTCCTGGCCGTGGCCAACGTGACCTTCTCGATGGCCGCCGGCGAGAGCGTCGGCCTGGTCGGCCCGAACGGGGCCGGCAAGACCACGCTCTTCAACTGCATCTCGGGCCAGCTGCGGCCCAACGGCGGCACCGTCGTGTTCCGCGGCGAAGAGCTCGGGCACCTCGCCACGTTCAAGCGGGCCCGGCGCGGCATCGGGCGCACCTACCAGCGCATCGAGGTGTTCACGGAGATGACCGTGCGCCAGCACCTCTTGGTGGCCGAGCGGTCGCACCGGGGCGACGGGCGGCTCTGGAAGGACCTGCTCAACCTGAGCGCACCCCGCCCCGAGGAGCAGGCCCGGGTGGACGAGGTCCTCGACCTGGTCGGGCTGACCGAGCTGGCCGACACCTCGGTGGCGGCCCTCGGGCTCGGGCTGTGCCGCCTGGTCGAGCTGGCCCGGGCGCTCGTCGGCGAGCCGTCGCTGCTCATGGCCGACGAGCCGTCGTCGGGCCTCGACGTGCACGAGACCCGGGAGCTGGCCAAGGTCCTGCGCACGCTGCAACGCGAGCGCGGCATGGCCGTCCTCCTGGTCGAGCACGACCTGGGCATGGTGGGCGAGGTGGTCGACCGGACGGTCGTCATGGACCTCGGCCAGGTGATCGCCGAGGGCACCTTCGACGAGGTCATGGCCGACCCCCGGGTCCGCCACGCCTACCTCGGGACGTCGCGGTGAGCACCGTCGACCCGGGCACCGTCGGGCCGGCCACCGAGGCCCCCGGGCCCGGGGCGACGGCCGACGGCTCGGCCGGCCCCGCCCCGGGCGACCCGCCGACGCTCGTGGTGGACCGGGTGAGCGCCTCCTACGGCCCCTACCGGGCGCTGTTCGGGGTGAGCTTCACCGTCCCGGCCGGCGGGGTGGTCGCCCTCCTCGGGTCGAACGGGGCGGGGAAGTCGACGGTGGCCCGGGTGGTCTCGGGCCTCCTCCCGGTCACCGGGGGGCGGATCGTCCTCCAGGGGCGCGACGTGACCGGGCTGCCGGCGTACAAGATCGCCCGGGCCGGGATGGCCCACGTGGTCGAGGGCCGGGGGGTCTTCGCCAACCTGACGGTGGCCGAGAACCTCACGCTCGCCTTCCGCCAGCGTCTCGGGCGCGACCAGGTGGACGACTGCCTCGAGCGGGCCTACGAGTCGTTCCCGGTCCTCGGCGAGCGGCGTCGCCAGCGGGGGGGGACGCTCTCGGGCGGCCAGCAGCGCCTGCTCAGCCTGGCCAAGGTGCTGGTGGCCCCGCCCAAGCTGTTGGTGGCCGACGAGCTGTCGCTCGGGCTCGCCCCCGTGGTCATCGACGCCGTCTACGACAGCCTGCGCCGCATCCACGAGGCCGGCACGGCGCTGCTGGTGGTCGAGCAGCAGGTCGACCGGGTGCTCGAGGTGGCCGACTGCGCGGTGGTGCTCGAGCACGGGTCGGTCGCGTTCGACGGTGATGCGACCGGGGCCCTCAAGGCGGTAGAACGGGTGTTGGCGGCGCGCGGCGAGGTCGTGGCGGCGATGGCGGTCGAAGGCCTCGAGCAGTCGGCCGCCGAGCGCACGGACGAGCGCCCGGAGCGCCGGCGGCGCTGGAGCCGACGGGGCAAGAACCGGTCCACCGGAGAGGAGCAGGGATGAGCAACGGATCGGATCGTGAGCCGGTCATCGTCGACGTGCTGCGGACGACCTTCGCCAAGCGCGGCGGCGCGTTGGCCAACTGGCACCCGGTCGACCTCCTGGCGTTGGCCCAGCGCACGCTGATCGAGCGGACCGGGGTCGACCCCGAGCGGGTCGACGACGTCATCGGCGGGTGCGTGACCCAGGCCGGGGAGCAGAGCACGAACGTGACCCGCAACGCCTGGGTGGCGGCCGGCCTCCCCCAGAGCGTGTCGGGGACGACGGTCGACCGCCAGTGCGGCTCCTCCCAGCAGGCGATGCACTTCGCGGCGGCCGGGGTGGCCGCCGGGCACTACGACATGGTGGTGGCGTGCGGGGTCGAGGTGATGAGCCGAGTCCCGATGGCCTCCAACGCCCGCGGGGGCACCGGCCCCTTCCCGCCGAGCTTCCTCGAGCAGATCGACGGGCGCCTGTGGGCCCAGTTCCGGGTGGCCCAGGTCCTGGCCGACCGGTGGGGGGTGAGCCGGGAGGCCATGGACGCCTTCTCGCTCGAGAGCCACCGGCGGGCCGCCGAGGCCTGGGACAGCGGGCACTTCGCCAAGGAGGCCATCGCGGTGCCGATCAAGGCCGAGGACGGGAGCCTCACCGGCCAGATGCTCGAGGTCGACGAGGGCATCCGCCGCGGCGGCACCATGGAGACGATGGCCGCGCTGGCCCCGGCCCAGAGCTGGGAGCCCGAGACGGCCCCCGACATCACGGCCGGGAATTCGTCGCAGATGACCGACGGGGCGGCGGCGATGCTCATCGTCGAGCGCTCGCTGGCCGAGTCGCTCGGCCTGCCCGTCCGGGCCCGCTTCTCACACTTCGCGGTGGGGGCCGACGACGCGGCGATCGTGCTCTCGGCGCCGGTGCCGGTCACCCACAAGCTGCTCGAGCGGTCGGGCATGAAGATCGGCGACTTCGACGCCATGGAGTGCAACGAGGCGTTCGCCTCGATCGCCCTCATGTGGCAGGCCGCGTTCTCGCCCGACCCCGAGAAGCTGAACCCCCGGGGCGGGGCCATCGCCATCGGCCACCCGCTCGGGGCGTCGGGGGTGCGGATGACCGCCACCCTCCTCAACCACCTCGAGTCGGTCGGCGGGCGCTACGGGTTCCAGACGATGTGCGAGGGCGGGGGCCAGGCCAACGCCACGGTGATCGAGCGCCTGGGCTGACCGCCGGTCAGGGGGCCAGCCGCTCGACCCGCCACCGGTCGCGCTCGCCGAGGTAGACGAGGCGGTCGTGGAGGCGGTCCGAGCGGTTCTGCCAGAACTCGACCGCCTCGGGGACCACCCGGTAGCCGCCCCACCACGGCGGGCGGGGGACGGGCCGCCCGCCGAGCTCGGCCTCGAGCGCGGCCACCGCCTCCTCGAGCTCGGCCCGGTCGGCCACCGGTCGGCTCTGGTCCGAAGCGACCGCGCTGAGCTGGCTCCCCCGGGGGCGGGTGGCCCAGTAGGCGTCGGACTCCGCCGCCGGCACCCGGTGGGCCGGGCCCTCGATGCGGACCTGGCGCCCGAGGGCGAGCCAGTGGGCGAGCAGGGCGGCGTGCGGGTCGGCCGCCAGCTCGATCCCCTTGCGGCTGGCGTAGTTGGTGTAGAAGACGAAGCCCGAGTCGTCCCACCCCTTCAGCAGGACCATGCGCACCGAGGGCCGCCCGTCGGCCCCGACGGTGGCCACGGCGAGCGCCTCGGGCATGGGCGACACCAGGGCGGCCTCGTCGAACCACCGGGTGAACTGGGTCACCGGGTCGGCCGCCGCCTCCGCCTCGAGCAGGGGCCGGGCGTGGTCGGGACCCGGGCCGGACATGGCGTCACGGTAGCGGGCCGCCCGGCGCCTGGCGGCGGTGCCGGGCCGGGCCCGGGGCGCGGAAGTGGGATCATGGGGGCCGTGCGCGTCCCCCGGTGCTTCGCCTTCATCGACCTCTCGGGCTTCACCGCCCTGACCGCCCGCCAGGGCGACGAGCGGGCGGTCCTCGTGCTGAGCGCCTTCCGGGCCCTCGTGCGAGACATCTGCTCGCGCCGGGGGGTGCGGATCGCCAAGTGGCTGGGCGACGGGGCCATGCTGGTCGGCGTGGAGACCCGCCCGGTCGTCGAGGCCATCCTCGAGATGCAGCTGGCGGCGCCGACCGCCTCCGAGGAGATGGCCATCCGCTGCGGGGTCTCGGTGGGCGAGGTCATCTTGCACGAGGGCGACGACTACATCGGTCACGCGGTGAACGTGGCGGCCCGCCTGTGCGACATGGCCCAGGGCGGCGAGATCCTGGCCGCCGAGGAGGTGGCCGACGAGGTGCCCCGGTGGGGCGCCGTGCTCACCTTCGAGGACATGATCGTCCGGAGCCTCCAGCGCCCGGTCAAGGTGGCCCGCCTCGGCATGCGCCAGCTCGAGGGGGACATCCGCCCCGATCCGGTCTGCGGGATCCCGCTGTCGCGCCCGGTGGCCGCCCGGTGGGCCCACGACGGGCTCGGCCGGGAGCTGTGGTTCTGCTCGGACAGCTGCCTCGACACCTGGCAGCGCCGGCCGGCCCCGGCCCTCGAGGAGCCGGGCAGCGTGCGGACGCCCTTCATCGGCTCGTAGGGCGGCCCCCCGGGCTCAGCCCCCCTCGGCCAGGAGGCGGTGCAGGTCCTCGGACATGGCGTCGGCCATCTCCTGGACGAGGAGGATCCGCTCGAGCAGGTCGGCCGTCTCGAGCAGGTGCTGGCGGTCGAGCGTGCCGACCGGCGCCGCCTCGCACAGCCGCCAGCTGGCGGCGTCGGGGTCGCCGTCCAGCTCGAGGTGCCCGAGGGCCGGACCCTGGCCGAGCTCGGAGAGGAGGGCCCGGGACCGCCGGACCGACGACGCCGCCGCCGTGAGCGCCCCGGCGACGTCGCCGCCGGGGCCGGGGGAGGGTCCGAGGACCTCGACCAGGGCCAGGGGGTGCGGGTCGTCGGGCAGCCACTCGGCCACGCAGAAGC
>Ga0209656_10001387_pt1 | contig 15826 bp, 19 predicted proteins | sample BogFormECP12_OM2_FD_188239 | JGI IMG/M metagenome (GOLD analysis project Ga0209656, IMG submission 188239) | Bog forest soil microbial communities from Calvert Island, British Columbia, Canada - ECP12_OM2 (SPAdes) (version 2) | ecosystem: Environmental > Aquatic > Freshwater > Wetlands > Bog ... | reverse complement strand
AGATCGCGAGCTGACGCCCGGCGATCAGCGGCCAGTCGGGGCCGTGTGGCAGCGGCTGAGTGATGAGCGCGCTGAACACGATGATGTCGGTCCGCGCCCTAGAATAGCTGATACGGACGAAATATTCCGGTTTCGTCTTACGACTCGGAGGACAGTCATGCGGCTCGCGTCCGCCCGCGGACCCGAGCACTACTTCCTCATGTTCGCGGCCTTCGTGCAGGCGCTCCGCACGCCGGACTTCAACATCCGGCTCGTCCTAGCCACCTGACCCGCAAGGGAGAAGCGCATTGACCGACAGCCCGGCAATCCCGCCCGACGACCCGCGGCGACATCTGGCCCTCGCCCGGCCGGACGAGGACAACGCGCTTCCGCACCTGGGAGTGGTCGGTGACACCTACACGATCCTGCTGACCGGTGATGACACCGCCGGCCGGTACACCCTCATCGACATGCACGTCCCACCCGGCGGCGGTCCCCCTCCGCACCGCCATGACTTCGAGGAAATGTTCACCGTGCTAGAAGGTGAGGTAGAGCTCACCTTCCGCGGTGAGCGCCTGGTCGCCCGGGCCGGCGAGACCGTCAACGTGCCGGCTAACGCCCCGCATGCCTTCACCAACGCTTCCGGACGGCCAGCGCGGCTCCTGTGCCTGTGCTCGCCGGCTGGGCAGGAGAACTTCTTCCTCGCCGTCGGCGAGCCCGTTGCCACCCGGACCGAGTCACCTCCACCGCTCGACGAGGCTGCCCAGGCCGCGTTCATCGCAAAATCCCAGGCCCTTGCCCCGCAGTACCGTACCGAGCTGCTGCGCCCCTAAGCTGGCCCGCGCCACGGTGAGCGCGGCGCCCTGATTGTGGCGCGCCTGGCCGGGCGCCGGGTCCCACTGCTGGTGGCTGCGGCTCATCAACGGCGAGGAGATCATGAAGTCTGCGGTGGCCCGGTTGCAGGCCACCGGGATATTGCAGACCACCGCGACGCGGAGCAGCGCCTTGACGTCCGGGTCATGTGGATGTGGCTCGAGCGGATCCCAGAGGAACACCAGCAGGTCGATCTCGCCCTCGGCGATGCGGGCGCCGATTTGCTGGTCGCCACCGTAGGGGCCGCTCCGGAAGCAGGTGACCGGTAGCCCGAGCTGCTGCAGGAGGTGACCGGTCGTGGCCGTCGCGAACAGCTCGTGACCGGCCAGCAGGTCCAGGTTGTACTCGGCCCACTCGAGCATGTCCCGCTTCTTGTTGTCGTGAGCGATCAGGGCAATCCGTCGTCCGGCGGGCGCCGGCGCGTGGTCGGGCATGCTAATCCTCTCGGACGTTGGTTATCGAGACTCGGTTCTAGTCTCGTCGGCCAAGAACCATGCGTCCAATGACTAGAACTCAAATAAGACATGACACTCAGTCATGGGAGTGGTCAGCCTGGCCGGACTCCTGCTTGCCGCGCATGATGACGACCGGGCACGACGCGTGATGCACGCAGTACTGACTGACCGATCCGAGCAGCGCCTCGGCCAGCCCGCCGTGCCCCCGGTTGCCCACCACGAGCAGCTCCGCCCCTTCAGCGGCATCCACCAGTACCTGCGCGGCCCGGCCCTCCACCACGCGCGGGCGGACCTCCACATCGGTATCGATCATGCACATCTCGGTGATCGCCTCGGTGAGGACCATCCGGGCGTCGTCCTGGTAGTCGGGCATGTCGGTCGCCGGGACCAGCCCGCTGCCGGCCGGGATCTGCCATGTCGTCAGCGCCTCCACTACCGCCCCGGTCAGCTTGGCCTGGTGGATCGCCCACCGCAGCGCGGCCTTGGACGCCTCGAAACCGTCCACCCCGACCACGATGCGCGGAGCCTCATCGTTCGGTCTGCTGTTCATCTGATCCTCCCTAGCTGGCCCTGATCGCTTCGATCGCGTCCCTGGCGGCATGCGGGTCGAGGTACTGACCGCCCAGGGCGTCCGGGCGCATATCCGATCCGAGCTCGTAGACCAGCGGGATGCCGGTGGGGATGTCTAGGCCCGCGACCTGGTCGTCCGGTACGGAGTCGAGGTGCTTGACCAGGGCCCGCAGCGTGTTGCCGTGTGAGACGACGAGCACGCATCCGCCGGCCAGCAAGTCGGGCACGATCGCGTCGTACCAGTACGGCAGCAGCCGCGCGGAAACCTCCCGGAGGGATTCCGCGCGCGGCCGGGCCTCGGGCGGGAGCATTTCGTAGCGGGGGTCGCTGAGCTGAGAGCGCTCAGCCGCCGCGCTGAGCGGCGGCGGCGTGGCGTCGTAGGACCGGCGCCAACTCATGAACTGCTGCTCGCCGTATTCGGCACGCACCTGGGCCTTTTTCCGGCCCTGCAGCGCCCCGTAGTGCCGCCCGTTGAGCCGCCAGGACCGGCGAACCGGGATCCAGTCGCGGTCGGCGGCGGCTAGGGCGAGATCGGCGGTCCGGATCGTCCGCCGCTGCAGGGAGGTGTGCGCGAAGGCGGCGGAGACCCCGTGCTCGGCCAGCAGCGTCCCGGCGCGGGCGGCTTCCTCCTCGCCTGTGGCGGTCAGGCAGGCGTTCTGCCAGCCGGTGAAGATTCCGGCGGCATTCCATTCGCTTTGTCCGTGACGCAGCACGACTAGGCGGAACGGTCCGCCGCTCATGAATCTTCCAGCACGGCCAGGCCGGGCAGGGTCTTGCCCTCGATGAACTCCAGACTGGCGCCGCCGCCGGTGGAGACGTAGCCGAACGTGTCGTCGGCAAAGCCGAGAGCGCGGATGGCCGCGCCGGTGTCACCGCCGCCTACGACCGTGAACGCGTCGTTGCGGGTTATCGCCTGGGCAACGGCCAGGGTGCCTCCGGCGTACGGCGCCAGTTCGAATACGCCCATCGGGCCGTTCCAGAAGATTGTCCTGGCTTCGGCGATGCTGGCCACGAACCGGGCGGCCGATTCGGGGCCGATGTCCAGGCCCATCTGGTCGGCCGGGATCGCGTCGGCGAACACCACCTGATGCGGTGTGTCGGCGGCGCGTTCGGCTGCCGCGATGACATCGGACGGCAGCTCGATCTGGCCCGGTGCCGCCTGGTCCAGGTAGCCTCCGGCGGCGTCCACCTGATCGGCCGCGAGCAGGGAGGTGCCGACCTTGGCGCCGCGCGCGGCGAGGAAGGGGAAGGCCATGGCCCCGCCGATGAGGATCCGGTCGGCCACGGTGATCAGGCTGCCGATCGCGTCGAACTTGTCCGCCACCTTGGCGCCGCCGAGCACCACCACGTACGGTCGCTGGATGTCCGCGGTCAGACGGCTGAGCGCGGCGACCTCGGCCTGGACCAGGTAGCCGGCGGCATGCGGCAGCCGCAAGGCGACGTCGTAGACGCTGGCGTGCTTCCTGTGCACCGCGCCGAAGCCATCCCCGACGTACAGGTCGGCCAGCTCAGCGAGCTGGTCGGCGAACAGGCCACGCTGCACATCGTCCTTGCTCGTCTCCGCGGCGTTGAACCGCAGGTTCTCCAGCATGATCAGGCCGCCTGGGCGGAGCCCGGCGATCGCAACGGTCGCGGCGGGCAGGTCCGTGGCGAGTTCCACCCGGTCGCCGAGCAGCTCGCCGAGCCGAGCCGCGACCGGCGCCAGCGAGTACCTGGGATCCGGCTTGCCGCCGGGACGGCCGAGATGAGCGCAGACGATCACCTTGGCGCCGCGGGTCATCAGCGCGGTCAGGGTCGGCAGGCTGGCCCTGATCCGGCCGTCGTCCGCGACGCGACCGCCGTCGAGCGGCACGTTGAGGTCGGCGCGCACCAGGACGCGCAGGTCGGCAACCTCGAAGTCATCGATGGTCTTCATGAAGATTTCCTCCTAGTCGCTTGCGGGGACGACAGCGACGGGGCCATGGGCGTGGTTGAGGACCGCGTGCTGGATGGAGCCGATGCCGGGGCCCGCGTCGGCGGGATGACCGTGCCTGCCGAGCACTACGAGGTCGGCGCGGGCCGAGTAGCTGGCGAGCACCCGGGCGGGATGCCCGTGGATGATGTCGTGACGGACCTGCACGCCCGGGTACTTGTCGCGCCACCCGCCCAGCGCGGCCGCCAGGCTGCTGGCGGCCTCCGCCGCGACCCGGTCCGGGTCGGTCGGCCGCAACTCCGCGGCCCCAAGGTGCAGCGCGGACGGGAACCAGAACCAGGTGTGGACGGCGACCAGGTCCGCGCCGCGCAGCGCTGCTTCTTCGAACGCGAACGCCAGCGTGTGGTTGGTGTCATGCGGATCGCGGATGCCCACCGCGATCTCGCGGTGCACGGCCATGCTCTCCTCCCGGACCACGACGACCGGGCACGGGGCGCGGGTGGCGACGTACCTGCTCACCGAGCCGAGCACCATCGCTGCGAAGCCGCCTGCCCCCCGCGCCCCCACGACGAGCATGGACGCCTCTGCGCCGCAGTCCGCCAGGGCTAGGGCCGGCGGCCCGGACAGCAGGCCGGTCGTGACGGGCAGGCCCTGGGCTACTTCGTCGCACCGGGTGATGGCCGCGTCGAGCGCACGCGCGGCTATCCCGCGCAGAGCATTGGCGATCGCCGCCGGCGAGGCGTTGTAGGCGTGCATCCGCGGCACCAGCGCGGGTGCCGACACAATCCGGAGCGGCGAGGAATGCCGTTTGGCCTCGAGGGCCGCCCACTCGACGGCCCGCAGCGACTCTTCCGATCCGTCCACCCCCACTACCACTGGTTTGGTTGCCATGACCGGGCCTCCTCCACGTCTGATCGCCCCCTAGCGTGGCTGGCGAGGACGCCGTCCGGCATGAGGCATCGGACACCAGATCACGGGACCTAGGACCCTGCCGGCTGGTCAACGCGAGATTGGTGACTGGCTGGACGCCGTGATCAGCCTGACCCTGGTCGCCTGCAGGCGCTTCGCGACCACGTGCGCGAGCCGCTGGGTGACCTCGTAACCGAGCGCGGGATCGTCGGCGCAGCGGGCTCGTACCATTCGCCCGTCGAATTCGAAGGCCTCGACCGGGCCCGCGGCCACGGCCCCGAAGGCCCACCGGTAGGGCGGGAACAGCCACGACCAGCCGAGCAACTCGCCCATGCCGATGGTGTCGATCGTCATCCGGCCCTGCCCTGGCACATGCAGGTCCAGGGTCACGTGACCGGACTGGAGCAGCCAGAAGCGGGTGGCGCTGCCGCCGTCTTCGAAGAGCCGCTCTTTGGCCGGGAAGGTGACGTCCGAGGCGGTCTCCGCCAGCACCGCCAAGTGGTCACGGGATATGCCGTGCAGGAACGGATGAGCAGCCAGGGCCTCCGCTGTGACTTCGATCATGGATATCACCGCCCGGCTAGAGGACTGAGAAAGCCTCAGCCTGGTACCGCCATCGTCATGCGGCCAGTGCCGGAAGTCCTGGCTGCGCGGGACCATGGCCCGAGCCGGAGCGTGGCCTCGCGTGATGGACGAACGTCCCGGCCGTACGTGGCGGAGGCCACTCCCCGCCGGGCTTCGCCCTGATGAGGGTGGGTGGTAGGAGGGGCGAAGGCTCCCGTCACAGGTGACACAGCCGAGGAGGTGAAGCGGCGTTCGCCGTCCGGCCTGACCGGGCCGGCGGCGCCGCGATCCGATGACCGTTAATTACATATCCCGCCCTGATGAGCAGCACGAGGCATGGGGATGGCCGTCGCCGCCGGACCCCGGTGACCTGAGCAAGCGGATCGCGCAGCGGCGCGCGGAACTGCGGCTGAGCACGGCGCAGGTGGCGGTGCGCGCCCGGATGAGCCTGCGGTACCTGGAATACCTGGAGAGGTACCCGGCCCGGCCGACCCCGGCCGCGCTCAGGCAGCTTGCCGCCGCCCTGCAGACGACTCCGGCCGTCCTGCTCGGCGCTGGCGCGGACGTCCAGCCCGGCCATCGCCGCCCGGCCGACCTGCGGATCATCAGCAAGCTCATGCCGAACGAGTGCCGCCAGCTGATCGCGCCCGGCGGTGTCGGGCGGATCGCGTTCGGGACGCTCTCGGGCCCGGTCGTGGTGCCGGTCAATTTCGCCGTGCTGGCGGACACCATCGTGATCAGGACGGCCGAGGGCTCGATCATCGACGGTCACGCCGACGAGAAGGTCGCGCTCGAGGTCGATCACATCGACGAGGCGCTCTGCCAGGGCTGGAGCGTGCTGGTGCGCGGGCCGGCCCACCGCGTCACGCACCCGGCCGAACTGCACCGCCTGCAGGAGGACGTCGTGATCTGGCCGTGGCCCGGAGGTGAGCGCGAGGTCTACGTGCGCATCGTCCCCAGCCAGATCACCGGCCGCCGCATCGAGATCCGCTGACCTCGCTTACCCGAAGACCGCGAAGGCTTTACCCCCACCCGCGGGGGTAAAGCCTTCGCGATTATGGAGACAGGGCCCCTACTACAGCCGCCCGCCGACCAGAGCGGTCAGGTCAGCCAGCCGGCAGGTGTAGCCCCACTCGTTGTCATACCAGCCGAACACCTTGGCCAGCGTCCCGGAGGCCTGGGTCAGCGGCGAGTCGAACACGCACGACGCGGAGTCGCCGATGACGTCGCGAGAGACGATGGGATCGGTGCTGTACCGCAGGATGCCCTGCATCGGGCCAGCCGCCGCGGCGGCGAAGGCCTCGTTGACCTCGTCGGCGGTGACCTCCCGGTCCAGGACGACCGCGAGGTCGGTGAGCGAGCCATCCTCGACCGGAACCCGGAGCGCCACACCGTCCAGCTTCCCGGCCACGGCGGGGATCACCAGCCCGGTCGCGCGGGCCGCGCCGGTCGTGGTCGGCACGATGTTGACCGCCGCCGACCGCGCGCGGCGCAGGTCCTTGTGCGGCCCGTCCAGCAGCATCTGGTCCCCGGTGTAGGCGTGTACCGTGGTCATGAAGCCCTGCACCAGGCCGAACGCGTCATTCAGCACCTTGACCATCGGGGCCACGCAGTTGGTCGTGCAGGACGCGTTGGAGATCACGTCATGCCGCGCTGGGTCGTAGTCGGCGTCATTGACCCCGAGCACGACCGTGAGGTCGACGCCCTTGCCGCCGGGCGCCGAGATCAGCACCTTCCGCGCGCCGCCCTTGAGGTGCAGCGCCGCGGCGTCACGGGTGCGGAACTTGCCGGTCGACTCGATGACGACGTCGGCGCCGAGCTTCGCCCAGTCGATCGCGGCCGGGTCGCGCTCGGACAAGACCGCGATCGGGGTGCCGCCGACGACGATCGAGTCCGACGTGTGCTCCACGGTGCGGCCCAGGCGGCCGTAGGTGGAGTCGAACGCCAGCAGGTGTGCCAGCGTGCCTGCGTCGGTGATGTCGTTGACCGCCACCACCTCCAGGTCGGTGCGCTCCAGCGCGAGACGCGTGAACACGCGCCCGATGCGGCCGAAGCCGTTGATGCCCACCCTGGTAGTCATATTGCTTCCTCCTCATGGATGCTTTCCCTCCGCAGCTTCCGCAGCCGGCCGCCCGGGGGGCTAGCGCCAATGGGCACCTAACTGCGGGACCATCGGCCCTTTGGCCGGGAATACGGGGGCGAAGGTCCCGGCACGCCGGGAGGTCGGCCCCTGGTTGTGCGCGCGGCCGCACCGGACCGTAGACGGCACAGACCGCGCGGACACCCCTGCGGGCGCCCGCCGGAGGTGAACAGGTAACAGGTAAATAGAGCAGTCAGGTAAGAGAAGGAAGTGAGCATGATGGCGCGCAAAGATATGCACCTCGATGCCTCGCTCCGCCACCTCGGTGCCGCATACTACGAATCCCTGCACGGCCGAGCCACCCGCTCCGACGTGACCCGGGCGCTGGATACGGTGGAGGAGCATCTGCACGAGCAGGCGCCGCATCCCGCCCGGACCAGTCCGCCCCACCACGGTGAGGGAACCCGGCATCGCCGGTGGGCCCGCAAGGTCAGCGATGTGATGACCACCTCGGTGGTGACCGTGGACCGGATCACCCCGTACCAGGACATCGACCGCCTGCTGACCGAGCACAGGATCAGCGGTGTGCCGGTGCTGATGATGGGCCGGCAGGTGGCTGGCGTGGTCTCCGAGGCCGATCTGCTCGCCGCGGAGGACGAGACGGCCCGGCAGGCCCGGATGGCTAGCGCGATCGGCCGCCGCTGGTGGCTCCGCAAGCAGCCGCATGTGAGCCTGACCGCCGGTGCCCTGATGAAGGCGCCGGCCATCACCATCGGTCCCGACGCGACCATCCCGGCCGCGGCGCGGCTGATGAACACGCACCACGTCAGGAGGCTGCCGGTAATCGACGAGGACGGCCAGCTGGTCGGCGTCGTGAGCCGTCGTGACCTGCTGAGCGTCTTCCTGCGCCCGGATGCCGACATCGTCCACGATGCCCGGCAGGTCCTGGGCGAGCTCCCGCTCGCCGACCCCAAGGACGTCATCGTGACGGTGCGCCATGGTGTGGTGACCCTCGCCGGGACGATGCGGCCCGAACCGGGCCAGGAGCGGGACCTAATTCCGCTCGCGCTCCGGCTCATCTGGGATATCGACGGAGTGGTCGACGTCGTGAACAAGCTCGGCGGAGCGAAGGCAACCAAGCCTGTCAAGACAGCCTGACCGGGAACGAGGAGCCGGACCGATATCAGACTGCATTGCCGCCGGATCGCGCTTGATCTCGCCATTCTCACATCTCGCCGACCCGGCGAGAGCCTGGGGCCACCCACGTTAAGGCTGTGCCCCGCTGGTCTTAGGGTGTGCCCTATTTGCAGGGGTCCGCACCGTCACCCTCAACCGATCTATCGTCGGCGCATCATCTGACCGGCTCCGGAGAACTCGGTACATCCCCAAACAGGGCGACCGCGTCACCAGATACTCCCGGGAGCTTCTGCACGGTGGCGTTCAGGGCGGCCAGCCTCTGCCGGGACACGCGGTAATGGTGACCGCAGAGCAGCAGGTCGGTCGGATGCGGCCGGGCCGCGGTCGGTGGCATCACGACCCGCACCACTGGCGTGGCCGGACAACAGCAGGCAGGGTCGGTGACGCGCTGATCGGGCCGCTGACCATAGTCGGACGGGTCCTTGCCGGCCTGACGCGGAAACGATGTGTCCATGCCCTAAGGGTCCCCCGGCCGGGGCCGGGTCAGCAGAGGCGCACTTCACTGGTCCTAAGGCCTAAGGTCCCACACCGCCGGGGTGTCTGCCGGTCGGCGGCCCCCTAGCCTGAGCCGCTTTGTTCGGTCCCGGAAGTTTTAAAGCCTCGGCTGGCTTTCCAGGCCAGCAGGCGGAAGCGTAGGGTCGAAATCCGATGGGTATACGCAAACAACCTGCGCAGGGCCAGAGAAAGGGCGCAGGGGCCGTGCTGTTCCAGACCGCGGTGGCCCGGACAGTTGTGGCCAGTTCGGACCCGAGCATTCACATGTGTCCAGCTGTCCTTCACGCGCGCAATGGTTAAGTCATCAATTAAATGCCGGGAATATATGGATGGTTATGGCTCCTGACAACGTCTACCCGGTGCGGTGGACTGGGCAGCAAGCCTTGGTGGCGCTGCCGGAGGATATCGACGTGTCCAATGCCGGGCGGATCCGCGAGGAGTTGCTGTCGGTCATCAACCGAGGCGCTGAGGCACTGATCGTGGACATGACCGCCACGCTCTCCTGCGATCACGCGGGCGCCGAGGCCGTGGCGCGAGCTTACCAGCGCGCCGTGGTCAGCCGCACGGAGCTGCGGCTGGTCGTCACCAGCGCAGTCGTCCTGCGGATGCTGGGCATGACGGGCGTCGGCCGCCTGGTGTCTGTCTACCCTTCCGTCGAGGCAGCCTTGGCCGCGCGGTCTCCAGCCGCGAGCGGCGTGCTCACGACGGCGGACGCGACCCCGGGCAGCCGGCGCAGGCGGACGGCCGGCGCCTCCCAGCGCGGACGCGGATTGACGCCGGCCCAGGGCCGCCCCGGATCCGCAGCGGTCATGACCCCGGGCGTGCTGTGGAACATGATCGAAGCGTTCAACGACGGGGTGGCGCTGGCCGACCGCGAAGGCACGCTCGTGCTGGCCAGCCGGCGGCTGGAGGAGATGTTCGGCTACCGGCCCACCGAACTGACCGGGCAGCCGCTGGAACGCCTGATTCCCGCCCACCTGCAGGCCGCCCGGGCCCGGCCGGTGGGCACCGGGGTCCTACTGACCGGGCTGCGCAAAGACGGGACCACCTTCCCGGTCGAGATCAGCCTCAGCCCCGTGCAGACCGCTACCGGCCGTTTCTCCCTGGCCGTGGTCCGGGACATGACCGCAGTCCGCAGCCTCGCCGACGTCGACGTCGCCGCAGCCGCCGCCCAACAGGTGCATCGCAGCCGGGAACTTCTCGACACGATCATCACCCACCTTTACCAGGTCGGCGTTAGCCTGCAGATCGCCGCCGACCTGCCCCGCGATACGGCCAGGCCGCACCTCGAAGAAGCCGTGCGCACCCTCGACGACATCATCGCCCAGATCCGCGACAGCACGTTCGCCGACCAGCAAGACCAAGATCCCCCGTGCTCCATCAAGGACTAAGGCCCCGGCGAGCTGACCGGCTCACGCCCGAGGCTTGAGACGTAAATCACCTCCGATTATTCCGTCCTCGGGCATCACCGCGAGAGTGGAAGGTCTCCCAGATCACCTACATCGCCGCGATCGTGGCCTTCGCCCTCGGCGGCCTGGTCCTGCTGGCCTCGCTGTTCGGCCTCACCATCGGACGCCACCCCGAGATCGTCCACGAGATCATCGACGGCACCCCCGTCACGCACGCATGACCCCGGAAGCGCCGTCGGCCGGCGCCCGCTACCGGGCGCCGGCCGACGGCGTCTGCCCGGACAACGCCGTGATCAAGCTCGGCGACGGCCAGTACGAGTTCGACTACGACTTCTGCAAGGGCTGCGGCCGCCTCTGCGTGGCCGAGTGCCCCTGCGGAAGCATCGAGATGCAGACCGAGCCCTAGATCGGCTTGATGAGGCGGCCGGTGACGCGGTTCGGGACGATGCGCAGGAACAGTTCCCGGTCCCCGGGAGCCCAGGGCTCGACGCCCGCCTCCTTGGCCCTCGCGCGCGCCTCCTCGGATTCGACGTGGTGCGCGGGCCCCTGGATCAGCACGCTCCAGCCCTGGCGCCCGGGCATGTCGATGTCGTCGATCTCGAACGCCACCAGGTAGTCGCCGCCCGCGATCCCGGTCTGCAGGTCCTCGTCCAGCGCGCTGTGCCTGGCGGTCCGGAACACGATCGCCCCGTCGTACCACTTGTAGTTCACCGGCAGCACGGCCGGGCCGAACCGGCTCATGTAGGCGATGCGGCCGATTCCGCCCGCCGATATCAGCCGCAGGCTCTCGGCCTCGGCCAGCTCTTCGATGGTGCGGTCAGCCATGGCTCAACCATAGCGTCATGCACCGGGGGCATGACCTTCAACCCAGCCAGAACGGACCTTCGGCCCTGCCTCGGTGCCCCGCTCGCGACCAGGCTGGTAATGGAACTTCATGAGCCAGCGGAGGCAGTAATGCGATGAAGACCGCAGTCAAGGACGTGATGACCACCCGCGTGATCTGGGTACGGAAAGACGCGCCGTTCCGGGAACTGGCCGCCGCCCTGCGCAGGCACCGGGTCAGCGCGTTCCCCGTCCTCGGCGAGGGGGACAAGGTGATCGGGGTCGTCTCCGAGGCCGACATGCTGACCAAGGAGGCCGTGGACCCAGGAGTGATCTCCGGCATCCTGCACCACAGGGACGCCGAGAAGGCGCGCGGGACAACGGCGGGCGACCTGATGACGGCCGCGGTGGTGGCCGTCGCCCCGGACGACACGGTCGAGCACGCCGCCCAACTCATGTACTCGCGCAAGGTCAAGCGGCTCCCGGTGATCGACGCGGACGGCCACCTGGTCGGCATCATCAGCCGGGCCGACGTGCTGGCCGTCTTCGACCGGGCGGACGAGGACATCCGCAAGGAAATCATCGACGAGGTGCTCCTCGGTGAATTCCTCGTCGATCCGAAGGCCTTCGACGTCAAGGTCAGCAGCGGCATCGTGACCCTGACCGGGATGCCCGAGACGAACGAGGTCGGGCACGAGATCGTGGCGCGGGTTCGGCACGTCCAGGGCGTCGTAGCCGTCCGGGACCGCCTCAGCTACCTGTCCTCCTAGAGAAGAGATGACAACCATGAATGCGACCGTCAAGGACGTCATGACCACCGAGGTGGTGGTGGTCAGGCGCGGCGCCACCTTCAAGGAGATGGCGGCGGCGCTCCGCCGGTTCCGGGTGAGCGCGCTTCCCGTCGTTGATGCCGACGGCAAGGTCATCGGCGTCGTCTCCGGGGCCGACATGCTGGCCAAGGAGGTACCCCTAGGCGTGATCGACGGTCTGGCGCACCACCAGGAGGTCCACAGGGCCGCAGGCCTGACCGCGGGCGACCTGATGACGCATCCGGCGGTGACCGTCAGTCCCGGGGACTCGGTCGAGCACGCCGCCCGGCTGATGTACAGCCTCCGGATCAAGCGACTCCCGGTGGTCGACCCGGGCGGCGGCCTCGTCGGCGTGATCAGCCGGACCGACCTGCTCGCGGTCTACGATCGCCCGGACTCCGAGATCCGCGCGGAGATCGAAGGCCTGATCCGGCACGAGTTCCTCCCAAGCCAGTTCGCGGTGACGGTCGAGGACGGCGTGGTGACCGTGGCGGGCAGCCCGGAAACCGCTGCGCTCGGCCATCACATCGTGGACAAGGTCCGGGACGTCCAGGGCGTGGTGGCGGTCCGCGACCAGCTCAGCTACCCCGACGTCTACCCCATCGTGGCGGGCCCGGTCCTGTGACGGGAGACACTGTGAGCATGGCGCAAGCAGCCGGTCAGGTGTACGCGCTGCTGGCCGACGGGACCACGGTCGAGATCCGCCCGGCGGGCCCAGGCGATTTCGACGCGGTCAAGGCCATGCACCAGGCAATGTCTCCCGACAACACTTACATGCGGTTCTTCAACATAAGCCGGCTGGCGGCCGAGATCGAGGCGCAGCGGATCTGCAAGGACCCGGCGCCCGGCCGGATGGCGCTGCTCGCGCTGGCCGGCGACGAAGTGGTCGGCGTGGCCAGCTACGTCTCCGAAGTCCAGGGGCAGGCCGAGGTCGCGTTCGCGGTGGCCGACCACATGCATAACCGGGGCGTCGCCACCCTGCTGCTCGAGCATCTGGTCTCGTTCGCCCGCAGCCACCAGATAACGACTTTCACCGCGGAGACGCTAACGGAGAACAAGGCCATGCTGAACGTATTCGCCGACGCCGGCCTACCGGTCGAGCGCCATTACGAGGACGGGCTTTTCAAGCTGACGTTTCCCCTGCCCAGCGCGGACACGGGCCCCACGCTCGAGGCCTACCTGACCGCCGTATCCGAAAGGGAGAGCCGCGCCGAGGCCGCCAGCCTGCAGCACGTGCTCGCGCCCAAGTCGGTCGCGGTGATCGGCGCCAGCCGGCGCCGGGGGACCGTGGGCCGCGCGATCCTGGACAACATCCGGGCCGGCGGGTACGGCGGCCGGCTCTACACGGTGAACCCGCGCGCCAGGCAGATCGGCGGCGAACGGTGCCTGTCCTCCGCGCTCGACTTGCCCGAGGCCGTCGACCTGGCGGTGATCGCGGTGCCCGCCGGAGGAGTGCTCGACGTGGCCGAGCGGTGCGGCCAGCGCGGCGTGCGGGCGCTGGTGGTGGTCACCTCCGGGCTGGATGTCGCCGCCTGCGCCGACCTGCTCGCGGTGTGCCGCAGGCACGGCATGCGCCTGGTCGGTCCGGACTGTTTCGGGGTGGCCGTGCCCGGCATCGGCCTGGACGCCACGTTCGCCACCAGCCCCGCCCAGCCGGGCGTGGCGGGCCTGGTCATGCAGTCCGGCGGCCTGGGCTTGGCCGTGGTGGATCACCTGTCCCGGCTCGGCATCGGAATCTCCTCGTTCGCGTCCGTGGGCGAGAAGCTGGACGTCTCAGGCAACGACATGCTGATGTGGTGGGAACACGACGGCGTGACCAAGCTGGCCGTGCTGTACATCGAGTCGTTCGGTAACCCGCGCAAGTTCGCCCGGACGGCCCGCCGGGTGAGCGGCACCATGCCGGTGCTCACCGTGCTGGCCGACCGTTGGGCCCCCGCATCGACCTCCCTGGTCGGCCGGGCCGCGCTGTTCGAGCAGGCCGGCGTCATCGCTACGCACGGTTTCGGCGACCTGATCGAGGCCGCCGCGCTGCTGGCCGCCCAGCCCGTTCCGGCCGGGCGCACCGTCGCGATCGTGTCCAACGTCGGCGGCGCCGGGGTGCTGGCGGCGGACGCCTGCACCGACCGCGGGTTGTCCGTCCACCATCCGGCCGGCCTGACCAGGCGGCGGCTGCGGACGCTCGTCCCGGGCGGCACGGTCACCGGGCCGGTCGATACGACGGCCCCCGTGTCCGGCGAGGATTTCCGCCAGTGCCTGGAATTGCTCGCCGCGGACGACGAGGTGCACGCCCTCGTCGCGATCGTCCAGCCCACCGGCGCCACCGGTGACCTGGTGGCCGCGATCCAGGCCGCCGACGTCGGCGGCGTCCCGCTCGCCGCCGTCGTGCTCAACCAGCCGGAATCCGTCCGCCTGCTGCCGTGCCCCGAGGGCCCCACCAAGGGCCAGGTCCCGGCCTACGGTTCCCCCGAGGCCGCGGTGGCGGCGCTGGCCCGCGCGGCCGGCTACGGCGCCTGGCGCGCCGAACCGCACGGTCACGTGCCGGTCTTCGCCGACATCAAGAACGAACAGGCCCGCACGCTGGTGCGTGAGGTGCTCCGGCAGGCCCCTGGCTGGCTGGGCCCCGAAAACGCGACTGAGTTGCTGCGCTGCTACGGGATACCGCTGGCCGACCTGGCCCCGCCGGGCGCCGAAGTCACCGTCAGGGTGGCCGACGACCACGTGTTCGGCGCGCTGGTGACCTTCGGCGACGCAACCCGGCTCGCGCCACTGACCGACCTGGACGCGGACAAGATGATCCGCATGGCGACGTGGCTGCCCCCCGAGGCCGACCTCGGGGCCCTGCGCGACCTGCTGCTCCGCGTCTCGCGACTCTCCGACGACCTGCCCGAAGTCACCTACCTCGAACTCGATCCGGTCATCGCCGGGCCGGACGGCGTGGCCGTGGTGAACGCGCGGATCAAGGTGACGCCGTACGAGCCGAAGGACCCGTTCCTGCGCAAGTTGCGCTTACGTGTACAGCCGGTTAACGCTGGCTCCGCCGTGATGACCGAGCGCAGCCGACGGGCTTAGCCTGGAAAACGGAAGCCGGTGACGGGAGCGCGCACCAGCGCCCGTTCGGAACAATCAAGGGGTTTTCATGACTGAAACTGAACTGGAACCGTTGACCGGCAGTGAGCTTGACGCCATCGACGCATGGTGGCGCGCGGCGAACTACCTGTCCGTGGGGCAGATTTACTTGCTGGGGGAAAACCCGCTGCTGACCGAGCCGCTGCAGCCCGAGCAGGTCAAGCCGCGGCTGCTCGGGCACTGGGGCACCACGCCGGGTCTTAACCTGCTCTACGCGCACCTGAACCGGGTAATCAGGAACCAGGACCTGAACGTCATCTACATCGCCGGGCCGGGGCACGGCGGCCCTGGCATAGTGGCGAACACCTACCTCGAGGGCACCTACAGCGAGGTCTACCCGGGCATCCCCCAGGACGCCGCGGGAATGGCCAGGCTGTTCAGGCAGTTCTCCTTCCCCGGCGGCATCCCCTCGCACGTGGCGCCGGAGACGCCGGGCTCCATCCATGAGGGCGGCGAGCTCGGGTACGCGCTCGTGCACGCCTACGGGGCGGCGTTCGACAACCCGGACCTGCTCGTGGCCTGCGTGATCGGCGACGGCGAAGCCGAGACCGGGCCGCTGGCTACCAGCTGGCATGCCAACAAGTTCCTCAACCCGGCCCGGGACGGCGCGGTGCTGCCGATCCTGC
>Ga0209656_10001386_pt1 | contig 15830 bp, 13 predicted proteins | sample BogFormECP12_OM2_FD_188239 | JGI IMG/M metagenome (GOLD analysis project Ga0209656, IMG submission 188239) | Bog forest soil microbial communities from Calvert Island, British Columbia, Canada - ECP12_OM2 (SPAdes) (version 2) | ecosystem: Environmental > Aquatic > Freshwater > Wetlands > Bog ... | reverse complement strand
GGCGGCGCTGGCCCGCGAATTGGGGGCACCCGTGGTGCCGCTTGAGGATCTCTACGGCGGGTGGGACGGGCTTGAGCGCGGGATCGGCCTGCTTGTCTCCGAGGTTCTCGAGCCGCTCGCGGCCGGGCGGGCCGTGCGCGTCCCGCGCTATGACTGGGTCGCGGGGCAGTGGGCCGAACCCGTGCCCCTCGACCCGCCGGAGCTGCTCATCGTGGAAGGAGTCGGGGCCGGCGCGCGCCGGGCGGCGGCGTTCGAGAGCATGCTGGTGTGGCTGGAGTCAGCCGCGGTCGTTCGGAAGAAAAGGGCGCTCGAGCGGGACGGTGAGGTGTTCGCGCCGCACTGGGAGCGGTGGGCCGCGCAGGAGGACGCGATGCTCGCCCGCGAGCGGACGCCGGAGCGGGCCGATCTGGTGATCGGCGCCTTAAAGGATGGCGTCCGTGCCGAACTCCATGACCGTGCGGGCCGCTTCGGTGACGCTGCCGGACAGCGACGGGTAGACCGAGAACGTGTGCGCGATCTGGTCCACCGACAGGTTCTGCTCGATCGCTATCGACAGCGGCAGGATCAGCTCGCTGGCGCGGGGCGCGACGACCACGCCGCCGAGCACCATGCCGGTGCCCGGCCGGGCGAAGATCTTCACGAAGCCGTCGCGGATCCCGGCCATCTTCGCGCGCGGGTTGGTGGCCAGCGGCTGCTTCACGACGCGGGCGGGGATCTCGCCGCGGTCCACCACTGCCTGCGACACGCCGACCGACGCGATCTCCGGGTCGGTGAAGATGGTAGCGGCCACGTGGCTGAGCCTGATCGGCTGCACCGCCTCGCCGAGGGCGTGCCACATCGCGATCCGTCCCTGCATCGCCGCCACCGAGGCGAGCATCAGCACGCCGGTGCAGTCGCCGGCCGCGTACACGCCGGGCGTTGACGTGCGCGACACCCGGTCCACCTCGATGAAGCCCCGGCCGTCCAGGTTGACGCCCGCCCGCTCGCAGCCGATCCCCCCCGTGCTCGGCACCATGCCGACGGTGAGCAGGCAGTGCGAGCCGGTCAGCCTGCGGCCGTCGGCCAGGGTGACCAGGACGGTGTCGCCCTTGCGGTGCACCGCCTGCGCACGGGACCTGCTGAGCACGTTCATGCCGCGCCGCCGGAACACGCCCTCGATGACGACCGCGGCGTCCTTGTCCTCGTGCGGCAGCACGTGCTCTCGCGACGACACCAGCGTGACCTGCGAGCCCAGCGCCTGGTAGGCGCTGGCGAACTCGGCGCCGGTCACCCCGGAGCCGACCACGATGAGCTCTTCGGGCAGGTCGGGGAGGTCGTAGAGCTGGCGGCAGGTGAGGATGCGCTCGCCGTCGGGCACCGCGTCCGGCAGTTCCCGCGGGCTGGCCCCGGTCGCGATCAGCATCACGTCCGCCACGACCGTCGTCCCCGCGGCCTCGATCGTGTGCGCGCCCGTCAGCTCGCCTCTGGCCCGGATGATACGGACCCCCTCGGCGGCCACATGCTCGGCTATGTCATGCGACTGCGCGGCGGCCAGCGCCTTGATCCGCGCGTACACGGCGGGCGCGTCCACTTCGACCACGGGGTTATCCCCGTTCGCGAGCTGCAGGCCAAGCCCGGGCGCACGGCCCAGCGAGGTCATCGTGGACGAGGACTCGATCAGTGTCTTGCTGGGGACGCAGTCGGTAAGCACGCAGGCGCCGCCGAGGCCGGCTTCGTCAACGACGGTTACCTCGGCACCGAGCTGGGCGGCCACCAGCGCGGCTTCGTAGCCGCCGGGGCCACCACCCAGGATGGCGACACGTGGACGGGGCAATGTCACGTTAGGCAATTATCCCGTACGTTGCCCACTGCGTTGTACGTCGCCCTCGGCGATTTCGCCGTACGCTTAGGCAGCGTGGCACTATACGCCGCCTACGGCAGCAATATGGATCCGGCGCAGATGATCGCGCGCTGCCCGCACTCCCCGCAGCGGGGCACCGGGTGGCTTGAGGGCTGGCGCCTGACTTTCGGCGGTGAGGACATCGGCTGGGACGGTGCGCTCACCACTGTTGTCGAGGACCCCGACCAGCGGGTCTTCGTCGCGCTCTACGACGTCCCCGAGATCGACGAGAAGGAACTCGACACCTGGGACGGGGTGACCCTCGGGTTCTACCGCAAGCTCAAGGTCCGGGTGCAGACGCTCGACGGGGACGACCTGGCCTGGCTGTACGTGCTCGACGCCTACGAGGGCGGGCTGCCCTCCGCGCGTCATATGGCCATCTTGACCGACTCGGCGATCAAGGCCGGGGCCCCCGTGGACTACGTCGACTGGCTGCGTGCGCGGCCGTCCAACCCGCCGAGCACCGAAGGCCAGCTGCCGGCGTAAGGGGTGCTAAGGGCGTTAGGCAAGGATGGCGATGGTGAGGGTGAGTGCCGGGATGATGATCGCGGCGAACGCGGGCCAGTACCAGGTGCTCACCGGCGGGGCCGGCGCGGCGTCCGTGCCGGCGCGCCCCCGTTCGGCGAGCGCGTTCAGCTCGGCCACGATCAGCACGGCGTCGGCGGCGGTAGGCGGCTGATCGGCGGGCTCGGGCGGCGTCGGCACGCCGAACGCGCCGGCGGGCGCCCGGCTCCGCGCCCGGTGGCGGTCGGCCCGCAACTGCGCGCCGGCCTGCTTGCGGCGAGTGGATTGCACCGCCCATGCGTAAATGGCGCGGGTCCCCAAGCGCTCCGCACCCTCGCCGCCGAGCGGCCATTTGCACCGCACACGCAGCAGGTCCGCGGGATCGATCCCGGCCACGGCGGCCCAGCCGACCCGGTGGTCGCGCAGCGGGTTCATGATCGTCATCCCCGCGTCGTCGGTGACGATGCGGGGCCGCTGGGCCGTTACGTAGATCACGCCGGTGACCAGCAGCAAGATGAAGACTGTCACCACGGCCAAGTGGTCCCGGCCCTGTATGGCGATGTCGGTCAGGGTAGCGACCGCGAACAGCACCCACAGCCACCAGATCACGATCGCGACCGGCGACCGGAAGGTCCGCCGGGATCCCGGGCCGGGTGCGTCATTCACTGCGTCAGCATGGTCTCGGAAATGCCGGAGCCGTCCCGCCACAGGGCGGTCAGGGCGGTGGCCGCTAGGAGACGGACGCCGACGCCGATCGCGCGCTCGTCGACGTCGAACGCGGGCTGGTGCAGGTCATAGCTCGCCGCCGCCCCGGGAGTCCGGGTGCCGAGCCTGGCCAGCGCGCCGGGCACCGACGACAGATAGTAGGCGAAATCCTCGCCGCCCAGGCTCTGCGGCGTGTGCGTCACGGCGTCCGGGCCGAGCACTCCAGCGGCCCCGGCGGCGATCATGGCCGCGCTCGTCTCCTCGTTCACCGTCGGGGGGACGCCCCGCAGGTACTCAAGCTTCGTGGTCACCCTGTAGGCAGCCGCCACCGACAAGACGAGCTCCTCGAACAGGCTGGGCGCCGAGTTCCACGCCTCGTCTTCCAGGCAGCGGACGGTACCCTCCACGATCCCCTCGTCGGGAATCGCGTTCGCCGCCGAGCCAGCGCTGATCCGGCCCCAGACCAGGCTCAGGCTCGACCTTGGGTCCACCCGGCGGGACAGCGCGGCCGGCAGCTCAGTCACGATCTTCCCGAGCGCGTACACTACGTCGGCGGTCAGGTGCGGCCGGGCAGTGTGGCCGCCCGGCCCGGTCACCATCACCTTGATCTTGTCACAGGCCGCCGTGATGGCCCCCGACCTGATGCCGACCTTGCCCACGTCCAGCCTCGGGTCGCAGTGCAGCGCGAAGATCCGGCCCACCGACGCGAGGCCGCCCGCGGCTATCACGTCCTGGGCGCCGGTGTTGATCTCCTCGGCGGGCTGGAAGACGAGGCGGACCCGGCCGGGCAGCAGCCCCGCCCTCGCCTGGCCGGCGAGGAACAGCCCGGCGCCGAGCACGACCGTCGTGTGCACGTCGTGGCCGCACGCGTGGCAGGCGCCAGGCACGGTGGACCGGTAGGGCACGTCCTTCTCGTCCGCCATCGGCAGGGCATCGAGGTCGGCCCGGAGAGCAACCACCGCCCGTTCTGAATTATCGGGGTTTTCGTGCACAGCGCCGATGTCGGCGAGCAAGCCTGTCCCCCCGGGGAGCAGCACCGGGCTAAGGCCCGCCGCGATCAGGCGCTCCGCGACTTGCCGGGTGGTCCGGTACTCGCTGTTTCCGGGCTCCGGATGCGCGTGCAGGTCGCGGCGGAACTCGATCAGCTCCGGCGCACGCGCCGCGAGAAACGCGTCCAGGTCCGCGATGAGGTCGTTACCCTCCATGCCCACCATCCCCGTGAAGGACGAATCTGTCCTCCGCGAACTCCGTGACAAGCGCGTCCACCACGCTGGTCAAGTCGCCATAGCCGGCGTGCGCGGCACGCTGCCGCTCGTACGAGGCGCCGCACTCAAGCACCTCGGACGCGACCGCGAGCTCCTCAGCACAACCGAGCCGCCATGCTACCGGTTCAAGGTCACGGAGTAGCTCATATATTTCATCACGGAGTGGCGCGGTCGCGCCGGCGTCGTCGGTGATGATGGTGGCGTCGAGTCCGTATCGGGTGGCGCGCCACTTATTGTCCCGGTTTATCCACGGCGACCTGCTGGGCAGCTGGTACCCGCGGTCCAGCTGCGAGTCGAAGAGCTGCACCAGGCACTGTGCGAGCGCGGCCACCATGCCGATCTCGCGGAACGTCGGGACGGCGTCGGAGATGCGGAGCTCGACGGTGCCGAAGTCCGGGTGCGGGCGGACATCCCACCACACCTCCTTGATCGTGCGGATGGTGCCCGCCCGCAGCTGGGCGTCCATGTACTCCTCGAAGCACTGCCAGTCCGGCAGGCCGGGGGGCGGGCCGGTGTTCGGCAAGGCGCCGAAGACGACCGACCGGCAGGAGGCCAGGCCCGTGTCGTGACCGGACCAGAAGGGGCTCGACGCCGTGAGCCCGAGGAAGTGCGGCAGGTAGCTGGCGAGGGCGTTGATGATCGGCATCGCGCGGCCCGCGTCCCGCAGCCCGACGTGGACATGGGCCGCGTAGGTCTGCAGCTTGCGGGCCGGCCACTGAATCTGCTCGACCAGCTCCGAATATCGCTGGCTTGGCGCCATCTTCGCGTCCCGCCAGTCGCTCATCGGGTGGGTGCCCGCGCCGGCCAGCACGATGCCGAGCGGTTCGGCGGAGCGCTGCAACTCCTTCATCGTCACGGCGAGGTCGGCCTTGGCCTCGGCGACCGTCCCGCAGATGCCGGTCACGACCTCAATCGTGGACTGCATCAGCTCATGGCGCATCTTCGGATGCTCGCCGCTCTCCTGCAGGCCGTGGAGGCTGGCCAGCACCGCTGCCGCTTCCTGCCGGAGCAGCCGCGTCTCCGCGTCGATGAGCTGCACCTCCCATTCGACGCCGAGCGTCGGGCCGAGGGAAGGATTCCAGTCAATCGTCATGACAAACCTCCGAACGCGGGAATTTACGCAATAGGGGTGCGTCACTAACGATTTCCCGTTACCCAGGATTGAATCGTCCCCGAATCGGCGCTATCTGCCCGATCCGCCTGATTGCCCGGCGCTGCCCTGGTTACGGGACGTCCGGCGGCCGGTAAATCCCCCAGATCTCACGCAGCGCGTCGCATACCTCGCCGAGGGTGGCGCCCGCGCGGAGCGCGTCCCTGATGGGCGGCAGCACGTTGCTGGTCCCTTCCGCGGCCGTCTTGACGGCGTCGACGTGCTTGCGGACGACCGCCTGATCGCGGTTGCGCCGCAGCTGCCGGAGCTGGTCCGCCTGGGCTAGCTCGATGTTGGGGTCGACGCGGAGCGGCTCGTAGGGCTCCTCTTCGTCTCCGGTGAACTTGTTCACCCCGACGACGACCCGGGTGCCCTCGTCGGTCTCCATCGCCACCTGGTAGGCGGACCGCTCGATCTCAGACTTCTGGAAGCCTCGCTCGATGGCGGCGAGCGCCCCGCCCATGTCGTCGATCTTGGCCATGAGCTCGGTCGCCGCGGCCTCGATCTCGTCGGTCATGGACTCGATGGCGTACGAGCCCGCGAACGGGTCCACCGTCTTCGTCAGGTCAGTCTCCGCCTGGATGACCTGCTGCGTGCGGAGCGCCAGCCGGGCCGCCTTCTCGCTGGGCAGCGCGATCGCCTCGTCGTAGGAGTTCGTGTGCAGCGACTGGGTGCCGCCGAACGCGGCGGCGAGCGCCTGGATCGTCACCCGCGCCAGGTTGACTTCCTTCTGCTGCGCGGTGAGCTGGACGCCCGCCGTCTGCGTGTGGAAGCGGAGCATCTGCGACCTGGGGTCTTGCGCTTGGTAGCGGTCTTTCATGATCTTGGCCCACATGCGGCGGGCGGCGCGGAACTTGGCCACCTCCTCGAGCAGCGTCGTGCGCGCGACGAAGAAGAACGACAGCCGGGGCGCGAACTCGTCGACCTTGAGGTTCGCCTGCAGGGCCGCGTCGACGTACTCCTTCGCGTTGGCCAGCGTGAACGCGATCTCCTGCACGGGCGTGGCGCCGGCCTCCGCCATGTGGTAGCCGGAGATGGAGATCGTGTTCCACCTGGGCAGCTCGGCCTTGCAGTAGTTGAACGTGTCGGCCACCAGGCGCAGGCTGGGCCGCGGCGGGTAGATGTAGGTGCCGCGGGCGATGTACTCCTTGAGGATGTCGTTCTGGATGGTGCCGCTGAGCGCCGCCGGGTCCGCGCCCTGCTCCTCGGCGACCGTCTGGTACATCAGCAGCAGCACCGCGGCGGGCGCGTTGATCGTCATCGACGTGGACACCTTGTCGAGCGGGATGCTGTCGAACAGGGCGCGCATGTCCCGCAGGCTGTCGATCGCCACGCCCACCTTGCCGACCTCACCGTGGCTGACGGTCGCGTCGGAGTCGTAGCCCATCTGAGTGGGCAGGTCGAAAGCGACCGACAGACCCGTGGTGCCGTTATGGATCAGCTGGTGATACCTGCGGTTGGACTCGCTGGCCGTCGAGAAGCCGGCGTACTGGCGCATCGTCCACGGCCGCTTTGTGTACATCCCCGGGTACACACCGCGCGTGAACGGATACTCACCTGGCTTGCCTAGCTGCACTTCCGGGTCAAATTCCGAAAGCGCGTACTGATCATAAACCGGAGTGACGGGGAGCCCGGACTCAGACAATTCCATGATCTCAGCGTACGTGCGGGGGTTACGCGGACGGGAGGGCGATTTTCGTCACGTGGAATGCCCGATTCCGAGGGGCGGTTGCCAGCGGGGCTGCCCGTCGCACCTATGGCGGTTCCGCTTATCCCGACAAGGCCCTGACCGTTACCAAGTAGAGACAGCCGCGGCCGTTCGGGTAAATGTCTTAGGGAACTGACGGCAGGCCGCCGCGCTCGCGGACCGTAGCCATCGTCTCACTGGCGATGGCCCGGGCGCGGCGGGCTCCGTCGGCGAGCACGGCGTCGAGGGCGCCGGGGTCGGCGAGGTACTTGGCGGTGCGCTCCCTGATCGGGGCGAAAGTGTCCGCGACCAGATTGCCGAGGTCCTTCTTAAAGCCGCCATAGCCCGAGTCGCCATAGCGGGCCGCGATGTCGTCGACCGAGTCGCCCGACAGCGCCGAGTAGATCCGCAGCAGGTTCGTCACGCCGGGCTTGGCCTCCTCATCCGCGCGGACAACCGACTCGGCGTCGGTCACCGCGCGGTTGATCTTGCGGCGGATCGCGGCCGGCTCGTCGAGCAGGTCGATGATGCCCTGCGGAGACGACGAGGACTTGCTCATCTTGCTCGTCGGGTCCTGCAGGTCGGTGATCTTCGAGACCGCGGGGAGGATGTAGGGCGCGGGCACCACGAAGGTCTGGCCGAACCGGTGGTTGAACCGCTGCGCGAGCGTCCGGGACAGCTCAAGGTGCTGCCGCTGGTCCTCGCCCACCGGCACCTCGTCGGCCTGGTAGAGCAGGATGTCGGCGGCCTGCAGGATCGGGTACGTGAACAGGCCGACCGATGCCTGGTCGGCGCCGCCGCGGGCGGACTTGTCCTTGAACTGGGTCATCCGGTTCGCCTCGCCGAAGCCGGTGATGCAGCCGAGGATCCAGTTCAGTTCGGCGTGCTCGGGAACCTGGCTCTGCACGAACAAGATGCAGCGCTCAGGGTCGAGGCCAGCGGCGATCAGCTGGGCGGCGGCCAGCCGCGTACGGCGGCGGAGCGCGTCGGGGTCGTAGGGGACCGTGATGGCATGCAGGTCCACCACGCAGTAGATGGCGTCGCGGCTCTCCTGCAGGTCCACCCACTGGCGGACGGCGCCGAGGTAGTTGCCGAGGTGAAACGAATCCGCGGTCGGCTGGATGCCGGAGAAGACGCGACGAGTACCCATGGCCAGGAAGCCTACCGGGGGTTAGCGGGACCCGGGGTTAGCGGGAGCGTGTGCCGGGCGGTGTGACGACCACCTCGACCCGCTGGAACTCCTTCAGGTCCGTGTACCCGGCGGTCGCCATGGTCCGGCGGAGCGCTCCCATCAGGTTCATGGAGCCGTCAGGGACGGTAGACGGGCCGAGCAGGATCTGCTCCATCGTGCCGATCGTCCCCACCTCGACCCGCGCGCCGCGCGGCAGTTCCGGGTGGTTGGCCTCGCTCCCCCAGTGGTAGCCGTGGCCAGGCGCCTGCTCGGCACGCGCCAGCGGCGAGCCCACCATCACGGCGTCGCTGCCGAGCGCGAGCGCCTTGGCGATGTCGCCGCTGCGAGTCATCGAGCCGTCGGCGATCACGTGGACGTACCTGCCACCGGACTCGTCCAGGTACTCACGGCGGGCGGCCGCGACGTCCGCGATCGCGGTGGCCATCGGGACCGCGACGCCGAGCACGGCGGCGGTTGTGTGGCCGCTTCCGCCGCCGAAGCCCACGAGAACGCCGGCCGCGCCAGTGCGCATCAGGTGCAGCGCGGCCGTGTACGTGGCACAGCCGCCCACGATGACCGGGATGTCCAGCTCATAGATGAACTGCTTCAGGTTCAGCGGCTCGGCGCGGCCGGACACGTGCTCCGCTGACACCGTGGTGCCCCGGATGACGAAGATGTCCGCGCCCGCGTCGACGACCGCCTTGTAGTACCTGGCTGTCTTCTGCGGGGAAAGACGGGCCGCCGTGATCACGCCGGCCCGCGAGATCTCCTCGATCCGCGCTTCGATCAGCTCTTCCTTGATCGGCTCGGCGTAGATCTCCTGCAGCCTTGTGGTAGCCGCGTCCTGGTCGAGCTCGGCCACCTCCGCCAGGAGCGGCCCGGGGTCGTTGAACCTCGTCCACAGGCCCTCAAGGTCCAGGACGGCGAGGCCGCCGAGCTTGCCGATCGCGATGGCCGTGGCGGGTGAGACCACGCTATCCATCGGACAGGCGATCAGCGGCAGGTCGAACCGGTAAGCGTCAATCTGCCAGGCGATCGACACCTCTTCCGGGTCGCGCGTCCGGCGCGCTGGGACGATGCCGATCTCATCGAGCGCATAAGCCCGGCGTCCGGTCTTGCCGCGTCCGATCTCTATGTCTGCCACTGTGACTGCTTACTTCCTGCCGCTGTAGTTGGGAGCCTCGACCGTCATCTGCACGTCGTGCGGATGGCTTTCTGTCAGGCCCGCGGCCGTGATCTGGATGAACCGGGCGTCCTGCAAGTCGGTGATGCTCCGCGCGCCGCAGTAGCCCATGGCCATCCGCAGCCCGCCGACCAGCTGGTCGGCCACCGCGGCGAGCGGGCCGCGGTAGGGTACCTGCCCCTCGATCCCCTCCGGGACGAGCTTGTCCTCGCGCAGTACGTCGTCCTGGAAGTAGCGGTCCTTGGAGTAGGACTTGCCCCGCTCCCTGTTGCGCATCGCGCCGAGGGAGCCCATCCCCCGGTACGTCTTGTACTGCTTGCCGTTGACGAAGACCATCTCGCCGGGGCTCTCCTCGCAGCCGGCCAGCAGGCTGCCGAGCATCACCGTGTCCGCGCCGGCGGCGATGGCCTTGGCGATGTCGCCCGAGTACTGGAGGCCGCCGTCCCCGATGACCGGGATGCCGGCCGGGCGGGCCGCGAGCGACGCCTCGTAGATCGCCGTCACCTGCGGGACGCCCACCCCGGCGACCACGCGGGTGGTACAGATCGAACCAGGCCCGACACCCACCTTCACGCCGTCGACGCCGGCGTCGATGAGCGCCTGCGCCCCGGCCCTGGTCGCGACGTTGCCGCCGATCACCTCGACGTCGCTGTTCGCCTTGAGCTGCGCGACCATGTCGAGGACCGACTGCGCGTGGCCGTGCGCAGTGTCGACGATGAGGAAGTCCACCCCCGAGTCGATGAGCATCTGGGAACGGCGCTTGGCGTCCTCGCCGACGCCCACCGCGGCGCCCACGACCAGGCGGCCGCTGGCGTCCTTCGTGGCGCTGGGGAACTTCTCGCTCTTGGTGTAATCCTTGACCGTGATGAGGCCGCGCAGCCGGCCGGCGTCGTCGACGAGCGGGAGCTTCTCCACCTTGTGCTGCTTGAGCAGCTTCAGCGCCTCGTCCGGTGCCACCCCGACCGGGGCCGTCACCAGGGGCATCGGCGTCATCACGTCGGCCACCCGGCGGGAATCATCGGTCTCGAACCTGATGTCCCGGTTCGTCGCGATCCCGAGCAGGATGCCGTCGTCGCTGGTCACCGGGACTCCCGAGATCCGGTACCTGCCGCACAGCCGCTCCACGTCGGCGAGCGTCGCGTCCGGCCCGCAGGTCACCGGGTCGGTGACCATGCCTGCCTCGGACCGCTTCACCAGGTCAACCTGCTGCGCCTGCTCCTCGATGGACAGGTTCCGGTGCAGCACGCCGACGCCGCCCTGGCGCGCCATCGCGATGGCCATCCTGGCCTCGGTGACGGTATCCATCGGCGACGAGACCAGCGGGACGCGCAGCCGGAAGCGGCGGGTGATCCGCGTGCTCGTGTCCGCCTCGCTCGGCATCAGCTCCGAGTGAGCCGGCAGCAGCAGCACGTCATCGAAGGTGAGGCCTACCGGGGAAAACTTCGGCGACTCGGTCATGATGCCCTCACGGTTCATAGCTGCTGGCGCAGCAGCAGGTAACGGTGGGATATCGCTACATCCTACTGAACAAGTCAGCCCGTCAGGCCCTGGGCTTCGTCAGGTGCTGGGCTCGCTCGCGAGCAGCTTGCGCATCCGCGCCAGCGCGCGGTGCTGCGCGATCCGCACCGCCGCCGCCGACATGCCGAGCACCTCGCCCGCCTCGGCCGCGGTGAGGCCGCTCACCACCCGCAACAGCAGCAGACGGCGCTGATGCGCCGGCAGTTGCGCGAGGACGTGGCGCACGCGTTCGCCCTCCCACTTGGCGATCACGGTCTCTTCCGGCCCGGGCCGGTCGTCGGGCACGTCCGGCAGATCCGGTACCGGGACCGCCGTCCGCGCCGCACCGCGCAGCGCGTCGGCGACCTTGTGCGACGCGATGCCGAAGGCGTACGCGGCCACCGGCCGCTCCGCGTCTCGCTGGCCCGCGCCGTCACGTCGTCCCGCACCGTTGCGCCACCCCGGCCACGCGGCGACCAGCGCCAGGCACACCTCTTGCACCACGTCGTCCGCCGCGTGATAGGAGCCGGGAAGCCGGGCCCTGCAGTACCTGAGAATGGCCGGCCGCAGGTTGCGCAGCACGGCCTCACTGATGCGATCCTCGTCCCCCACGGTCTGGATGATTCCCCGTGGATGCAACCCTTATCTCGCCGGAAAGCCAACGCGGGGGCCACATTGCTGTGACCCCCGCGCTAGGGAAATCGCGGCATTCCGCCGGGCACCGCCCGAAAACGACCCGCTAGTGGGCGTGGCCGTGCGAGTGCCCGTGGCCGTCCGCGGCCGGCTGCTCCTCTTCCGGCTTCTCGACGACGAGCGTCTCGGTCGTCACGAGCATGCCGGCGATGGAGGCCGCGTTCTGCACCGCGGAGCGGGTGACCTTGACCGGGTCGATGACACCCTGCGCGATCAGGTCGCCGTACTCGCCGGTGGCGGCGTTGTAGCCGTGCCCGGCGGGCAGGTCGGCGATCTTGGCCACCACGACCGAGCCCTCCTGGCCCGCGTTCAGCGCGATCCAGCGGGCGGGCTCGGACAGCGCCCTGCGCACGACGGTTACGCCGGTGGCCTCGTCGCCGGTCCGGCCGAGGTCGTCAAGGCCGACCGCGACATGCACGAGCGCGCTGCCGCCGCCGGCGATGATGCCTTCCTCGATCGCGGCCCTGGTGGCCGAGACGGCATCCTCGACCCGGTGCTTCTTCTCCTTGACCTCGACCTCGGTGGCGGCGCCGACGCGCAGCACCGCGACGCCGCCGGACAGCTTGGCCAGCCGCTCCTGGAGCTTCTCGCGGTCCCAGTCGGAGTCCGTCGACTCGATCTCGGTACGGATCTGCCGAACGCGGTCCTCGATGGCCGCCTTGTCGCCCGCGCCGTCGGTGATCGTGGTGTTGTCCTTCGTCACCACGATGCGGCGGGCGCGGCCCAGGCTCTCCAGGCCCACCGACTCGAGCTTGATGCCGAGGTCCTCACTGACGACGGTCGCGCCGGTGAGCGTCGCGATGTCGGCGAGCATGGCCTTGCGGCGGTCGCCGAAGCCCGGCGCCTTCACGGCGACGATGTTCAGCAGGCCGCGGATCTTGTTGACGACGATCGTGGCGAGCGCCTCGCCCTCCACGTCCTCGGCGATCACGAGCAGCGGCCGCTTGCTCTGCGCGACCTTCTCGAGCAGCGGCAGGAAGTCCGCCATCGAGGAGATCTTGGCCTGGTGCACGAGGACGTAGGCGTCGTCGAGCACGGCCTCGAGGCGCTCCTGGTCGGTGATGAAGTACTGCGAGATGTAGCCCTTGTCGAACTGGAGGCCCTCAGTGAACTCCAGCTCGAGGCCCATCGTCGGGGACTCCTCGACGGTGACGACACCGTCCTTGCCGACCTTGGCGAACGCCTCGGCGATCAGCTCGCCGATCTTCGGGTCCTGCGCGGAGATCGTCGCGACGTTCGCGATCTCCTTCTGCTCCTCTACTTCGCGGGCGGAGCTGAGCAGCCGCTTGGATACCTCGGCCGCGGCGGCGTCGATGCCGCGCTTGAGGTCCATCGGGTTGGCGCCGGCCGCGACCGAGCGGAGCCCGAGGTGAACCATCGCTTGCGCGAGCACGGTCGCCGTCGTGGTGCCGTCACCGGCGACGTCGTTCGTCTTGGTGGCGACTTCCTTGGCGAGCTGGGCGCCGAGATTCTCGTACGGGTTCTCGAGCTCTATCTCCTTGGCGACGGTCACGCCGTCGTTGGTGATGGTGGGCGCGCCCCACTTCTTGTCGATGACGACGTTACGGCCGCGGGGGCCGAGCGTCACCTTCACGGCGTCGGCGAGCCGGTCCACGCCACGCTCAAGGTGGCGGCGGGCGTCCTCGTCGAACTCCAGGATCTTGGGCATTGACTACCTCAACCTACGGTTGGATCAGGCTGGTACTTGGACGCCGACGAGCCTCCGGCGGCCCTGGCCGTCTGACGGCCGGCCGCCGGAGGCACGCACGGGCGTTGCTTACTTCTCGATAATCGCGAGCACGTCGCGGGCCGAGAGCACCAGGTACTCCTCGCCCGAGTACTTAACTTCCGTGCCGCCGTACTTGCTGTACAGCACCACGTCGCCGACCTTGACGTCGACGGGCACGCGCTTGGCGCCCGAGTCGTCAAAGCGGCCAGGACCGACCGCGAGGACTTCGCCCTCCTGGGGCTTCTCCTTCGCGGTGTCCGGGATGACCAGCCCAGATGCTGTGGTCTGCTCCGCTTCAAGCGGCTTGACCACGATCCGGTCCTCGAGTGGTTTGAGAACAACCTTGGTGGCGGTCGTCACGATCTGACCTCCCCCTCCGGAAAGGCTAATGGTGAGTTGCTTGCGAGGGCGACCAGGGCGGCCTGCCGTCGCGGGTGTCAGACCTGCCTCGTCGCATTAGCACTCTACATCAGTGAGTGCTAATCCCGAACATTAGTGGCCAGTCCTGACATCGTCAACACGAGCCGGCAACATCCCGCCGCCCCGCCGCCCCGCCCCGCCCGCCCGCGGCTGACCCGCAACTCGCAACTCCAGCCACTAACGACCAGGCAGCACCATTAACGCGAAAACATTTTTTGTGATGAAAAGTCTATAGCGCTATAGCGCAGAAGAGTTTTCGTGATCATGGGCTTGGCCGGGAAGGCGCGCGATTGCCGACGGTTACTCCCACTCGATGGTGCCCGGGGGCTTGCTGGTGATGTCCAGGACGACGCGGTTGACCTCACGGACCTCGTTGGTGATCCGGGTCGAGATCCGGGCCAGCAGGTCATAGGGCAGCCTGGCCCAGTCGGCGGTCATCGCGTCCTCGCTGGTCACCGGCCGCAGCACCACCGGGTGCCCGTAGGTCCTGCCATCGCCTTGCACGCCCACCGAGCGCACGTCCGCGAGCAGTACCACCGGGCACTGCCAGACGGTCTGGTCCAGGCCCGCTGCGGTCAGCTCCGCCCGGGCGATCGCGTCCGCCTCACGCAGGATTTCCAGCCGTGGCGCGGTGACCTCACCGATGATCCTGATGCCCAGCCCAGGGCCGGGGAACGGCTGGCGCCACACGATCTCCGGCGGCAGCCCGAGTTCCTCGCCGACCCGCCGTACCTCGTCCTTGAATAGCGACCGCAGCGGCTCCACCAGCCGGAACTTCAGGTCGTCGGGGAGGCCGCCCACGTTGTGGTGCGACTTGATGTTCGCGGTCCCCGTGCCCCCGCCGGACTCGACCACATCGGGGTAGAGCGTGCCCTGGACCAGGAACTCGGTGGACTCGCCGTGCGCGCCGGCCGCCGCGGTGATGTCCCTGGCCGCGAGCTCGAAGGCCCGGATGAACTCCCGGCCGATGATCTTGCGCTTGGCCTCGGGATCGGTGACCCCGCGCAGGGCGCCGAGGAACGCCTCGGACGCGTCGACCACCCGCAGGCTCACCCCCGTCGCCGCCACGAAGTCCTGCTCGACCTGCTCCGCCTCGCCTTTGCGCAGCAGCCCGTGGTCGACGAACACGCAGGTCAGCCGCTCACCGATGGCTCGCTGCACCAGCGCGGCGGCGACCGCGGAATCCACTCCGCCGGACAGCCCCGCGATCGCCCGGCCGCCGCCGATCTGCTCCCGGATCCGCTCGGTCTGCTCCTCGACGATGTTCACCATCGTCCAGGTGGGCCGGCAGCCGGCCGCCTCGAGGAACCGGCGCAGGATCTTGGTCCCGTGCTCGGTGTGCATGACCTCGGGGTGGAACTGTACCCCGTACAGCCCTCGCTCGGGCGCCTCGACCGCGGCGGCGGGCGTCGCCTCGGTGCGCGCGGTCACGGCGAACCCGGGCGGCGCGGCGGTGGACGTGTCCCCGTGCGACATCCAGACGCTGAACCGCGAGCCGAGCCCGCTCAGCAGCCGCCCGCCGGGCACCACCTCGAGGGGCGTGCCGCCGTATTCAGCCGCGCCGGTGCGCTCGACCGTACCGCCGAGTTCCCGCACAAGCACCTGGTGCCCGTAGCAGATGCCGAGCACCGGGACGCCCGCGTCGAACAGCCCGGCAGGGGCGGCCGGCGCGCCGTCCGCGTAGACCGAGGCCGGCCCGCCGGACAGGATGATCGCCTTTGGCTGCTTCGCCAGCATCTCGCTGACCGGCATCGTCGAGGGCACGATCTCGGAGTAGACGTGGCACTCTCGCACTCGGCGGGCGATCAGCTGGGCGTACTGCGCGCCGAAGTCAACGACTAGAACGGTGTCGAACGCACCAGGCCCGGACACATGCACCGCCTCTCTTCCCTGGGTAGGGGCACAGTTTAGTTTTGCTTGACCGGCGGCGTGACCGGCGGCGTGACC
>Ga0209656_10001385_pt1 | contig 15832 bp, 11 predicted proteins | sample BogFormECP12_OM2_FD_188239 | JGI IMG/M metagenome (GOLD analysis project Ga0209656, IMG submission 188239) | Bog forest soil microbial communities from Calvert Island, British Columbia, Canada - ECP12_OM2 (SPAdes) (version 2) | ecosystem: Environmental > Aquatic > Freshwater > Wetlands > Bog ... | reverse complement strand
CCGAAGAAATACACCATGACAACCCCTGCGCCCAGCACCGTTAACAGCGCCAGTGCCCAGTTCATCCATAACCGCAGACGCTTGCTGCGATCGGTGTTGGCGGTCGAGGCGGGCTGCTTGTCGGGGGCTTTGTGATCACTACCCGCGTCGATCGTCACATCGCGGTTTTCCTCGTTCATCACTGGTGTCCTACCCCGCTGACGCGGGCCACAAACCCGCTGCAAACCTGGCGCGCCAAAATCAAACGTTGCATCACGATAGTATTCGATATATCGTGATTGTATCGGTAGCGCATCGGGCGCTACCGTTCCAGAAACGAGAACACATATGAACAACCCATTCCCCCATGTAGAGGGGCAATTCCCCGGGGGCCCCGGAGCACAGGGCTTCGGCTTCCACCCCCATGCCCGGCGTGCATTGCACGAGCAGCGCAGGCAGGCCCGTCGCGAGTTCCGCGACTACGTCCGCGGTCAGGATGCCGGCCACGACGGGCCGTTCGGTCCGGGTTTCGGCCCGGGCTTTGGTCCCGGCTTCGGCCGGGGTTTCGGGCCCGGCTTCGGCCGGGGTTTTGGCCCCGGCGGCTTCGGCCCCGGCGGCTTCGGCCCCGGCCCGCGCGGTAGACGGCGTGGCGGACATGGTCCGCGCGGCCGCCGTGGCGACGTGCGCGCCGCCATCCTGGTGCTGCTGACCGAGCGGCCGATGCACGGCTACGAGATGATCCAGGAGATCGCCGAGCGCAGCCAGGACCTGTGGCGCCCCAGCCCGGGCTCGGTCTACCCGACCCTGCAGCTGCTGGTTGACGAGGCACTGATTACCGCCACGGAATCCGAAGGCAGTAAAAAGCTCTTCGAGTTGACCGATGCCGGCAAGGCTGCCGCGGAGAAGGTCGAGACGCCGCCGTGGGACGAGATCGCCGACGGTGTCGACCCGGCCCATCTGAACCTGCGGGCGGCCGTCGGCCAACTGTTTGGCGCCGTCGCGCAATCCGCTCACGCCGCCAGTGCTGAGCAGCAGCAACGCATCATCGAGATCGTCAACAACGCTCGTCGCGAGATCTACACGATCCTCGGCCAAGACGACTGATAGCTCACCGAGGGCGGGGACTCCACGCGGAGTCCCCGCCTTAGGCGTGTCAGGACACGTCGACCCAATCCAGGGTGCGCTGGACGGCTTTGCGCCAACCCGCATATCCGCCCGTGCGCTCGTCGTCGCTCCAGCTTGGCGTCCACCGCTTGCCCTCCTGCCAATTAGCCCGCAGGTCGTTGGGGTCGGCCCAATAGCCGACTGCCAGGCCCGCGGCGTACGCCGCGCCCAACGCGGTGGTCTCCGCGATCACCGGCCGCACCACGTCGACGCCCAGTACGTCGGCTTGGATTTGCATGCACAGGTCGTTGGCGGTGATCCCGCCGTCGACCTTCAGCACTTCAAGGCGCACACCCGAATCGGCTTGCATCGCGTCGACGACGTCGCGGCTCTGATAGCAGATCGACTCCAACGTCGCGCGGGCCAAATGCGCGTTGGTGTTGTAACGCGACAGCCCCACGATCGCCCCGCGGGCATCGGAGCGCCAATACGGTGCAAATAACCCCGAAAACGCCGGCACGAAGTACACCCCACCGTTGTCGTCGACTTGGCGCGCTAATGCCTCGCTCTGCGCAGCTCCGCTGATGATGCCCAACTGGTCGCGCAGCCATTGCACCGCCGAGCCGGTCACGGCGATCGAACCCTCAAGCGCGTAAACGGGTTTCGCGTCACCGAATTGGTAGCACACCGTCGTCAGCAAACCGTTGCGGGACCGCACGATCTGCTCGCCAGTGTTGAGCAGCAGAAAGTTTCCGGTGCCGTAGGTGTTTTTGGCCTCGCCGGGGTCCAGGCATACCTGGCCGACCATCGCGGCATGCTGGTCACCGAGAATCCCGGTGATCGGCACCTCGCCGCCGAGCGGTCCGGCCTCCAGCGTCAGGCCGTACGGCTGGCGCGGCGAGGAAGCCGCGATCGACGGCAGCATCGCGCGGGGGATGTCGAAAAAGGACAGCAACTCGTCGTCCCAGTCCAGCGTCTCCAAATTCATCAACATGGTCCTGCTGGCGTTGGTGGCATCGGTGACATGCACCCCGCCGCGGGGACCGCCGGTCAGATTCCAGAGCAACCAGGTGTCCGCGGTGCCGAACACGGCCTCACCCCGCTCGGCTGCCGCCCGCACCCCCTCGACGTTCTCCAGGATCCATTGCAGTTTGCCGCCGGAGAAGTACGTCGCCGGCGGCAGACCGGCTTTCTGCCGGATCACGTCGCCGCGACCGTCGCGGTCCAGTGCCGAGGCGATCCGGTCGGTGCGGGTGTCCTGCCAGACGATCGCGTTGCAATACGGTCGGCCGGTACGCCGGTTCCACACCAGCGTCGTTTCTCGCTGGTTCGTGATTCCCAGCGCGACAATGTCTTTCGCTGACAGGTTCGTCGCATTGAGCGCCGACCTCAGGACCGAAGAGGTGCGTTCCCAGATCTCGATCGGATTGTGTTCAACCCATCCGGCGCGCGGCAGAATCTGCTCGTGCTCGAGTTGGTGACGGCCGACGTCGGTGCCGTCGTGGTCGAAGATGATGCAGCGGGTGCTGGTGGTGCCCTGGTCGATCGAAGCGACGAACTCGGCCAACTGCTCTCCTCCCGCGCTCCCGTCCATCATGGACTACGCGGGCGTTCAAGTCCTCGGCTTCGAGGACACACGCGACGGCCACCCAGTTGGCGACCGGCCCAGGAGCGCGCGGGTTAGAGGAGCCCGAAGCCCGGGTCGGTGGGGATGAAGTCGATGCCGAGGAAGTTGTCGACGTAAGTAAGGGTTCCGTCGACGTCGTCTACGCCAAGCTGGAAAACCCCAGGGTCGGTTAACAAGACGTCGTATGTATCCGATCCCGGCGCGCCAAAGAACGTGTCGAGGTCGAAAGCAGACCCGTCGTAGGTCCCCGTGAGGTAGTTGTCCACTGCATACGAGGTGTCGTAGCTCAACGTGTCGTCGTAGCCGCCAATGTCATACGGGCCGAGGGTCGTCACGTCCTCACCGGTGTCTGCGCTGGCGAGGGGGCTAGAGAGCAGGGACAGGAGCGGAGCCGCCAGCAGCGCACCAATGGCCGTGCCGACCATGCCCGTCGCGCGGCGATGACTATTACTCATTTTCTACTCATTTTCATTTTCAAATCCCCTATGAATTGGGTGAGAGTTCGCTGAGATTATTCACCGCCGCCGCAGTGGCGTCAACTCGAGAATTAACATTAATACTACAAAGCACATCTCGGTGTCCGGGCAGCCAATCGCCTCTTCAGACATGGTCAGACGGACATCCAGTGGACCACTTACTACATCGTTTCGCGCTATTTCTTGATGCCGCTCGCGGGATTTCTTAACCTCAGATTCATTTGTTGAGCCTCCTAGTCAAGCGCGACCGGCCCAGGCAAGGTGCGTGCGGATCATCGTGTCGCACTCTTGCGTCGGGGTAAGCAAACCGGTTGCATCGGCAATGTGGGTGATGAGGTCAAGCGGACCACCTACGAGCGGGTAGACCGGCAGGAGTACCGGCGCAAGGTGCAGTTGTGCCTCGACGTCTTCGAAACCATGCTCGCGCAGGCCAGCTTCGAGTTCGAGCGTCCCCTGACCGGGATGGAAATCGAATGCAACCTGGTCGACGACGACTATCAGCCGGCGATGTCGAATCAGGACGTGCTGGCCGCCATCGCCGACCCGGCCTACCAGACCGAATTAGGCTCCTACAACATCGAATTCAATGTGCCACCCCGGCCGTTGGCCGGACATACCGGCGTCGACTTGGAAGCAGAAGTGCGAGCCAGTTTGAACGCGGCCGAGACCAAGGCCAGCGCCGGGGGCGCACACATCGTCATGATCGGCATCCTGCCCACACTGATGCCCGAGCATCTCACCGGTAAATGGATGAGTCAGTCCAGCCGCTATGCCGCCCTCAACGACGCGATCTTCAACGCCCGCGGCGAAGACATCCAGATGGACATCAGCGGGCCGGAGCCCCTCAGCCTGAACTCGCCGTCCATCGCGCCCGAATCGGCTTGCACCAGTACGCAATTGCATCTGCAGGTGTCGCCGGCCGATTTCGCCGCCAACTGGAATGCGGCGCAGGTGCTGGCCGGGCCGCAGCTGGCGCTCGGGGCGAACTCCCCGTTTTTCTTCGGTCATCAGCTGTGGTCCGAAACCCGTATCGAACTGTTCGCGCAGTCCACCGACACCCGGCCCGATGAGCTCAAGACCCAAGGTGTGCGACCGCGGGTGTGGTTCGGTGAACGCTGGATCACATCGATCTTCGACCTGTTCGAGGAGAACGTCCGCTACTTCCCGTCATTGCTGCCGGAGGTGTCCGACGAGGATCCGGTCGCCGAACTCGCCGCCGGACGCACCCCCCACCTGCCGGAGTTACGCCTGCACAACGGCACCGTCTACCGGTGGAATCGGCCGGTGTACGACGTCGTGGACGGGCGGCCGCATCTCCGGGTGGAGAACCGCGTGCTGCCGGCCGGGCCGACGGTGATCGACATGCTGGCCAACTCGGCTTTTTACTACGGCATGTTGCGCACGCTGTCCGAAGAGGACCGTCCGCTGTGGACCAAGATGAGTTTCGCTGCGGCGCAGCAGAATTTCGTGAAAGCTGCTCGGCACGGCATGCAGGCCAGCTTGTACTGGCCGGGGTTGGGCGAGGTGACCTCGGCAGAACTGGTGCTCGCTGAGCTGCTGCCGATGGCACACGACGGGCTGCAGCGGTGGGGCGTCGCCAGCAAGGTGCGCGACCGGTTTCTCGGCGTCATCGAGGGTCGTGCCCGCACCGGACGCAACGGCGCGGTCTGGCAGGTGTCCACCGTGCGCGCGCTAGAAGCGAGCGGATTGTCGCGGCCCGCGGCGTTGGCGGAGATGCTGCGGCGCTACTGCGAGCACATGCACACCAACGAGCCGGTGCACACCTGGGGTTAGGCGGGTTAGGCGCCGAGACCCGCCGCGGCGACCACCGCCCACAGCACTTCGGGGTGTTGGATGTCGCTGTGCGCGCCGCTGAAGGGCGACTGGTTCGCGCGGATGACGGCATTGGCGTCCAGGCTGTAGAAGCGACCGGTTGTGAAGCCATAGGGCTTTCCCTGCGGCGCCAGCGTCACGGTCGTGGGGTTGGGGGTCTGCTGGTATCCGTCATGGCCCATGCCGCCCCATCGGAAGACCAGGTCGGTGGCTGATTCGCTGTCTTGGCCGGCCAGCATGCTGGCCGTCGGGTACCACCATCCAACGGCTCGGTCAGCGGCGCTGAACGTAGCCAGCAACGGACCGTCAACCCGGCTGCGGTCGCCCGCCAATCCGCCCGCGCGAGATGGGTCGAACATCAGCGACGAGGCAAACGTGAAGTGGGAGAACGCACCTTGGATTAGCGTGAGTGACTTGACCGGGCTGGCCGATCCAGTTTGGTTGGCGGGCAAGCCGGCCAGCGTGTACGCGACGAGTCGGGCGCCAAAACTGTGGCCCATCAGGTGGATTCGCGGCGCGCCGCCGGGGCCTTTGAGACCGGCCAGCAGCGGCCCCAAGCCATTCTGGCCCACCACGCCCGCCCGGTTCTTCATCTCGTAGTAACTCAGCGACCGCAGCACCTCGCGCGCGCCGCTCCACAGCCCGGCGAACGGATTGCCGATTCCCTGCGCGGAGCTGATCGCATGGGGTGCCATCGCTGCCGCGTGCCCGAATGCCGTCGCGGTATCGGCGGTGAGCAGCGCGGCTTCGCCGGTGTCTTCGACACCCTGCGGTGCGGTGGTCACCAAACCCGATGCCAGCTGGTGGAATTGGTTCAACGCGGCCGGGTCCTGGGGCTGCTGGTCGAGTAGGTTGCCCATCGTGGCCAGCTGCTGCTGTTGGGCCGGGAACGCCGGGGCCAAGGCCGCGGCGAGCTTCGCACCGGTGGACGGCACCGCGGGCGCGGTGGCCGGATCGTCGTCGGGAAACAGCAGCGACGGCCAGATGACGCCGACAGCCGCACTGCTGGACAGGTGCGTGCCGAGCTGTGCGGCGAGCAGGCCGAACATCGCCTCGTAGAGGTCACGTGCTGAGGTGACGCCGTTGTTCCAGCCGTGCGAGAGCACGAACAGATCCGAGATGCCGCCGGCGGCCACCGCGGCCGGAAGTCCGCCGTCGCCGCCCCCGTTCGCCGTGTTGAGTGAGCCATCGGCGTTGAAATCGACCTCGTAGTAGGCCAATCCGTTGATATCGTTCACGACGTTCGTCCCTTCGGTTCTAGCTGCTGGACAGGGCGCGCATCACATCGATCAGACCGGTGCCCTGATAGAACTCGTGGCGTCCCAAATCTGTTGCCGTATCGGAGAACAGCTTTTTGATGAGAAATGGCTGGCCGATGTATTCGTTGCGAGCCGACAGGTACGCGGCCACCGCCCCGGATACGTGCGCGGCCGACATCGATGTGCCGCTGTCTTCGCGGTAGCGTGCCAGCTGCTTCGGGTCGCCGGCCTTGGGCGCCAGCGGCGGAACGCCCGCGACGAGGTCCCCGGTAGCTGCCGACGTGATGCGTTCACCCGGCGCCACCACGTCCGGCTTCGAGCGACCGTCGAGGGTTGGCCCCTTCGACGAGTTGAAGGTCACGCCGTAGGTGTGCGGCCGATACCGGTGCACCGACCCCACGGTAATGGCGCTGGCCGCGTTTCCCGGATCGGTGATCGTCGACAGCTGCCCGTAGACGTCACTGGACGGGCCCTCGGTGGTTCCGCCGGCGCCCGCATTGCCGGCGCTGACAACCGCCACCACGCCGGTACCGACCAGCAAATCCAATTCGCGGCAGAGCGGACTTTGCCCCGCGGCGTACTCGGTGGGAGGCCACGGGCAGCCGAAAGACATGTTCACCCCGTGGATCTGCAGGTCCCTACCGCCGCTGTTGACCGTGCGGATGTAGTCGATCGCTTGGATGACGGCACTGGACAACGTGTTGCCGTTGTCATCCAGAACCTTGATGCTGACCAAGTTGGCTTTCGGCGCGACCCCGGCCAGTGTGGTGCCCTCGGGCAGCGTACGCAGCGCCCATTGCGGCAGCTCTTGTGCGGTCGGTTCGTTGTAGGCGATCCGCAGCAACGCCGGATCCGCGGGTGCTTGGCCCGCGATGATTCCGGCCACATGGGTGCCGTGCCCGTAGGCGTCGGTCAGCGGCGACGGCTTGGCGTCCGGCGACAACGGAATAGTGAAGTCGTGGTGCAATTTAGCGACCGCGCTGGCGGTCAAGATGTGGTTGGCCGCGAAATGCGGATGAGTTTCATCGATGCCGGAATCGATTACCGCCCATACGATTCCCGCACCGGCGGAGCCGAAAGTGCGGATGGCAGCATCGGCCTTGATGGTGCTGACCGAGCGGTCCAGGTGGGCGCGCAGCACCAGATCCGGCCACACCCGGTAGATGAGCCCGAGCCCCCGCTGCCCGTCGTCGTCTCCGCCACGCACCAACCGGGTGATCTCGTCCGGAGTCAGCACGCATCGCATATAGTGGCGGGCCACCGACACCGGCTGCGGCGGGCCGGCGGTGCCGAAGACGTCTCTGAACAACCGACGGAAGCGGCGGCGCACGGTATCCGGACTTGCCCCGCGGTCTAAGCGAAGTTCGATCAGCACCCAACGCCGGTCTTGCGCGTCGACGCGCACTAAGGGCGCCGCGCCGGGCGGAGCAGTTTGGGTGTCGCCCATGACAAGTGGGCTGACGACTGACGTCCGCCGAGGGCCGGGGGGCGGGGGCACACTAGTCACGCTGACCAGCCTCGCCGCGTTAGATGTGCAGGCACCCAGCAAGTCTGCCCGCGACACGCACCCTTACGCATGAGTACGACGAAACCAGCTTGATTGTCTACAAGCACGGGTAGCGCACTACTTGTTTTTCAGGTCCTTTGACACGATCTTCGCGAGCTCGTCGCGGTCGGTGACGTCAAGTTTGATGCAGGCGCGATAGATGTGGCCTTCAATGGTGCGGACAGAGACCGTCAGCCGGTCGGCGATCTCCCGATTCGATAGCCCTGCGGCAATGAACGATGCGATCTCGCGCTCGCGGGAGGTCACCGGCAGCGGTTGGCCGGCGGACCTGATCGCCGGCGATGTCGCTCCGCCGCATTGCGCGGCCAGCCGTAAAGCCCGCGCTGCCGATTCAGAACTCTCGCGTCGCCGCCCGTCATGATCGTGTCGCGCTGCGGCCTGCGCAGCCGCATCCGCGGCCGACATCATCAACCCGGCTGCCTCGAAATCCGCGCTGACAGCATCCAGCGCCGCAGCGTCAAGCTCTGCCACAGCCGCCGCATGGCGAGCGTACAAACCGACCAGCCGCCCGCCGACATGGTCGGTGAGCGCCGCCAGGCGGGTTGCGACGGTGCGATCGCCAAACCGTGCCGCGTGATGCAGCGCCTCCGCTTCCACGGCGTGTTGACCCGACTGGTGTGCGAGATCCGCGGCGGTGCAAGCAAGTTCGGCTGCCGGCCGCTCACCGCGTGTTGCTGCCGCCACCCAGGATTGGGCAATGATCCGCTGCGGCTCGTGCAGCGCCATTGACCGCCCGGAGTGTTCCTGGCAGTCTGCCAGAACCCGCTCGGCCTGCTCCGGGCTGCCCAATGCCGCGTAGGCCCTGGCCAACAGCAGCCGTGCGGGCAACAGCCAGGGCAGCGGGTTCTCGGCGTTGAGCGCCGCGAGCGCCTGCTCGAGCGACGACACCGCGTCGGGGAACTTGCCGCGATATGCAGCGACGAGACCGGCCATGACCTTTGCGATGCCCCAGCCCAAAAATTGTCCAACGGAGGAGAATTCGGCGTATTCGGCGGCACGCTGATCGGCCAGATCCAGTTCGCCGATGGCGGCCAGCGCGTGCACGTCACAGTAGCGCACCATGACCCGGATCATGCCGTCGGTGGCCTTCTGATCCGCCCGGCACCTGGCCGCGATCGGTTCGAAGTCGCCGCCCCGGCCGGCGATCGGCATCGCCATTCCCGCACCGAACGCGGCGAAGTCAACCGCTTGTTTGGGCGCATTCGGGTCCGCCAGGACACGTTCGGCTTCGGCGATTCCGTCGGCAATCCTGTTCTGGTGCACCGCCATTGCCGATTCAGTGGCCGCCACGACGAGCTGCAGACTTGGGTGCGTCACCCGCTTGCGTAGCAGTGCTAACACATCGTCTGCTCGTGTGACGTCACCCATCAGCCAGAACAGAATCGAAAGGTGGGGAATGCCCCACTGCACGAGCTGCAGCTCATCGAGGCCCTCGGGCTCGAACTGGGTGAGGATCTCGTCGGCTTGCTCCGGATGCCCCTGCCACAGCAGCGCGCGCGACAGCAGCTCAGCTTCCTGAACGCCGCCCCCGAGCTCGTACGCCGCCCGCGCGATCCGTTCGCCGAGTGGCAGATTCGACAGGAACATCGCATCTTTGGCGGCGGCGACCAACAGCTTGGGGTCAACGCCTTCGTCGCTGTCGACGCATAACTGCGCCATCCGGATCCTGCTGGTGGCCGCATTGAGTTCACGGCCGCGGAGAACCCGCACAATGCGGCCTCGTAGCGTCCGCGCCGACGCGGTGCCGATACGACGGCGAACGACATCGCCGTAAAGCGGGTGGCCAAAGCGGACATTCACGTCCGGTCCGTCGTGAACGATTCGGATCAAACCTTGCACTTCCGCGGTATCCACCGCCTCGTCACCGACCAACTCACAGAGCGCATCGATTTCGAGCGGTTCGCACAGCGCCAGCAGCTTCAACGCGTTCACCACATCGGCGCCCACACGATCGAGACGGTCTTCCAGTAGTGCGGCCAATCCGGACGAGACACCGGTGGGCCCGCGCAGCTGCCATACCCCGTTGACCTCGCTGAGCGTTCCGGCGTCGATCGCGCCTTCGACCATGTGCCGCAGAAACAGCGGGTTTCCGCCCGAGGATTCCCACATGACGTCGGCGCTCAGACCCTCCAGCGTCCCGCCCAGCACCGTTTCGACCAGCGCGATGCTCTGCTGCTTGGTGAACGGCTGAAGTTCCAAACGCTCTAGGTAGCCGTCCTTCCACAATGACGTGAGGGCGTCGGGTACGGGCTCGCCGCTGCGTACGGTAGCCACGATGTGTCCGGCGCGGTCGATCGCAATTTGGTGCAGCAATGTTGCGGACAGCTGATCCAGCAAATGCGCGTCGTCAACGCCGACGACGGTATTGTCACCGGCGAGAATGGATTCGCGTGCCGATGCGATGAGTGCGATCGGATCGCGTATCGGTGACGAACCCACCCACTGCGCGAAAGCCCCCAACGGGATGCCGCGCGAGGTCTCGGTGCACGCCGCCCAATTCACCTTGGCGCGCAGTGACGCGGTGACGGTGCGAGCCAGGGTCGTCTTACCGACCCCGGCAGGTCCGACCAAGATCGCGCCGCAGGTTTCTCCGGCGCCGAGGGCCGTTCGAATGGCCTCCTGCTCCGCGGGACGTTCGAGCAACTGCCAACGGCGCGCCATAAAATCAAAGTGTAAGTTTGCGGTCCGCTTTCCGCAGTTTCTTTGTGACGTCACGCGTCGTGGCGGGCTATTCGGGCAGCTCATTTATATCGTTCGGTTCGAGGCGTGGCACGTGATTCTTCTCGTGCCGGAAGTTGCTCGACGCCTCATACACCTTCAGTTTGAGGCGGTTAATGGATCCCAGCGGGCGATGGGCGGCCAATCCACGCCAGGAATTGAAGGACAACACGTCGTCACCGAACACTTGCCGCGCGGGACTGTATGCGTCCTGGACCGGATACGTTATTTTTGCCACCCCGACGTACGGCGATGCCGATTCCGGCCACTCGACCCTGGCGTCCTCGATGGGCATGGTTTTCACGTCGGTGCACAGTTGGACGCGAAATTCGTACTCGGCGGTGTTCTCGCGAAAGAACTCGACGACCTCGTCACGATATGCATCGCCACCCGCGGCACGCGGGAGTGGTTGGCCTTGCAACGATGTCACCGATTTCGACAATGGCACGACAGCAAACTTCGCGACGTAGTCGCCGTAGCGCAGTGGCGCAGACGAATAGAAAATATCGCCCAAAATCTGAGTGTTGGGCGGCGTGAATACTGCGAGAGTCATCGGGAGAGAGAGGCCGACCAGTGAGAGCACCTTCCCCGCCCCGGCTATGCCATTGGTGATCACCTTCAGCGCGGGATCCGGCAATCGTGCCAGCAGCCAGGCCATTGGCATCCCGTGGACGTAGTAGGCGTGGACGTCGGCGTACGGGAACTCCCGGTGGGTAACTAGCACAAAATCTTGCGTGGTGGCGGTGTCGTCAGGCAGCACCCGCGGCCCGTGCGCGCCCAGAACCTTGATCCCGAGGCCGTGCACCCCGCGGATCTGATCACTGCGAATCGCCCCTGCGGTGGTGGAGAGCCGGGCGATGACCGGGTAGGTCGCCGGAGTTGCGAACAAACCTTGCCGCAGCTCCTCGGGGAGATCGGGGTAGACGGTGAGTTCCCCACCAAGAATGCCGTGGCTCTTGGCGTGGGCGTCACGAATCCCGTGATGGTATTTCTTGAACGCGTACTCGTTGTTTCCGTGCAGGACCTTGATCATCTTGTCGATCAACTCGTCCTCGTCAGGCCGTCGGGACTCCAAGTCCTCGCTGTAACGGACGTACGTCATCAGCGCCGTTCCTCCTCATCGCTACGCTCTGCATCGTCACCGGCGCGACTCATCGCTCGGCCTTTCCGCCGTTGTTCTCGTGGGCCGCTTGCCAGGGAGCAAACGGGTTTGCGACACCGCGCAGCGCGGGTTCCAGCGACGGGAAGTGCCTCAGCAGCACCGTGCGCATCGTGTTCGCCTTGACCCAGTCCATGCCGGCCTCGGTATAGATCTCCGGACGGAAATCGCGGGTAAAGAAACGATCGCTCTCCAACCGTCGAGACGCCATCAGAATAAAGACGCGAAATGCCGTGTCGCTGAACCCAAATCCCGGCGGCTTGCGTTCGGCAAGCAACCCGATCACCAGATCCACCCGCTCGACGTCGCCGTAGATCTCGCGCAGCTCCTCCGCCCACGTGGGGTTGTCCGTGAGTTGCTCGAACGACGATGTCGGCTTCAGACGGAACAGCCGCCGGAACTCGTTGTACCGCGGGACCCCTCGTTCGCGCACCCGCAGGACGTCGATCGCGGCGAGGTCGACAAGTTCTCCGTCGGCTCGCTGGAGTTGCTGCATAAGTCGGGGGAAGTTGTGCAGGGTGAGGGCACCGGGGTGGGACCGGCCGAACGAGTAGAACAGATCGTCCATCGGCAGTTCGGACAGCCGCTCGCGAACGTGGTCCACGGTCAAGTCGGTCAGCTCATGCTCGCCGACGACGCGGTCGTCGGCCAGGGAGCGGAAGACGAACTCGTCGGGCAGCAGCGGGTGCATCCGGTAGACCGCGACGAACTCCTCGGTCAGCGAGTACGGAACCCCGTGTTGGTTCGTGGGGGACCCCGGTATGCCTTGCAGCACCTCGTTATCGGTGATCCGCCCGAAGAGCCGATCGAATCGTTCCCCGAGGACGCCGAACCAGTTCGCTCGCATTGCTGTCACCGTTGTGGGGTGCGCGATGATGGCGGGTGTCCAGTCGATCGTGTGGATCTTGGCCATCAGGGCCGCGTTTACCAGCCGCGCCGTGTCATACAGCTGCTGGTCGGTCAGCTCTGGGTGCTGCGCGGCGAGCTGGTCGCATATCGCGTTGTGTTCGCGCATGAACAGCGAGTGCAGGATGGCCAGACCAACCCAGAAGTTTCCGGCGGGTCCGGTCAGGTCCAAATATTTGTCGAGATCCGCGGGCGCCAGCCCGAGCTGATCGATGCGGATCTGACCCTTGTGACCGGTGCGCAAGCCGTCGGCGAAATTCATATTGCCTGAGCCGCCGTAGATTTGGGAGCTATCCCACCAGTGGGTGTCTTGGGTGACGAAGGTGGGCGGACCCTGCGGGTCGGGGCTGGGGTCCGGGGCGGTTCGCTCGATCGTCATGGGCCGCGTCGGCCACGGGTCGTCGTCTTCCAGTGCAACCGCCCACGGTTGTGACGTGACGGTGCGGTGGCTGAACCAGTCGTGGACTTCGAACTGGATCCACGCGGCGGCCAGCAGGTTTAGTGTGGTCGCCGGCTGGAAGGTGTCGCGGGTGAGTAGACGCCGGCTGATCAGCCGCGGGTTAGGGTCCAGCTGGTCTTTGGGATATGTGTGTGACGGCGGGACATTGCGGCCGAATCTGCACCCCAATGACCCCATCAGCGGGTCACTGAGGTCGTTGTATGTGCCGTTGAGCATGCGGGCGGTTAGGCGGTTCGCGACGTCCGGGTCCTCGTAGGGCGGCTGGTCCAGAGGTCCGCGGCCGGTGTCGAACAGGTTGTGCGCCCGAAGCTGGGTCCGTAGTCCGACCAAGACCGCCAGTCCGAGTGGCTTTGGTAATCGATACCATCCGACCGACCGATCGATCTGTCCGGCGAACCACGACCATAGCCGCGACGTTAACGCTGTCACCACTGAACCTTTCGACGTCGTCGAACTGCTCGCGCACGACGATTTCGGACAGTAGCAATATGCACCGGACGACGCAGGATAACTGACCATTCGTCGATCGGCAACGATGCCGCCGCGTTGTTCATTAGCGTCATACTCGGCGCGACAATGCAGGGACATGTCAGTCCTCGTGATGGCGCTCGTAGTCCCAACGCTCGAGCCATGATTCGAGGTTGTAGACGGCTATTGCCAGGGTGGTAAGGAACGCAGCCGAGCAGATGTAGATGGCCACGGTCATCGTATTCTCCGTTGTTAGAGTCGGTATTTCGTCGTCTGCGCTGCCCGGCTCTCGGTTCGCCCGGAAACTGCGGTTGCCGACGAAAGCAAGTTATGGCGGATGACGCCCGTTGGCGCGAGTAGCCGACTACCTGTTTGTGACGCCGGTCCCAATCGCGGCTCGCCGGATTGGGGTAGTTGGCTACTCTATTCAGCTCCCCGTACCACCAGTGAGCATTGCTTTCGTCAGCAACGGCTCGGTGACTTTGGGAGTGTGCGATGGCGAAGATCGGTGACCACGCCGTGGTTCTGGGTGCGAGCATGGCCGGCCTGCTGGCCGCGCGGACGTTGTCCGACTTCTTCGAGACCGTCACGGTGGTGGAACGCGATGTGTTGCCCGACGACGCCGTAAACCGGCGCGGTGTGCCCCAGGGTCGCCACCTGCACGCTCTGCTCGCACGAGGCTCGCAGGCGCTGGAGGAGCTCTTCCCCGGCCTCCTCGACGAGCTGGTCACCGACGGCGTCCCCTACTTCGACGGCCGCGACTTGTCGAAGGTCTACTACAGCCTGGGCGGGCACCAAGCGGTACGGACCGGTTCGGCCGAGTCGTTTACCGCCTACGCGTCAAGCAGGCCGTTCCTGGAATGCTTCGTCCGCCGGCGGGTCCAGGCCATCGCCAACGTCACAGTGCTCGACGATCACGACGTCGTCGGGCTGAGCTTCACACCCGACCACGAGCGGATCACCGGCGCCCGAATCACGCCGCGGCGAAACGGCATCCCGGTGGGCTTGTCTGCCGATCTGATCGTCGATGCGACGGGCCGCGGCGCGCGCACACCGGCGTTGCTGGAAGACCTGGGTTACGGCCGCCCAACCGAGGACCACATCAACGTCCACCTGACCTACACCAGCCAATTGCTGCGGATGCGGCCCGGCGCCCTACAGGAAGTTGCCTTTCTGATCGGCGCCATACTGGGCCGGCCCACCGGAATGGGCCTGCTGGGCTGCGAACATGACACATGGCTATTCACCGTGTTCGGGATGGCCGGGCACGAGGCGCCGCGCAGTCGCGCCGGAATGTGGGGATTCATCCAAGGATTCGCACCGCCGCAGGCACTCACCGCGATCGCCGAAGCGACACCGATCGGCGAGGTTGTACAGCACCGCGTGCCGTGCAGCGTATGGCGTCGCTATGACCGGATGCGGCGGTTTCCCGACGGCTTGGTGGTGGTCGGCGATGCGATGTGTGGCTTCAATCCGATTTACGGCCAGGGCATGACCGTCGCCGCTTTGGAAGCGCTGGCGCTACGTGATTGTTTGACCCGCGGAACGGGAGACCTGCCGCGCCGCTTCTTTCGAGCCGCGGCACGGCCAATCCGGCAAGCTTGGCAATTGGCCGCCGCCGGCGACCTCGCCCTACCCGAAATCGCCGGTAAGGAACCACTGGCAATGCGACTGTTCAACCGGTATGTGGATCGAGTGCTGACCGCCGCCGAATTCGACTCCGCCGCACTGGATCAGTTCGTCCGCGTCACATCACTGGTCGACCCGGCGACGCGCCTGCTACGCCCGAGTATGGCGTGGCGCGCCGCGTGGGCGAAACACCGCCTCCGGCAGTACACGCACCACACCGATGACCCGACCGGCATGGTCGAGATCTCGGTGATCTGACCAGGATCTGGTCAGCGCAGATTCTGCGGTTAACTCGACGACAATCGTCACGTCCACCGTCCGGTAGGCGGGGGCGCAGCGGCTGATACTGTTGCGGCACAGGGCATTGCAGCTATCTGTTTTGTCGCACACCAACGCAATCGGCAGGTCGGGTCCGTCGGTGATACACCACTAGGCCGCGAAGAACACCGCCCCGGCCGAGTCGCCGATCACGACGAGCCGCGCTATCTTGACGATGACGGCCCGAGGGCGGCTGAGATACCGCCTGCCCCAACGCCTTACGACGTTGGGGTAAGCGGCTCTCACTTGGCCAGCGCGACCGGTTGTGGCTGGGCGGCGGCGACGGCGTGTTCGTAGTCAAGCCGTGCTGCGAACTTTGCGATCTCGTA
>Ga0209656_10001382_pt1 | contig 15855 bp, 14 predicted proteins | sample BogFormECP12_OM2_FD_188239 | JGI IMG/M metagenome (GOLD analysis project Ga0209656, IMG submission 188239) | Bog forest soil microbial communities from Calvert Island, British Columbia, Canada - ECP12_OM2 (SPAdes) (version 2) | ecosystem: Environmental > Aquatic > Freshwater > Wetlands > Bog ... | reverse complement strand
GGGGGAGGTGTCGTGTTCGGAGGCGAGCTGCAGGATCTTGGTCGAGGGGGTGATCTTCGGCTTAGGCGGCTGCGCCAGGCGCTCGGCTGCAGCCGCTGGCCCGCCACGATGACGTCGGAGTTGGGCACCGTGTACCGCTTCCACCTGGACAAGACCTGCGCTCGGGCGCTCTTATTGGGCAAGGGAGACCCGCAGCAAAAACTAGATCCGCCTCGGCCGTGACCGATTGGTCGTGGTCGCGGCGCAGCAGCGCGCGGCAGATGGCCTCAGCCTCGGCCAGCCGCCCCGCCCACATCAAGCAGCCTGCCTGCTCGGCACAAGGAACCGGCTCGGTCGGTTTCCAAGCCGGACGCGGCACCGGCGCGCCGATGCAAGCCGCCGCGAGCGGCCGCCGGACGGCGGCCAGCAGCGTCTGCTCCTGCGTCGAATCGTGCTGGGCAAAGCCCTGGCGAACGCCTCCTCGGGCAGCCAGATCAGCTCATGGCGATCGGGAAACGAACACGGGGCCTGCAGATTCGGTTCCGCTCGGTAGAAGACGTCAGCCACGGTCTCGCCCTCATCGGGGGCAAGCGCAGTGGAATACACCAGCGACGCGACCTTCTCGTCGCGCGTCCATGTCGGTCATCACGACCGGAACGACGGGCCAGCTGTCTGGACGAGCCGTAGGTACAATCGCTTTGTGGACCGTGTTGTGCACGTGCCGTACACCGTGGAACAGGATGAAACTGGCTGGTGGTCCGCCCACGCGTCGCTGCCTGGTGGCGGTGCTAACGGCGAGGGGCAGACTCCAGAAGAGGCTGTCGCTGACCTCCGCGAGGCACTTGACGGCTGGTTCGCGGAATTCGGGGTTCCAGACGAGCTGACGATTACCGTCCGCGACGTAGCCTGAGGCCACCAGTTCCCGCGGTGCGGGGCAGCCAGGTGGTGAACGCGCTCGAGAAGGCGGGATTCGTCGTCGGCAGGATCAATGGCAGCCACCACATCATGTGCCATCCGGACGGCAGGCGAACGACCGTTCCTGTTCACGCGGGTCGTGACATCCGCCCCGGGACGTTGCGGAACATCCTGCGGGACACGGGCCTCACCGTCGATGACCTCCGGCGGCTGCTGTAGCGCGGCCGACGTCGCCGACGCGGCTCGTCAGGTACTCCCGAAAGTAAAAGTCTACGCTAGCGGCGCTAATTCGAAAAAGTGTCCGAGGGGGGACTTGATCCCCGCTCGTGGTGGTACATCCCCAAACGGGGGATCTATCACTAGTCTAAAGTAGCACGCCGCAGATGCCCGGGCCGGCAAGTCGCGATGGGAGCTAGCGGTTCGCGGCAGTTTCCGTTACCGGGACCGGAGCTGTGGAGGATGACGGGCCGCGGCGGGCCCGCAGCTTGAAGAGGACGACCGGGAAGGCTGCGGGCTGCGTCGCCGGTCTCGGTGCGCCGCTCCACCGGACCGCGTCAGCTACGGCATGATCTGCCAGGCGTCAGCGACTTCGCTTTATGACGATCCTGCGGCTGGACTGTGTGGCGAGGCCCCGGCAGGGCTCGATGCGCATCCCGAGCACGGACTGTGAGCGCTGATGAGGCTCCGGGCGCGCTCGTACCCGCCTTACCTGCATCCGCCTGTGACCGCAAGCGTTCGATTTGGGGTTTCTGCGGTCATGATCACCGTGATCTGGGCATGCCTGAGTCTGCTCCTTGTCCCTGATAGCTGCCGGGTTCTGCGAGCCGGGCGGGCGGGTCAAGGGGCGCGAGCGCCCGCGCAGCGGCGTGACCAGCCACGCTGAACTTCCTGTACCACCCGTCTTGCCGTTACGACAGCCGCTGGGCCTGGCCCGCTGGCGCCAAACGACAACGTCATACGAACACGCGGCGCTGCCGCTCGCTCAGTGACCCGGCGACAGCCACGCGGAGTGCCTCAACAAGCTCCACCGACTCTGCGTGCCGCGCCGGGTCGATCCCGAGCCGGTCAGGTATCCGGTCCCAAACGGCAGCGTCAACCTGGCCGATGCCGAGTCCGTGATGCGCGAGATCGCCACGCGGGTGCCATCCCTCACGGACGCAGCCGAGCTGGCTAGCCGTCCTGGCCGGCGTGCCATTTCCGGTAGATCGCGATGAACTCGTCCGGCATCTGCGGGGTCAGGTCATCGGAGGTGAGGGATCTGGTGAGCTCGAGTGTCTTGCGCATCTGAGCGAGGTACTCGGTGCAGTGCGGGCAGCCGCAGCGCCGGGTACATCATCACGCCCTCCCGGCCTGGGTCGTGATGACCCGGCCGGTGTCGCCCGGGCCCGGGCACGGAAGCGCTGGCTGGTCGTCTCGGGTGATCTCCGGCATGCCGCACACCTCCTGGCTGCTGAGGCCGTCGGGGTCTCTTCCTGCTGGGGGCAGCGGGCCGGCTGCGGTCAGGGATGCGGCACGACCGGGACGCCCCTGGCCCGCCCGGCTGGGCGGGCCAGGGGACAGCTGTCTTTGAGCTAGCTGCCGTTCCTAGGTGTTGACGATCCCGGCCGAGGAGGTGACCCCGGCGGGCAGTGGGGTCGGTGAGCTGGGCACCTCAGTGAGGTTTCCGCCGCTGACGACGAACACGGAGACGAAGTGCATGCCCGAGCCGTCGACCAGCAGGTACCTGCCGTCCGGGGACAGCCGGGCGTCGATGTCAGCCCCGCCGCCGCTGATGGGCGTGCTGCCGATCGGGGCGAGGGAGCCGTCGGGGTTGATGGAGTAGCTGGAGATGTTGCCCGAGCCGGTGTTGACGGTGAACAGGTATTTGCCGTCGTGGCTGATCTCCACCCAGCACGGCGCAGTCTGCCCGTCAGCATAAGGCGAGGATCCGATCGAGGACAGCTGGCCGAAGAAGCTGTCGCGGTACGCGGACACGGTGCCGAGGCCAGTGCCGTTATGCGCGTTGCTGACGAACAGCTCCGAGGGGCTGGCGGGCGAGAACTCGGCGCCGAGCTGGCCCAGGCCCTGCCCGGTGAAGGGAGAGCCTTTCGCGGCGAGCAGGCGGCCGCCGGGCAGCACCACGAAGCTGTCGATCAGCGAGGTGCCGGTGCGGGTGCCGATGAGGTGGTTGCCGAAGGCGTTGAAGAACACGTCGCCGAGGCCGGAGCCATCCGGGACGGTGTACGTCGAGCCCGGGACCGGCGTCAGCGTCCCGCTGAAGCTCAGCCGGAAGCCGGTGTAGTTACTGCCGCCCGTGCCGGAGTTCGCCACGTAGACCAGGCCGAACGGGGAGACCGCGACGCTGACCGGCTTGATCCCGCCGGAGGACACCGGCTGGCCGACGAGCACCGGCACGCCGCCCGCGGTGACGCGCATCCTTCTCCTTGCGTGGGATGGATCCGCGGTGACCCGAAGACCCGCCCACTCAGTCCCGGCTGCGCCGGCCGCGTTACGCGTCGGCCCCCCGGCGCCACCACTCCGTACGGTGTTCCCTCTCGGAGGCCATCCGGGTGGCCACGCAGACGAACGCGCGGTCCGCATGCCGCCACTGTCCCGTGACGTTCAGTCCGGTATCGGCGGCGGCGCGCAGCAAGGCGACGGTGCCCATGCGGGCCCAGGGGAAAACCGGGCCGCGGCGTCCGTCCGGGCGTTCGAGCCAGGCGGTCATCCGCTCGTCGATGTCACCGGGGTCAGCCTCGATCAGCATCCTGCCGCCGGGCGTTAGCAGCTGCGCGCAGCGGTGCAGGAGCCCGGCGGGTATGCCGCCGATGCCGATGTTGCCGTCGGCGAGCAGTACGGTCGCCCACCGGCCCTGGCCGGGCAGCGGATCGAACACCGAGCGGTGCAGGGCGGACGCCCCGGCCTGGCGCACCCGGGCCACGGCGGCACGCGAGATGTCGACGCCAAGCGCCGGGATACCCCGCTCGGTCAGCGCTATGGTCAGCCGGCCGGGGCCACAGCCCACGTCGAGGACCGGCCCGAGGCACAGCCTGAGCAGTTCCTCGTCAGCGCCATCGGGCCGCCCGCACCACCGGGAGACCTGCAGCGGCAACGCGCGGCCATCGGCGGTCCGCAAGATCAGCGGCCCGGCCTGCCCGTGCAGCGCCTCTTCGTACAAGGCGATCGCGCCTGCCCTCATGCGGTATCCCCGAGGGTGCCGTCCCCCGTCACGCCGCATGCCGGGCGCACGATCGCTGCGAATTCCCGCGCCCGTGCGGCGAAACGGCTCCGCGGTGCCTGGCGTGCCACCGCCACCGCATCCACTGCCGTGTCCACGTCGCGTAGGAGGGGCAGGTCGACGACCCGCAGCCCGGCCGTGAGTAGCCTGGCACGCTGGATCGCGCCGGTGCTCTGGGTTGACATGGGGACGCCGCGTAGCAGGGCGGGATCCGGTACCCGCAGGCCAAGTGCCCAGAACCCGCCGTCGGCGGCCGGGCCGAACACGGCGTCGGCAGCCTGCCAGTCCACGGTCAGCAGGTCGGGTGTGATCTGCGGGGTGTCCATCCCGATCAGCAGTGCCGGGCCGTGAACGGCGGCGAAGGCGTCGGCGAGGCGCTCGTCGAGCGTACCCCCGCACTGCGGCACGATGTCGAACCCGTGTGGCAGCCAGGCGCCCGGCTTGCCGTCGAGGACAAGGAGCCGCCTCCGGGCCGGGGCCATCAGCGTGATGTGGAGCGTGTCGGAGAGCGCGGCTTCGGCGAGCGCAGCGGCCTGCTCGTGGGTGAACGGCGGCACGAGGCGCGTCTTGACCCGGCCAGGCACCGGCTGCTTCGCGATGACGAGCAGGGTGGTATCCGGCCCCTCCGCCGAGGCGGTCACCGGGCGAGCACCCCGCTCATGTCCTGAACGGTCCGCACGCAGCCTCGCACGGTACCGGTCACCTTGGACTTCCCGATGCGGGGGAGGTAGGTCACCTCGACCTCGGATACCCGCCAGCCAGCCGCCGCCGCCTTCATGACCATCTCAAGCGGGTACCCGAACCTCCGGTCGGCGAGTTCCAGGCCGAGCAGCGCCTCCCGGCCCGCCGCGCGCATCGGCCCCAGGTCACGGATGCTCAGTCCGGTGCGCCGCCGGACCCGCCGGGCCAGTTCCCAGTTAGCGAGGCGTGTCGGCAGCGGCCAGGCGTCGCGCTGCTGCGTGCGGCGGCGGCCCAGGACCAGGCCGGCCTGGCCGGCCTCCAGCGGCCCGGTCACAAGGGAGAGCTGGCGCGGGTCGAGGCTGCCGTCACAGTCGCAGAAGCACACCACGTCGCTGGCCGCCGCGAGCAGGCCGGCGTGGGCGGCTGCACCGAACCCCCGGACCGGCTCAGGCACCACCGTCGCGCCCAGCGAACTCGCCAGCTCGCCCGACCCATCGGTGGAGCAGTTGTCGACCACGATCGGGCGGAAGCCAGCGGGCATCCGCTCAAGAATCCAGGGCAATGCCGGCGCCTCGTTCAGGCACGGCAAGATCACGTCTACGATCACGGCTGCGACGCTATTACGAAGGGCAGGCCAACGTCGGCGGCATGGCCTTACAAAATGGAGAAACTCAAGCTCACGACGGTACACAATTTGCGGCCATGCCATTCGGTGTCGGATATTACAATCCGGGGAAACCCTCTCGGTAATGCTTGAACGGACACTTGACCGCTCATATCGACCGCGGGATGTCCCTTAGACTCGGACGGTGGAAGGGCGCATTCTTATTGTCGAGGACGACCTGACGGTGGCGGAGGTCGTCGTGGACTACCTGCGCCACGCTGGCCTCGAGCCGAGGCACGCGCTGGACGGCCAGAGCGCGCTGGAGGTTGCCGCGACGTGGCGGCCCGACCTGGTGGTGCTCGACCTGATGCTCCCGGGGGCCGGCGGCCTGGAGGTCTGCCGGCAGTTGCGCGAGAGGCGGGATCCACAGGCGCCACTGCCCGTGATCATGCTGACCGCGCTCGGCGAGGAGAGCGACCGCGTGCGGGGGCTTGAGGGCGGCGCCGACGACTACGTGACCAAGCCGTTCAGCCCGAGGGAGCTTACCCTGCGGGTGCAGGCCGTCCTGCGCCGTGTCCATGCGGGTAACACGGCCGCGATCGTGGCGCAGCCGGTGCGCTCAGGGCGGCTGGAGGTCGACCTGGCCGCCCGACGGGTGCGCAGTGACGGCCGCGAACTCGACATGACGGTGCGCGAGTTTGACCTGCTCGCCTTCCTCGTCTGCCACCCGGGCCGGGCGTTCTCCCGGACCGAGTTGCTCGAGCAGGTGTGGGGCTGGTCTTTCGGTGACCTGTCGATCATTACCGTGTACGTGCGCCGGCTGCGGGACAAGGTTGAGCAGGATCCTGCCTCGCCGACCCAGCTTCAGACGGTCTGGGGCGTCGGCTACCGCTGGGAGGCGAGCCCGTGATCAACGACAGGATTCAGATCGTCCTGATCGCGGCGGCCTGCACGGGCGCCGTGGGCCTGGCGGGAATGGGCGCCATCCGGTTGCTGGGCAGGGCCTCGCTCCGGCTTTCCATCCAGGCCAGCGGCATCGTGCCTGTCATCGCGATCGTGGCGGGCACGCTCGGCACCGCCGAGGCGATGTTCTTGTCCGGGCACGATCTCGGCGTCGTGGTGATGGTGTGTGTCGTCGCCGGCATCGTGGCGTCCGCGGTCAGCTGGCTGCTCGGTCGCCGCGTCGAGTCGGGGAGCATGGCGCTGCGGCAGGCCGCCCGGTCGATCGGCGACGAGGCGGGCCAGTTCCGGCCGCCAGCTCAGCCGCTTGCGGCGGAGTTCGCGGCCCTGTCCAGGGAGCTCGCGGACACCAGCGTGAACCTCGCGAGGTCCCGCGCGCGGGAACGCGCGCTCGAGCAGGCACGGCGGCAGCTTGTGGCCTGGGTCTCGCATGACCTGCGCACCCCGCTTGCCGGGCTTCGCGCGATGGCCGAGGCACTCGAGGACGGCCTGGCGACGGATCCGCCTCGCTATCACAAGCAGATGAGGGCTGAGGCCGAGCGGCTGACCACCATGGTCGATGACTTGTTTGAGCTGTCGCGCATTCATTCGGGCACGTTGCACTTGTCTCCGGTCCTGATCACGCTTGATGACCTGGTCAGCGATGTGCTCGCGAGTACGGAGGCGCTGGCGCGGGAGCGCGGCGTCCGGCTGGACGGCAGGGCGACCGGGCACATCGTCGTCCGCGCCGATCCGCGCGAGCTGTCCCGTGCGCTCACCAACCTGCTGACCAACGCCATCCGGTACACACCGCCCGGAGGCTGCGTGCACGTCGAGGCGAGGCCGGAGTGCGAAGACGCGGTGCTGACGGTCGCCGATGGCTGCGGCGGCATCCCGGAGGCCGACCTGCCGCGCATTTTCGACCTGGCCTGGCGGGGTAACGATGCCCGGAGCCCCGCGCCCGACAGCGGAGCCGGGCTTGGCCTCGCGATCGTCCGTGGCATCATCGAGGCCCACCAGGGTAGCGTCCGCGTCCTGAATACCGGGGACGGCTGCCGTTTCGAGATGAGGCTGCCCGCCTGCCAATGAGCCGTCGCGGCGGGCCGTTCTCCCTGATTTGTAATATCCGCTGGTGACCGGCTGCACCTGTGTCGTAGGCGGTCGGCCGCGACGGCTCTGCAAACTTGGCGCATGGTGATAGATTGCCTGGTCAGCGTCAGGCGGGCGGTAAGTGAGGTCGCTTCCGACGTTCCGCTCGGCCCCCAAGCACCTTACGTTCGCAGACCGACAAAACGGGACATATGGTGCAGAATAGCCCCGCTGAGCGGGTTTGTCAGTGCCTCTGCCCGGCGCGTGTAATACACAGCGTGATCCCCTGGGCTGGTCCGGATCTCCACGCCGGGCACGAGGCAGCGGCTGCCGCAGTGGCAGATGCTCATAGTGGCCCGGCAAGCAAGATCCCGCCCGCGCTCGCCCGGTTGGCGCATCGGCCGGACGGGCTGCGGGCGCTGCGGGCCTTTGCCGCGCTGCTCGGGCTGGCGGCGATCGGCACTTACGTCGCGGTCGCACTGACCCGGCTGACCTACCCCCTCGTCTTGGAGGTACTCGAGAGCAACTCCCTTATTGAGGTCCACCGGATACTCGCCGGGCAGCCGCTGTACGCGGCGCCCTCCGCCGGCTACGTGCCGGACGGCTACCCGCCGTTCTACTTCGCGGTCTCCTCAGCGGCCGCCGGCGTGCTCGGCCAGTCATACCTGCCCCTGCGGCTGGTGTCACTGGTCTCGTCGCTGGCCTGCTTCGCGGTGCTGGGCCGCCTGGTCCAGCGCGAGACCGGCAGCGCCGCCGCCGGGATCGCCGCCGCCGGCCTGCTGGCCGGTACCTACTTCGACGCCCGCACCTGGTTCGACGTCGCCCGGGTCGATTCGCTGTTCCTGGCCCTGAGCGTCACCGCCCTGTATACCGCGCGATGGGCAAGCCGCACCGGGGGCGCGGTGGCGGCCGGCTTGCTGCTCGGGGCCGCGTTCCTCACCAAGCAGAGCGCGCTCGCGGAAGGCGTGGCTGTCCTCGCCGCACTGGCAGCCGGGCCCCGCCGCAGGCTCGCCGTTCCCGCCGTGCTGACCTACGGCGCGGTTCTCGCGGGCAGCACGCTCGTGCTGGGGCTGACCAGCCACGGATGGTACCTGTACTACGTCTTCGAGCAGATGGGTCAGCACGCGCTCAATACCGCCGCCGAGACCCGGTTCTGGACCGGTTACCTGCTGCCCACGCTCGGTATTGCCATCTGCGCCGCGGTGCTCGGTACGCGGCGCATACCGCTGGTCCTGCTCGCCGGGTGCGCGGCGCTGGTAGCGGAGGGCTACGCGGCGCGGGTGCAGATCGGCGGCAACGTCAACGACATGCTGCCCGCCTACCTGGTGGTGGCGTTGCTGGCCGGGCTGGCGATGACCCCCCGGCCCGGAGGGTGGCTGCCCAGCCGGACCGGCAGGCCCGCTGAGGCTCAGGACGCGGACACGCGGCGAGGGCAAGCTCGGCGGTGGGCCGCCGCTGCGGCCGCGGGGCTGGTCATCGCTCAGCTGGCTGTGCTGATGGCGGGCTTCCGCCCGGGCAACGCGATTCCGACGGGCGCGGACCGCGCCGCGGGCCTGCGCCTGGCTGCGGGCCTGGAGGTGCTGGGCGGCACGGTCGCGATCCCCGGCAACCCGGGTCTCGCCCTCATGGCGGGGCTACCAGAGGTCGAGAACCAGGTCGCGGCGGCCGACGTCCTGGGCGCCTCGGACCGGGCCGCCAAGACGATCTTCACCGCCAGCGTGGCGCGCGCGGTGTCCACCCAGCGGTTCACCGCGATCATCACCGAGATGACCGGGGATCTGCGGGGTTTTCCCGCGGACCTGTCGCGCTACTACCGCCTGTGCCCGCAGATGCCGCTGGCTGGCGCGCCACCGGACCCCTACGGCCCCGCCGCTGTCGCCCGGGAACGGCCGGTCTCGGTGTGGCTTCCCGCTGGCCGCGGCTCCTGCGCCACGACGATCCGCGCGATCAACGGAGCACAGAGCATGATCTCGCCGGCCCCGCCGCGTGTGCCCGGCAGACCAGGAGGTCCTGCATGACGAACGCCCGGAGGTCCAGGCGCCGCTCAGTCCTCAGGTCGCTGGTGCGGCGTGCCGCGCAGCGGCTGGACCGGCTCCGGCGCGGCTTCGTCTCGTCGTCCCGAGCGGCCGGACGGCGCGCCAGGCAGTGGCTGGACCGGCTGCCGCGGCCCGACGAACTGCCGGGCCCGTTCCGCCAGTCCTTCTGGCGCAGCCCGATCCGCGGCCCGTGGCTGACCTCAGTCCTGGGCCTGGTCCTGCTGGCCGGGATCTTGGTGCTGTTCGCGACCGGCCTGCTGTCCTACGCCGCCTACAATCCCGACCTGAGCTACCTCAACGATCAGACGCCAGGCAAGGGCTGGCTGGGCTTCTACCTGTTCTCCTGGCCGACCCACCCGGCCTGGCTCTACCGGCTCAACCAGGGCGTGCACGTCACCTTGGGGCTGATGCTCGTCCCGATCGTGCTGGCCAAGCTGTGGTCGGTGCTGCCGAAGCTGTTCGAGTGGCCCCCGGTCCGCAACCCCGCCCACGCCCTGGAACGGTTGTCGCTGTTCTTGCTGGTGGGCGGGGTTGTGTTCGAGTTCGTCACCGGGATCGTCAACGTCCAGCAGTGGTACGTGTTCCCGGGTTCGTTTTACAGGCTGCACTTCTACGGTGCCTGGGTCTTCGTGGCTGCTTTGGTGGTCCACACGGGCCTGAAGACCCCCACGGTGATCAGGGCGCTGCGCCGCGGCGGGCTGCTGCGGGAACTGCGCACCGACACCGCTCACACACGTCCGGAACCGCCCGACGCCGGGGGCCTGGTCAGCCCGGCGCCCGCCGCGCCGACAATCTCGCGCCGCGGCGCGCTGGCCTTCGCGGGCGCCGGGTCACTGCTGGTGCTGGTGCTGTCGGCGGGCCAGTCCATCGGCGGCCCGCTGCGCCGCACCGCTGTGCTCGCGCCGCACGGGCAGGACACCGGCAGCGGACCCCTTGATTTCCAGATCAACGTGACCGCGGCCCAAGCGAGCATCAAGGACACTGAGACCGGTGCCAGCTGGCGGCTCACCCTCAAACGCACGGGCACCGCCCCCGGCACGCCGGTCAGCCTGACCAGGGCCGAGCTGCTCGCCATGCCGCAGCACACTGCGCGGCTGTCCATCAACTGCGTCGAGGGCTGGTCCACCGGCGGCCAGTCCTGGACGGGGGTGCGGCTGCGCGATCTCGCCCGGCTCGCCGGCGCGGACCGGGCAGCGAGCCTCCTGGTCGAGTCGCTGGAGCGCGGCGGCTCCTTCCGGCAGGCTGTCCTGTCGCCCGCGCAGATCATGGACCCCAGCTCAATGCTCGCGCTGCGTGTCAACGGCTCCGATCTCTCCCCCGACCACGGCTACCCGGCCCGGGTGATCGTCCCGGCCGCCCCCGGCGTCCACAACACCAAATGGGTCACCCGCCTGACCTTCGGAAGCTGACATGAAACGCCTTGCGCGCTGGTACGGCGCCAATCCCCTTCACCTGCTTGCCCTGCTCGGCTGCTTCGCCCTGGCAGGCTACGCTTCCGCCCAGCTGGTGAAGTCCCATCCGGTCGCCGTGGCGGTCTGGTTCCTCGGCGCGGTCGTTGGCCACGACCTGCTGTTGCTGCCGCTGTACTCCCTCGCCGACAAATCCGCCCTGGCGGCGATCAGGCACCGCTCGCCCCGCCTGCCCGCGGTCCCGTGGATCAACTACCTGCGGGTGCCCGCCGGGCTGTCTGGCCTGCTGCTTCTCATATGGTTCCCGCTGATCCTCCGGCGGGGCACGCAGTACCACGCCTCGACCACCTTGTCCCCGGACCCGTTCCTCTGGCACTGGCTCGCGGTGACGGGCGCGCTCTTCCTCCTGTCGGCCGCCATGCTGGCCCTGCGGCTCCGCAGGACACCCCATCCGGCCGCCTCGCCTTCTTCCGCGAGCCCCAACGAGAAGAATGGGCACAACCCCGCCGGAGCCCCCCGCCCTCCCCCGTCACCAGCAACCCGGCAACCTCCCCGCACGGCCCGGCAGGACGCGGACGAACCCGGCGCCCGTCCGCCTGCTTCCGGCCCACCCCTCGGTACGGACCAGGAACCACCCGATCCGGGACACCCGTCATAGCCGACCCCGCACACCCGTTGGCGCCTTCGGCCCGTGCTACGGGGCGGGCTGCGAGACGCATCATGGGATATGTGAATCCCCCCTTCCGCTGGTGGACCGGGCTGAGCCCGCGGCGCAGGATCCTTCTCGGTGCCCTTGCGCTTGTCGTTGCCGTGGCCGCCGTCGTCACTGGGGCGCTGGCATCGGGAGGGGCGCCGGAAGCGATACCCGGGCGGCCGGGTGCGGTGCTCCTCGTTCCCGGGTATGGCGGGTCGGCCACGTCGCTGGACGAGCTGGCCGCACGGATCCGGGCTAGCGGGCGGACCGCGACCGTGGTGGCGCTGGCGGGCGACGGCACCGGCGACCTGACAGTGCAGGCCCACGTGCTGGACGGGTACGTAAACCGGGCCATCGGCGCGGGGTCAGGGCCAGTTACCGTGATCGGCTACTCGGCGGGCGGCGTCGTGGCGTGGCTCTGGTACGTCGACTTCGGCGGCGCCTCCAGGGCAGGCGAGATCATCACCCTGGGGTCCCCGCTGCACGGTGCGCGCATCGCAGCTGTGGGTACCGGGTTCGACCCGGCGGAGTGCCCGGTCGCCTGTCAGCAGCTAGCCCCCGGCAGCGCGCTGCTGACCAAGCTGCAGCAGTCCCCGCAGGTGCGGCCCCCCTGGCTGTCATTGTGGAGCACCGATGACCAGACGGTGCGGCCGCCGGACTCGGCGCGGCTGGCCGGCGCGGTGAACGTGCCGCTCCAGTCCGTCTGCCCGGGGGCGGACATACAGCACAGCCAGCTGCCCACCGCGCCGCTCGTCGTCGGCCTTGTCCTCCGCGCGCTGGCCAGCAACCGCCTCACGGCCCCGCCCCCCGGCGACTGCGCGACCCTGCGGTCCGCTGGCCGGTGACGCTCAGGTTGTTATATCCCTGGTCGCGAAGTTAGCCCAGGCGGCCGCGAGGAACACGACCACGTACACCGCCTGGATGGCGAACCCGCGCTGGATGTCCCGCCAGAAGATGGGCTGCCGGAAAAAGTCGATCCACGCCAGCCAGTACCGGGTGGGCAGGAACGGCTGCACCGCGCTCGCCGCGTTCAGCGTGACGAGCACCTCGCTGGCGACCAGCGCCGCCAGCGCTCCCAGCGCGGCACCGAGCGCGGAGTCTGTGAATGTGGACAGGAAGATCGCGATGGCGGCCACGCCGAGCATCGAGACGGTGATGAACGCCATCGCCCCGAGGACACGCTCGACGAGCTCAAGGGTGGTCAGCGGCGCACCGGACAGCGACGTGATGGCCGCGCCGGCCTGCAACCCGGCCGTGGGCAGGCCATTGCCGCCTGGCGCGATCGAACCGCCGAGCCCGCCGGTGCCGACGGCGGACGCGCGCGACGGTCCGAGTATGAGCACCCCAGTCGCGTACGAGGTGACCGTGATGGCGATGACGGCCACCAGCGTGAACGTGGTGACCGAGATGAGCTTGGCGACCAGGAGCCGCGTCCGCCCCACCGGCCGGGCCAGCAGGTAGCGCAGCGTGCCCGCGGCAGCCTCGCCCGCGATCGAGTCGCCTGCCACCACCGCCACAGCGACCGGCAGGAACACCGGCAGCACGAGGGCCAGCGCCGCAGCCGGGTAAAGCTGCCCGTTGTCGAGCACCGCGGAAAGGAACGCGCTGCCCTGCCCCGGCGGCGGTGAGAGGTGCGTGACCGCGATGAAGATGGCGACGACCAGCGGCAGGGCGCACATCAGCCCGACCGAGAACCAGGTCCGCACTCGCCGGACAAGCTTGAACAACTCGACAGTGATCACGATATTTCCGGTTTTCGGAGGCCAGGGGGAACAGTATCCGTAGCGGCGGGAAGATCGGCGTCCGCTGGATCAGGGGGTACCTCGTCCGCAAAGGGGGGCGGGGCTTTCACCGTGCCTCGGGGTTCGGAAGCGGGCACGCCGAACTGGTCTGAGCCGGTCCCGGTCACGTCAAGCACGATCTCCTCCAGGCTGCGCCGCCGTACGACGAGGGAGCGGACCCGCACGCCGGCGTGTACGAGGCGGGCGTTCAGCTCCGCCGGATCAGGAGCGCGGACTACCAGGTCCGGGCCGTCCCGGTGTTCGACGAGGCCGTCCAGAGTTGCCACTGCCCGTTCCGGATCATCGGTCGAGATAAGGACGTGGCCGGTCGGCTTCTCCAGGGACTCGAGCTGATCTTGCAGTACCAGCCTGCCGGAGTCGAGCACGCCGATCCTGGTGCACAGCGCGGACACCTCAGGCAGCAGGTGGCTGGAGAGGAAGACCGTCACGCCTTCATCGTTCAAGCCGACCAGCAGGTCACGGATGTCCCTGATGCCACGCGGGTCGAGGCCGTTGGTCGGCTCGTCGAGGATGAGGAGCCGTGGGCGGCGCACCAGCGCTGCGGCCAGGCCCAGCCGCTGGCGCATGCCGAGCGAGTAGGCGCGGACCGGCCGCCGGTCGATCCCCGCCAGGCCGACCTGTTCTAGGGCATCGTCCACGCGGCGCCGCCGGGTGCGGCGCTCTCCGCGCGGTCCCGCCGCGTCGAGCAGCCGCAGGTTGCGGCGCCCGGACAGATGCGGATACGCCGCCGGGTCTTCGATCAGCGCGCCGATCTCGGGGAGTACACGACTCGCCTGGTTCGGCACCCGGTGCCCGAGTACGGAGATCTCGCCGCTCGTCGCGTACACCAGGCCGAGCAGCATGCGAACGAGGGTGGACTTGCCGCTTCCGTTCGGTCCGAGGAGACCGTATCTGTCGCCCTCGCGGACGTCCAGGCTGACCTCGCGGACCGCCTCGACGTTGCCGAAGCGCTTGGTCAGATTCCGTGTCGTGATCATTGGTCCTGATCCGGTTTGGCGGCCAGCACCGCGCCCGCCCGCTCGAGCGCGGTCTTGTTGACCAGCCCGACCAGCAGGAATGTGTCGGGTGAGCGATACGGGTGCACGAGGACAAGGTTGACCAGCGGAGCGCTCGCGACCGCGCCGGTTCCTTCGTTGTACGTCAGCGGGGTCGCGCCCGCGTCGAGCGCGTCACCGAGCAGTTGCCCGCCGACGCCGCGGCGGAAGGTGAGCACGGCGAACGTGGTCAGCCCGCTGCCGTACACCCCGATCTGCGGGACGGGCGACGGCTGCCGCGCGAACCCGGCGAGGCTACCGGGAAGCACCTCGTCGTCCAGGTTCTTCAGCACACCGGCGAAGTCGCCTGGCGTGGTCTTGGTGAACCCGGTGCCCGGCCCGCGCTGCGGGGTCAGCACGCTGGCCTCGGGTATCCACGGGCCCGCCTGGAGGAACTGGGTTTCCAGCGCCGGCTGGGCCGTGCCGCAGTTGAAGACCTCTACGAGCAGCGGCAGCCCGGTTGTCGGCGAGGCCCAGACGTCGGCCCGCGCCACCGTGGACTGCGGGCTGGCCGGCGTGATCTCCAGCCCTGCCGCGCTCTCGCCGGCGACGCGCCGTGGCGGCAGGAGGCCAAGCTTCGCTCCCGGTCCCGCCTCGTTGATGATCCGGAAGGCCAGGGCCGGCGGCAAGAGGTCGGCGGCCCTGGGCAGCCGTACGACCTGCGGCCCGAAGATCCCGGTGAGCAGCTGCTCGCCGGAGTCCCAGACGAAGGCGCTGGAGCCCGCCTGGTAGGTGTCGTTCTCGCCGGCGTCGGAGAGCGTGTCCACCCGCCAGTGATCCGGCGAGGCCTGCCAGACCCGCATCCGGGTCACCCCGTCGAGCAGCGGTGTCACGCTGGAGAAGGCGGGCAGTGGGGGGAGTCCGAACGTAGCGTTGCTTTCCGCGTAACCGGAGAACGACATGCGCTGCGAGCCGAGGATGCGATTCTCGAGCTGTAGTGGGGTGAACTGCGGGACGCTCGCCGGAAGCGCGCTGGCCAGCACAGGCAGAAGACAGAGTATGGCGACGCCGGCCAGTACGGCTAGCCAGCGCCATCCCAAATGCCAGGAGCGCCCGGGATGCACCCCATCACGATACGGTAACCGCCCTGATTAACCGGAGGCAGCGGGCCGCCGAGGCTGACAGTCGCGAAGGTGTAAGGAACGAAGCCGCCAAAGCGGCCATCCCGCTGTCGGTTCCTCGCCACCCTGGAACCCTGCTGCGCGCCGTGACGACGCAGGCGGACCTGATCCTCTGTCACCTTTGTGACGGGCACCAATGTCGCCCGCGTTGGCGAGCCACGGCCGCCACCCCAGCCGTCACCGCCCGAAGCCTGTCCGCCAGCTCACCGGCGACGACATCCGCTCTCATCACCGGCCTCGGCGATCTGCGCGACGTCATCCACGACGCCGAGCTATCGGTGAAGGCGGCCATCTACGAACAACTCGGCCTCAAGGTCACCTAACCTTCCCGGACA
>Ga0209656_10001381_pt1 | contig 15862 bp, 10 predicted proteins | sample BogFormECP12_OM2_FD_188239 | JGI IMG/M metagenome (GOLD analysis project Ga0209656, IMG submission 188239) | Bog forest soil microbial communities from Calvert Island, British Columbia, Canada - ECP12_OM2 (SPAdes) (version 2) | ecosystem: Environmental > Aquatic > Freshwater > Wetlands > Bog ... | reverse complement strand
GAAGGCGTCAAGCTGCGCGCCCATGACCAGCAGGTAGATCAGCAGCGGGTTCGCGGCCCAGATCAGGCCGGCCCGCACCGGGTTGGCCGCCGAGCGCAGCAGCAGGTACCCGGCGGCGAGGTACGCGATCCCGGTCATGATCATCAGGGCCCAGATGGTCAGCCACGGTCTGCTGCCGCCGACGAGCGCCGCGGCCAGGTGCGTCCAGGTGGCCACCGGGCCGTACACCGAAGGGACCGACCGCCACCGGGGGTCGACCAGCGCGACATACGGATTGCGGGCGCCGCCGGGGAGGTCGGCTGGCGGGTACGTGTACGGGTCGTGCCCGAGGGCGGCGATGCGCCCGTACGCGGCGTAGCTGGCCGGGTCCGAGGTGCCGACCGGTGTGATGTTCACCACCACCGCGACCACGGCCGCCGCGGACCAGAAGACCCGTCGCGGGTTCGGTTGCCAGCCGCGGCTGTTGGCCCACAGCATCCCGGCCAGGCCCAGGCAGCACAGCGTGATGCCGGGGTACATGATGAAGTTGGTGGCAAAGGCAGAAAGCACCGGCGCGCCCAGCTGGTGCGCCAGCGCGGTGAGCGGCAGCAGCACCGGCAGCGTCGCCTCGCTCGCGCCGGGCGCGCTCGCGCACAGCCCGGTGAAGGCCACCAGGCCGAGGCCGAGCGCAGACAGCGACACCGCGGGCAGCGGCCGGGCCAGCGGGCTGGACGCGAGCGCCCGGATGAGCACGCCCATCATCGCCTCGACCCGGCCGCCAGGTATCGGCGGCTCGGCCAGCTTCGTCGCCTGTGCTGTGATGGGGTCCTGCGCCGTGGTGGGGTCCTGCGCCGTGGTGGGATCCTGCGCTGTGGTGACGTTCTGCGCCTTGGCGGCTGTGCCCTGGGTCATCACGTCACCCCGCGCGCGAGCATCCGAGGCCACGCCTCGGCGTGCCATGGCCGCCTGAACGCCCGAGCAACCATCGCCCGCATGGTAGGTCGGCCGCAGCGGGGTGGTCATCGCCCGCCGGGCGCAACTTGGGTACGGTATCCGGCGCACCGGTCATCCGCGATGTATCCGGCATCGTCCGCGCGGACGATGCCGGGACGTGTCCAGACGCCGCCGTCGAGCCCGCGGTCAGCCGCGTCGCCTCATCACTGCCATTCCCATAGTTAAGGAGAGTAGCGCGGTCACCCACGTGCTGCCGTCCGCCTCGTCCTGGTTGGAGTGGCGCTGACCCGGAAACGCCAGCAGCATCGGCCGAGACGGCGGCCATCCCGCATGACGGAGTGATGACGCGCAGGTGTACGCGCCGGTCGATCTCTTCCGCCGGTTGTACTCTTCAACCAAAGACGCGTCGAGAGTCGCGCCGGCACAGCGCTAGTCGAGGAGCTCTGGTGTCCGCTTCGCAGATCCCGGCGCGAGCACGAGCGGCTGGAGATCCCTTGCCGCTGTCCACCGCGCGCCAGGACCGGGCTGCTGTGCAGGGACAGGCAGGAGTCCGGCTCGGGTGGTGGCGGCGTCTATGCCTGTTCTCGTTTGTCCTGGCCGGGATAACGGCCTGGGTCCTCTGGGTCGCTGTCGCCGGGCTGCTCAGGCAAGGCGGCCTGGGAACTGTGCTCTCGGCAGGCCGGGCAGAGCTCGCGGCTCCCCTTCTGGTGGCGCTCGTTGTCGCGACCGGGATTTGCGAGCGGATATGGCCGGCGGAGCGTCGTCCGGTTCTGGCCCGCGGCCACGTTCAGGATGCCTGCTTCCTGGCCATGCACGCCGTCGTCGTGATCCCGCTGATGACTTTGCTCAGTGTCGGGGCGGCGGCGCTGATCGGTGGTCAGGCCGGCTGGATCGAGCTGCGGCCGGCCGAACACTGGCCCAGCTGGCTGCTCATGCCCCTGACGGTGGTGGCAATGGACGGAGCCAACTGGCTGGCCCACTATGCCGACCACCGGCTCGGTCCCCTGTGGCGCTTTCACGCCCTTCATCACAGCCAGGAGGAGCTGAGCGTCCTGACGTCATTCCGTGCGCACCCTCTCATGCACACGACGGGGTTTGTCCTGGCGACTGTCCCGGTCGTGGCCCTGATGGCGACACGTCCGATAGCCCCGGTGCTCATCACGATCTACGTATGTATCGGCACTCTCCAGCACGCCAATCTCCGCTGGGCCTTTGGCCCGGTCGGCCGGGTGCTCGTGAGCCCTGCCTACCACCGGCTTCACCACGCGCCGGACACTCAGCGCGTCAACCTCGGCGTCGTGCTGACGATCTGGGACGTCCTGGCCGGCCGTGCGAGGTTCCCCTCCCGCAGCGATGCCGTGGGGCGTACCGGCCTGGCCGGCCGGCCGGTCCCGGTCGAGCAGGACGACTCGGCGGGGCTGGTCGTGCTGCTTCTCGGCGAGCAGCTCATCGAGCCATTCCAGGCACGAGGCTGATCGGAAGAATGCCAGGGGCGCGCTGGAACCAGACCCGCGCAGGCTGCGGCTACCCAAGGACCGCCCTGCTGAGATCGATCTGGAAGAGCGGTCCGGCGCCAGCGGTGACCGCGGGGAGCAGGCCGGCGCTCTGGGGGAGCAACTGCTCGGCGTAGAAACGGGCGGTGCCGATCTTTTCCCGGAGGAAAATCGCGTCGGAGCCGCCCGCGTCGCGCAGCAGCCGTGACGCGGCAAGCGCCGACCGGGCCAGCAGCCAGCCGCCGATGACCAGGCCGCAAAGCCGTAGGTACGGCGTCGCTCCGGCCAGGGCGTCGTTGGGCTCGGCGAGGCCGCGGGACATGATCCAGTCGGTCGCTTCCCGCAGCGTGCTCACCCCGTTGGCGAGCGCCGACCGCACCCCGGCCAGCTCCGGGCCAGCGGCGGCCAGCTCCCGGTCGAGCGCCTCCATCTGGGCGAGGAGGTCTTTTACCACTCCTCCGCCGCGCATCGGCACCTTGCGGGTGACCAGGTCGATGGCCTGGATGCCGTTGGTTCCCTCGTAAATGGGGGCGATGCGGCTGTCCCGCAGATACTGGGCCACGCCGGTCTCCTCGACGTAGCCCATGCCGCCGTGGACCTGCAGGCCGATCGAGGTCAGCTCGACGCCGAGGTCGGTGCACCACGCTTTGGATATGGGCGTCAGCAGGTCGACCAGTTCTCGCCGGGCCTCCCGCTCGGCCCGGTCGGGGTGGTGCCGGGCCAGGTCAATCGACACCGCGTTGGTGTAGAGCATGGCGCGCATGGCCTCGATGTAGGCCTTCATACTCAGCAGCATGCGCCGCACATCGGGGTGCTCGACGATGGGCGACGGCTCACTCGCCGGGGCGCCGACGGCCCGGCCCTGCCTGCGCTCCTGGGCGTAACGCAGGGCGTCCTGGTAGGCGCGCTCGGCAATGGCCAGGCCCTGGACGCCGACCGAAACCCGGGCGGTGTTCATCATGGTGAACATGTAGAGCATACCCTGGTTGGCCTCGCCGATCAGATAGCCGGTCGCCCCGCCGGCATCTCCGAACGACATGACGCACGTCGGGCTCGCGCGAATCCCCAGCTTGTGCTCGATCGACACGCAACGCAGGTCGTTGCGGGCAGCCAGCGACCCATCGTCGTTGACCAGGTACTTGGGAACGATGAAGCACGAAATGCCCTTCGTACCCGGGGGTGCGCCGGGCACCCTGGCCAGGACCAGATGGATGATGTTGCTGGCTAGGTCGTGCTCGCCGAAGGTGATGAAGATCTTCTGGCCGGTGATACGCCACGTGCCGTCGTCTGCTGGCACCGCCTTGGAGCGCACCGCCCCGAGATCGGAGCCAGCTTCGGGCTCCGTCAGGTTCATGGTGCCGGTCCACTCGCCGCTCACCATCTTTTCCAGGAAGGTGGCCTGCTGCCCGGGGCTGCCGTGCTGGGTGAGCATATCGATGGCGCCCTGGTTCAGCCCCGGGCACGTGAAGAACGCCATGCTGGCCGAGGCCAGCATCTCCTGCATCGCGACCGCGACCAGCCACGGGAACCCGCCGCCGCCGAACTCGGGGGGAAGGGGCACCGCCCCCCAGCCGGCGTCAACGTACTGCCGGTACGCCTCGCTGAATCCGGGCGGGGTGGTGACCTGGCCATCGCCGCCGAGGGTGCTGCCGACTATATCGCCGGTCCGGTTGAGCGGGCCTACCACGTCGGCCATGAACCGGCCGCTCTCCTCGATCACCCCCAACACGGTATTGGGATCGGCGTGCTCGTAAGCCTCGAGCGTAGACAAGCCGTGAAGGTCGGCAAGCTGCTCGAGAACGAACCTGATGTCACGAAGCGGGGGAACATAGTCGGCCATAGCCTCAGGCTAAGCCCGGAAAGGCGGAAAGCACCCCCCGGGGTCCATGCCCGTCGTACGGCAACTTCCAGATGTCTGGAAGCTGCCGGTGATTCGTTGACTGGCGGGGGCGCTGGCCCGCATCCTCGGTGACGGGGACCGATGGATCAGCCGTCGGACGTGCGGCGGAGGAGTCAAGGACAGGTCAATGGACGGTGCTGAGTGACTGGAGGCAGGGAAGCGGCGCGTCGGCGGACGCGCGCCCCGCTGCAGCAGCGAAGCCGAAGGCGCTGGGCGATCGCAGGCGGTATCGCGGCGTGCTGGGTGGTTCTGGAGATCGTGACGGGTTCTGTCCTCTCCGCTACCGTGCTGCTGGTGGTTATCGCAGGACTCGGCGTTGCGAGCGTGGGCGGCCTCCGGGCCTTGGGCATCACGAGGGATCACCCGTGGATACGGCAGATTGCCTCCCGGCCGTGGCGCGACGGACAGGATGTGCTGAAGGTCGCCATGCGGCACCTGTCCGACGTGTTCGTGGTCACGCCCGGTGGGTCACTGCTCGCGCCGAATGTCGTCGAGCTGCAGCTGAACCCCGATGATTTCGCCTCCCTGTGCGAGCGGATGGAACTAGGCGTGATCAGCGCGAGCATGACCGAGGTCTACGAAGAGCAGGTATCCGCGTACGGGGCCCGCTTTGCCGGGCCGGGCCGGGCAGACGTGTACGTCACCGCCGGGGCTGTTCCGCCGGGCCGCTATCGCCTGCGGCAGGGGGATCCGGTGGGTGTCGATGCCCATCCTGGGATGCCCGATGTCCAGTACGCGGAAGCTGCGCCAGAGTTGGCTTATGCCGCCCCGCAGTATGGCTACCCCGAGCCAGGCAGCCATGTATGGCATGGATATGACCCGGACCTGACGGTCCGCAGCGACATGGGCACGATCGTGGAACGGAGCCTTCCTGCCGTCCAAGTGCTGCGGCTGGTCACAGGCTCCTCGGTGGCGGAAACCCGGGTGTCCGGCGCCCGTGCCGGGCGCGGGTCCGTTGAACTGGTGCTCCCCGACGTGCTTACGGTGTCTAGGGAGCATGCAAAATTTACGTTCTCTGACGGTCGTTGGTGGATCACGAACCAGGGCAGGAACGGGCTCACCCTCAACGGTGCCCCCGTGGCGGGTGAGCAGCCGCTCAGTGATGGCGATGCGATCCGCTGGGGGACAAGGCCCGATGCGCTACTTTCCCGCGTTGAGATCAGCTGACGCCCGGAAGTGCGACAATTGTCATCCTAGACATGGCAAGACTGGATGGCCGCGCCAGTGGCGCGCCATCGTTCGGGAGTAGCAGCGCAGTGGCGGCGGGTCGGCTTTTCCTGTGGTCAGCGGCCCGCGGTGAGTGGGTGAGCTGTCCACCCGATGAAATTAGCTGGCTGGACCGGCGCACGCTCAGCGGCGACGAGGATCTCACGCTGCACCGCGCCCCGCGTTGCGCGGGTCTTCGCTACGTCCACCACTGCTGGGAGTTGTTCAGCCGTGACACCACCCACCGGGTCTATCTAGCACCGGAAGCAGCGGGGACACTCCCCAGCGCTGAGGTCGTGCAGCGGACGGCGCGCCACGTGCTTCCGGCTGCCCCAGCACGCTACGAGGCGCTGCCGGTAATTCTCAGGGAGGGTTCGTGGCTGGTCAGCGTCGGTACCTGGGTGCTGCGACTACGGCTTGACGCGCCGGGACGCCTCGCCGCCGATCTGGCCGTCCCGGACGGTGGCAAGCAGGCGACCACCCGGGCCGGGACAATCGTGCGGCGCAGCAGCGAGCCTGGAGAGGACGCGGTGGTACGTGTGCGCAGTTACTTCGAGCGCAACGCAACGGCGCGTCTGACGATGGCCTTTTACTACCAGGAGTTCATCCTCGGCCTGGCCGCCCCGCAGACAGTGCCAATGATGAATGTGGTCATCGCCCTGGACCTGAGCGGAGAGGGCGCCGTGTCCGACTATAAGAAGCTGCTTCAAGGCCTCATCTGGAAAGAACGCGGTCACGCGCGTGATCTCGCCGACTTCCTGCTCGCCAACGGTCTGCTGACCCCAGCCGATCTTGATGAGGCAAGGCAGGCCGCGGTGGAAAACGAACGCAGTGGTGTCTGCGCGATGGCGCGGCAGCGGCTTCAGTACCGCCCGAAGGGCGACTGAGCGGCGCAGCCGTGACCGCGGGCAAATAACCACCGGCGGCAGGCCGAGCGCGAAAATGCCCGGATGGTTCTGCACTTGTGGCCTGGAGTGAACGGCCTGATGGTGCCACCCTGGTGAAGGTTGACAGACAGGCGAGCCGGGAGAAGGCGTTGGCGGAACACGATGTGAAAATCCGACTCGAGGATCGCTACACCGCGGAGTCAGGCGATGTGCAGATGACCGGGGTGCAGGCCCTGGCGCGGCTGCCCATGAACATCTTGCGATCAGACCGCACTGCAGGTCTGAAGACGGCGGTCTTCATTTCTGGCTACGAAGGATCACCCCTTGGCGGCTACGACCTGGAGCTTGGCCGCCACGCCGAGCTCCTCGCCGCCTACGACCTCGTCTTTGCGCCGAGTGTCAACGAAGAACTCGCCGCGACCTCGGTCCAGGGCACGCAGCTGGCGGCCGGTCTGGCTGATGCCCGGGTGGAAGGCGTCACCGGGTTCTGGTATGGCAAGTCCCCTGGCCTGGATCGCGCGTCCGATGCGCTCAGACACGCCAACCTCATGGGGACGCACCCCAAGGGCGGCGCAGTTGCGTTCGTCGGGGACGATCCCGCAGCAAAATCATCGACCGTGCCCGGCGCGTCAGAGTTCCTGCTCGCCGACCTCGGAATGCCCGTACTGTATCCGGCTGACCCCCAGGACGTGCTCGACCTTGGTGCCCATGCCGTGGCGATGTCGCGGCTGTCCGGCCTTTGGGTCGCGCTCAAAATCGCCACGAACGTCGCCGACAGCTCGGGGACCGTGGAGATCAGCTGCGACCGCGTCGATCCGCAGCGGCCCCTGGTGATGTTCGAGGGCAAGGGGTGGGAGCATCACCCGACGGCCCGGATGCTCCAGCCGGCCCTGTCCGAGATGGAGCGGACTCGTGAAGGTATCCGGATGGACGCGGCCCGCGCCTACGCGCTGGCCAACCGGCTCAACCGGAGCGAGACCTTCGGCCGTACTGCCAGCATCGGCATTATCGCGGCTGGGAAGACCTATCTCGATATGCGGCAGGCATTGCGCACTCTCGGCCTCGATGAGGCCGAACTCCGCGCCCGCGGGGTCCGCCTCCTGCGGCTCGCGATGGTCCACCCGCTGATCGCCTCGGAGATCGAAGAGTTCGCGGACGGCCTGACCGAAATCATCGTCGTCGAGGAGAAGCGAGCATTCATCGAGTCCGCCGTCAAAGAGATCCTTTACGGGGCGAAGAACGCCCCCAAGGTCACGGGCAAGACAGATCCGGAGGGAGCGAAGCTGTTCCCGGCCGACGGGGAACTGGATGCTGACCTGATCGCGGCCGGACTGGCCTCCAGACTGGGCACGTTGCCGGGATTCACGACGGTTACGGCGTGGCAGAGCAGGAAGGCTGCTGGCCGGCCCGTCACACAGCTGCCGCTCGTCTCTCGCACGCCGTACTTCTGTTCGGGGTGCCCTCACAACAGCTCGACGAAGGTTCCCGAAGGCTCGCTGGTGGGGGGCGGGATCGGCTGCCACGCCCTGGTGCTGATGATGGAGCCCGAGGCGGTTGGTGACGTCGTCGGGCTTACCCAGATGGGCGGCGAGGGTGCCCAATGGATCGGCATGGCACCGTTCATGCGCACTCGGCGGCACATGCTGCAGAACATCGGCGATGGCACCTTCCATCATTCCGGCAGCCTCGCGGTACGAGCGGCGGTCGCCAGCGGCGTCAACGTTACGTACAAGCTGCTGTACAACTCGGCGGTGGCCATGACCGGCGGCCAGCAGGCGGTGGGAGCGATGTCGATCCCCGCGCTGACCAGGATGCTTTCTGCCGAAGGGGTGCGGCGTATCGTCATCACCACCGCTGAGCCCAGGCGCTACCGGCGAGCCGGCCTGGCGCCGACCGCCGAGGTCTGGCATCGCGACCGGGTCGTCGAGGCCCAGGAGGTGCTCAGCCGGGTCGAGGGCGTCACCGTTCTCATTCACGACCAGGAGTGCGCGACTGAGCTCCGCCGCAAGCGAAAGCGCCGGCTTGCCGCCGATCCGGTTGAGCGGGTCATGATCAACCAGCGAGTCTGCGAGGGATGCGGTGACTGCGGCGAGAAGTCCAACTGCCTGTCGGTCCAGCCCATCGACACTGACTTCGGCCGCAAGACCGCCATCGACCAGTCCTCTTGCAACAAGGACTACTCATGCCTGAAAGGCGACTGCCCGTCGTTCCTGACCGTGATACCGAGTGCCGAGCCGCGAGGACGCCGGGCGGCGGCGCCCGCCTTGGCGTCGGACGGCATTCCTGACCCCCCGCTCAGGTTCGACGTCGCGAGAGCGCCGCACACGACGCGCATTACCGGCGTGGGCGGTACCGGTGTCGTGACCTTGTCGCAGGTCTTGAGCGCGGCCGGCCGGATCGCAGGCCGCCAGGTTCGTTCGCTCGATCAGACCGGACTCGCCCAGAAGGGGGGCGCGGTCATCTCCGACGTCAAGATCAGTGCAGGCGAGATCGAGCAGAGCAACAAGGCCGCGGCGGGGGAGTGTGACCTCTACCTCGGCTGTGATCTGCTGGTCGCCGCGGACGCCAAGAACCTGGCCGTGGCTGACCCCGAGACCACGATTGCCGTGGTGTCGACGACGAAGGTGCCGACCGGCAAGATGGTCACCGACACTACGGTGCCGTTCCCTGATGTCGATGCGACCACCGACCGGATTCGCAGCGCAACCCGGGCCGCGGATTCCGTCTTCGTCGATGCTCGAGGGTTGTCGGTCACCCTGTTCGGCTCAGACCAGTTCGCGAACATGCTGCTGGCCGGGGTTGCGTTCCAGACCGGGGGCCTGCCGCTGCCGGCCCCTGCGATCGAGCAGGCGATCGAGTTGAACGGCGTCCAGGTCGAGCCGAACCTGCAGGCGTTCAGGCGCGGTCGGCAGAGCGTGGCCGAGCCGGCCGCATTCGCGCAGGCGGTCGCTGCCTTGAGCGCGCAGGTGCCAGTTCGCTTGCCGACCGAACTGGAGCAGGAGCTACTAGAGTCCGTCGGCGTAGCGCCAGGCTCGGAACTGCGCCGGATCGTCACGGCCCGGATACCTGACCTGATCGAGTACCAGAACTTCGGCTACGCGCGCCGGTATGCCGATCTAGTCGGCCGGGTGCGCGAAGCCGAGGATCGTACGGTCCCAGGACAGAGCGCGATGTCCGAAGCCGTCGCGGAGTTCGGTTACAAGCTGATGGCGTATAAGGACAAGTATGAGGTCGCGCGCCTTCTCGTGGATCCGCAGGCGGAGGCCGCCGTGCGTACCGAGTTCGGCGAGGGCGCCCGCGTTTCCTACCAGTTGCACCCGCCGATACTGCGGGCGCTGGGAATGCGGCGCAAGCTCAAGCTCGGGCCGTGGTTCCGCCCGGCGTTCCGGCTCTTGCGGGCGGGCAAGGTCCTGCGCGGCACGAGGCTCGACCCGTTCGGCCATACCCAGGTACGCCGGGTCGAACGAGAGCTGATCGAGGAGTACACCGGCACCATCGATGATCTCCTGCGTCAGCTGAGCACCGAGACCTACCAGCGTGCCGCCGAGATCGCCCGGCTGCCAGACCTCGTCCGCGGCTACGAAAACATCAAGCTCGCCAACGTCGCGCACTACCGGGCACGGGTGAAGGACCTGCTGACCGAACTAGCCATGGTCAACTGCCCGCAATGACCGACCCGTAATGACGCAGAGGTGACCACAGGGATCGGCGTGGCCCAGGCTGGGGACGATGTTCGAGGCCGGGCCCGCAGCGCGAACGCTCCGGCCGCCTGCGGCAGGAAGCACAGCCCGGTCAGCACCGCCAAGAGGTGCCTGCCCTCCTGGAGGTACAGCGTCACCAGCAGCACTTGGCCGGCGTTGAACGCCCCGACCGCCAGCAGGGACAGGTTGGCGGCCCGGATACCCGGTCGGCGAATAGGGTCAGGCAGCAGCCAGTAGCAGGCCAGCAGGAGCACCTGCCCTTCGCGCTCCAGGAGCGACACCGCCATGCGGCTCCGGCTATGCGGCCTTCCGGCTTACGGCCTGCCGCGCCGGCTCGCGCTCGTCGGCTACCGCGGCGTTAATGCCGCTTGCTGCGGCCGTGCCGGTCGCCCTGCCGGGTGATGCGGCCACCGCGCGGTTATGGCGGCGGGGCTCCCGGTCGGCTAGGTAGACGGCTATGAGCCACGCCGCTAGCGATGCGACTATGACGACGGCCATGATGGCCAGCTGCCATGCGGACAATGTGGCGTTCGGGCCAGACATCTCGCCTCCCTCGCAGATCCCTGTGATTCATCCAAGGTTTTTCGCGCACGCGAGCCGAGATCATCGATGCCAGCGCCTACTTGCGCCCCCGGCTAGCACGCCTACCGGATCCTGGCTAGCTGCAATGCGCTCCGCAGGGCCGCCGCCATGCCGGAGCGGAGGAAGGCCCAGCAGCTCAGGGTGCTGGCCGCCCGCGGCCTGCCCGCCCCGGCTGGGCAGGCCGCGGGTGGCGGGGCGGATCGGCTCGCGGGCCGCTACCGGGCTGCCGTGCTGTGCGTGACCTGGCTGGCGGGTGCGGGGCTGGGCGGAGCGGGTAGTTCGGCGGCGGGTTCGATGGACAGGTGCGGGAGGATGCGGTCCAGCCACCCGGGCAGCCACCAGTTAGCGCGGCCCGACAGGTGCATGAGGGCGGGGACGAGGATCGTGCGCAGGAGGAAGGCGTCGAGCAGGACGGCGGCCGCCAGGCCGAGGCCGATCTCGCCGATGACCTGCTGGCCGGACAGGATGAAGGCGCTGAACACGAAGATCATGATGGTGGCCGCGGCGATGATGACCCGGCCGGTGGTGGCCTGGCCGGTGCGGACCGCCTGGTGGTTGTCGCCGGTGGCGGCCCATTCCTCGCGGATCCGGGAGACCAGGAAGACCTCGTAGTCCATGGACAGGCCGAACAGGACCGCAAGCATCAGCACGGGCAGGAACGATTCGACCGGGCCGGCCTGGCCGAGGTTGAGTAGCCGTAGTCCCCAGCCGTACTGGAAGACGGCGACCAGCAGGCCGAAGGATGCGGCGGCGGCGAGCAGGTTCATCACCGCCGCGACTGCGGGTATCAGCAGGCTGCGGAAGGCCAGCATCAGCAGCAAGAACCCCAGGACGAGGATGACCGCGACGAAGATCAGCAGCTTGGGGGCGATCACGGTGGCGAAGTCGCCGTTGACGGCGGTGACGCCGCCGACGTAGACGTGCAGCGTGGTGCCGTGCTCGGCGGCGGGGATCACGCTGTCGCGCAGCTGGCTGATGAGGTGGCTGGTGGCCGCGGCCTCGGGGGAGGTGGTGGGTATCACGCTGATCAGCGCGGCGCCGTGACCGGGGACGGGCGCGGAGACCGCGGCGATCCCGGGCTCGGTCTTTAGCATTCCCGCCAGCCGGGTGAACGCGGCTGTGTCCGCCGGGGAATTAGTCGTGCCGACCAGTTGCAGCGGGCCGTTGAAGCCCGGCCCGAATCCCTCGGCGAGCAGTTCGTAGGCCTGGTGGGTGGTGGTGGCGGCCGGGTCGTTGGCCGCGTCGGAGGAGCCCAGCCGCAGCGAGAGCACCGGGATGGCCAGCACGAGCATCACGGTAGCGGCGGCGGCGGCCAGCGGGGCGGGGTGACGCTGCACGAATGCGGCCAGCCGCGCCCACGCCCCGGATGTGCCGTCGGGCGCGGGCCCGCCGGCGGCCAGCCGGCGGCGTTCCCGGCGGGACAGCACCCGCATCCCGAGGAAGCCGAGCAGCGCGGGCAGCAGGGTGGTGGCGGCGGCCACCGTGAACAGTACCGTGATCGCCGCGGCGATGCCCAGGCCGGAGATGTAGCCGATGCGCAGCACGAGCATCCCGAGCAGGGCGATGCACACGGTGGTCCCGGCGAACAGGACCGCGCGGCCGGAGGTGTTCAGCGCGCGGACCGCGGCGTCCTGGGGGGACATCCCGGCCTTGAGGCCGGTGCGGTGCCGGGTGACGATGAACAGCGCGTAGTCGATGCCCACGCCGAGCCCGATCAAGATGCCCAGCGTCGGGCCGGCCGAGGGAATGCTCACGGCGTGCGACAGGAGCCCGGTCGTCATCAGGCCGGAGACCAGCGCGGCGATCGCGACGGCCAGGGGCACGAGCATGGCCAGCAGCGACCCGAACGCGATGAACAGCACGATCGCCGCGGCCACGACCCCGACGCCGGCGCTGATGCCGACCGAGGGCCGCAGCGCGTTCTCCACCGCCGGGCCGCCGATGTCGACCTGCACGCCGGGGGACCGCGCCGCCTCTGCGAGGCGAACGACGCGGGTGACGTCCGGCACGGGCAGGCTCGCTTGCGGGGCGTCGAAGACCACCGTCGCGTAGGCGATCTGCCCGTTCCGGCTGACCTGGGCGGCGCCGCGGGCCGAGTACGGGCTGACCACCGAGGCCACCGCGGGCGCGGCGGCGACCTGGCCCAGCATGGCCGTGATGCGGGCCCGTACCGCCGGACCGCGCACGCCGCCTGAGCTGATCCGCCAGACGATCGTGTCCTGGTCCCCGGCGTGCCCGGGGAACGCGTGTTCCAGCAGGGTCAGCGCGGTGGTGGACCCGGTCCCCGGCAGGGTGAGGGTGTCGGAGTACGTGGACCCCGCGGCCCGGCCGGTCACCCCCAGGACCGCCAGCAGCGCCAGCCACCCGACCAGAACCCAGGCGCGGCGCTGGACGCACCAGCGAGCCATAGCAGCCATGTCAGTCCCCTGTCTAAGATACGATGAGGTTTTGTAATGAGACGTTGATGTCTCATATATGGATGTCACCGTATAGTACTGAGGCGATGGTGTAAAGTCGGTCCATGGCCAGGAGCACAGCTATCCACGACCGGGTCGCAGAGGCGATCCTCGACGCCGCCGCCGACCTGCTCGCCCGGGGCGGCGAGCCGCCCACCATGAACGAGGTCGCCGCGGCTGCCGGCGTGGGCCGGGCGACCTTGTACCGGCACTTTCCCACCCGCGAGCAGCTGCTGCAGGCCCTGAGCATCACCGTCCGCGACGCCACCGCCACTCGGCTCGCCGAAGCTGACCTGGACGCGGTCCCCGTGACCGAGGCCATCGCCCGCGTCGCGCGGGTGGTCGCCGCGGGCGGCAGCAAGTACGCCGCCCTCATCAGCCGGTTCGGTGTTTCGGACTACGGCGGCGATGCGGAACAGCAGATCGGGACACTGCTCCGGGCGCTGCTGCAACGCGGCCTCGACGATGGCACATTCCGCGCCGACCTCACCGTCACCGAACTGCTCTTCCTGCTCGGCCAGCTGCTGCAGGCCGCGGCCCGCATGACCGCCGAGCATGTAGCCGGCGTCGAGAAAGCCGCCGCGCTCGTCACCTCGGTGTTCCTGCACGGCACCGAGCGCCGCCAGGACGCGACCGCAGACGACCGGGCCACCGACGGCGACGGCGTCATGGCTCGCAAGGCCAGCACGAGCTAACCCGGCCCGCATCGGAGACCGGCTGCGGGTCCGCCGTGACGACATGGCGTGGGCGGCCAGATCTTCGACCCAGTCCGCCTGTTCGGTCGGGCTCTATCTCTTGTGCGGGGTGATGAGGTACTTCTCACCGGTCGCATGCGTCGCGTAGACGGAGAAGGCGTCAGGTTGCAGCGCTTCTGCCAGCGAGACTTCCCTGGTGTAGGTGCTAGCGAATGTTGTCTCCAGCTCGGATGCCACACGCTGTCGGAGATTGTGGAACGTCTCAGGTCCGATGCTCTGGAGGAAAGGAGTTAGTAGCCAGCCTCCGATACCCCACGCCATGCCGAAGTTGCGGTTGAACACCGTAGGTCCGCGATCGAGGCCACCATAGATATAGACCTGCTTGTGGGTGGTTGACCCGTAGCGGCTGTATTCTCCGGAATTTGCCGTCAAGGCCGCTTCCATGCAGGTCAGGATATGGCCAGCCAACTTTCCCCCGCCGGTGGCATCGAAGGCCAGGGTGGCCGAGGTGTCGATGAGCGCCTGGGTGAGGTCTGCCATGAACGATGGTGATGTCGAGTTGCACACATGGACTGCGCCGATTGCCCGCAGGAGATCCTCCTGCCCGGGTTTGCGGACGATGTTGACCAGCGGTACCTGTTCTTCAATGCAAAGCTTGTTCAGCATTTGTCCCAAATTCGAGGCAGCAGCGGTGTGAACGATGGCGCTGTGGCCTTCCCGGCGCATCGTCTCCACCATGCCCAGCGCGGTGAGCGGGTTGACGAAGGAGGACGCGCCTGCCGTCGCCGGCGTGCCTTCTGGCAGTTCCAGGCACTGGGAGGCATCGATGCACCGGTACTGCGCGTACATGGCTCCGCCCGCCACGGCAACAGTCCTGCCCGCCAGCGCCTGGGCGCCGGCCGAAGACCCGGCCTTGACCACCGTGCCGGCCCCCTCGTTTCCGACGGGAATCGACTTGCCCACCCGGCTAGCCAGGGCTCTCATCGCTGCCGCCGGGATGCTTGCGGTGACGACGGGACTATCCATGGGCCCGGAGACTTTCGCGGTGCCCATATCCGCTCCGGCGAACAGAAGCCCGAGATCGGACGGATTAATAGGGGATGCTTCAATACGGATAAGCACTTCATTGGGCTGGGGTTCTGAGATGGGAACCTCTAGCAGTGAAAGTTCGAGCGTTCCGTCTCGTGTCACCAAAGAACGCAACTCCTGCCCCGTGGCCGGACTGCCTGTAGTCATAGTAAGTGCCTCAATCCAGTTCTAGAAGCAATGGGTGAGCGGAAGGCATTCAGGGTTATGCTATACGGTGGTGGGTCAGAATCAGGTCATTAGAGGGGTCTCCTTTCGCCGCCGGAACGACGCGTCATCTCGGGGAGCTGGCGTCTTGACCATCGCCCTGTGCCTGGCTGCGGCGGGGTATCCGCAACTTGACTGCACTCGCCCCTGCCCGCGCCTTCTCCCGGTCCGAGCTCCTAGTCGCCCGGCTTGCGCCCTCGGGAGGCCGTCAGCCATGCACGCAGCAGCGGCGGGAGAAAGTGCAGTCAGCATGCGGATACCCACGCCGCCGTCCGCAGCCCAAGATGTCAAGACGCGATGCGAGTCACGCATCTGAGCGCGGGGAGGCCGCTATGCCGATGATCGATGTTTACGCCAGTGCCGGGACGTTCGCTGACCAGCACAAGCTGGCGGTGGACCTGGCCAGCACGCTGATGCGGATCGAGCAGGTGCCCGATATCCCGATGTTCCGCAAGAACACCGCGGCGTTCGTGCATGACCTGCCCGCCGATTCGCTGTCCAACGTGGACGGGGACAGCACCTACGTGCGGGTCCAGGTGCTGACCAACGCAGGTGCGCTGGACCGGGACAAGCAGCTGAAGGTGGTGCGACAGTTCACCGATATCATCGCCGCCGCCGCGGGCGACCCGGGCCTGGCGGACCGGACCTGGGTACTGCTCACCGAGGCACCCGACGGCGGCTGGGGACTGGCCGGGCATGCCAACACCAACGCCGAG
>Ga0209656_10001380_pt1 | contig 15871 bp, 18 predicted proteins | sample BogFormECP12_OM2_FD_188239 | JGI IMG/M metagenome (GOLD analysis project Ga0209656, IMG submission 188239) | Bog forest soil microbial communities from Calvert Island, British Columbia, Canada - ECP12_OM2 (SPAdes) (version 2) | ecosystem: Environmental > Aquatic > Freshwater > Wetlands > Bog ... | reverse complement strand
GATCTCCGGGCAAGGATATAGAGGCAGCGGAAAAGCCTTCTGAGCGCAAGGGTTGGGCCACCAAAGGCGATTGTAGGGCAGGGTAATGGTAAGCGTTATCCGATCCAGTGCCCCGTCTTAACGTCCATAAGCAGCACGGGACATCCCGGCAAGGAGCGGGCGCTCATTACCCATCTAGCAGGTAAAACGTCGTTACAATCGTTGCTTGGGCTGGGGTCGGGAAGTCCACGCTCGTTAACCATTGGCTCCGACGGATGGCCGCAAAACATTATCGTTCTGCAGAGCTGGTTTTTGGCTGGTCCTTCTACAGACAGGGCACCAGTGGCGGCACTTCGTCTGCAGATGAATTTCTTGATGCCGCTCTTCACTGGTTTGGCGACCCAGATCCACGGCTTGGAACAGCATGGGAGAAGGGCGAAAGATTGGCGAAGCTGGCCGCGCAGCGGCGAACCTTACTGATCCTAGACGGCCTGGAGCCGCTCCAAAATCCGCCTGGTCCACAAGAAGGACGGGTACGTGAGCCTTCCCTGCAGGCGCTCTTGCGTGAACTCGCTGCCTTCAATTCGGGACTTTGCGTGATTACCACGCGGCTGCCGATTGCTGATATTGCAGATCACGAGCGCACCTCGGCTCTTCGTCGTGACCTGGAACAACTATCCAGCGATGCCGGTGCGAGATTGCTCCGAGCCCTCGGCGTCAATGGGCATGAGGCGGAGCTGCGAAGTGCCAGCGACGAGTTCCGTGGCCATTGTCTGGCTCTCACGCTTTTAGGCAGTTATTTGACAGACGCTTACAATGGAGACATTCGTCGGCGCGAAGAAGTGTCAAAACGTCTTGCTCGTGACGAAGTCGTCCACGAAATTGATTTTAACGTCTACAAACATGGTTGGCGGGCGAAACGCGCCGAAGGAACCTATGCGGAATACCGCCGCCAAAAAGCGAGCGGTTCGGGACGACGTGGATTCCGACTGCCCCTTTGCTAACTTCTTGCAGCGTCCCGCATTTCGTTCAAGGGTTTCCGTCGGAGCGCCGTGGTTGATTTGGTTCTTTTGCTCTTGAGGGGCTCTGGGTTACCGAGCGAAGGGGTCGGTACCTCCTGGGATACAACGCGTGGATCGTCACGATACCGGCGTAGAGGTCGTTTTTCGTCGCGACGGCAGATATGCGGTTCATCGCGCAGAACAAGTTGTCGAGGAAAGACTGTTTGATATTCTCGACGCTCGGAGTCTTAACCAATGCCTGTCCTGGATTTATCCCAGAAGATCGACCGCAATCGAAGACCTATATTGGACAAGAACCGGAGAGCAAAGCAGTTTTATCGTTCTAAACTTCCCACTTAAAAGGAGGTGCGACATGTATGCGACGATACGACGTTACGAGGGTGTGACCGATCCTAGTGAGGCAGGGCGGCGGGTGAATGAAGGCTTTGTGCCTCTTATCAGCCAGATGCCAGGGTTCGTCGCTTACTACTGGGTGGACGCCGGGGGTGGCGTGATGGTTTCAACCAGCGTGTTTCAAGATCAATCCGGCGCTGAAGAGTCAAACAAGAGGGCTGCGGATTATGTACGGCAGAATCTGGCCCCGTTGCTTCCAAAGCCGCCCCAGATCACCGCTGGAAAAGTTGTCGCCTACAAAGCGAAGTAGGATATGGCTCGCCTCAGGTCTGCTGTCGGGATCTAGTCAGGATTGCATTGACCGTGCCCAGCGGAAATCCGGTGCTCTGCGCGATTTTTCGCGCTCCGATTCCGGCATGCCGATTTAGTAAAAGGACCTTCTGGACAGTCTCTTCAGGAAGCGGGGGTCTGCCGATCACTTTGCCTTTTGTTCGCGCTACCTTGAGACCAGCAATGGTTCGTTCGGATATTCGTGCCCGCTCCTGCTTTGCGAGCGTCGCGAACATCGAAATCATCACGTCTTTGAACGGCCCAGTGGAGTCCAGCCACTGCTCTTGGTAGGAAACGTAACCAACCCCTTTCGACTCAAGTCGCTGAAGGTAATTGAGCGTCGCTCTTGTACCCTCCCTGGTCAGCCGGTCCAAAGCCCAGAAGACTAAAATGTCGAACTTCCTTTGATGAGCTGCCGTAAGCATCGCCGCAAAGCCAGGACGATCTTTCTCGCTCTTTCGTCCGCTCATTACGTCCTCAAAGCTGTGGACCAGCTTCCAGCCTCGTCGATCAATGAAGGGCAGAATCTCGGTGCGTTGATTCTCCAGCTCCTGGCTTTCGGTACTAACTCTCAAATAGTAGGCAACACGCATTTGACCTTCAGCACTCACGACACACTTGTATAGTGCTACATTATCGGCAAAGCTGATATGAAAGTTAGGAAAAGTGTCATAGAAAAGGACCGATTTATATGACGGTTTAGCTCTCAGTTTTCGCCCACGTAAATTCATGCTGTTTTTGCATACCCTTTTATATGACACGCTCGGACTGAAAGCTGAGTGACCTATAAGAGTCGTGGCGTATATGTTTCGCGAGAAACGAAAAAAGCCGGTACTTTCGTCCCGGCTTTGTTTGTCTCTTTTCCGTAGCTGTTCTTGTAGTTCCACCGAAAAGACGGCTTTTGCACTTGGCAGGTCGATGGAGCACTTATGGTTTATTCCGTATTGAGGAGGCAAGCTGAGCGTCGCGAACCCGCCCCCGGTGGAAAGGCGGTGATACGATTGTTTGACTTTTGCTTTGAAGACTCTTCAGAATGTCAGCTCGGCTCAAACTGCTTATCCAGCGCCTTGCGGTCAAAATAGCATTTATCCGAGCGAATCTTATCCCCTTCAAGCTGGATGATGGAAGCCCCCTGAAGCGTCATGGTCCGGCCTGTGGGTTCGCTCCCGTCTGCCCAAGGGCCTGTGTTAGTGGCACGTATCAGCCAGTGGTGAGCGACCACACCAGGCTCAATTTCACCGGCGTTGAGAAGTTCGATAGAAAAGTCCGGCAAGGCCGTCCATACTCCCTTGACGAAATTGGCAAGAGCTTCTCCGCCGACGCCGGGATACGTGTCGGGATTGCAAAACGTGCCGTCTTTTGCGAAACAGGCGACAAGTGCATCGGCATCGCGACCGTTCCAGGTGTCGTGATAGTGTCGTGTGACATCCGTAGCTTTCATTGGGTTCGATTCCTCGGGGGTGAAAATTAGACTTTTTAGTCGGGGTTGGAATTGCGATTCTAGGGTAAGGCTGTCTAATGACGAAGCAACTGCAATTTGCACGACTCCGCCAGACCAGAGGACGTTGGATGCTGCGCATGAATTCTTCCAGGACCCCTGCTTGACGCGAGATGCTTCGAAGTAAACCACCATCGCGGAGTACGTTCTGAAAGTATTGGACCGGGCGTTCTGCAGCTTCCTGGCATTTGTAGAAATCTATCCAGTGACCCAACTACCAACTGGCTTGTGGAAAACCTCTCTTCCCTATGCCAGCGAACGAATCGCAGATCGGGCTTGCCGTTTTGAATATTGGGTGACGCAATGGGAACCGAGTTGACGCGGGTCAGGTACTCCATATGGGCGACCGAACCGTTGACGTTGAGACTTCGACTCTCAGAGTCTCGGAAAGTGAGAAGGCTCCCCGGTCGAATAGCTATGGTGCAGAGCACACAGGGCAAGACCGTTAGAAACAATGTTCGGACCGTGCGCCTGATGCCAACGGATATGGGCTGCATCGACAGCAAGCGGATCATTATCCAGACGAAGATCGAACCCACAGATTACACATCGATAACCATACATTCGGAGCACTTCCTCACGAAATCTTGAGTTTCGCTTCGGCTTTGCAGTTTGCAATTGTTCCAGGTGGGTCGCACCAAGGATGTCTTCGTGAATTGAATCAGGGAAATGGTCATTGAGCACGACGCTCACGACCTCTTCCGCGAGGGTGACATCACTACGAAGGAGGTGTTGAACTTCCCGGACGGTAATTGACCCTGTGAAAACACATTCTGCCCGTGTCTGTCTGCCTGACTTCGTGGAACCGACGAAGGCAAAAAAGGTCTTGCCTCTCTTATAGGATTCTGACGAGATTCCTCGGTGCAACAAGTCGTCTGTCGCTTAGAACGTTCGTCACTTGGTCGGCCATGAGCAAACTTTACCTCCATCATGTTCTCGTTGCCGTTGACGACCTGGAACGTGCGCGACAGTTCTACACTAACGTCCTGGAAATGCAGGAAATCGACCGCCCCACCTTCGACTATCCGGGAATCTGGTACAAGATTGGCGACGGACAGCAGCAACTCCACATTCTGGTTCGCTCGGACGCGACGCGACGCCGCGACAAGTGGATCGACTTTGACGACATTCACTTCGCACTGCGCGTGGAGAGCTATCGCGATACGCTCGCGTGGCTCGGCGGCAAAGGCTTCCGCGACGATCTTCCCGACGACGACTTCCGAAAGATGAAGCTCCGTCCCAAGGCCATCGCGGGTTACGCGCAGATCTACATCATCGACCCCGACCGAAACATCATCGAATTCAACTGCGAGACAATGGATTGAGGCCATCCGTTCTTTCGAATCGTTCGGAAGGCAAATCTTGCACCCGTTTGCTTCCGCCTTCTCTAACCTTCGCGACCATCTGCTGAGCCGAGCTGCGCCAGGAGCAAGAATTTGTTATCGGCGGATACACCGAGCCGGAAGGGTCTCGTAAGTATTTTGGCGCGCTGCTTGTTGGCTTCTACGAAGGCAAGAAACTTAAATTTGCTGGCAGAGTCGGAACTGGCTTTAGCGAAAAACTTCTTAGTACCCTCTTTTCTAAGCTAGACAAAATTCAGGTTGAAAAATGTCCCTTTTATAACCTTCCGGCAGTTGGTCGTGGCCGCTGGGACCAAGGTTTGACTGCTGCCGAAATGGAACGTTGCCATTGGGTCAAACCGACGATGGTCTGCCAGGTAAAATTTACGGAATGGACGCGGGATGACCGTCTCCGCCAGCCAGTCTTTCTCGGAATCAGGGAAGACAAGAATGCGAATGAAGTGGTTCGGGAGAAGGTGAGCTAAATGGGCGTCCTAAGTCACAAGCGTATACGAACTTACTTCAGATGCTGAAGGATAATCCGCCGGTAGACTGCACCGAACCGGAAAGCGAGTTTTGTCGTTTTAGACAGCAGCTTTCGGCAAAGCCAGAAAGCCTACTCAAATTGGTCGGATTTTGTCTCCAATACGACTATGGCATCTAAACTGAGTGTGGGCTAGAAGGTGAAAACCAAAAAGATTGAGCCATTCTTGCATTCCATAAGCGATTCTTTATCCTGAGTCGCGACGAAATGGCAGATGCTGAGACAGTTCATAAGGCTCGGAAGAATGGCGAAAGAGCGGGTAAGTACGGGGAAAGGACTAACGCTGAAGAGGTCATCGACTTGCTCGTCGCGAGCAGCGACTCTAAGAATGCAGAGAGACGCAACGCTAACCTCTTATTGGAGGAAATGGCCGCCAAACCTTGGTGGATTATGGCTGGACGACACAAGGGCGGACTTGGGGGCAAAGGGCGTCTTCCCGATAAAACGTATCATTACACGATACGAACCTATTATTGCACCTATCATCTGCGTGTGGACGCGAATAACCACATTTTCGAGATCACCGGCACTAACGAAAACTTAGACAAGATTCCAAAGTCACAAGCTCCGGGAACTTGGCCTGGCGTCCTTGGAAGAGGAGCTGGCCAAAAGTCTGGCAAGTAATCAATTGGGACCAGTGTGTTACCGTTTCAAATCTTCCGCTATCGCCGCGAATTGCTCTAAAGCTGCTTCCAGTTCCTCGGCTATCTCCAAAGCGAGTACGTCAGGATCAGGAAGATTGGCGCTGTCTTCGAGTGACTCGTCCTTAAGCCAGAAGATGTCCAGGTTGACCTTGTCGCGCTTGAGCAGGTCGTCGTAGGTGAAGCCCTTAAACCGCTCGCTCTCGATTCGTTCGTGGCGGCGGTCCCGAACCTGGATAACGGCTTCAAGTTGTGCGCGGGATGGACGGTGCAATCAGGATATCCTGTCGCGGGACATCCATCCAAATCACACCGCTGAGAGCAATTTCCTAAAAACTTCAGGTGAAGCATCCAGAAAAAAACCTTTCGATCAAAAGGGTGTACGAAAAGTTCCGTGAGTTTGGCAGATGGAAATGTGAGATCGAGCGAAAGATCAATTGAGGTGTTTTCACCAAGGCTGCGTTCGATCAATTTCTGGATCACTTGGGCTTCGTCTTTCAGGACGTGCGGCGAAATCCGAACGTCATGCATATTCTCGATTAGCTTTTTTGGGCTAATTTCGACTAACACACCGCGTGCTGACCCCAATCCCAAAAGAACTCCGTCCACGGCGAAAGCAAAGCTTACTTCGTGTTCATACCGGTAGCCGATTTCTTTGAAATAGTAGGGTCTAGGCAAGTAAGCCGAACTGATCAACTTTTGATGGACGTCTGCATGTGCGCTTATTTTCTCTTCGGACATTGGATTTGGGACATAGAAAACTTGAGAAACCGAGCCGCTTACGCGAGCTGGCAGATTTAGAGAATCAAATATTCTGCTTACGCTGCTAACGACAGCAATGCCTTTATTACCGTATAATCTCCATAACGCGTGGGATTCTTCCGTTTCTTTGTTCCAGCACCATATACATCGCCGTCTCGCAAGCTCGTGGATCCAGCTCTCGATGAGAGTAGCCATGGTTTGCGGGCTATGTGGTGAATCGGGGGATTCTTCTAACCGAAGCTCTTCAGGTAAATGAGGAAACAATTTCGAGGATCGAGCAACAATCTGACCTACCCGTCTACTTATGGCTAGCTTGATTAGCCAGTCCTCAACAGGTGCTAGCATCTCCTCTACGTATTTCCAGTAGTCAGGAAGCGCAACTTGGGGAACATTGGACTCAAGTCGGTCAGTCTCACGGAGGGTAGTGAGAGTTGGAATAAACACCTTACCTGCTAACAGTAGGAGGAACGTTGGCAGGCTCATATACCTGGTGAGACGGGTGCCCTGATCTATGCCTTCCATGATCTCTAAGCAGGTTTTTGGCTCTGATTGTTCGTCACTCATAAGTGCAATGAGTCTTGCGATTCGGTTTCTCGGCTCCAGGAGTGTGTTCGAAGACGTACCAGAAAGCCAAAACTTACGATGGTAAAGCCTTGGATAAATTCAAGATCATTACCGGAGGCCCCTCGACAAGCTCGGGGCACTCGACGCGCAATTCATTTGGTTGAAACGTTTCTTCCGGTTCGAGTGGCCTGCCACGAGCAAGCCGCAGGTGCGTCGAGTTGGCTGCCTCGCATGGATTCGAACCATGACAAAGTGATCCAGAGTTTCTTTTGGCCGTTTTTCAGTCTTTTTCACCATTGCGCAAACTGTCGCTTCTCCTCGTAAATCAAGGACTTACGGTTGCTCCGTTGCTCCGTTTTTCACTCAGTAGCACGAGATTTGCGCGAGAACGTATCACATCTGCGTAGCCCCCCGGAGGCGAGGGGAGGGGTGAAAATCGAGCGATGCGAGCGGCAAACGGGGAGGAGTATTTCCGGCTGCCGCATGCCACCCCTGAGAAAACCTCTCAAGCGGCCTAAACTCAGCAAAGCTCTGGTCGATAAGCTCTCCAGCCTCAAGTCGATGCAGAGTCCGTCCGCTAGGACTGCCGATGGTTCACTCGTACTGAGGGACTGAGAACATGACCATCGAGCAGCGCGCCATAATTCACCGCATTCTGTCGGAAGAGTACATCAGGAATCTCGACCGAGCGCGAGATTACCAGTGCAAGGGACTTCCGGCCTTGGCTTGGGCCTACCTAAGTCGCGCAGAGAAGATCTTGAGACTGCTTGAAGAACTGGACCGGGCGTAACCGCCTCCTCGCCGGTCCACCGATTATTGTCGGAGTGGTGACATCCGAGAAAATGTACCCAAATCGAGATTTTCCTCTCAAACGGTTCTGAATGCGTCAGCAGTGCGCGGAGCGAGAGAGCCTATGTGTTCTTTAGCCGGAACTCACGCAATCAACGCACTGTCGTCAAAAAGTCCAAGATTCGACCCGCTTCTTCGCGAGAGAAACAGGCGTTCAGGAGGAGCCCTGCAAGGTTTCAATGCCGGTATTCCCGAGTGACGCCTACAAACTTTCGATCACTCGGAATAACGGGAGAAGTTATTCATGCGTCGCCCGAACCGAGGGGGGAAGCAGCCAAGAAAGACGCTCGGCAACAAAACGAAATTGGGCGTTCTGATGACTTGAGATTCTTCCCGGGCCGACTTATATAGCTTTGAGCATCAGGAGCTGTCTGTTAAAAATCGGACACGGCAACCTGGCGGTGGAGGCGCCAAGGTGCCATCGAGGTGAGACACAAACCTCGGATGTGACTCGCGAGTGCGGGTAACCAAGTAAGTCTCCAGTTGGTAACACTAACCGCCCACCTGATGCAGGTCGGCGGTTTTTTGTTTGCAACGCTCCTGGTGGGATTCGGAACCCAACAAGATAGCCTACCATGCAAACCAGAACGTCGGATTCGCACGTGATCGCAGCTTTAGTCAAGTACGCCCAGGTACGTGATACACCCAGTTTTGATGCCGCGATCGATGTTTACATCGCCTGGGCCAAAACGGTCGACTCCCAAGACAGACTCCTCCTCTGCCGAGCAATGAACGATGCGATCATATCCCGTCAAGGGCAGGGATTCGAGGCGCTCATCCCTTTCATTCTCGTCGACCCTGATCCGCAGGTCGTAGCAAACGCTGCACTGAAGACGGCTGTGCTATTTCCCGCTCGCCATAGGGATCCTTTGGAAGGACCGCGATTCGTGGCCCGTCTTACGAGAGGTCGCGAGCATCCCAAACGCTGCGGGGCGATTCTCGGAGGGTTGATGCTGCTAGGAGATGAACGCCTAACTCCCCTCATCCAGGACACATGGGACTGCCTTCCTCCCGCATCCAGAATTGAAGCTGCATCCCGTCGGTCCCCATTCGTTTTCCGACCCCATGTTTTGCTTCTGATCGATCTTTTGGAAGAGGAACCGGACGATTGCGTTCGCTCTGCGATCGCAGACACGTTGGGAAAGCTCGCCTCAAGAGCACAAAAAGTCGGCGTCATCGATGCCGAGCGGGTCATTCCCGGTTGGAAGGCTAACGGCAATCCGTTCGTGGTTCGCGAGCATTTCTCCCGGGGCGAGTTTGCCTCAGAGATTGTCGACCGTCTTGATTATTTATGCGTGACTGAGGCCGTGACCGCAAAAGTGATGCCCCTTGCGTGTCTCCTGTGGAAAGGACTTGGAGAATAACTCCTCCCGAGAATGTGCCACAGCCCGGCCACGCCCCGGTAATGACGAAGGAATTAATATGACCAAGCTAACGATCAAGGATGTCGGATTGACCCCGGATCAGATCGAATATCTCTCCAGGAACTGGCGCCACAACACGTTGAATTCCAGGGAGTTGTATGAATCGCGACTTGACCCATTTACACATTGATGACCAAACGCCAGTTCCTTGCACAAGTCACAAATCCGCAGGCATTTGTCAACGCTAGCTAGTCGGTCATTCTCAAGAGATCTCAAGGGAGATATGGCGAAACTCAAGAAAAGCGATTGGAGGCCGCCACAGTTTCGATGCTGAAAAAACGTGATCAGGATGCCGAAATTTTGAAGGCTGAGGTTGAATTCTACCGTGCCCAAAACGTGGAAGACCAGTTTCACAAGGATTTCGACAAGCTCGATTCGGACCTAGCCAATCGCACGGCGCTTTTTAAAAATCCTCCGGAAATGGTTGCTTTCGCAAGATGGCAACAAGGAGGCGCTGGCTTAATTTTTGCTAGGCGAGAGGGCGGCGGCTCAAGCGAGGGCGAGGCCGATCGATAGGACAGCTGCTATGTTATCAACTATTGAGATTACTCCTAGCCGCGTTGCTAGTTTCTTTGGCTACTTCGCAGTTTTATTTTTGGTGATGTTGCCTGCAGCAGTCGCTTTTGCGCGACGAAAAACCTCGCGCTGGTTTCTTCTTAGCGCGGGGCTCCTACTGCTCATAGGCGGCGCACTGAATTGGTGGGGCTTATTGCCCACCTTTTCGTGGAATGGCTACGAACCGGATTGGCCGCCGATTTGTGTTGGGGCGTTCCTGGTCATGATGCTCCTGGCGATTTTCGGGAAAGTCAGCCGCCGCCGCAGACGGCAGCAATCATCACGGGATTTTAACCCCCATCACAAATACCCGACGCGTCTCAAAAAACCCGCTAATCGTGCCAGGAGGCACCGTTGAGGTGGATCGACACCGCGCAACCAAGCCTTCAATGTCAAGCAATTGATGCCCAGTTTTGTCGCCGTTTGACGATCACTTTCGTTGGATTCTATTCTGTACCGGCCCAGCGCATACAAAACGTCTTTCGTAGTCACGGGATCGCTACTTTCAGTTCTCATGTCTGGTCGCTTTCTATCCAGGCAAAGTTTCCCAGCGTCCTGATTCAGTGGTCGGTCTGAAACCCATTGGTCCTATGTCACTTGGCTTTTCGAAGCAGTCGTTGCTTTGTCCAGTAATGAGCAACGCAATTGGGGGTCTAATCGCAGCGTCCCAGGCTTTATCCTGGCAGGCCTACTGGACCTATCACGAGCGCAAGGCTGAGATCGGAAGGCGACGCCACCCGTGACGAAGGGCCAGGGTGGTCAGGTCCATGATGATTGAAGCCTGTCGGTTCCACAATTGAGCGCGACGGCTACAGGTGGCTTTGAAAGCTACTGGAATCGTGATATCATTAAAGACGAAACTTCTCATTGTCGGTGACTCGGTGATGGGTTGTTTTCTTCAAGCGCCGGGAAATGGTGACGCATCTCCCGGCGCGGTTTCATAAATTGGCTCCTGTTGTTCGAGCAATAAGCCAGCTCGCGAGGGAATATCTGGCCGGTAGATTCGCTGATCCTTTCCTACCAGCTAAGCGCTCCGTATTACCCCGAGCGATGTCCGAAGAAAGAGACATTTTTGGTTGAGGCTCCGCTCTTTGAGCCGTTATCAAACTCCGCAATGTTTCAGACTGTCAAGCGGAAAATATCGCAGATTCGAGACGCGAGTATGACAAGCTGTGAACTGAATCGGTCAAATTCTTCGCAAGCGCAATCTACCCTTCTGTCAATTGGTTTTGAGGTTGAACATCAACCGATCTGGTCCCGAGGCGCTCAATCAAATTATTTCCAAAGGTGGACATCCTTCTAGCCCAGATCCTCTGGACACAACTCCTCCCCGGCGCAGCAGCACTGTCGGTTGGGCAATCCTGCAAGGATTTTACGTTAGAAATGTGTTAGCCGGTATAGTAACACGGGCACAAGGAAGTGTCGTTTTGCCTTGTAGGTCTGTCCGTATTTGTCGTTTCATTTTGGGCGCATGCTCATGATCACACGCTGAATCTCCGCTCCTAAACCAAAGAAACTGGCGACCCTGAATATGCCCTCCACTGACATTTACGCCCGATGCAACTTTACTCGGTCGGGTCACCCGAATATTCGGTTTAACGTCGTTATTAAATTGCCAAAGGACAAGCTCGAAGAATTGCGTCGACTGCCCGCAAACAGGGATCAAACCGATAACCAGCTTCTTGGCAGCCTTGCCGGGAAGGTGATCACCATCGTTTACCCCGAGCCTGGTGCGACGTTCGCGCTCGGCTGTGAGCGCTACCCAGAGGGTGCAATCCCAACAGAAATTGAAGAGCGCCCTGAGGGCACAAATATCGACGAACTGACGTTCTGGAGCATCTAAAGAAACAAGATGCATTCCTGACCGGCGGGTACAGCATCCTTTTGGTCCGCTACGCTTTGAGTGCGCACTCGGCCCCCTTCTCGGCATTCAGTCGCAATCCTGTTCCCGGTCAAAACGATAAAAAAATCGCAAAAGGGAATCGCTTCGACAGAGCTCGGTGAAAACCGAAAACCACCCGGTGGACTCCGGCGTAGAGAAGCAACAAGTCGATATCCGAATAAACCGAGTGCAAAAAGGTATTCGCCGAGACCGGCAGGTTTGCGCTCATAAAATTGAGCGCCGGCCGCGAGATCATCTTCCACTTCCGAGAGGATCTCAATCCTCATTTAAGCCGGTTGCGGATAGAAACTTTGGCCTTTTCCCAGTCGGAAAACGTAGCCTCACCGGACTCGACTCTAGTCGCGGTTCCTTTTAAATGATCGTGATGCCAGCTTAGTGACTCGATCCGATCGGGTTCTCGACTTAAGTCTTCCCAGAGCGCTTCCATCCGTCGCTTGAAGCTTCTCTTCCAACGACATCTCATGCAATGGAAGGTTCGCCCACATTGGAAGATTAACCTTTCGCAGGAAGGAGCAAAGCTCCAGGACCGACTGGCCTCTTTCATGCCAGGGACAACCGGTGCGACCCGGTCATCGCCAAAGACGTCGTCGGAAGGGTTGCAGAGCGCGTCAGAAAGGTCAGCCGATCGTGTGCAAACCCGGTTTCTTCGCTTATTAGTGCCCTCCCTACCTCTAAAATACTCGTAGCTAAAGCTCGGCGCAGCCCGTCATTGGTCGATTCGTCTGGCCGATTCTAGCCCGTTTCCCACCCTGCTATATCACACTTGAAACCGAGACTTTCATTGGCTAAGAAGCCGCAATGGCAAGCTGCTGGCTGGCCTATAGAAGAAAACGGAATTAGCTCCGATCTGGAAAGGCATGCGTAATCTCCAGTTCGTTCTCAGTTCGTCCGAGACCCAAACGCAACTGTTCAAAGCATCTGCCCGGCGGCGTATATGGTCATTAGCAAAGGTAATTACAAACCACCGTGGATTGGAGTGGTTCCTGGTTGGCGTCGTCATCGCGGCAGGCCTGGCGTTCAGATGGGCCAATCTGGATGCAATTGGTTTCTGGTGCGATGAAGCCGAGTCGTCCATAAACGCATTGACGATTCTTCAGAAAGGTTATCCGACAGACCACTATCTCGGTTTGCCGATTTACGAGAATACGCTCGTTAAACCGTGGCCGGATAGTCCAGAATACGAATTCAAGGACATCAGTTATTCGGATAAAGGTGTTGCTGTTTATCACGGCTGGTTCCCGCTTTACGCCATTGCGGCGTCCTTCGCGCTGCAACATTTACACCCCGACCAGCCCAAGGCATCCGTGGAAGCCAAATATAAGCTCGAGGACTGGAAACGAATCACCAGGGCGGGCCGCCTCCCCGGCGTGGTGTTCGGCGGGATATTTCTGGTTTTTGCCTTCATCGCCGGAACGGCATTTTACGGACGCGACGCGGGTTGGATCGCGCTACTATCGCTAAACTTTCATCCGGGGCATGCGTGGTTATCCACGCAGGCCCGGTATTATTCCGCCGCCCTTGCGATCAGCACAGGCTGCTGTCTGATGGTGTGGATGATGGTTAGCAAACGCAGGTGGAGGGATTTTCTCGTCGGCAGTCTATTGTTCGTGTTGCTGTTCCACACACACCTGCTTTCATTCGCGGTGGCATGTACAATGTTCGGCCTGTTATTGCCGATTATCATTTACCGTAATCCGAGGGATCTCGTAAAGATCGCGGCCTTTGGAGCCATCGTCGCGGCCGGAACCGTTCCCTGGTTTTTCCTGACCGACTTCTACCGGCATCAGATCGGAATCCCGCGAGGATGGTCCCTAGTGTCGCTGCCAGCGGACTTTCTTCACTTTCCCCCATGTGAGCCGATTATGCTGGGCATCCCGTGTTTGTTTGCGCTTCTCGTCTTGGTTGCGTGGGCAAGTTCGAGTGTTCCAGCACGCGTGAAAGCGCCCTTGCTCGACTCACTCTTGCCCCTGTCGTTTCTTGCAGCCTGGGCTGCCTGCGGTTATGCGCTTTTTCTTTTATTTATGCCAGCTGCCAGTTTTTTTAATATTAACATAAGCTATTGGGGACCTGGCCACCTAGTTATCCCCGTTATTGCTGCAGCTTTAATCCGAGCCGCGCTGGCGAGATTCTTGCGACAATCGCCGTCAACCGTCCATCCCGCGGCCGACGAAGTACTAGCCTGTGGAATTTCATCCCCATTTATCGCGACCTTCAATGAGTCATTTCCCATGTGGGCCATGGCGGCAGGTCTTTTGCTGGCGGCTTGGTACTCTCTGGACTCGCCCACGAAGCCCGGGACGCAGTGGTTCGACCTAAATCAGATAGCGAGCCGTCTTCGGGCCATGAATCTTCAAAAAGACACCAGGTTTTACGCCTCGCCCGGTGACAATCTGGTGCTGAGTTTCTACATGGGCTTGCCTATTCAAAGCATAGCGCCGGTGCGAAAGAAATTCCTTGATTCGTATCCAGGCGATGTTGTGCTTGTGCAGCGACGCGTATTTGACCGGGACCCTGGCGCTATTGGGCCCAAGGAACTTGAGACGGCGGCCGCTCAAAGTGGCCATAGTCTATCGGGACCTGATGCGGAAGTTCTGTCGGCGTTGTTGCGCACGCGAGATTTTCGGCAAACGGTCGTCAGAAACGTCACGGGTGCACCGGCGGTCGTCGAGAACGTGCCGTCATTCGCCGCGACAGCGTACCAGCGGCACGAGGAACAAAGTCGCGTCGACGCCGCGAGGATCGCTTCCTCGTTGATGACGCGCGGCTTTCCCATCGCGAACTACATAGAGTTTGGGGAAGTTTTCTGTTATCGCTTTGTCGATCCGAATTCCCGCCGGGGTCCGAAGCTGAACTATGCCGCGAGGCTGCGAGGGGCGCAGGCGTATGTGCTGACCCAGTCGGGTACCGTAATTTACCGTTCGCCCGGGCGAAGGCCACGCGACGCAGGCGGGATAGATTTCACGTTCGTCAAATGAACTGGGGCGTCCGGAATTACAGCACCGAGAAGTTCTGGCACGGCCACGGACGCGGCTTTGGCCGCTGAAATAACAGAGCAAAAACATCGTCACGCTATAATCCCAGCCGTCAGCGCGGATTCGGGTGGCAGGATCTGCTCCGCAGTTGGCTGCCTTCGTCCGCCGAACCAGTCAGTAATGGCTTGGGATCCGAGCCCAAAACCCCTGCGACCCACGTTGGGCCGGTCAAGTTTATTTAATCGAACGTGCAACGAGTATGGAGATTCGGAGCCGTGTCATCCTGCGGCTAAACGTCCGCTTGAGATCGAGCGCCCCATCGAGTTTATTGCCGATCCGCGATAGCATCGACGCGGTTGCTGCGCTGAGCTTGCCACCAAGCGCCCGCAACAAGTCTCCTTGTGCGTTCGATGCAGCGAAGGTTGAAAGGTTCGTTACGAAATTAGCTAAGGTGGTCATATTAGGATTGGAATTTAGCTAACCGTGCCCTGAGCGCTTCCAGCTTGCTGGAATTGGTTGTCAGGTCTTCCTGCGTTAGCTTGGTTGCAAACAACACGCTAGCTCTATTAAGTCCGGTGGCTTTATCAACAATATCGGAATGAAGTTGGGCTAATTCCTTCTTGTTAACTTTCGAAGCATTTAGTAGCGAGCCCTTGTTAACTTTCAGCTCGACTGTGTGGTCTTCGTGAGTGGCGCGAGTGCGATTTTACTGCGCCTTTGCAACGTCATTCTTGCTAGCTTTCAGGATGTGCTTTCCAACCTGTGTATCCACATTAAAAACTGTGGTCCCAGCCGAGAAGCTTTGTCCCTCGACAACAACCGCTTGACGCCCATTAATCGAGGCAACGTTTGTGGCCACCTTCAAAGGCTCACGTGTGGTTCCCGCGACATTCGGCTTGCTCTTCTCAATTTGCACTGCCGGAACGCGCCTCAAAGCCTGCACGAGCGCACGCAACCGATTGACGATTACTTGGTTATCGCCGTTGCTCGAGATGTCCGCCAAAGCAGCGATTTCGTGTTCATTTCTGATGGGATAAAAAACGACACATCTTGTGTCAATTCTTAGGGTGTCCAGATTGACGGAGAGATCGACCAATCAGGAATTGGTCCGCCGGTCCACCATGCGATTGAATCAGGTGAGTTGAAGTAGACTGC
>Ga0209656_10001379_pt1 | contig 15873 bp, 16 predicted proteins | sample BogFormECP12_OM2_FD_188239 | JGI IMG/M metagenome (GOLD analysis project Ga0209656, IMG submission 188239) | Bog forest soil microbial communities from Calvert Island, British Columbia, Canada - ECP12_OM2 (SPAdes) (version 2) | ecosystem: Environmental > Aquatic > Freshwater > Wetlands > Bog ... | reverse complement strand
CCGCCGCCTCCCGATCCGCTTGTCCGCGCCGATGCGTCATGCCTTCGCGGGCGGCCGGTTCTCCTGGTGAGCGCCGCCTGACCCGACGCCCTGACGTCTGAGCGGCGAAGACCGCTTCCACTAACACATCCCGTTTTCCCCTTTTGGCCGTCGGCTCCGCTTTCTCGGCGGCGTCCCTGCCATCGCTTCCGAATCTGGCTTTCCGCCGCGATTCCCAGTGGACCAAAGCCCATGCTCCGTTTCTTTGAAACCAGCATCGACCCATTTCGCGAGCACGACCCAAGCATGCCGCCGGCGAGCCTTATCGGCTATTACGGACGTTATTGCCGACAGGTCTGGCCCTTTCTCGCCGCGTTGATGACGATCAGCCTGATCGTTTCGCTGATCGAAGTGACGATTCTGCGCTTCGTCGGCGCGCTGGTCGACATGTTGCGCGCGACGCGCCCTGAAGACGTGCTTGACGCTCACGGCGGCGAGTTTCTGGCGATGGCGCTGCTGATCCTCATCGGCCGTCCGCTGGCGAGCTTCACCCACGACCTCATCGTGCAGCAAGCGATTGCGCCGGGGATGACCAATCTCATCCGCTGGCAGACGCACCGCTATGTCCTCCGCCAGTCGGTCACCTATTTCGCCAATGACTTCGCGGGCCGCATCGCCTCCAACATTGTTCAGTCCGCCGCGTCGCTGAGGGACTCGGTGGTGCAGATCATCGACGCGCTCTGGTTCGTGACCGTCTTTGCGGTCAGCTCGCTCATCATCTTCGCCGGGACCGATTGGCGCCTCGCTTGTCCCTTGGCGCTGTGGATCGCGGGCTATCTCGCGACGCTGGCTGCTTTCGTTCCCAGGATCCGGCGCAAGTCCGAGGAGCTCGCTCACATGCGCGCGACGGTGACCGGCCGCATCGTCGACAGCTACACCAACATTCAGACGGTCAAGCTGTTCGCTCATCTCGAGCGCGAGGACAAACACGCCCGCGAGGCGCTCGCCGATCACACCGCGGCGTTTCATCGCCAGACCCGGCTGATCACGCTCCTGAACCTGACCGTTTCGGTCAGCAACAGCATCCTTCTGGTCAGCGTTGGCGTCCTTGCGGTCTGGCTCTGGGCGCGAGGCGCTGTGTCGCTGGGCGACATCACCGTCGCAACCGGGCTTGCTCTCCGGGTCGCCCTCATGTCGGGCTGGGTGATGTGGACCTCGATTGGCATCTTCGACAATATCGGACAGGTCCAGGAGGGCATGCGAACGATCGCGCGCCCGCGCGCGCTGGTGGATCGCGTCGACGCGCGCCCGCTCAGGGCCTCAAAGGGCGCCATCCGGTTCGAGAACGTCCGGTTCCACTACGGCAAGGCCGGCGGCGTGATCGACGACCTCTCCTTAGCCATCGCGCCGGGCGAAAAGGTCGGGCTCGTCGGGCGCTCCGGCGCCGGCAAGTCGACGCTGGTCAATCTGCTGTTGCGCTTCTACGACGTCGAGGGCGGGCGCATTCTGATCGACGGGCAGGACATCGCGTTGGCGACGCAGGAGAGCCTCCGCCAGCAGATCGGCATGGTGACGCAAGATACGTCTCTGCTTCACCGCTCGATCGGCGAGAACATTCGCTACGGCCGGCCCGACGCGACCGACCAAGCGGTGATCGCCGCTGCGCGGCAGGCGCATGCGCATGGCTTCGTGATGGGCCTGACCGATCTCGACGGGCGAAAGGGATACGACACGCTGGTCGGCGAGCGCGGCGTCAAACTGTCGGGCGGCCAGCGCCAACGTATCGCGATCGCGCGCGTGCTTCTCAAGGACGCGCCGATCCTCGTGCTCGACGAAGCGACCTCTGCGCTCGATTCCGAGGTCGAGGCGGCGATCCAGGAGAATTTCCAGACGCTGATGGAGGGCAAGACCGTGATCGCCATCGCGCATCGCCTGTCCACGATCGCGGCCATGGATCGGCTGATCGTGCTCGAGGACGGCGAGATCGCGGAGACCGGCACGCACCAGGAACTTCTGGCTCGCGGCAAAATCTACGCGGCGCTCTGGCGACGCCAGAGTGGCGGATTCCTCGACGCGCACGTCGCGGCATGACGGCGCGGCGATGCGGCCTCGACAGTCCGTCGGCATCCGGCGGACTGTCGAGGTCGCGATAAGCGCCGCTCCTGACTGCGGGTTCAGGGCCGCACCTAACGACGGACGTGAATGAGGTATCTTTCATCCGCGGAGCAAAAACGATGGCTCGAGCAGGACGCTGCCGCAGAGTGTGGCGAAAGCCCCGCCGTACAGAATCGCGGCAACTGTGATCCAGCCCGCGATGTCCCGCTTGCGACTCTCCAGTCGGGACTGACGCGCAATATCGTCGTCAACTGAGGGACGCGCCATCGTCGACAGGGCGAGCGCTTCAACCTCGACTGCGCGCAAAGGCGTTGCATCTTGCGAAGAATTCGGCTGGACGACCCGCCCGTCGAGCGCCGCCGTCTGGCGCGCTGCGCCCGGCCTCATTGGCGTATTCGGCGGGTTTCCATCGGTCTGCGTCAGCGGGCCTGGACGCCGACCCCGGCAATTCTGGAACAGTTCGATCATCGTCATTGTCTTTCTCCTGGGTTCTTGGAGGACCAAATCCTCGCGGGTTGGAAAATGGCGATCCCGCGCTACCGGATCATTTCAACCCGCGGGAATCGCGTTGCGTTCGTAGTGTTGCAGCCGAATCGGCGTCAGCCGACGCAGCGGTAGAAGCGAAGATCGAGCGGGGCGGTCAGCAGTTCCGGCAACCTGCGCAACGCATGCTGGGCATAACCGGTCGCGATGTGATGTCGCACGGCGTCCTCACCGCGCCACTCCGACACAATGGCGAACTCCGTCGGGGCGTCCCGGTTTTGCTGCAGCTCGAACCGGACGCAGCCCTGCTCTTTGCGAGTAGGCGCCAGCAGCGATGTCAACAGCGCGCCGAGCTCTTCTGTTTTGTTCGGTCGCGCACCGAGATGTGCAATCGCGCGAATGTGCTTTTCGGACATTCTCACTCTGCTCCTGATTGTGTGTGCCTGGTCCTGATCCCGGGCCCCCCTTGGGGGTGGGATCCGCCCTATGATCAGCCGTCACAACGATGCGCCGAACATCGCGGGTGTCGCATCATAGAGCGGCGCGAGGCCTACGACGGTGAAGGCGATCAGCAGAAGCAGGGCGCTCCACGGGGCTGTTCGCCGTGTCAATGTCGACATTGGCGTGTCTTCCTTTGAGGGTTTGATCGCTTGGCGATCTCAAACGTGAGTGAGGGCGGGCTCGGCGGAAAATCGCGGGCGCGATGCGCTAATTGGCCCCCACGTGCAGGCAAGACGGCCATCCGGGGTGAGGCGCCATGTGCAAGCCAGTTGTCCTCGTGGGCTCTGGCGGCGCATGGCGGAGAGCGCGGCGGTCATTTCGGCCGTCATGCTCTGGTCAAGAGCGGCGTGGCTGGTGTCGAACTTCATGTTTGTCATGGCGCGTTCTCCTCGTTTATACGTCGGCGAGGAGAATGGCGGCGCGCCGCTACGGAAGAATTTCAGTTCTGAGGAATCGAGTTACTCTCGTAACAATGCCGGGACAATGTACGGCAATCCGACGTTTACTGCTCTCGCGCCTAGAGCTACCGTCGTCTGGAGCTGTCAGAAATGGATACTCTGTACCAATGATCTAATACTTAAGTCGTATCGACCGTAGGCGCGAGGCTCTGCCGCTGCCCGAAGCCGCGCCGCGAGTTTCAACAGTCTGAAATTGCGCCGGTCGAGCGTAGGCAGCGCGCCAGTATCGCCGCGAGCTCGGCATTGGCGACGGGTCGCCTCAGGACTTCGACAATTCCCGCTTGCGCAAGCGCATCGACGCTGATCTCCATCGTCGAAATGGCCACGAGCAGCACGGGACATTGCGGCGCAATCCCGTGCAGAACGCGAGCGACATCGAGCCCGTCGAGCGGGTGCGAAAGGTAGCCAATCAGCATGATGTCGAACCGCTTCGGCGCCGCGCGACATGCGGCAATCGCTTCATCCGCGCGTTCGAACCCGACCGGCTCATATCCAAGCGCGGCCAACATCTCCTCACCGCGCAACAGACGTTCCCGTTCGCTTTCGATCACCAGCACCGTCTCACCGCGGCCGAGCGGCGCCCCGACCGGACCGATCGGCGGAGAGCCGTCCATTGCCGCTGCAGGCAGCCACGCCTCGAATCGGCTCCCGCGCCCGGGACTGCTCCGTACGTTCATCGCTCCCTCATGGTCGCGAACGATCTCCTGCACGGTTGCAAGACCCAGTCCGGTTCCCGCCGCGCGCGTCGTGAAGAACGGCTCGAACAATCGCCGCGCTACGCTTTCGTCGAATCCGCGTCCAGTGTCGTCGACCGAGAGGCACACGTAGCGACCTGGCGCAAGCTCTCCGTGGCTCAACGCGGTGAAGGGCGCAGCAAGATCCTTTTGCTCCGCGGCGACGCGAATGCGCCCCGGACCGTCCATCGCTTGCGCCGCGTTATTGCAAAGATTGAGAATGACCTGCTGCAGTTGCGCGGGCTCGCCCAATACCGCGATGTCCGCGGGAGCATCCGCGATCAGTAGCTCCACGCCGTCCGGCAGCGTGGCGCGCAGCAGCGACGCCGCCTCGTTGAACAGAACTCGTACCTTAGTCGGCCGGACGCGAACGTCCCGGCGCCGTCCGAACGTCAGGATGTGGTCGACCAGATCGCGTCCGCGTTCAGCCGCCCGCTTGATCTCGTCGATATGCTGGGCCGGCTTGCTTCCGGGCGTCACCTCCGGCTCCGCCATCTCCGAATAGCCGAGAATCGCGCCGATGATGTTATTGAAATTGTGCGCGATGCCGCTCGCCAGCGAACCGATCATCTGCATGCGTCAGGCCCGCTCGAGCCGAGTCGCAAGCCTCGCCCGATCGCGTTCGAGGAACTCGCGATCAATCGCGTTGGCCACCGCGTCGCCGGCGAGCAGAACGACGGGTACCGGGAACACCGTGCTCCACGCGGGTTGGAATTTGTCGAACCCCATGATGCCGCGCACCCGGCCCGGCCGGTTTAGCGAGACGCAAGCCCAGCCGCGGAGGCCGACGGCTTTGAGTTTGTTCTTGGCCTCGCCCGGCGGCAGGGCGGCGACATCCGGCACCGTGACGATGTCGTGTCCGCCGTCGCCGAGTTGCTCGGATAGGGCCAGGGCGTCCTCGGGCCAACCGTCTGGAAACGGCGCTTCGTCAGCGCACCAGGCATGCACGCGCGTGGGCTTCTCGGCCAGCACGACATAGGCGCGTTCCACCCCGCCCATCGCACGCCCAAGTTCAGCGAGCACTTGCGTCAGCCGCGCGGCGGTTTCAGCCGGCGGGCAATTGATCAGTCGCGTCGAGTTCTCGGCGATGACGTGCTCGAATGCCGCCCGTCGTCGCAGCGCGAGGGCTCGAGCCCGCAGGCGCAGGCCGAGACGAACCAGCGCCACGACCAGCAAGAGGGAGGCAAGGTAAAGCAGCAACTCGTACCGTTGCGCCGTCGCTTCGACCGCCGCCTGGTGGTCAGCGAACAGCGCGCGCGCCGCCTCCAATGGCGTTTCCGTCGGAGCCGCGATGAGGGCCCTGAGCGTTGCGTCGGTCGCGGGCAGGAGATCACGCAGCAGCCGAGTATGTGCAAGCAACGCCTGCGCCGCCTGCGCGTCCGGACCGGCGGCGGGAGCTTGCGCGGCGAAGTGATCGATCCGTTCCTGGAGCGCCTGGACGGCGTCCGGCGACGTGTCGCGCGCCAGATGGAGAACGGCGGCCGCCATCGCCCCAATTGCAGGGGCGAACTGTGCGTCTGTGGAGCCGAACATCGGGCCTGTGCTCAGCACGCCGACATAGACCAGCGAATTCTGCAGGAGGGCGACGCTGCTCTTGAAGCGCTCGGCGAGTTCCTCCTGCTGCGCCACCGCCGCGCCCAAGCGGTCAATAGATTCGGTGCTGAGATTCTCCGACTGAGCGTATGAGCGAAGCCGACCTATTGCGTCTTCCATCGCTTCCTCGGCTGTGTCGACGGGAACATAGTTGCGCAGCAGACCGGCGCGCGCCTGGAGGACGTCGCGTTGAAGAGACGCCTCGGCAAGCGCAAAATCGTCGAGCGTTTGCGACGCCGCCGAATAGGCTCGCGCGTTGGTGTCGGTCCCGCGCAGCAAGAGCCAGGTGAGCAGCGCGAGCAGCAGGAGGACCCCGGCTGTGAACGACAAGAGCCTCATGGGGGCTCCGCCGCGCGTGGCCCCAGGACGGCTGAGGTGACCGACGCCCCCCTGTAGGTCCCTGTGAGTGTATTCAGAAAAGTGACGACGGCGGCGACTTGCTCGTCGCTCAGCAACCGGTCCAGCTGGGCGAAGCCCATCGCCCTGACGGCTTGCGGCAGGGTTGTCGCGCTGCCATCGTGGAAATAGGGCGGAGTGGTTGCGACGTTGCGCAGGCTCGGGACACGGACGAGTTCGGGCTCCGGCGAGCCCAGCGGATGGAAAATGCCGTGCCGCTGGAACAGATTGCCGCCGACGTTCACGCCCTGGTGGCAGGAGATGCAGCCCAGCGACTTGAACAGATGATAGCCAGAGAGCTCCTCCGCCGTGAGCGCGCCCGTGTCGCCCTGAAGCCAGCGATCGAACCGGCTGCCCGGCGTCGTCAGCGAGCGCTCAAACGTGACGATCGCATCCACCAGATCACCAGGGTCGGGCCCGCGTCCGTAAGCCTCTTGGAACTGCTTCACCATCTCCGCGTCGGCCCGCAGCTTGCCCACCGCTTCTTCGACGCTCGACGCCATGGTCATCGGACTACTGATTGTGTTCGTAGCTTGGGTCTCGAGCGTCCGACAGTTCCCCTCCCAATTCAGCTCAAAGTTTAGGCTCGCATTGAATACCGTTGGCGTGTTGAGAGCGACCGGCTGTCCGTCCGGAGCAGTGTCGTGGGCATTGACGGTGGCCCCGTTTGTTCGGGTATCATGGCACGTTAGGCAGCTACTCGTATTGTCATGCGACAGGCGCCGGTCGGCGAATAGCTGTTCTCCGAGCGCCACGCGCCGCGGGTCCTGCGCCGGCGCTGGGGGAACGGGCGTGATCGGTTCTTGTTCGGCAAGAGGCTGAACGGCGGGCGATTGTGCGGCGGTGAACGAGGCGGCCGTTAGATAAATGAGCGCGACCAGAACGCAAGCTATCCGGAAGTCGGCCTTGGCCGCCGACACCAAAGCGGGAACCAGACGTGGCAGAGACATCGTCGAAAGACCGGGCCTGCGCGCCAGCGGCGCTCGCCGAGCGTGTGTCCTCGTCGTCGAGGACGCCGCCGCCTTGCGGCGCATGGTCGTAAATGACCTCGTAGAGAATAGCATCCGCGCCGTGGCGGCGGAAGGCCGCCAGGACATGGTGCGTCAATCACCAAAATCCGAAATCCTCGAAAGGATCGATCGATAGGTTCGGGGATAACCGCCACAACCGGGTGATGTCTCGGTCTTTGGTTTCGGGCAGAAAGATCAAACTAACGACGAAACTCATCGCAGCCACGGCGATCGGATACCAAAGACCTGCGTAAATATCCCCTGTCGCGGCCACGATGGCGAATGCGGTGGCGGGCAGGAACCCACCGAACCAGCCGTTGCCAATGTGGTACGGCAGCGACAATCCGGTGTAGCGGATCCGGGTTGGAAAGAGTTCTACCAGCAACGCGGCGATCGGCCCATAGACCATGGCGACATAGATCACGAGGATCGTGAGCAACACGACCGTCATGACGCGGTTTATTTGCAATAGGTCGGCCTCAGCAGGATAGCCATGCGCGGTGAGGGCATTTCTCAGCACCTCGGCGAAATCCGGGGACGTGGTCGCGATCGTCTCTTTGCCCACGCGGACGCTCGCCGGCGTCAGAGGTGGCGCAGCCTCGTTCCGATAATTGACTGCGCGGTCGACTAGGGCGGCCTTGGCGATGTCGCAGGATGATGTGAATCTAGTCGTGCCGACCGGATTGAACTGGAAATGGCACTCCGAAGGGTCGGCAATCACAACGACCGGCGCCTCGGCGAGGGCCGCCTCCAGGGCCGGATTCGCAAAATGCGTAATGCCTTGAAACAGTGGGAAATAGGTCACGACCGCGAGGAAGAAGCCAAGCAACATGATTGGCTGGCGACCGATCTTGTCGGAGAGCCAACCAAACAGGATGAAGAACGGAGTGCCTATCGCGAGCGCAATCGCCACCAGGATCTGCGAGGTCGCAGCCGGGACCTTCAAGGTTTCAGTCAGGAACAACAGAGCATAGAACTGTCCGCCGTACCAGATCACGGCTTCACCCGCTGTGGCGCCGAACAGAGCGAGGATTGCTATCCTGGCGTTGTGCCAGCGGCCGAACGCCTCGGCCAGTGGCGCCTGTGAACCCTCGCCTAGTTCCTTCATGCGTTGGAAAACCGGCGATTCTTGAAGCCGAAGGCGGATCCATATCGAAACGGCAAGCAGGATAATTGAGCACAGGAACGGCAGGCGCCACCCCCAGTCGCCGAACGCCTCTTCGCCCATCCAACTGCGGATGCCAAGAACGATCAGAAGCGCTACGAACAGGCCAAGCGTCGCGGTGGTCTGAATCCAGGATGTGTAGTAGTAGCCGCGTTTCCCAGGCGGCGCGTGCTCAGCAACATAGATTGCCGCTCCTCCATATTCGCCGCCCAGCGCCAGACCTTGAACGAGACGCAAAACGATCAGAGCGACCGGCGCCACAATGCCTGCCGTCGCGTAGGAGGGTAGGACTCCGATAAGGAAGGTGCTGAGACCCATCAGGGTCATCGTGACGAGGAAGGCGTACTTCCGGCCGACGAGGTCGCCAGTCCGTCCGAACAGCAAAGCGCCGAATGGACGTACGGCAAAGCCTGCCGCAAAGGCGAGCAGCGTGAAGATGAAACCTATAGCGGGGGCGACGTCGGAAAAGAAGGTTTTGGCGAGAAACACCCCCAAGGCGCCATAGATATAGAAGTCGTACCATTCGAAGACGGTGCCGAGCGAGGAGGCGAGGATGACGAACCGCTCCTCAGCCGTCATGCCGCTCCCTATTCGCCCGGGCTGAGCTGTTGCGATAGCCATCATGGGCGTTCGGCCCCAAAGCTCAGGGCCACATTGAATGGCGTCAACGCGTGCGGCGTCGTATCGTGGGCATTGGCGCTGGCGCCGTTCGTTCGTGTATCATGGCGCGATCGTGAGCTGCGGGCGTTGTCATGCGACAGGCGCCGGTCCGCGAGGTGTTGTTCGCCGAGCGCGACGCGCCGGGGGTGCTGCGGCGGCGCCGCGGGAATCGGCGTGATCGGCTCCTGACCGGCGCGATCCTGAACGGCCTGCGATTGAGCGGCCGCGAATGACGCAGCTTCGACCGAAACGAGCAGAACGAGGACCCAGCCTATCCGGAAATCGGCCTTCGCCGCCGGCGCAAAATCGGGAGCTAGGCGTGGCAGAGACATCGTCGAAAGACCCGTCCATACGCGCGAGCGGTGAGCGCCGGATATGCGTCCTCATCGTCGAGGACGACGCCGCTTTGCGGCGCATGGTCGTCAACTACCTCGAGGAGAATAACATCCGCGCGTTGGTCGCGGAAGGCCGCGAGGACATGGCGCGTCAACTGCACGACGACGAAGTGAATCTGGTGATCCTCGATCTCATGCTCGGTCAGGAGGATGGCCTCGATCTGCTCCGCAACGTCCGTTCGAATTCCGATGTGCCTGTCATCATCGTTACCGGACATCGCCGCGACGACATCGATCGCGTCGTCGGACTGGAGCTCGGCGCCGACGACTATCTGACGAAGCCTTTCAACCTGCGCGAATTGCTGGCGCGCGTACGCGCTGTGCTCAGACGCTTCGAGAGCGGAGTCCGGCGCCGGCGCGCGAGCGCGACCGCAGCCGCTTCCGGTTTTCCGGCTGGCGCCTCGATCAAAGGACGCGGCGGCTGACCGATCCTGAGGGCAGTCCGGTGGCGCTGACAAAAGGCGAATTTGCGCTGCTCGTCGCGTTCCTCGAGGCGCCGCAACGCCCGCTCAGCCGTGAGCACTTGCTGCAGGCGACCCGCGTGCACGAAGACGTGTTCGATCGCAGCATCGACGTGCAGATTTTGCGTCTGCGACGCAAGCTCGAGCGCGACCCGAGCGCGCCGAGCGTCATTCAGACCGAGCGCGGCGTCGGATACGTGTTCGCTGTCCCGGTCGAGCGCATCTGACAGCCGCTTCGACGCCGACGCGTTACGGACGTAACGCGATTCCGCCGGACCTGAAACGCTTCTGTAGCGCGGCCCTTCCACTTCCTACCCGTATGAACGAAGCCGGCAGGGCGTCGAGAAAACGCCCCGCATCACGAAAACGAGCGGAGACAACTGTGTGCAGTGTCATCAACCCCACGGCCGACGTTTGCGTCGACCTGTTTGGGCCCATGGTCGAGTTTCTGACCCCGCCGCAAGCGGCGAATAACGAGTTCTGCGTCTTGAGGGGCGTGATACCCCCGGGCTGCTCGGTGCCGCTTCATAGTCACCCCGACACCGAGGATTTCTTCATTGTCTCGGGCGAGGTGCAAGCTCTGGGGCAAGGCGCGGATGGCTACGAATGGATCGACGGCAAAGCCGGCGACTATGTTCACGTGCCGGGCGGCGCTCGACACGCCTGGCGGAACGTCTCGAGCGAACCTCTTGTCGCGCTGATCATAACCACCCCGAAGCTCGGTCGATATTTTCTCGAAGCGGGAAGACCCCTCTCGGCCGCGCGTCAACCCATTACCTCCGAGGATATTGCGCGCCTCGCGGCGATATCGGCAAGGTTTGGTTACTGGGACGCCACGCCTGAAGAGAATGCGGCCGTGGGTCTGCGCTTTTGAGAATTTGAAGGAGATCTTGCTATGAAGATTCATTGCATCGAGACGGCAGGGGGATTCTGGCCGGCCCCTGCGCGGGCGGAAGTTGCGCGCGGCAAAATCGGTGCCCGTACTCCCGCGACCGGGGGCAAAGCGAGGATCATCGACCAAATCGTGGGGACGCTGTCGCTCTGGCGGGCTCGCGCCCGGGCTCGCGCCGCGGACCGGCGGATGCTGTCGGAACTGTCGAGCCTCGATTACCATACTTTGCGCGATATCGGCGTCCATCGGGCCTACCTCCAATGGCAGGCCTCCAAGCCCTTCTGGCGCGCCTGAGGGTCGTCGGGCTCACCTGCTTCCGACTGGCGTGACCCGGCCTTCCAGGCGCGCCAGTCGCTGCCTCAGCGGCAAGACGTCATCCTTGTCCAAGTTCTGTTCGCAGCCCGCGACCACTCGCCGCGCCCTGCGGATCAGGGACTGAAGCTCCTTCTGGGAGGCCCCGGCAAGGACCATGTCGTCGAAGGCGCGCAGCAGTCTGAGGCTGACGGCGATGTCGCTCTTCGCGTAGTGCCTGATCTGCTCAAAGGCCGTATCCAGCAGACCTTCATAGGTGATCCAGGGCACGACGACGCGCAAGACATACGGCGGCGCGTAGAGACGGGACGGCGGCCCAGCGCGGCTCGTCCAGACGATCATGATTCGGCTCAATTGATCGATGCAGTTGATCGCCGTGGTTGGATCGTTGACCGCGGGCGAGATCGCTCTGAGCGCGATGTCGACGATCTGGATGATTCCGAATTCGACGTCCTGTTGCAACGTGCGGGTGGGGCCGATGTCGATAGCGGTGAGGAGCCGCGCTTCGCGCTCCGGCGTCACCCGGCTTGCGTCGACGACCCGAAGCAACGGAGCGCCCGCCGGAACGAAATGACCGACCCGCCGGTCGAGCGTGATCTGCACGCCAAAAGTCTTTGCGCGCTCAAGCAGAAACGCCACATCGACGAAACGGACATATCCCGATTTGCGACTGAGGATGACGCGCTCTTTGCCAGCGCGATGAGGCGCCGCGAGCTCGGTTCCCTCGTAGGTTCCGCGCGGATGGGGCATGAGCTGGTCGATGACGAGCAGCGCTTCGCCTGCGATGCGGTCGACAATGTGGTTCACGCTGATCGAGCGCGAGATGTGATTGATGAAGAAGATCAGCCAGCCAACGCACACCAGCGCGAGCACCATGGCGATCAGCACCGTCAGCACCGGCACATAGGGCTTCGGCAACGACCGCACCGACGGAAGCGCGGCCATGCAATAGGAAAAGGTGCCGAGGAAGATGCCGAGCGTCCACTGGGTCGCCCGGTCCCGGACAAAGCTCACGAGAATGCGCGGTGAAAACTGGGTCGAGGCGAGCGTCAGCGTCATCAGGAGGATGGCGAACACGATCGACACGACGGTCATGATCGAGCCGGCGATCCCCGACAGGATGCTGAGCGCGACCTGCGGGTCCTGGTGGGCGGGAAAGAGGACCTCGGGAATCCAGGCGTCGAGTTCCGGGAGGTTTTCCTCTGCGGAGGACAGAATCGCGCCCACGGCGCCGAAGGTCAGAGCGATAAGCAGCGGGCGGATGAGAAATCCGCCCCGCATGCCGTAGAGCGCCGCGCGCAGCATAAGGTAGAGACGCTCACGCATGACCGACGTCCTTCGGCGATTCCGACGGGGTGCCGATCGTCGCGAGGATTCGACGCAGGATCAATCGATTTCGGATCGGTTTCGCGGCTGCGAACGCTCGACGAGACGGCGTGGCGCTCCCGATTGGCAACGAAATTACGACGTGAGCCCGGGTTCCGTTGACCAGCGCCTAAAGCCCAGGGCGTGCCTGGGTAATGGCTCAAATTTTTCAAGCCAGGGAACGCTTCGGGCCGGCTGGCGTTAGCCTGGCATCTGGTTGGGGACAGGAGGTCGAAAAATGCGAAACACGATGTCCAAGACGATGATCGCCGGGGTCGCGGCGCTGTCTCTTGTCGGGTCCGTCTTCGCCACGACTGAACCGGCGACGGCCGGGTATTGGCATGGAGGCGGGTTCCACGGCGGCGGCGGCTGGCACGGCGGCGGCTGGCACGGCGGCGGGCGTGGCGGGAATGGCGGGGCGGGCTGGTGGGGTCCGGCCGTCGTAGGAGGCCTGGCTGCGGGCGCGCTGTTCGCCGCCCCGTACTACGGCTACGGCTATGGCTATGGAAACAGCTGCACCGCCTACTTGCCGATGTATGACCCCTACGGCAACTATATCGGCCAACAGCTGGTGAACGTCTGTTAGGAACGAACAAACTGAGGGCCCCGGATTAACCCCGGCCCTCAGTCGTTCAGCTGAAGCGCCCGTCCGGCGGCTGCTGTTGATTGCCGCCGGCGCGCGTCGCCAATAGACGAATCTGTCGATCCAGGTCCGCAAGGCTGTATGGCTTTTCGAGCCTCGGCAAATCGATGGTTATCTTCGCACTGTTGGAGTAGCCGGTGGCGAGGAGCACTGGAAGTTCGGGATAACGTTCGTGTATCCGTTCCGCCAAGCTTAGGCCTGTCATCTCCGGCATCGCGTAGTCGAGGATCGCAAGATCAGGCAACTCGTCGGCCTTGAGCGACTCGAGCGCCTGGCGTGCGGAGGACATCTCAATCGGCTCATGACCGAGTTCGCGCAACATTTCGGCAGTCGCCATCAAGATCAGCGGATCGTCGTCAACGAGCAGAACGCGGCGCCCCGACGCGCTGGCGCTGTCGCTGGCGCTGCGCGGGCGCTCGGCCAGGAACTGGTCAGGCGCTACTGGAAGCCAAAGCGAGACAGTGGCGCCTTGATTTGGTTGACTTGCGATTTGCATCGCGCCGCCGGATTGTAGGGTAAAACCGTGAACCATCGAAAGCCCAAGCCCGGAGCCTTTGCCCGCCGGCTTTGTGGTGAAGAACGGCTCCGCCGCCCGCTTCAATGTGTCAGCGTCCATCCCCACGCCGGTGCCCGTCACCGACAAGCGCACATAGGAGCCTCGCGCCAACTTTTCTGGAAGATCCGCCTGGTCCGCCGGCTTTGCCGCTATCGACAGAACCCCGCCTGACGGCATTGCGTCTCGCGCATTCAATCCGAGATTGAGCAGCGCGAGCTCGAACTGATTGCGATCGATGCGCACAAGGGGAAGATCGCTCGGCAGATCCACAGCGATCCGCACCGTCGGATCCAAAGAGTGCGACATCATCTCGACCATTCCGTTGACGACGTCCGAGAGGGCGATTGTTTCAGGCCTCAGATCCTGCCGTCGCGCAAATGCGAGCATCCGCTTCGTCAGTGCTGCGCCGCTGGCGGCCGCTTCCATCGCCCGCTCCAGCCAACCCGTCAGCCGATCATCTCCATTCGCGTGCTTGCGCGCCAGTTCGAGGCTCGACATCACCACCATGAGAAGATTGTTGAAGTCGTGAGCCAACCCTCCGGTGAGCTGGCCAAGACTTTCCAGCTTGCGCATCTCCGCGACTTGCGCCAAGGCCTCCTCGCGCTCGCGCGTGCGCGCTTCGACTTTGATTTCCAGGTCCGCATTCGCCGCCGCCAGCTCCGCGGTGCGATCGGCCACTCTCTGTTCCAGTTTGGCGTTCAGCCCTTCCAACTGACGCGTCTTTCGATAGAGGTCGCTGAAAACACGCACCTTTGCCCGCAAGAGTTCTGGCACGATGGGGACCGGCAAATAGTCGACGGCGCCGACCTGATATCCCCGCAAGCTGTGGATTTCCGACAGGTGAACGGCCGAGACGAATATGATGGCTGTTCGTTCGAAACGCGGATGCTCGCGTATCATCGCCGCCAGCTCGAATCCGTCGAGTTCGGGCATCGAGACGTCGACAAGGATGACTGCGACCTCCTGACGCAGCAATTGTTCGAGCGCCTGACGTCCCGAAGTTGCTTTGATCAGGTTTTCGCCGAGCTCCTCGAGGATCACCTCATAGCTGAGGAGCTTCGCCGGTTGATCGTCAACCAGCAGAATGTTTACGGGATCGCTGTTGCGACGCATTTGTGCCTGGACCTCATCGATGCAGCCAAATGCGAAGCGCGGACAGCAGCTGCTCCGTATTCACCGGCTTCGCCAAATAGTCGGAAGCGCCGGCCTCCAGGCATCGCTCGCGATCGCCTTTCATAGCTTTGGCGGTGAGCGCAATGATGGGGAGGCGCCGCAACGAAGGATCGGACCGAATGGCTTGCATGGTTTCGTATCCGTCCATCTCCGGCATCATGACGTCCATGAGCACGATCGAAATGCCCCGGTCAGCCTTGAGAAGCGAGATCGCCTCGCGGCCCGTCGTCGCGGTGAGCACGTCCATGCCGCGTCGCTCCAACACGCTGCTCAGCGCAAAGATGTTGCGCGCGTCATCGTCCACGAGCAGCGCCTTGCGGCCGTGCAGGCTCTCATCGGAATTGCGCAGCCGCTCCAGCATGCGCTGCTTGTCTGGCGGCAAGTCCGCGACCACCCGATGCAGGAAAAGCGCCGTCTCGTCGAGCAACCGCTCCGGAGATTCTACGCCCTTCACGACAACGCTGCGCGCCATCATGTGCAACTGCGCGTCTTCCTCAGGCGAGAGCTGGCGCCCCGTAAACACCACCACGGGCACCTTCGCCAGTCCGTCATCCTCCCGAATTTGCTCGAGCAGCTCGAAACCGGACATGTCCGGCAGCTTGAGGTCGAGAACGACGCAATCGGCGGATTGCTCGCGCAAGATCGCAAGTGCGTCCCGTCCTTTCTCGGCGGTCACGACCTCAATGTCGTCGTGGCCGAGCAGTTCGGTTATGCCAAGCAATTCCGCCGGATTGTCCTCGACGACCAGAAGCCGCTTGCGAGGCGCGCGGGCATATTCGGCGAGGCGAGCGATTGATTGCTTCAGACCGTCAATAGTCGTCGGCTTGTTCACGAACGAGAAGGCGCCGCCCGCCAAGCCGTGCTGCCAATTCTGACCGAGCGTTGTAATTTGCACAGGGATGTGCCGGGTTTGCGGGTCCTGCTTCAGCTGGCTCAGAACCGCCCAGCCCAACATATCCGGCGGGAACACGTCGAGCGAAAT
>Ga0209656_10001378_pt1 | contig 15874 bp, 15 predicted proteins | sample BogFormECP12_OM2_FD_188239 | JGI IMG/M metagenome (GOLD analysis project Ga0209656, IMG submission 188239) | Bog forest soil microbial communities from Calvert Island, British Columbia, Canada - ECP12_OM2 (SPAdes) (version 2) | ecosystem: Environmental > Aquatic > Freshwater > Wetlands > Bog ... | reverse complement strand
CCGGTGGTGAACGAAGAATCTGCCGGGTGAGGATGCGTGATTCTTGATTCGAGCGAGCCGGCGGGATTTATTTCTCTTTGAGCTTCCTGGATTTTTCTTCGACTCCGCGTGCCAGCTTCGCCTTGTGATCGTGCAGTTTTTTCGCTACGGATGCGTCAGCGAGAGCAATCATCTGGGCCGCGAGAATGCCTGCATTGGTAGCGCCTGGCTTGCCGATTGCGACCGTCGCCACGGGAATTCCCGCCGGCATCTGCACGGTCGAGAGCAGCGAGTCCATGCCTTGCAGTGAAGTCGAGGGAATCGGTACACCGATCACCGGCAAAGTGGTATGCGCCGCAATCACGCCCGCCAGATGCGCCGCTCCGCCGGCACCGGCAATGATCACGCGAATGCCGCGTTCGGTGGCCTTACGCGCGAAGTCGGCGGTGCGGTCAGGCGAACGGTGTGCCGAAGTTACGTCAATTTCGTAAGCGATGCCGAAGTCATCGAGCGCCTTGCCCGCCTCGCGCATGATCTCCAGATCGGAGTCACTGCCCATCACAATCGAAACCTGTGGCTTGCTCATCTTCTTCCCCTGAAATCTCTACGTTTTCACTGTCATCCTGAGCGAGGATTGTGCTTCGCGAATGCGAAGCACAACCGCAGTCGAAGGATCCCTATATCAAAGCCAGCGGCCTCGGAAGGAGTTCCCTTAAGATCTCTTCAGCGCTCTTGCCGCAATATCTTTCCGATAGTGCGCCCCGTCAAATTTTATCCGTGCGCACGCCTGATACGCCCGTGTCACGGCCGATTCTAAATCGCCCGCCCGCGCCGTCACGCCTAACACGCGCCCGCCGGAAGTGTAATAAGCGCCATCGCGCTTGGAGGTTCCCGCGTGAAATACCTTCACGCCCTCGACTGCATTGGCCTCTTCAATGCCCCCGATTCGCTTCCCTGCCGCGTACGTTCCCGGATAGCCGCCCGACGCAATCACGACGCACACCGAAGCATCCTGCGACCATTTGAAGTCTCCGTCGCTCACGCGCCCTTGGATCGAAGCTTCAAGCGCGTCGACCAGATCGCTCTCCAGGCGCAGCAGAATGGGCTGCGTCTCAGGATCACCGAAACGGCAATTGAATTCGAGCACCATGGGGCCGCGCGCCGTCATCATGAGTCCGCAGTAGAGCACGCCTTTGAACTCCGCGCCTTCGGCTTTCATGCCCGCGACCACGGGACGCGCGATGTGATTCACCAGCCAGTCGCGCATCTGCTCGTCGACAATATCGCGCGTCGAGTATGCGCCCATGCCGCCGGTATTTGGCCCGGTGTCGCCATCACCGACGCGCTTATGATCCTGCGCTGCCACCAGCGGAACCACGCGCTCGCCGTCGCTGAACACGAGAAATGAAAGCTCGTCACCCTTCAAGCATTCTTCTAATATGACGCGAGAGCCAGCTTCACCGACCATCTTGCCGGTCAACATCTCCGCCGCCACACTAGCCGCTTCTTCCTTGCTCTTGGCGATGACGACTCCTTTGCCCGCAGCCAGTCCATCGGCTTTCACGACAATCGGCGTATGGAAGTGGCTTAGCGAGGAGCGAACTTGCTCGATGGAATCGCAGATGGCGAACGGCGCTGTGGGAATGTGATGGCGCTGCAAGAATTCTTTAGCAAAGCTCTTGCTCGACTCGAGTCGGGCGGCCGCTTGAGTTGGACCAAACGTGGCCCATCCTCGGCGGGTGAGCTCATCGACGACGCCCAGGCTAAGAGGCAGTTCGGGACCGACGACCGTCAGATCTGGTTGCAGACGCGCGGCCAAGGCCGCCATCGATTCCAAACTTTTCAGGTCTGCGGGCAAGCACTCGGCCTCGTCCGTAATGCCGCCGTTGCCGGGCGCGCAATATAACTCCGTGACTCGCGGCGATTGGCGCAGCTTCCAGACCAGAGCGTGTTCGCGCCCGCCGCTGCCTAAAACGAGAACTTTCATAGCCAGAGAAAATCAGGTTAGGGGCAGAGGCGGCAAGCTGTCAAACGGCAAGTCGCGGTTTGATTTTGCATTAACCACGATTAACCCACGTCGTATAATCTTCGCAGATGATCACCGTCTCCAAAGAGGATTACCTCAAATCGATTCTCGAGGCCGAGAGTGAAGGCGAGACGGTCATCTCGGCACGGCTGGCGGACTGGCACAAGGTTTCTCCGCCGGCGGTCACCATGGCGTTGCGGCGGCTGAAGAAAGACGGGCTGGTGCGCATCGCGAATGGCGGTGAGGTGCGGCTCACCGCAGACGGGCGCAAAATCGCCCGCAAACTTACGCTTCGCCATCACTTGATTGAGCGCATGCTGGCGGAACTTTTTGGCATGGAATGGTGGAAGGTTCACGATGAGGCCGAGCGCCTGGAGCACGCGGTTTCGACGGACTTCGAAGCCAAACTCCTCGCCAAATTAGGCAGCGACGGCGCCTGCCCCCACGGCAATCTGAGCGAAGTCGAGAGCCCCGCCAGCCGCCGTCACCGCGGTCTTGTGCTTCTGTCCGATGCCGAACTCGAAAGCAGCTACACGGTCAGCGGAATTTACGAACGCGATCGCCAACTGCTCGAGTTTTTGGAACACCGCGGCGTTCGCCCGGGAGCGAAGGTGCGCCTTCTCGAGCGGAATTACGATCAGACTCTTACGCTCTCGACGCCCGCAGGTACGGTTTCGCTTGGTCCTGCCGCTTCAAAGCGCGTCTGGCTCGAACCAGCCCCGCGCCCCAGGCACTGATTCCCTGCACTACCACCCGGTTATTTAGTTAACTATAGTTTATCTCTTGATATATACTGCTGCTAACTGTCGAATTCTACGGATGGGGTTCCGCGTAGCTGACGCTCTGAGATGGCCGCACCAAAGACGACACAAAACTCGAGCGGGGCTGGCGTCTCCGGGCGAACGGAGCATTCGTCCGCTCCTTCTGCGGTCATCATCACTCACGAAGATATCGACCGCGCTCACGACCGTGAGCTCGTGCTGGAAACCCGTGCCCGGCACGGGTTTGGATCGCGTGCCCGGCTGCTCTGGCTCCTGGTCGGTCCCGGCATCCTGGTCATGCTGGGCGAAAACGACGGGCCCAGCATGCTCTCCTATGCGGCGACTGGCGCGCGCTTCGGCATCGGTTTTTTTCTCCCGTTTGTCGTGCTCACCTTCCTGATGGCCTGCGTTGTCCAGGAGATGACGGTACGCCTGGGTGCCGCCACGCATCGCGGCCACGCCGAGTTGATCTTCGAGCGCTTCGGTCCGTTCTGGGGATGGTTCTCCATGGTCGACCTGATGGTCGGCAATTTTCTTACGCTGGTCACGGAGTTCATCGCCATCCGCGCCGGGCTGGGATATTTCGGCGTTCCGCCCGCGGTCGCCGTTCTGGGTGCGTGGTTGGTGTTGGTGGCCGCACTCCTGGCTCATCGCTACTGGACGTGGGAGCGTGTGACGCTCGCGGCAGCCATGTGCAATCTCGTATTCGTTCCTGTGGCACTGCTCAGCCATCCGCATTGGCGAACAATTGGCGGCGCGTTCCTTACCTGGAAGCCGCTGCCCGGTGGAATCACGCCAGACACGGTGCTGATTCTGCTGGCCGACATCGGCGCAACGGTCACCCCGTGGATGCTGTTTTTTCAGCAGAGCGCGATTGCCGACAAGGGGCTTACCACCCGCGATATCCGGTTCGGCCGCATCGATACCGTGATTGGCGCTGCTTTGGCGGCGCTTGCCGCGCTGGCAACCATCGTGGCGACTGCTCCACTTTTTGCCCACGGGATGACCGCCGGAAATTTCGAAGCTGGCGAATTCGCCCAGGCCCTGCAGCCTTTCGTAGGCCGTTGGGGATCTTCTCTGTTTGCACTCGGAATGTTCGAGGCAGGCATGGTCGCGGCCATCACGATTTCCACATCATCTGCCTATGCCTTCGGAGAAGTGGCGCGCCGTCCGCACAGCTTGAATCTTCCCTTCCAGCAAGGGAAATCTTTTTATCTTGTGTTGCTGCTGGAAGCCGCGGCGGCAGCGGCTCTGGTCCTTATCCCCGGCATTCCCCTCGTCTATATCGTCCTCGTGGTGAATGTGATCGCAGTGCTGGCGATGCCTCCAGCGCTGCTGTTTCTATATATGCTGGTTAACGATCGCGAACTCATGGGTGAACTCGTGAGTCCGCTGTGGGCGAACGTTCTCGCGCTCGGAGTGGTCGTCGTGCTCGTGGCAGCGGGCATTCTGTTTGGTGTGAGCGTGGTGTCACCGCGTGCGCTCGCAATCTTCGGAGGCGGATAAAATGGAACCGGATCTTCAACGCGAGTCGGAGAATTCTGACGCGATCGCGTCCCTGGTGGCGGCCCTCGAACCCGATCAGCTCATTTCAGCGAAGGAACTCCGCAGTTGCCCGCGTCGCCGGCTTACGGCAACCGAGAAGGTGCTGTTTTGGCTGCTCAGGGCGTATCTGATCTTCATGTTCGGTATTGTGATTTATCAGATTTGGACAGGCGTGCGGCACTAATTGACCGCTTTGTTCGGCGGTAATCTCCACCGCTGCAGGGCTCCTGGAATTCTCCGCAACGATTGACCCCCTCGAAACAGCCGATTAGAATCGCGTCACCACGCATCCTGGGGTTCCATATGAAAACTCATCGCACAACGCTCGCCGCCTGGATTCTGCTGTTCTGTTTCGCCGCAAGCTGCAATCTCGTCGCCGACGACGAAAAAGAACATCACCACCACGAGGATCTCAACGAGACGCAACTCGGAACCGTGCATTTCCCCGTCTCCTGCACGGCGGCTGTGCAGAAGCCTTTCGCGCGCGGAGTGGCTCTGCTGCATTCGTTCTGGTACGAGGAAGCGGAAAAAGAGTTTCTAGATATCGCCAAAGATGATCCGCAATGCGCAATGGCCCATTGGGGAATCGCCATGAGTATCTGGCATCAGCTGTGGAACGAGCCGGACGCCAAAGTGATTGCCCGTGGTTTAGGCGAAGTTAACACCGGGGAAAAGTTGGCCAAGAAAGCCACGCCGCGCGAGCAAGGCTACCTGGCTGCAATCGGCGCGTTCTACAGCAACTCGGACAAGATGGACCACGCGGCCCGGGCCAAGGCTTACTCCGACGCGATGAAGAAGGTCTACGAGTCGTACCCGGAAGATCACGAAGCAGCGACTTTCTATGCGCTCTCGCTGCTTGCCTCCGAACCGCACCACGACGAAACTTTTGCCAATCGTAAACAGGCAGCCGCTATCCTCGAAAAGTTGTTCGCCATTGAACCCGACCATCCTGGTGTAGCGCACTATCTGATCCACAGCTACGACAAGCCACAACTCGCGCAACTCGGCATTCCCGCCGCGCGACGCTACGCCGAGGTCGCGCCCGCGGCTCCGCACGCACTGCACATGCCTTCGCACATCTTTGCCCGTGTCGGCCTGTGGCAGGATGACATCAAGTCGAATCTTGCCTCGATCGCCGCAACCCGCAAGACTGCGGCTATGCACATGGGCGGCGAAGGCCACCAATTCCACGCCATGGATTTTCTTTTCTACGCCTACATGCAGAGTGGACGCGAAGCCGACGCTCGCGCGCTGATGGACGAAGTCAACAAGATGCCCGAAATGCACGACATGTATGGCGTTGGGTTCGATCCGCACCTGGCTACCGAAGCGAATTTCGCCGCTTTGTATCCGATCGAAATGCGCGATTGGACAACGGCTGCGGCCCTTACTCCCATGGATATTCCGGGCACCGCCAGCGATTCCTTTGGTTATTGGGCCAAGGCCATCGGCTCTGCCCATCTTCATCAAACGGAGGAAGTCCGCAAAGATGTCCACGCCATTGAAATCATTCACCAGAAATTTGTGGAGCAAAAGAAAGATTTCTTTGCCGAGGGAACCGAGAGCGATCTGAAGCAGGCGCGGGCGTGGCTGGCTTTCTCCGAGGGCAAATATGACGATGCCGTCGCCATTTTGCGTCCGTTGGCTGAAAAGGAAGAGGCGCTGGGCGATGAACCGCAAGGCATCCCCAGCCGTGAGATGATCGCGGAAATTATGCTCGAAGCCAAACATCCGCAGCAGGCTCTGGCCGAATACCAGGCAGATCTGAAGTTCAGCCCCAACCGATTCAACGGCCTCTACGGCGCCGCCCGCGCGGCCGAAGCTGCGGGCAGGCAGAGCGATGCGAACGAGTATTACGCGCTGCTGGTGAAGACTTGCGAGGGCGGAAGTTCGACGCGGCCGGAGTTGAGCCGGGCGAGGGAGTTGCTGGCGAAGAAGTGATCCCAAATTTCAATGCACCACAAACCCGAAATCACGGCCTTTTGGCGAATGCGCCATAAGACACGAAGGCATCGCATCGCCACTATCCTGACAGTCTTTGCCGTGCTCGCGAACGGTGCGCTATTTGCGCAAACCGGGCCGCCGTCGATTGTTGTGAATTGGCAGAAGACCACTCTCAACCGCACCATTCCAACTTTGCAGGCGGTGGTGAATCCGATGTTGCGCCGTGGATCGCCTATTCACGATGCCGCTTTCGACGCCCTCCACGGTCTGAGCGCCGACTATGTCCGTTATGCATTCTGGTTTCCTTATCCGAAGCTGGCGGTGGCCGAGTTGCGGCCTCCCGACGCGAATCAGACTTATTGGGATTTCCAGTACATGGACCCACTGGTTGAGGACTTCCTGCATGCCTCCGACAGTCATCCGAGCGTGATGAGCTTTAGCACGATTCCTCAATGGATGTTTACCACGACGCAGCCGGTGGTGTATCCGGAGGATCCCAATCAGGTGATGTGGAATTATTCGCAGGGCACGCAACTCCTCGATCTCAAAGCGCTCGGCGACTACTATGCGCGGGTCGCGAGTTGGTACACGCAGGGCGGATTCACGGACGAGCTGGGGACGTTTCATTCCTCCGGGCATCACTACGACATCCGCTACTGGGAGGTTTTCAACGAGATTGATGGAGAGCACGACACCACGCCCCAGCAATATGTAGAACGCTATGATGCCATCACCAAGGCCGTGCTGAAGGTAGCGCCGGCAATGAAGTTTGTGGGGCTTGCGCTGTCTGCGCCGTCAGATGCGCCGCGAACATTCTTATATTTTCTGGATCCGAAGAATCACCAGCCGGGCGTGCCGCTCGACTACATCTCCTTTCACATCTATGCCACGCCATCGGGGGATCAAACGCTGGACAGCTGGCAATACGCCTTTTTCAATCAGGCGCACGAGTTTATTTCGGTGACGCGCTACATTCTGCAGCTTCGCGATCAGCTGTCGCCGGCCACTAAGATCATGGTCAACGAAGCAGGCTCGATTCTCGCGGGGGATATGACTCAGGGCGAGCCGGGTCACGTGGAGAAACCAATCCCAGCGGCCTACTGGAATTTGAGCGGGGCGATGTACGCCTATCTCTACGCCGAGTTAACCAAGCTTGGAGTTGACATTGTGGGTGAGTCGCAACTGGTAGGGTACCCCTCGCAGTTTCCCAGTGTCGCCATGCTCGACTGGACGAACGGCAAGCCGAACGCGCGCTTTGCCGTGCTGGAGTTGATCAAGAATAATTTCGGCCCCGGAGACGAGCTCGCTTCGACGGAAGTAAAAAGCGGCGCCTCGCTGGCGGAGTCCGATGCCATCGAGGCGCAGGCGTTCGTGAGAGAAGGTCATCGGAAGCTGCTGCTGATCAACCTGCGAAATCGTGAAGTGACGGTGGAACTGCCGAAAGAATGCGCCGGGGCTGCGATTCAGGCCATCGGAGGAACTTCTGTGGACAAGGTGAAGCAGAATGTGGACGAGGGTAAAGTCCGGCTGCTGCCGTTTTCGGTAAATGTGGTTGCTTTGAAGGACTAAAGGAATGTGCTGCTTGATATCAAAAGAGCGTCATCTTCACGATCAACGCTGCCAACATCGCGAGCGCGCCCAGCAGCGCGTTGTATTCGCGATGCTTCAGATACAGATCCAGCGAGAATCCTCCGCCGTCGCCACTTGATGCGGAAGGCACGATCCGCGGAAACATGCGCGGAACATTTCTTGCGTACTTCTCAAATTCAGGAAATGTCGCGCGCAGGAATTCTTCTTCGCTTTGAATCACCGGCAGATAAATCGCGAAGAACATTACCACCAGCGCAATGCCGGCCCACCAACTGCGTGCCGCGATGCAGAACCCCACTCCCATCGTCAGAGATCCCAGGTAGAGCGGATTTCGCGTGTAGGAGTACGGTCCGGATGTAGCCAGCGCTTCGTTCTTGCGAACGTGACCTGACGCCAGCGCGCGCAGCAAAAGTCCCGGCACAATCAGGATGAGTCCCTTGCCCATCGATTGCCACGATGGCCGCGCCAGCCAAAAATAAAGAATGGCGAATGCAAATCCCAGCGGCACGCGGATGCGGCGGGCGATACGCGACCACTCAGCCATGAGCGCCTTCCGCCTTGTGATCGATAAGCAACCGGAACGCAGCCTCGATGACTGCATCGGCGCTGATCTCCAGCAGGCCCTGATCCGGCTGTGACCGCCGCGCATGTGTGGTGACGCTTTGCGGATTGCGCAGCACGATGCTGCGGGTTCCGTAGGGTCCATTTCGCGCGGGATCGGTAGGCCCAAAAATTGCCACCACGGGAATCTTCAACGCTGCCGCCAGGTGCAATGGTCCGGTGTCGCCTCCAACGAATAAACTCGCCCGCCGCGTGAGCGCGATCAGTTCGGTCAAAGAAGATGTCAAAGTCTTCGCTGCTCCATCACTTGCAGCTTCAACTTCGCGGGCCAGATTTTCTTCGCCTGGGCCATAGTTCACAATCGACCGAACTCCGCGCGCAGCCAGCGATTTCGCAACCGCCGCATAGCGCTCGGGAGGCCAGCACTTCGCGCCCCAACCTGCGCCGGGATTCAGGATGGCGAACCGGCCCACTCCGGCAGCCTCCAGATGCTGTTCAATCCGATGCTCCGCGTCCTGATCGTGGGGAAGTTCGACCGCTGGCATGGTCAATTGAGATTGAGCCACTGCTTCCGCCAAAGAAAAGTTCTGCTCGATGACATGCGTACCACGCGAGACTGCCGGTCGGCTATAAAAAACGCTCGCAGGAGACTCTCTCGGCTCTGCCGAGCCATAGACAACCGGCGCACCTGACCAACGCGCGAGTACCGCCGAACGAATTGCCCCCTGCAAATCAACTGCAACCTGATAATGCACGCTGCGAACGTCGTTCCAAATTTTGGCAATCTGTTGCGCGGTTGTAAACGAAGCCAGCGACTTTCCCCACTGCCGCAGCCTCACGGTGTGAACCCAATCGACCAGCGGCCGCTGGGGGGCACGCGGTCCGCGCAACGGAAATCCCGGGGCACATAGTAATTCAGCCCAACGTTCTTCAATCAGCCAGCCGATCATGGCGTCAGGGAATGCATTGCGCAGTGCTTGTGCCGCAGGCAACGTGTGGATTACGTCTCCCATGGCACTCAACCGAACGATCAGCAGACGCTCAATTCGTGAGTTGCCCTCAGCGGTGATCAAGATTTCCTCGAGGCATCGCCGCGCAGGTGTGAGCGCACGATCTCGCTGGTGGAATGATCTTTCGGATCGCCCACGATCTCCACCCGGCCTCCGCATTCCAGAACCACATCGCGCTCGGGAACTGAGTCTGCGCTATAGTCGGTGCCCTTTGCGTGGATGTCAGGTCGAATCTCGCGGATAATGCTACCCACGTCGGGTTCAGGAAAAATCAGCACCGCATCCACGTCGGCCAGCGCGGCAACGATCTCGGCTCGTTCGTTTTCTGGCACAATCGGACGCCCTTCGCCTTTGAGCGTGCGCACGGATTCATCGGAATTGATCGCGACCACGAGCTTTCCGCCGAGTGCCTTGGCCGCGCGCAAGTAGCGGACGTGCCCTACATGCAGCAGATCGAATGCGCCGTTGGTCAGCGTGATGGATGCGCCCGCGCGGCGCCATTGCTGCACGCGCTGTTGCAGTTGCTCGCGGCTCAGGATTTTCATTTCTTCGCTCAATGGGGTCGGGTCACGGGAGGCGCTTGCTCCAGCGCGAGCAGCAATTCTTGGCGAGACACGGTGGCCGTTCCGCTCTTCATCACCACGATTCCACCCGCGTAATTGGCTAGTTGCGCCGCTTCTTCGGTAGTCGCTCCAGCCGCCAGAGCCGCCGTGAATGTCGCCATCACGGTATCTCCTGCCCCGGTCACGTCCGCAACCTGATCGGAGCCAAAAATCGGGATATCAACAGGTTTGTGCTTGTGGTTGAACGCCACCATGCCGTCGCGTCCGCGCGTGACAATCAGCGAATCCAGTTTCATGCGCTGCATCACTTGCTCGCCTGCCGCGACCAACTGATTCCAATCCTGCCCGATCTTTATACCCAGCGCCTCTTCCACCTCGGGCTCGTTCGGAGTCGCCGCGGTAATTCCGGAATACTCGAGTAGACGATGACGCGAATCGAGAACAATCGGAACCGCCGTCAGTTTTCCCTTCGTACGCAGCGCATCCACAATCGCGGGCGTCGCCGCTCCATATCCATAATCGGAGACCAGCAGCGCGTCTGAAGCGTGCGCGTAATTTCGTGCGGCGAGATATAACTCGCGCGTCAGATGGCTGTTGGGAAATTCCTGGGGTTCGCGGTCGATCCGCACCACCTGCTGCCGGGCAGTATGCGTCATTCCGGCGAGGATGCGCGTCTTGGTGACGGTGGCATACGTCTTATCCTTTAGAACGCCGCTTACCGCGATCCGCTTGCGTCGAAAATATTGCAGCAACAATCGCCCGGCCTCATCGTTGCCCACAATTCCAACCGGTAAAACGTTCACGCCGAGATCGGCAAGATTATTCGCCGCGTTGGCGCCTCCGCCGGGCACTACAGTGCGCTCGCGGTGCTTGAGAATGAGCACGGGCGCTTCGCGCGATACGCGTGAGATTTCGCCGAAGACGAACTCATCCGCCACCAGGTCCCCCAGTACGGTGACCGTGATTTTTGGGAACACTTCGACGATCTTCTTAAGCCGCCCGGCTTCCTTCGGATGCTTGGTCATCGCTACTCGCACATTTCCATTGGTGCGCAAAGCTGCTTTATCCGTGAACGCTGAGAGAAACCTGATTTTCTCACGCGGTCCGTCTCCGTTCTGCAATCATCCGCAACATGGTATCCAGTGCGTTAGCTGAATCGGCCAGTTCCATTATTACCGGGACGACTGCGAGCGGGTTGAGCGCGGACCTGTGCGCCCCTAAATTGATCGCGTCTTTCTCGGTTGTCACGAAGCCACCTGCCTCGCTTTGCTGCCGAAGCGCAAGCAGTTCGCGAATATCTCTGTCCGTGTAAGCGTGATGGTCATGATAGAACGCTTCCGCGGCCGGTTCGACATTGGCTGCTCTCAACTGCAGTATAAAATTTTGCGGACGCGCAATGCCGCAGAAGACCACCGGCCTTGGGGGGAGGTCGACCGGCACAATGCCGCGCCGCACGCGCCAGATGAGCTTGCCTTCCACCGGGAACGACTGGGCAGCAGCTCCGCTGGCCAGAACCACAGCATCGGCGCGGCGCAACGAACCCAGTGGTTCGCGCAATCTCCCGCCGGGAAGTAATCCATCCTTCGCATCCTGCGGCGTCACTAGAACGATGTCAAAGTCGCGCGCCAGAGCCCGATGCTGAAAGCCGTCATCCAGCAAATGCATCTGCGGCCCAAATTTGGCTTCGGCGAAACGTCCTGCATCGTGCCGGCCTTCGCCGACTACCACCGGAACCTGCAATTTCCGCGCAATCAAGACTGGCTCGTCGCCGAATTGCTCCGCTGTACCCGCAGGATCCACCAGTAACACGCCGTGGGTTCGCCGCCCATAACCGCGGGATAACACGTCGAACGCAATGCCGCGCTGCTTCAGCAGTTCGCCCAGCAAGATTACGAACGGAGTTTTGCCCGAGCCACCGGCGGATAAATTGCCCACGCTCACGACGGCGCTCGCCAAGCGGCGCGACTGCACAAGTCCGCGGTCATATAGCGCATTGCGCGCTCCGACAACGCCGCCGTAGATGTTGGGTAGCAGGTTCAATCTGTTTGCGCGGTGTGCGCCGGGGGACCAGCGGCTGCGCGCGATTCCCCAAGCAACTTCTGCAGAGCCTTCACTGTTCGCGGGGTTGCGCCCATCTGCGAGCGTAACGTTGCCTGCGCACGTTGTCCGAGAGCGCGGCGCTCTGGTTCGTTGGCCAGGAGTTCCATCAAAACGAGAGGCAACTCAGCCATCCCGACCACCCGCACGGCATCGCGGCTCTGGAACAGGGCGACAATGTCGCGAAAATTCTCCGTATGATTTCCCACCACAATGGCGACGCCATACTGCGCGGGCTCGATGATATTGTGGCCGCCGCGCGGCACCAGACTTCCTCCCACAAATGCGACGTCGGCCAATTCGTACACAGCCGAAAGCTCACCGATCGTATCCATCAGAAGCACTCCGCCCGCGAGCGACTCCCCAGCCCAGGCGGAGCGCCGATACGAACGCATCTGTAGGCTCTGCAGCAACGCTGCAACTTCGTTGAAGCGCTCGGGATGACGCGGCGCCAGAATCATTACCGCCCTGGGATGAGCGACGCGCAGATTCTCAAATGCCTTGAGCAGCAGAGCTTCTTCGTCCTCAACCGTGCTGCCACAAACCAGCACAGGGCCTGCCCCTTCGGCAGCCAGCGCTCTCCGCAAACTCTCGACAATAGCCGGCGGAGAAACTGGATTGATATCAAACTTGAGATTACCCGTGACCTGCACCCGTTCGACATCCGCGCCGATTGATTGCAGCCTCACGCAGTCCTCCTGCGTCTGAGCGACAAACAGATCCACGTGCTTCAGCATGCGCCGCAAGGCCCAGCGAAAGCGCCGGTAGTTCGGCCAAGACCGGTCCGAAATGCGCGCGTTCACTACAGCGACACGCGCTCCACTGGCATGCGACAGGCGCAGAAAATTCGGCCAAAACTCCGTCTCCGCCAAAACAATCAACTCTGGCTGCAGCGCTCGCAGATAAGGCCGGATCGCGAAAGCAAAGTCCATCGGAAAGTAGAACACGTTCTCGGCGCCGAATCGTTTGCGGGCCAGCTCCTGGCCCGTGTCGGTGGTCGTGGTCATCAGTACGCGGCGACCGGGAAGGCTGCGCCGCATTTGCTCGACCAATCTGCTGACCGCGATCACCTCGCCAACTGAAACCGCATGCACCCAGATTACGCGTTGCGATCCCGAGGCCGGGTTCGGGCCGAATAATCGCCGTGGAACTCTTCCCATGCGCTCGGAAAAACCGCGCCGGTACTTGCCGTAGCGCACGATCTGATAAAGCCAGTACGGCAGGCCCAGAAGCATCGCCGCACCCAGCCCCAGACTGTAGAGGAAATAGCTCAAGCTGAGCATTCTAAACCGGTCTGATCGGCTGGACCCGTGCGCATCTATAATTACGACCATGCCGCCAGCCATCATGATTCGCCGGGCACTAATCCGCCGGACATTAATTCAGGGAGCATCCGGCGCAGTGTTGTGCGCCGTCTTGTTGCCAGCCGCGCTTCTGGCTAAGAATTTCGTAAAGCCGGTCGCGCAACCCGCCAAGACGTATCTCGCGCACGATATTCATTCCGACGAGAAAGTCGCAATGGGCGCCGACCCCTACGACACGCCGGAGAAAGCCAAGCTGTTTAGCGTGGATTTTCAGGAGAACGGATTTCTCCCTGTTTTCTTCGTGGTCACCAATGATGGCGACCAGCCCATTTCCCTCGCCCACATCGAAATAACTTTTCTCACTGCAAATCGTTCCAAGCTTACTCCGATTTCATCGGATGACCTTTACCGCCGGCTCTCGAACCCGCAGGCTCGCACTTCACCGAATCCTTTTCCGATCCCGCGAAAAACGGTGAAGACCGGGATCAGCAAAAAAGCGATGGAGGAGATCGAGACGTCTCAGTTCGCGGCAAGGGCGGTCGAGCCGCACAGCAGTCAGTCTGGATTTCTCTTCTTCGATGTCGGAGGAATTTCATCGCCTCTTTCCGGCGCGACCATCGACGTGAATGGCGTGGCCGATGCCAAAGGCCGTGAATTGATATTCTTCGAGATCCCGATGAGCCAGTAGCTCGGTTGCAACTGGAACCGGCCTATGTGACATCGGCCTTATAATCTGTCTTCTATGGCGACCAGCGCTAAGAACTCCATCGCCGCGCATCCGAAGTTCGAGCCGGTGATCGGCCTCGAGGTTCACGTCCAGCTTCTGACTGTGACCAAGATTTTCTGCTCCTGTTCGACTCGATTCGGCGCCGCGCCAAACACCAATGTCTGCCCGGTTTGTCTGGGGATGCCGGGCGCATTGCCCGTGCTCAACAAGCGGGTGGTGGAGTTTGCCACCCTGGCTGCGATGGCGCTGAACTGCCGAATCAACGAGACTTCAATTTTTGCGCGCAAGAATTACTTTTATCCCGACCTTCCCAAGGGATATCAGATTTCGCAATACGACAAGCCGCTGGCTGAATTTGGATTCATTGAAGTCCCCGCCGGCGCAGGCAAAAAGAGGATCGGTATCACGCGCGTACATCTGGAAGAAGATGCGGGGAAGAGTCTGCATGAAGGCTTTCCCGATTCTGACGACAAAACTGCCATCGATCTCAATCGAACCGGCGTGCCGCTGATTGAAATCGTCAGCGAACCCGACATCGCTACGCCGGACGAAGCCTACGAGTACCTCACGAAGCTAAAGGAAATCATCCTCTACACCGGTGTTAGCGACTGCAACATGGAGGAAGGCTCGCTGCGCTGCGACGCCAATGTGAGCGTGCGCCCGCGTGGGCAAAAGGAATTTGGCACCAAGGCCGAAATCAAGAACGTGAATTCGTTCCGCTTCATCCGCGATGCGCTCGAATATGAAATCGAACGGCAGATCGACGTCATCGAAGGCGGTGGCAAAATCATCCAGGAAACCCGCCTCTACAACGCGAACGAAGGTAAGACTTACAGCATGCGGTCGAAGGAGCAGGCGCACGATTACCGGTACTTTCCTGAGCCGGACTTGCTGCCGCTGGTCGTAGGCGAAAAATGGAAGGCCGAGATCGCTCGCTCTCTTCCCGAACTGCCCGAAGTTCGACGATCCCGCATGGTGAAGGACTACGGCATCACGGAATATGACGCGCAGGTTCTGACATTTTCGAAATCGCTGGCCGACCAGTTCGAAGAAGCCGCAAAGGCGGCGCGGAATCCGAAGCGCGTGGCCAACCTCGTCCAGAGTGAATTGATGGGTCGGCTCAAGTCTAAGAACCTGTCGATCGAACAGTCGCCGATTTCCATGCAGGGTGTGGCCATGTCGGCAGACCTGGTGGAATCGGGCACAATCTCAGGCAAGATCCTCAAGGATCTTTACGACCTGAGCTTCGAGCGCGGCAAGGATTTTCCGGCGGTGTATGAAGAGGAAGGCTGCCCGCAGCAGTCCACTGACAGCTCGGCATTGGAAAAAATTATCGACGAGATCCTCGCCGCCAACCCCAAGCAACTCGAGCAATATCATGCCGGCAAGAAAACCATGTTGGGATTCTTCGTGGGGCAAGTGATGAAAGCGTCCAAGGGGCAGGCCAGCCCGCAGATTGTCAATGAACTATTGGCGAAAAAACTGGGCTCATAGCGCGCGCTCATAGTGCGGTACACTGCCCGCAGTGGCCTCGCTTTCCGATCAACTTGGCTTCAGCTTTCGCCCGCCCGAGAGACGCGTGTGGAAGGTGCGCGAACTGGTTGCCTCTGTGCGCACGCACATCGAGCGGGAATATGCCGACGCGTGGGTCGAGGGCGAAATCTCCAACTTCCGCGCACCTGATTCCGGGCATCTCTACTTCACGCTGAAAGATGGCAACGCGCAGATTCGCGTGGTCATGTTCCGTTCGTCCGCACGGTTGCTGCG
>Ga0209656_10001377_pt1 | contig 15874 bp, 18 predicted proteins | sample BogFormECP12_OM2_FD_188239 | JGI IMG/M metagenome (GOLD analysis project Ga0209656, IMG submission 188239) | Bog forest soil microbial communities from Calvert Island, British Columbia, Canada - ECP12_OM2 (SPAdes) (version 2) | ecosystem: Environmental > Aquatic > Freshwater > Wetlands > Bog ... | reverse complement strand
GGCCTACCTGGCGACCAACACCCGCCTGGTGCTCGCCGCGGACAACCTCGCCGAGGCCAAGTCCGCGCTGAGCTGACCGCCGCGCTTCAGGCGACGACACCCGGTCATCCCCGCCTACGCGTGGCGGTTCGGAACCGCTGCAACACCTCCACCATCGAGCCGACCGCGGGCAGCCGATGCTCGCGATCACCGACACGCAGCAAGCGGCGCACCGAGTGGCTGGTGACCAGGGCCCAGTCGGCGCCGAGCCGGTCGCATCTCTCACCAAGGGCGAACAGCCCCGGCAGACTGTCGACGGCGAGGAAATCAAGATCCGAACAGTCCAGTACCAGTGCACGGTCGCCCCGGACGAACCCGTGCAGGCAGGTCGCCACGCGCGCGCCGTTCAGCGCGTCGATCTCCCCCGTGAGCGCGATCACCGTCACCCAGCTGGAGTCGAACGCCGTGACACACGCACGACCGAGGCTGATCACCGACCTGTGAACAGGCTGCCCGGCAGGCAAACCGGATGCGGCAGGCTCGTGCACAACAAGCATTGACTAGTCCATCGTCGAGTAGGCAACGGCCGATGCGCCGATCGCGCCTTCAGTGAGGCTGTTCACTCAACCAAGAGCACCGTAACCCGGACCGACGCGCCCCGTGGGGCGGAACGCCGAGGTCGGGCCTGTTCTCACCCTTTCCTAATGCCGCCACGGGGCGATCCACGGCCCAGTCGGGAAGCGGTGCAGGCACAAGCCCGGTACGGACGAGGCCTCCCGCGGTGGAGAGCCGCCCGTCATCGGTGATGTTCGGCACGCGTCCAACCGCAAGGCCAAGACCGTTTCGGCTTCTCGCCGCGACCGATCGATGAAGCGCTGCCTTGATGAGCGAGTTGACACCGGTCCAGTCCCGCAGGATGTAGGCGGCTTCGGCCATCGTGATCGGGCCCCCGTCACAGCAGACGATGAAGCGCTCGTCCGCGGCGGCCGGATCGGTCATCGCACGGACGTGGATGTCGGCAACGTCGCGCACATCGGCGACGGGAAAGCAGATGTTCGGCATCAGCGCGACCTTGGCGGTAAGCAGAGTCGGCACAACGACCAGCGACGCGGAGATGTCATCGCTCACCACGGGTCCGAAGGTGGCGGTCGGTGAACGACGGCGTCGCCCTCATTCCGCTCACCTTCGGCAACCAGTCCGACTGGGCCCGCAACGTGACTGCGGCCGGCGAATGTTGGACACATCAACGCGGCATCGCGTATCACGCGGTCCGACCCACATTCCTCGACACCCGTGACGCCGCGCCCCTCGTTCGTGCGGCCTTCGGCCCGCCCAGCGACTGGCATTCAAACTTCTTGGGATCAAACAGTTTATGTCGTTGCATGTATCGGTCGTCTAACCGAATCTCTCCGACACTCGAGACGAAAGGTATATCGCCATGAAAACGCTCTCCGTCATGCCGCGTCCAAGCTGGCTGCCGTCATCGGCATGGCCGTGGCCCACCTACGCCCTCGACCGACCACAACACCGGTCGCATTGCGGTCACCGATATCGGCGAGGGCCCGGCATTGTTGTTCGTCCACGTTGGCGCCTGGAGCTTCCTCTGGCGTGACGTGTTGATGCGCCTACAGAACGATTTTCGATGTGTGGCCTTGGATGCTCCTCGTCTAGGACGTAGTGATTCGCACCGAATCGACGCCAACGATCGCCGAAGCCGGCGATGCGGTGACAGCCGTGGTGGAGACACTGGAACTGCGCGACGTCACGGTGGTCGCTCACGACCTCGGCGGCCCTGCCGCATTGTTGGCGACGAGCAGACGCGCGGATCGCGTCGCCACCCTGGTAGCCGTCAACTGCTTCGCGTGGAAACCCGCCGGACCGCTGTTCTGCGGCATGCTCGCCGTCATGGGCAGCGGCCCCGCAACGGAACTCGACGCGGCCACAGGCTGGCTTCCTCGTCTGACCGCAACCGGCTTCGGGGTCGGTCGGCATTGGAGCGGCGCGGATCGGGCGGTCTTCCGTGCCGGTATCGACAACTCGGCGAGGCGCGCTTGGCACGGCTACTTTCTGGATGCCCGCTTCGCCAACGACGTCTACGCCGAGGTCGACGCCGGGCTGCGCGGACCGTTGTCGGACGGGCCGCTGCTGACCATCTTCGGCCAGCTCAACGATCCACTGCGCTTCCAGCGGCGGTGGAAGGGGCTGTCCCCGGGGGCGCACCGGGTAACGGTGCACCACGGCAACCACTTCCCGATGTGCGATGACCCTGAGCTGGTGGCTGCCGCGGTGAAAGTGCATGTGCGCGCGGCGGTTTGATCCGACGGGGCGACAGCAGAGCTCCCGCGTACTAACCATCGACGATCACGCTGGTGGGCCGCCCCGCCACCCTCGTCACCGCAACTTCGATCTAACCGGTTGTTCCATGAGTTCAACGGTTAGTCCCGGCCGTGGGCGCATGGCGACGAAGTTGCTCGCGCGGATGCGTTGAACAGGCAGCCGCAGAGAGGTCCTAGCTACCAGACGCGCGAGCATCACCGTCATCTCGGTGGTCGCAAAGACCGATCCAATGCACTTGTGGAGACCTCCGCCGAACGGGAGGAACTCGTGCGGTGCGGGTTTGCGATAGCGCGGCGTGTCGGGATCCCACCGCTCTGGCCGGAACTGCAGTGGCTCGGGCCAAAGCTCGGGTAGCCGGTGGGTGACATACGGGCTGAACAACAGCAGGCGTCCAGCACGGATGCGATGTCCGTCGAACCAGAGGTCACGCATCACCTTGCGGGCGGAGACCACTGCCGGTGTGTAGAGCCGCAATGTCTCGTGTACGACGCCGTTGATGTAAGTCAGGGCCTTGAGATCGGCGGCGCCAGGCAGACCGCCACCGAGGATTCTCCGAACCTCGGCGGCCGCGGCGCCCCACGCACCCGGAGTGCTCAGCAGCGCATAGATCGCCCAGGCCATGGCGGCGCTCGTCGCCTCGTAGCCATCGGCAATGAGCGAGACCACCTGATCGCGAACCTCAGCGTCGCTCAATGTCTCGCCACCCTCGGTGCGACCATTGACCAACATGGTCAGCACGTGGTCATCGGCTGTGCTGTGGGTGCGGGCCCGCTCGATCTCGGAATAGACCAGGTCGTCGACACGCGCCCGAGCAGCCATCGCCCGCCGCCATGCGGGTGATCGAACCCGCTGCTGCCACTCCATCACCTGCGGGGGCAAATGAGCCAGATCCAGCAGGGGCTGCAGTTGCTCGCCGAGGAAGTCGGCGTGCTCGCCCATGCGCTGGCCGAACACCGATTCCACGATGCTGCGCATGACCGCCGAGCGGAACTGCTGGTGGACGTCCAGTCTCTGCCCGCGGTACCACGTGTCGATGACGGCGTCGGCATTCGCCACCATGGTCTGAACGTATTGCTGGACCTGCCGACGATGCATTGCGGGCTGCACGAGACTGCGACGGCGACGGTGATCGGCTCCGTCGCTCACGATCAGCGCCGTCGGCCCGTCGACCGGGACGAACAGCTGAAACGCCTCCCACCAGCTGAATGCCGATGAATTGGCGAACACGAACTTGTTGGCCTCACCGCCCAGCAGAAAGACGTAACCGTAACCGCCAACCCCGGCGTTGATCACCGGGCCACGCCGCCGATACAGCGCTAGCAACGCTTCCGCCGGCAGGTACCGCAGCGGCCGACGCCACGGTGCAGCCACCTTCCAGCCACCACCCACAACGCCCTGAGCAGGTCCAGGAAACACCGCAGCCGTCGCACCTCCGTTCCCCGCACCGGCTAGGACCTACTACGTGGTGTAGTAAAACCAGATCTTGCAGCCTACAGGATTTACGGCCCAACTGAGTGCTCGACCGCGCAACCTGCACGGCGCGGCACCGTTGTTCAGTCGACAATGAGACACTGCAGAAGCGAATGCTGAAATCGTGTTGAGCCCTACAACCATCTGTGGCCGAACTGCGGCGCGGGGAATGCCCCGCGGCGCCACGCGCGATCACCGAGACAGGAACGGCTGGTGCTGATCGGTGTGGCGGCAGCAGTGCTGGCCTGCGTCGGCTACGGGGCTGCGTCGGTCCTGCAGGCCTACGGCACGCGTAGTTCCGCTACTGGAGCGTCGGGCCGCGGGAAAAGTGTCGCGGTCACCGCGACCGGTGGCCCAACGCTAGGTGCGACCATCGGCGCTGCGCTGACCCCCGCGTTCATTGCCGGGACGGTGCTCGATGTCGTCGCGCTCGCGGGAAGCGTCGTCTCGGCCCGGCTTATTCCGCTGTTTCTCTCACAGACAATCATCAGCGCCGACCTTGTCGTCACCGCCGTGCTCGGCGTCGCGGTGCTCGGCGTGCGCCTGTACACCCGCGACTGGGTGGCCATCGTCACGGTTGTCGTGTCGCTGTGTGTGTTGGGAGTTGCCGCCGGTCACCGCGGTGAGGCCACCTTGGAGCCAGCCGCGCACTGGGGCTTACTGTCGGCGCCGGTGCTGATCCTGTTAGGCGGAGTCGGTCTGATCCGCCTGCTCGGTGCCCGCGCCGCAGTCGCAGCCGGCCTGATCGCTGGGGTTCTGTGGGGGGCGATGGCTGTCGCGGTGCGGGTGCTCGACGGTGTCGATCCGCTTCGGCTGGGCATTCTGCTGGCCGACCCGGCGTTCTGGACGATCGTTATCGCCGGGCTGGGCGGCTTCTACCTGTTTACTGTGGCGCTGCAGCTCGGTTCGGTAAACGGTGCCGCCGCTACTCTTGTCGTCGGTGACACAGTGGTGCCTGGTATCACTGGCGTGGTGCTGCTTGGTGACACCGCTGAACGCGGGCTGGGCTGGCTGGTGGCAGTGGCGTTCGTCAGCGCGGTCGTGGGTGCCGTGGCCGTCGCTGTATTCGGAGCCGCGACCACGCGCGTGCAGCGAAACCCAGCGTGGGTATCTGCAACCGTCTGACCCGGCCGATCAGCGGCCGTTCGGTGGATGCACGTGGACGAGGTTTTCAGCCCGCTTCACGACACACTGACCAGTATGCCGCCGACATCGCCGAATTATTTGCGCCGCAAGGTCGCTGGCGGTCATCGAAAGTCTCGAGGTGTCCGACCTATGGGGCCGCTCAGGCGCAATGGCATGCTGCCGCTCATTCCGTCTCAGCCGACCGAAACACCAGGACCTAGTCGTCCAGGGCCACCAGTCCGCTACGCACGAAGGCGACCCGCTACGGCGGCACTGGTGTGCCCAATGGTCCCAAGGCCCGAGTCGTCACAGCTGCGCACCGTCTAATCGGCGCATCTGCTGTCGCGGGACCTGTAGTCCCAAAATGGTCCAAGCGCCGCGTCGTCGCATCTGCGGGCCACCAGATCGCAGCTGGTCAGACCCTGGTTTTTAGTTTAGGTATCTGGCTGACAGTGTTCGAACCCGCGATTCCAGAACAGTGGGTTAACGCGTTCTCGCTGGTCGGCGGCGCCGGGCGGCAACAACTAGGACTCCCATGCTCGAGGCGCTGGGCTATCTTTCACCTGGCGCCGCCGTTCGTCCGGCAGGCGGGCTTGCTCTAGTCACCGGATTGCGCCACCGTCGAGGCCCGGGCCGGATCGTCTTGCCCCGGTTTGCGTCGCTTCGCGCTGGCTGGCATCCTTCTGTAGTCCAGCCTTCTGGCTTCCTGACCACACGTGTTGACAGGTGGGAGCACCGCGAATTGAGCGACCTTGCACCGCCCATCTACCGGCAGCAACGGTTGGTGATTGAGAGTGACTTCCCTCGCCGCCGTCAGCCACGAGCAGATCAGGAAACACCTCATCACGCGCAAAGGTCCTGGACATATGAAGGCACTCACTCCGCCCGCGACGCACCGCGGTGACGAGTATGGCTGGGCAGTCGGGATTCACCGGGAGAGCTGGGGGCTCACTGAAGATTTCTTCAACACATCAGAGATCGTCTGCAAGAATGTCTGACAAGTCAGACATGCAGCGACCGATTCGCTTGCCGCGTCAGTATGTCTACGATCTGACAGAGTGCGAGACGAACGAGCTCACGCAAGAATTTCTTAGCACAAAGTGCATCGCGACCGCCGACCGATTCGTATGTTTCGAGATCGAGGGTTCTGATCGTTTTGCGAACATAGCTCGGCAGATCGAGCGCGAGGTCTTCTATGAATCGTTCGGCAACGACCCCGCTATGTTGACGGGAGAATACGCGCCGTACGAGGAGAGCAGTCTCTTCTTCCTCGCTGTAGACCGACAGGTCGGGGCGCCGGCAGGTGTACTCCGCATGATCCGGAACTCGCCGGCCGGTCTCAAGACGCTTGTCGATCTGTCTGACAGCACAAGAACCCCGACGATTATCGCTACCGACGACGTAATGCGGTACCACGGGATTGATGACCTTGATAGATGCTGGGATGGCGCAACCGCAACTGTTCCACGTCGATACCGCCGCAAACTGGCGCCCATACAGCTGCAAGTGATGCGAGTCGTGTCCGCCGCGGCAATTCGCGAGAACGTCGAGCACTTTGTGTCGATCCTGGATGCGCCTGTTTACAAAGTCGTGCGAAACATTCTTGGCCTGCCCGTTGATCCACTCGCCAACACACCGCCCTTCACATACATGGGTGGACTAAACCATCAACCCGTGTATGCACACGTCTCGTCGACGCTGGCTGTCGCGGCGGAGGGGAATCGGAAGGTTGGCCAAAAGATTCGGGCCTGCTTCGCCGAGAGAAGTTTTCCAGGTTCGGGATACCTGCCCAACTGATGACGATGTGCCGCATGCTCGTCGACTGCCGCTACCTGCAGCAGCGGAGGCGATGAGGTGTCACTGAGTGTGGAACTGACCGACGTCGTGCGGGAATACCGGGCGGGCGGACAGACGGTTCGGGCCTTGGATGGGCTCACCCTGCAGATCAACGGCGGACAATTCACCTCGGTCGTGGGTCCCTCCGGCGCGGGCAAGAGCACATTGTTGCACCTCCTCGGTGCGTTGGATTCGCCCGATTCGGGTTCGATCCGCTTCGACGGCGTCGAGATCGCGAGGATGACTGACGACCAGCAATCGACGTTTCGCCGCCGCAAGGTGGGCTTCGTCTTCCAGTTCTTCAATCTCTTGCCGACCTTGACGGCGTGGGAGAACGTGGCGATCCCCAGGCTGCTCGATGGAGCACAGCTGCGCCAAGTCAGGCCGGACGCCGTCCGTCTGTTGAAACTCGTCGGACTCGGCAATCGCGTGGATCACCGTCCTGCCGAGTTGTCCGGCGGGCAGATGCAGCGGGTGGCCGTCGCGCGGGCGTTGATGATGGATCCTCCGCTGATCTTGGCGGACGAGCCGACCGGCAACCTGGATTCGGCCACAGGGGCGGCGATTCTGGAACTGCTGCAAAGCGTCGCGCACGACGCTGGCGTCCGCCGAGCAGTAGTCATGGTGACACACAACCTGGAGGCGGCCGCGGAGACCGACCGTGTCATCACGTTGCAGGACGGCGCGCTGAGATCGGATGAGCTCACCGCCGAGACGCCACGAAGCGGGCGGCACGCGGCAGGTCGGCGGGACATCGCGCAGACCGACGTCCTGTACAGGGTGCACAACGGCCATCGACCATCCGACGCGCTCACGCCGCACTCACGTTCCTGGACACACGCGGCAAACCCGGTGTAGCGTTTTGCTTTCCGCTTCATTCAGCCGTCTGAGGCTGCTCAACATCCGCGAACTGCGGACGCATTGGGGGCGTGCACTGGCCTCGGTGGCAGTGGTTTCGGTCTCTGCCGCACTGCTCGTCGCGGTGCTCGGCGTCTCGGGCTCGATCACCGGATCCATCAATCGGCTCGCCACCAGCATCGGCGGCGATGCCGATCTCGAGGTTTCCGGTGTCACCGACGACGGATTCGACCAGTCGTTGTTCGATACCGTCGCAGCGGTCGAGAACGTCACCGCAGCGGTGCCGCTCATGCGCATGCCAACGACCGCGAACTCGGACCGCGCCCTTCTGGTCGGGGTCGGCCCGAACATCTCCGCCCTGCATTCTGATCTGGAGACCGCGATCCGCGATCAGCTCAAGGACGAGATCCCACCGGCCTCGGCGCCCAACGGTGTGCTCGTCGGTGCGGGCATCGGCGTCGCCAGAGGTGATCAGTTCGATGTCGCATCGACGAGGGTCACCGCAATTGCAGTGGTCGACGGTCCCGCGGCGCGACGCTTGAACGGCGGGCATTTCGTGATAGCACCGCTTGCGCTCGCGCAGCAGATCTCGGGCCGAGAGCATCGGCTTGACTCGATCCTGCTCTTCACCAAACCGGGTGTGAACGTCGACCAGGTTCGATCCGCGGTGACCAAGGCCGCAGACGGACGGGCTGTGGTGGCCACACCGAGCTTTCGCGCCGCGCAGGCTAGTAGTTCATTCGCCGTTCTGCAGACCATGACGCTTTTGGCCGCGTCGGTTTCGTTGGTTGTCGCCGCGTTCCTGAGTTACAACGCCATGAGCATTGCCATCGCCCAGCGTCGCCCCATCATCTCGACGATGCGTGCGCTCGGTGGCCTGCGCCGAACAATCATGTCCGAAATGCTTGCCGAGGCGGCCCTGCTGGGCATTATCGGCGGCGCGATCGGTTCGTTATGCGGAGTTGTCATCGGCCACATCGCCATTGGCAGTTTGCCGTCGACGATGGTGCAGTCGCTGGAGGCGCGCATCGAGTATGTTCTGGCGCCCTCCGTCGTGCCCCTTGCCATCGCGGCGTGTGTGGTAGCGAGCGTGACCGCCTCGGCGCTGGCGGCGCGGCAAGTGCACAGTGTCGCTCCGGTCGAAGCGTTGGCACCGAGCGGCGCCGCGTCGTCGGAGGCCGGTACGCGTCGGCTTCGGATCGCCGCAGGCATCGCCGGCGCGATCCTGGTGGCCGCGACAACCCTAATCGTGTGCGCCGACCTTGGTCGTACCGCGGTGGCCGCTATCGCCCTGGCGTTCGTCGGGGCCAGCGCGATCTGCTTTGCGTTCTCGGGTCCCCTCATCCGCTGCGCGGCCGCTGTCACCCGGATCTTCGGCGCCGCAGGCGTCGTCGGCGCCGCCACCATCGAGCGTGCGCCCCAACGGACGTGGGTGGCCATGATGACAGTGCTGACGGCCGTGGTCACAACCGTTGCTGCCACCGGAGCCACCGGCAACGCCGTCGACTCGACGGTCGCCTCGTTTTCGTCGGTCCGGGACGCCGACGTGTGGGTCAACTCCGCAGCCGCCGCCACCGGCTACTCCAGCACGCTACTGCCACCAGATACCGAGTCCAAGATATGGGCAGTGCCCGGCGTGGAACGCGTTGTGGAGGGCCAAATGGCGTTCGCCACAGTGAGCGGCACCAGGGTGATGATGCTTGGGATCGCACCCGGTTCTCATCAGGACATCTATAAGTCGATGTCGGCGCGCGATCGCGACAAATTACTTGCGGGAGACGGCGTCGCGCTTTCGCGCGACCTTGGTCGTGCGATGGGTGTCTCCACTGGTGACGAAATCGTGTTGCAGACCCCAACCGGCGAGCGTCGCGTGCAGGTGCTGGACCTTGTCCCGTACTTCTCGGGCCTCACCGGCACCGTCGCGATGAGCCTCAAAACGATGCAAGAATGGTTCTTGCGGCCCGGTGCTTCCTACCTGGAAATCAGCGTGTCGCCCGGCGCCGATCCGCAGTCGGTACAGGCGGCGATACGCAATGTTGTTTCCAAGGACGCCTTTGTGTTCTCCGGCGATGACGCACTGGCGGGCGTTGGCAGTGCGCTCACTCAGGTGACCGCCATAATCAGAATCATCGCGTGGATCGTCGTCGTGGTATCGGCAGTCACATTGCTGAATACTCTAATGCTTTCGGTCCTGGACAGGCGTCGCGAGATCGGTGTTTTGCGTGCGATAGGAGCGACCCGCCGCTTCACCCTCAAGGCCATCCTGGCCGAGGCGGCCGGCGTCGGAATTATCGGCGGGCTCTTGGGGCTGATACTCGGCGCGGCGATCCAATATCTGACTTCCATCGCACTGACCAACGTCCTCAGCATCGACGTGACCTACCACGCCAGTCCCGCGATGATCGCCATCGGGCTGGGTGCTGTGCTGGTTTGCCTCCTCGGCTCCATACCGCCGGCGGTTCGCGCGGCCCGGGTCAATATCATCGAGGCGGTCAGTGTCGACTGAGCCCCGGCGACTCGGCGAGTAGCAGCCGAGTAGAGGCGGGAAACCCGGCATAAAGGGGTGCCCACTCTACGTCCCTGTCGCCGAGTCGCTCGACGGCGCGTTTCCCGCGTTCGTGTGAAGTATTGCGTCGTCAGTCAATTGGCTTGGTACCTGCGACGGTGAGCACGACCCCTCCGACGCACGGCTCCTCGTGGGCCTCAAAGTCGGGGACGCAAGCTTCGAGTGGCTCCCAGAAGCGGCGGGTCGAGTCTGCATTCACAACAACTCTGTAGTAGGCGTCGGCGAACCGGGTCGTTCGCTTTCCGTCGAGAAAGAGGTCCAGCATGACGTAGCGGCCACCCGGCTCGAGCAAGTCGTACGTGCGCTCGAAGACGAGCTCCCAATCGGGCATGACGGACATGCCGAGCATGCAGATCACCGCGTCAATCTTGGTAGTTCCCAACAGATCACGCGTGATGAGTCGCGCGTCGGTTTCGATCAGCTTGACGTGGTCCCATCCTGCCTTCTCGACCTTGGCGCAAGCCCTCGCAAGCATGCCGGGCGAGTAATCGCAGCCCACGATCTGGCCGGTTCGGCCGACGCCGAGATTCAGGAACTGGAAGTTTGTACCCGTACCGCACGGCACGTCGAGCACCGTCTGGCCGGCCCGCAATTGCAGGAGCTCCACTGCGTCGATCCGGTGCTGCCGATGGACCGGTCCGGTGACGACGTCGTAGCCGAGCGACAGCAGGTCGTAGCGCTGGATCCGCCTCATAGTGGCCGAACGTACCAGGGCCGAAGCGGGCGCAGACCTCTCGCGCGTTATGCGTACTGCTGGAGGTCGAGGTGCCCTGACGAGCGTCCTCAGCACCGACGTCGGATATCGCACCACTCCGGCGAGGATCGGAGTCAGCGTTGGTCCTCTCGTAATTCACCTGCTCGGCTCGGTACCACCCGGACTCGCGCGGCCCGACTCAATATTTTTGACGCGGTCAGCGTCGACTGACGCGTCAATCCCAACGACACCCGGGCAGCATTCGGCCGAAGCCGCGTGGACAGAACGCCGCCATAACGGAAGGAGCTCGAATGCCAGAGCGGCGAACAGCCCCGCCCGGTGTCAGCAGTTCTTCGAACGCTTCGGCTGTGATTGGCGTCGCCGTTAATCAGAACGAACAATGAACGCTGCGACAACTCCGAACGCGGTACTTACAGTCGGTTCGTAGTGGTGGTTAGATCGAAATTACAAGGTGTACAACGACTTAGGAGATTGATGATGGCAACTCTGCCTGCGCAGCGCCAGCCGCGGACCCTGATGCCCGACCTTGCGGAACTGTTCACCGGCTCTCCCCTGTTCGCCGGTCTGCGTCCGCTGTTCGACCGCAACTTCCTTCGTCTCGAGGACGAGACGAAGCAAAACCGCTACGAACTTCGCGCCGAGATTCCCGGCATCGACCCGGCAAAGGACGTCGACATCACCGTGCGCGACGGGATACTGACCATCAAGGCCGTGCGGAGCCAGAAGGCCGAAGCCAATGGGCGGTCCGAGTTCACGTACGGCGCGTTCGTCCGGTCGGTTCCGCTGCCCGCCGGCGCCAATGCCGACGACATCACAGCCGGCTACGACAAAGGCATCCTCACCGTCTCGGTGCCGGTTCCCGACGGCGCGCCGGTCGCGAAGCGCATCGAGGTTCAGGGCGTGAACTGAACCACTTCCGCGATGCCGCGCGCGGCTCAGATGGCCCGCCGGCCCCGCCGACATCGCCGGTCGTCCTCAGCCGGCATCGTCGGGGCCGGTAAATGAGGTGTCCCACCAGACGCCGTTGGCTTCGGGAATCACAAACGTGCTGGTCCCTGACAGGCGGCTCCCGGCGGTCAGCGCTTCATCGCGGACCTCAACGAAAAGAGCGGGCGTACAACGCGTTTGAGCTTACTCGATACGTGTGGTCACGTCAGATTCGCGGCGGGCCCCCCTGGTTGGGGCGGGGTGGCGAGCATCACGTATCCCGGACCGAATGTCGTCGCCGGAGAGCGCCCTCACATTACAAATTCCGGCGCGCATTTCGACCACGCGGAATTGGACGCAGCCCGGCGCCGCCACGAAATTCCCCACCCGTTGCATCGGTCTGGCCGAATCCTCATAGTTAATTTTCGCAACCGTAAGACTTCGTCACGATTCCGTCACTATCCTCGGGTAATGGGCAAAGGCATCGGTGACGCTGACAAGCGTACGGAACCCGGCGGGCCAGCCACATTGCCTACGTTGCTGCGGACGCTGCACATAGACGACAAGCCCGTCGAAGCACAATGGGACACTTTGCGCGGATGGCTGATCGGCCATCCGCCGGGCAAGAAACTCAGAATTAGTCTGCTTAGCAACGGCTACGGCCTCCTGCTCAGGGGCTTCGGCCCTGCGAAACGCCCGAAGCCGCCGATTACAGCAACACATAAGCTGGGCGCATGACCCGGGGCCGATCCCGCGTCGTCAATTGATCTTGAATGGTGGCCGGGTGCGACGGCCGACGCCTATCCCGGCCCCGCGGAAAGGCGACGCTCCGCAAATTCATTATCGCCGCGCGTTACATAAATCCGGCACCCCCCGCCCATGCCGGAAATTCGTTCATCCCGGCGGCGCCGCACTCATTGAGCGTTGCGCGCTCCGGCGACGCAGCGCGATGAGGCGACACCCGCCGTACAGCAGCGCCGCGACGACGAAGTTGACGTAGTACGCCACGTCGGCCCCGTGCCAGGCCCTGGCGACCGGGCCTTCGATGAGCGAGGTGTTCATGAACGGAACAGCCGCGGCGTAGGCAAGGACGAAGGCGAGCAGGGCAGCGACCGCATCCGCACGGGTGGTGCGCTCTTCGGCGGGGTTGACGGTCGACCGTCCCCGCGCGCGGATCAGCCAGTCGATGACGATCACCGCGACGAACGCGGGGATCCAGTAGCTGACGAGTAGCAGCACATCCTGGAACCGCGTGGCGGTGTCGGCGGCGCGCAGCCAGATGATGAGGCCGAACGCCGCAACCGTCACGACCACCGCCGAGACGGGCCGGCGCAGCCGGACGCCGATGGTCTGCAGCGCCAGCGACCCGCTGTAGTCGTTCATCGCGCAGGACCCGACCGACGCGAGCGCGATCACGACCAACGCGATCGCCGCGAGGACGCCTCCCCCCATGACCGACTTGACCCCGAGCGCGGTTTGATCGGACAGCACACCGGCCGCCGATATCCCGATGGCCTGGACGAACACGTACGACAAGACCAGCCCGGCGAGCGCGCAGGAGGAGACCCGGATCCGCGACGACGTCGTGGGCAGGTGCCGGCTGAAGTCGGCCGCGTAGGTGGCCCGTGAAATCGCCAGGCTCAACGCGATGGTCACCTCGAGGACGAAGGCGCCGGTCAGGTCCGCGCCCGTGGCGGTGGCAGGCGTCATCACCTGATGGCCGCTGACGAGCTTGATCGCGAACACGACGAACGTCACGAAAAGCACCACCGTCAGTACCGCCTGCACCCGGTGAATCAGCTCGTAACCGAAGAATCCGACAGCACCCTGGGTCGCCAGCACAATCAGCACGGCAACCCAGAACGGGATGCCGAGCAGCACCGCGAGGGCTTCGCCCCCGAACAGGCCCACCAGCCCGTCCCAGGCGATCGATGAAACCCATTGCAGCACAGCCGGAACGGCCACCGCACCACCGAAAGCCATCCGCGAGTTCGGCAGCTGCGCGGTTCCGGTGCGCGGACCCCACGTCGACAGGTAAGCCACCGGCAGCGAACCGAGAACGGTCCCGGTGATCATCGCGACGAGGCCCAGCCAGAAGCCGAGGCCGAGCGCGACCGCCAGCGTGCCGGTGAATACGCCGGTCATGGTCACCTGGGGGGCGAACCAGACGGTGAACAGCCGGGCCGGCCTTCCGTACCGCTGATCCTCGCCGATCGGCGCGATCCCGTGCGTCTCGACCGTCATATCACCCGACGCAGTCGGCCGGTGGCCGGTGAAGGCCGGCGCGCTGGCGGTCGCGCTCGGCCTCGGCTTCTGGCTGGGCCTCGTCGTCGAAGTGTCTCCACCATAGGACCACGCCGCACCCGGGATCGGCGCTGCGTCAACGTGACGGTCAGGCGGCCTTGCGCCAGACCCGACGGCGGCGCCGAGAAGTGTCGGTCGTCCAGAGATGGCCGCAGGTCGGGCATTGCAGGTGCACGACCCAGGCCCGGTTGCTCAGCAGGTACTGCCAGTGGTCTCCGCAGTTGCGGGTGCTGTGGCAGTCGGTGCAGTGCCTGCCGTGGTCGCAGTGCGGGCACGGCAGCCACGCACGACGCCCGCGGCCGGCATCGGGAACAATGGGCAACACGGTTCACCGCCCGATCCGGGAGTACTCCCGCGCTGACCAGCTCGTCGTAGATCCGCTGCTGGTCGTCATCCAGACCGGAGTACAGCATGTCCCAGGCCAGCTCTTCCCCGGCGAGCACCCCGACGGGATCCCAGTCGCCTTCAATGGCCTCGAGAACGGCGGTGCGCCGACGCGCTTCATCGAGCGTCAAGTCATACGCGTATGCGAAATCGCTCGGCGTTTCAGCCATGGGTTCCCCCACTGACAGATCGATTTGATGATGAAAGACCTCACAATCGGAGCCGGGGCCGAGGGCGGCAATGATCTGCGTCACGTCCCCGGCTTGACGTCGGTCACACTCTCTCCACCCGCCCGTCGCCGTGCCGATACCCGAGAAGCCACGACCGTTGGTTTTCGATGAAGCGCGCATCGACGACGGCGCCGTGACCGGGGACGTAGCGGGCATCGGGGCCCCCGATGCGCAGCACGTTGTCCAGCGTGTCGGGCCAGGCCCCCACGTCGGAGTCGGCGTCGATCGCGGGATCAGCGGATTCCTCGACCAGGTCGCCGCAGAAGACGACGGCGTGCTCAGCCGCGCCGTCGACCCCGGGCACCGAAACGATCAGATCCGCGCTGGTGTGCCCTCGACCGGGATGGCTGACCGACACGCCGCGGCCGCCCAGATCGATGACCGCGTCATACACGCGCTGATCCGGTGGGCGCAGCGCCGCGATCGCCCGGTCGATCTCGTCGGCCGCTGCTCCGTGGCGCAGCGCATCCGCACGCAGTTCGTCAACACCCGCGCACAGATAGTCGGCCACCTCGGGGGCAGAGTAGATTACGGCGCCGGAGAACGCCGATGATCCGAGCACATGGTCAAAATGCTTGTGCGTCAACACGACATGCGTCACCCGCCGTCCGGTCAACAGCTGCGCGTCGGCGTCGACGGCGGCCGCCTCGGCAAGAGTCGTTCCGGTGTCGATCACCAGCACACCGTCGCCACCCCACACAAGGCCCACGGTGACGTCGAGAAACGGCAGACGGCAGCGATGCACTGTCGAGGTCAGCCGCTCCCACGCGTAGTTCACCGTGTGAAACTCACGCCGGCGAGGCGGGGGCGGCCGCCCGAGCAGACGCTGCGAAAATCGGAGCGTGGACATCGAGCATCCGGAGCGGGATCAAGGTTGGGACCGCCGCGCGCGCCACGAAACCGAAGCCGAACGACTCGGACCGCAATTGGTCGATCCTGCTGCAGGAGTTGCGCGTCACGCAAACCGGCGTACAACTGCTCACCGGCTTGCTGCTGACGTTGCCGTTCCAGCAGCGCTTCACGTTGCTCAGCGACACGATGCGCATCGTCTACCTGGTGACGGTGGCCTGCTCGCTAGCGTCGACGGTGCTGCTCGTGGCCCCCGTCGGCATGCACCGCGTGCTTTCTCGCCGGCACCGTCTC
>Ga0209656_10001376_pt1 | contig 15886 bp, 11 predicted proteins | sample BogFormECP12_OM2_FD_188239 | JGI IMG/M metagenome (GOLD analysis project Ga0209656, IMG submission 188239) | Bog forest soil microbial communities from Calvert Island, British Columbia, Canada - ECP12_OM2 (SPAdes) (version 2) | ecosystem: Environmental > Aquatic > Freshwater > Wetlands > Bog ... | reverse complement strand
AGCTCCAGGAGGTCGGCCGGCCCGTCCTGCTGGTCTGCGTGGAGAAGTTCTCCGACAAGATCGGCAGCGTCCGCACCTCGCGGATGATCTTCGGGGACGGGGCCGCGGCCATGGTCATCGGGCCCGCCCCAGCCGGCGATCCGGGGGACGTGGAGGTCGTGCAGACCTACGCCAGCGGGCCGCATACCGAGGTCAACTCGATCATCTGGCCGAACGCGGAGTTCGACAACGACATCACCGTGTACGGCCCCGAGGTCAAGTCGCTGGTGCAGCGCTACCTGGTCCAGATGCTGGCGGAACTCGGCGCCCTGCCCGACCCCGGCGACTCCGGGCGCACGCTGCTGGAGGGCGTCGAGCTGATCGTCCCGCACCAGGCCAACAAGACGATGATCCTCAACCTGGCCGGCCAGGCCGGGCTGTCAGCTGACCAGCTGTACTTCAACGTGGACCGGATGGGTAATGTGTCGGCGGCGAGCATCCCGATCGCGCTCTACGACGCCGTGCGCGACGGCGCGATCTCCCGCCGGACCCGTGTCTTCACCCCCGGCTTCGGGGCCGGCGCGGTCGGCGGGTACGCCGTGCTGCACGTCGACCCGGCGATCGTGGCGGACGAGGTGGTGCTGGACGTCCTCGCCGAGACCGCACCGCCGCCGCCGGGCGCCGGAGGCACCACCGACGACATGCGCGCGGCCTTCGGTGGGTGAGCCGATGAGCCTGGTGAGCAAGGGCGCGTTCAGCCGTGTCGCGATCGTCAACCGGGGCGAGCCGGCCATGCGGCTGATCAACGCCGTCCGGGAGTGGAACGCCGAGGGACGGCCGGCGCTCCGCGTCATCGCCCTGTACACCGCGCCCGACCGGCGCGCGACGTTCGTTCGCGAGGCCGACGAGGCGGTGCTGATCGGCCCGGATCCAAAATCCGACGCCGACGCCGCCTTCGCCGGGAGCCCCTACCTCGACTACGCCGAACTTGAGCGCGCGCTGCGGGCGTGCCGGGCGGACGCGGTGTGGCCCGGCTGGGGGTTCGTGTCGGAGAAGGCCGAGTTCGCCGAGCTGTGCGACCGGCTGGGCATCACCTTCATCGGCCCGCCGGCCGAGGTCATGCGCCGGCTCGGCGACAAGATCGAGTCCAAACTGCTGGCCGAGCAGGCCGGCGTGCCGCTCGCGCCGTGGAGCGGCGGCCCGGTGGCCGACCTGGCGGCGGCCCGGACGCAGGCCGAGTCGATCGGCTACCCGCTGATGGTCAAGGCGACCGCGGGCGGCGGCGGCCGCGGCATCCGGCTGGTGGAATCCCCTGAGCAGCTTGACGAGGCCTTCGAGCGCGCCAGCTCGGAGGCGTCGAAGACGGCCGGCGACGCGACGGTCTTCCTCGAGCGGGCGATCCGCGGCGGCCGGCACGTCGAGGTGCAGGTCGTCGCCGATGCCGAGGGCACCGTATGGACGCTGGGCGTCCGGGACTGCAGCGTGCAGCGGCGTAACCAGAAGGTCATCGAGGAATCCGCCTCGACGGTGCTGGACGCCGAGCAGGAGAAGCTGCTCCGCTCGCACGCCGCCGAACTGGTCCGGGCCGCCGGGTACGTCAACGCCGGGACGGTGGAGTTCCTTTACGAGCCCAGCCAGCGGCTGCTGTCGTTCCTCGAGGTCAACACCCGGCTGCAGGTCGAGCACCCGGTCACCGAGGTCACCACCGGCGTCGACATCGTCAAGCTGCAGCTGCACATCGCGGCGGGCGGCACGCTGGCCGAGGTCGGCCCGGCCGAGCCGCCGGCCAACGGGCACGCCATCGAGGCCAGGCTCACCGCCGAAGACCCGGAGCGCGACTTCGCGCCCGCCCCCGGCCTGATCGAGCATCTCGCCCTGCCGGCCGGCCCTGGCATCAGGGTCGACACCGGGGTGGCGCCGGGGGACGTCATCCCGCCGCAATTCGACTCCATGATCGCCAAGGTGATCGCGTGGGGGCGGGACCGCTCCGAAGCCCGCGCCAGGCTCTCCCGCGCGCTCCGGCAGACCACCACGGTGATCAAGGGCGGGACAACGAACAAGGCCTTCTTGCTGGATCTGCTAAGCCGCCCTGAATTCGTGCGCGGCGAGGTCGACACGACCTGGCTGGACGCGATGATGGCCGGCGGTTACGCACCGCCGCGGCGGGTCGACGTGGCCCTGCTGGCCACCGCCTTCGAGGCCTACGAGGCGCACGCGCGACGGCAGCAAGACCGCCTGTTCACCTCCGCCGAGCGCGGGCGCCCCGAGGTCGGGCACGAGACGCAGCACCAGGTCGATGTCCGCGTAGGCGGTGAGGCCTACCGGCTTCGGGTATCCCGGCGGCGCCCCGGCCGGTACCAGGTCGAGCTGGACGGACGTTCGGTGGAAGTCGACGTCGAGCGGTCGGGCCGGTTCGAGCTGCGGCTGGCCGCCGGCGGCCAGACCTTCGACGTGCTCTCGGTCGCGCAGGGCCCGGACTACCTTGTCGAGGTTGACGGCGCGGTGCACCGGATCTCCGGCGGCGAGGCCGGGCTGGTCCGCGCCCCCGCCCCGGCCATGGTGGTAGCCATCCCGGTCGCGGCCGGCGACGGGGTCGCCGAGGGCGACATCGTGGCCGTAGTGGAGAGCATGAAGCTGGAAACGGCGCTGCGCGCCCCGGTGGCCGGGCGGGTCGCCGAGGTGTTCGCCGACGTCAATACCCAGGTGGAGAGCGGCGCCAAGCTGCTGCTGATCGAGCCTGCGACGGATGAGGCCGCGGAGCCGGTGCCCGGGGTTCATGGGGGTCGGGCTGATCTGGGCGCGCTGGCCGGGCCGGACAGCACCGATCCCGATCCGGCCCAGGCAATTTGGGGTGCCGCCGACGCGCTGGTGGCGCTGCGCTCGCTGGTGCTCGGCTATGACGTCGATGAGGCCGAGGCCAGGCGGCAGCTGCGGCGGCTGGCCGCCGCGCGCGCCGAGCGGCCGGCCGACGACCCGCGGCTCCTCGCCGGCGAGGCCGAGATCCTGCAGATCTTCGCGGACGTGACCGCGCTGTGGCGGAACCGCCGGGTGCCGGGCGAGTCGCAAGCCGACGACGAGGCCGCCGTCGACGACGAGGCCGCCCGCAACCCGCAGGAGTACATGCACGCCTACCTGCGCTCCCGGGACGTCGAGGCCGAGGGCCTGCCCGAGTCCTTCCGGATCAAGCTGGGCCGGACGCTGGCCCACTACGGCATCAACGACCTGGTGGCTTCGCCCGAGCTGGAGCCGGCGCTCTACCGCATCGTCCTGGCCCACCGCCGGGCGGCCGCGCATGTCCCGGTCGTGTCGGACCTGCTGCAGTGGCGGCTGCGTCACCCCGAATCACTGCCCGCCGACGCCCGCGAGGGCTACCGGCGGATGATCGACCAGCTGGTGTCGGCCACCCAGCTGCGGCACCCGGCCATCGGCGACCTGGCCCGGCAGGTCCGTTACCGCTGCTTCGACGCCCCGCTGATCGCCGCCGAGCGGGCCAAGGCCCAGCAGCAAGTGCGCGCGGAACTCGACCAGCTATCGCCTGACCCGCAGGCCAAGGCAGCCCAGATCGACGCCATCGTCGCATCCGGCGAACCCATCCTCGGCGTCTTCTCCGAGCGGCACCACCTCGTCATGCTGGAGGTGATGACCCGGCGGTACTACCGGATCAGGCCGCTGCGGAACGTCCGGGTCACCGAGCGGAGCGGCCGTGCGCTGCTGACCGCCGAGTACGCGCACGACGGGCGGGACTACCTGGTCATCGCGACCGTGGCCGACGCCGGGGAAAGCGCGGGCGGAACCGACCTGCCCCAGCTGATCGACGCGCTGCCGTCCGACCGGACCGTGCTCGTCGACCTCTACGTCACCTCTCCACCGGGTCCCGGCCAGACGTCCGAGGACGACCCCGACGCCCGCGCGGACCGGATCCGCGACAAGCTCGGCCTCATCCCGCCCGCGGTCGCGCGGGTCGCGGTCGCGGTGCGCAGGCCGGACGGCGAAGGGGGTGGCTGGCCGGACTGGTTCACCTTCTACGGCGGGCCGGACGGGGCGGCGGTAGAGGACCGGGCGCAGCGCGGCTGGCACCCGCTGGTGGCCGAACGACTGGGCTTGTGGCGGCTCTCCGGGTTCCAGCTGACCCGGCTGCCCGCGGCCCCTGACGTGCACCTGTTCCGCATCCGGGGCCGCGCGGTGCCAGACGACCAGCGGCTCATCGCCCTCGCCGACGTCCGCGACCTGACCATCGTGCGGGACGACTCCGGGCAGATCAGCGGCATGCCCCAGCTCGAGCGGCTGCTCGACGCCTGCCTGGACAGCCTGCGCTCGGCCCGGTCCGCCGACCGCGAGCTGGCCAGGCTGGACTGGAACCGCGTCCAGCTCTACGTCTGGCCGACTGTGGACGCGCCACTCTCCGAGCTCGAGCAAGTCATCCGGTCCCTGGCGGCGCGCACCGGGGCGCTGGGGCTCGAGCAGGTGCTGGTCCAGTTCCGTTCGGCGGAGGGCGGCACGGAATCCCGCGAGCTGATGTTGCGGATGTCCCGCCCGCCGGGCGCCGGGCTGACGCTGCGCATCACCGACCCGCCGCCACAGCCGCTGCGCGAGCTGAACGCCTATACGCAGAACGTGATCCGGGCCCGCCGCCGCGGCACCGTGTACCCGTACGAGCTGATCCCGCTGATCACCCGCTCACCGGATCCCGGCGGCGTCCCCGGCATGTTCAGCGAGTACGACCTGGACGAGACTGGCGCCCCGGTGCCGGTCGACCGGGCTTACGGCTCGAACACCGCGAACCTGGTGCTCGGCGTGGTCAGCACGCCGACCAGGCGGTACCCGGAGGGGATGCGCCGGGTGGTGCTGCTGGGCGACCCGACCCGCGCGCTGGGGGCGCTCGCCGAGCCCGAGTGCCGCCGGGTCCTCGCGGCCATCGAGCTGGCGCGGCGGCTGCACGCCCCGGTGGAGTGGTTCGCCATCTCGGCGGGAGCCAAAATCGCGATGGACTCCGGCACCGAGACCATGGACTGGATCTCCCGGGTGCTCCGCGGGATCATCGAGTTCACCCAGGACGGCGGTGAGATCAACGTCGTGGTGACCGGCATCAACGTCGGCGCCCAGCCGTACTGGAACGCCGAGGCCACGATGCTCATGCATACCCGGGGCGTGCTGATCATGACGCCGGACTCGGCCATGGTGCTGACCGGGAAGCAGTCGCTCGACTACTCCGGCGGGGTCTCGGCCGAGGACAACTTCGGCATCGGCGGCTACGACCGGATCATGGGCCCGAACGGCGAGGCCCAGTACTGGGCGCCCGACCTGTCCGCCGCGGTCGACGTGCTGCTCGCGCACTACGAGCACACGTACGTTTTGGCGGGCGAGCCTTTTCCGCGGCCGGCCCCGACCGCCGATCCCGCCGACCGGGACATCTCCGCGTCGCCGCACGCCGGCGCGGAGTTCGGCACGCTCGGCGAGATCTTCGACGCCACGCGCAATCCCGAGCGCAAGAAGCCGTTCGACATGCGCTCGCTGCTGTCCGGCGTGGTCGACGCCGACCACCCGCCGCTCGAGCGGTGGGCCGACATGGCCGACGCCGCGTCGGTGCTGGTGGTCGACGCGCACCTGGGCGGCCAGCCGGTCACGCTGATCGGCTTCGAGTCGCGGCCGCTGACCCGGCACGGCGCCTACCCGGTGGACGGCCCGTCGCAGTGGACGGCCGGCACGCTGTTCCCTCGTTCGTCCAAGAAGACCGCGCGGGCGATCAACGCCGCCAGCGGGAACCGCCCATTGGTGATCCTGGCCAACCTGTCCGGGTTCGACGGCTCACCGGAGTCGCTGCGCCAGCTCCAGCTGGAGTACGGCGCGGAGATCGGCCGCGCGGTGGTCAACTTCGACGGCCCGATTGTGTTCTGCGTGGTCTCCCGCTACCACGGCGGCGCGTTCGTGGTGTTCTCCGGCACGCTCAACGACAACATGGAGGTCGCCGCCGTCGAAGGTTCCTACGCCTCGGTGATCGGCGGCGCGCCCGCCGCCGCGGTGGTGTTCGCCGCCGAGGTCTCCAAGCGCACCGCCGCCGATCCCCGGGTGGCCGACCTGCAGGCGGCGATCGCCGAGGCCACCGCCAGCGGCGCCCACGACGAGGCGTCCGCGCTGCGGGCCAAGCTGGCCGCAGCCTGGCCCGCCGTCCATGCGGAGAAGCTGGGGCAGCTGGCCGACGAGTTCGACAGCGTGCACAGCATCGAGCGGGCTCGCGAGGTGGGTTCGGTCCATGTCATCGTCCCGGCCGCCCGGCTGCGCCCCTACCTCATCGACGCGGTCCAGCGGGGAATGGCCCGGGCGCTGGCCGGAGGCGGCACTCCGTAAGGGGGCGCGGAACTATCTCTAGGCCAGCCCCGATCGTGTAGCCCGGCCACCAGTCCGGCGCCGTGCTGATTTCACGCTGCGCGAGGCGCTGCGCACCCGCCTGCACGACTTTGGGCGGTATCCGAACATGTGCCTCCCCCGAAGGGCAGCAACGGCTAGCTTTTGATCGGGGGCCGGGCTTTGCCGAAGGCGGAATAGATGTACCTGTTCGAGTGCGAGGCAACGTTCGAGGCCGAGCCGGCTGAGGTCTGGAAGGTGTGGACCGACGTGGAACGCTGGCCTGAGTGGGATGTCAGCAAGGAGATCGCCCGGCTCGATGGCCCGTTCCAGCCCGGTGTCTCCGGCTGGGCCAAGCAGCGCGGCAACCTCGGTGGCTCCTTCACCATCACTGAGGTAGATGACGGGCGGCGCTGGGTGAGCGAATGCCCGGTACCCATGGGCAAAGTCGTCTTTGACCACGTGATCGAGCCCGTCGCCACGGGACGTGTCCGGGTAGTCAAGAGGGTCGAGGTGCAGGGCGGATTCGGCTCCCTGCTCCGGCTTATGGCCCCCAAGATGCGCCGGGAAACCGCCCGGTCCTTGGCTGCCCTGGAACGACGGTTGTCCTCATAGCGACGGCTAACCGCCTGGCCGCCTGGGCGACGGCGGCGGTGATCACTTGCGGTTCCGGTGCGACCACGACGCCGTCGACCAGCACGGTCGGCGTGCCGCTGACGCCAGCCGCGACGGCACGCGCGGTGACATAAGGCGGCCAGTCCAGGTAGGGCCCTTCGGACAAACACGCGGTGAACGCCGTGTCGAGCCCGACGCCACGGCCGATCGCGGCGAGTTCGGCGTCGGTCAGCCCGGGCCCGCCCTCGGGTGGCTGGTTAACGAAGAGTGCATGCGCGTACTCGACGAACCGGCCGTAGTCTGCGGCGCAGCCCGATGATGCGGCCGCACGGGTCGAGTAATGAGTGGTCGAGGCCTCGTCGAGGAAGTTCATCGGGTGATAAACCAGGCTGGCTAGCCCATCGGCCACCAGGCCAGCCAGGGTCGGCCCCGAGGACAGCTCGAATCGCTTGCAGAACGGGCACAGGAAGTCGATGAAGGCGTCGATGCGAACCGGACCCGGCCCGACGACAACCCCGTCGCCTTCGGGTGTCGCGCCGGCGGGAACGCGGTCTGGGATGGTCGGGTACGTCATGGTCCCTCCGTAAGATTCGGCCGGGTTCCCCAGCTGATCCTTGTCAGGATCACATACCTGATCCTTGTCAACATCCCACACCCGGACTGGAAAATGCCGGCCCGGGCGTGGTCACGCGGGCCGTCGAGTGGACGGTCCGTGACTCGCGGCGGATCGACATCTAGGTGGATTGTTGCTGAACAGGGCAGATCTATAGGACTATCTCGCCATGAGGACACGCGTGCCATACACGAACCGCGAGCTCAAGCCGCGTACCCGCCTGATCCGGCGGGCCAGCCGGGCCGATGCACCGGTGATCAGATGCGCCTTCTGCTTATCGGCGCTCCTGGCGCCGGCAAGGGAACACAGGCTGAGCGGCTAGCCAAGCATTTCGGCATCGCCCATATCTCCAGCGGCGACCTGCTGCGACAGCATGTCATGGACCAGACGTCGCTCGGGCAGACGGCCAAGTCCTACGTTGACAAGGGCGATCTGGTTCCGGATTACGTCGTGATGGATATGCTCCGCAAACCTGTTGGCGCCGCGGCCAGGGCCGGCGGCTATGTCCTCGACGGGTTCCCGCGCACCGTGGAGCAGGCCAAGGCGTCCTTCCCCACGGCCCGCGCACTCGGCGCCGAGATACAGGCGGCGATCCACCTCGACGTCCCGCGCGAGGAGCTAGTGCGCCGGCTGCTCTCCCGGCGCCGGGGCTCGGACGACACCGAAGCCGTCATCGAGAACCGCCTCCGGGTGTATCTGGACAAGACCGTGCCGCTGCTCGAGTACTACGCAGGCCGGGAGTGGATGTTCACTGTCGACGGGGCACAGCCGCCGGATGTCGTCCACGCGGACATCCTCGCCCGCCTCAAGAAGCTGGCGGACCTCGCCCCGTAACCGGCCAGGCAGCCAGGAGCTACGACGGCTGATCGGCCAGGGCTCGGGCCTGGTCGCGCAGCAGGAACTTCTGCACCTTGCCGGTCATCGTGGTCGGCAGCGCGTCCACGATCTGGAGCATCTCCGGGAGCTTCTGCGGCGCGATGCGCCGCTCGCGGCGCAGGAAGTCGGTCAGCTCCGCCAGCGTGGGCGGCTCGCCGCGCGCGACCACGAACGCGCAGGCCTTCTCCCCTAGCTAGCCGGTGGTCCGGCGCGGCCACCACCGCGGCGGCGGCGACCCGGGGGTGAGCGAGCAGGTGGTTCTCCACCTCGGCGGCGGAGATGTTGAGGCCGCCGTGGCAGATCTCGCCTTCGGTGCCGGCCGACGCCGGCTTGCCGTCCTCATCGGAGATCGCGAGCACGACCCCGGGGAACGCCCGGCCGTCGGAGGACAGCACGTGCTCGGCCGAATCACCGGCCGTGCACGCGGTCACCAGCAGGCCCTCCGACCGGCCGTAGACAGGCAGCAGCGCGCAGCCGGGCACCTGCTGCGACCAGCCGCGGAGCATGACCTCCGGGATGGGCGCTCCGGCGCAGGCCCAGCACCGCATCGTGGCCAGCTGGGCAGCCGACGCGGGATCGGCGAGGAGCCGGTTCAGGGTAATCTGGACGAAGGGCGTCGCCGTCATACTCATCGTGCACCGGTGCTCGGCGATCCGCCGCAGGCCCGCCTCGGCGTCCCAGACGTCCATCAGGTGAACGCCTGCCCCCAGGATCAGTGGCGCGATGACCCCCATGGCCAGGCCGGTGGCGTGGGTGATGGGCGACGGCATGAACATCACGTCGCCGGGCCCCATCGCCATCACCTCGCCGCCCAGGGCGTGCACGGTGAAGGTGATCGTGTTCAGGGTGTGCAGGCAGCCCTTCGGCCGCGATTCGGTGCCCGAGGTATAGATGACGCAGTGCGGCGCGTCAGCCGGCGGCGGCTCGCCGAGCAGGCTGGGGTCCGGCACCCCGGTGCCGGCGATGAGGTCCTCGAACCGGAGCACGCCGGGGCGCTCGCCGCACCGGACGCTGATCACGTGCTGGAGTCCGGGCGCCGACGCGCGGATCTCGCCGAGCATGTCCGGGTAGTCGAAGCCGCGGAACTCCCCCGCGACCACGGCCAGCTTCGCCCCGGAGTGCTGTAGGACGTAGCGCACCTCGTCGTGCCGGTAGATCGGCATGGTGGGCACGAGCACTGCGCCGATCCTTGTCTCCGCGTCGTACACATCCTCGGGCCGGGGAGCCAGGTACGCGGTCAACGATGACCTCACGAGATAGACGGGGGCTTCGCCTCCCGTTATACATCTCTAGTTACCAATTATCTAGTGATGGACTATCTAACAATGGAGCTCTTCGGTCCGTCGCCGTGCGGGTCGGCTGGCGGCGGCGCGTCGAGGCCGTGGTCGGGCAGGGCGGGCGAGATGATCCAGAGGACCTGAGCACGGCCCGCCCGGGGCGGCACGTGGAAGGTGTGCTCGATGTTGGCCGGGAACGTGAAGGCGTCGCCCTGCTCGAGGGTGATCTGCTCCCCCGCCACGGTGACGTGCAGTTGCCCGGCCAGGATGAGGACGAACTCCACGTCAGCGGGCAGCGAGTGAGGCTCGTTCCCGCTGCCGCCGCCGGGCTCGATGTCGCTGAGGATGGCCTGGACTCGCTTCTCGCCGGACGGGGTGAGCAGGTACTCGGTCATCTTCGTGCCGCCGAAGTTGATCGGCGGCCGGGCCCCGTGGCGGACCACCTGTCCCTTGGGCGCCTGGAACAGCGAGCCCACCGAGACGCCGAGCGCGTCACAGAGCCGGATGAGCGAGGCCACCGAGACGTTGGCGAGGTCCCGCTCGAGCTTGGACACGAAGCCTTTGGTCAGTCCGGCCTGCTCGTCATGATGCACCGTTCCGGAACAGCACATCCAGCGTCTCCGGCCGGTACCCGGGCGCCGGGGTCGGCCGGGTTCGCGCGGCCGCTTGCCGGGTCTGCTCGGCGTGATGGGCCAGCACCCGCCGGATCACCTCCTCTTTGCGGGGCGTCAGGTAGACCTGAGTCGTGGTCAGCTGGGCATGACCAAGGACAAACTGGACATCGGTTATCTCTAGCCTCAGCTGAAGTGTCTTTAACGTCCATCACGAGTGTCTTCACCTGCTCGGATGAGGGTTGATCCGTGGTTATCTCCTGCTCTGTCTATGACGCAGTTCAAGGAGGAGAGACGATGCTCGTGCATCCGGTGGTGATCCCCGGTTCGGGGACGCGATCGTGGACCGTGCTGGGGGACGACGACGCGCCGGTCGCCGCGGTCGACCGGTTCCTGGCCTATCTCACTGACATCGGCCGGTCGCCGAACACGGTCAAGGCGTACGCCCACGACATGAAAGACCTCTGGCAGTTTCTCGGCTTCCGGGGGCTGGACTGGCGCGAGGCCCGGCTGGAGGACATCGCCGAGTTCGTGGTCTGGCTGCAGCTGACGGCGGCGGGCCGGGCGGGCGAGGTCGCGGTGCTGCCGTCGTCGGTCCCGGAGGTCAGCGTGACGACCGTTAACCGCAAGCTCGCCGCGGTGAGCTCGTTTTACGCGCATCAGGCCCGCAACGGCGACGGCCCCGGGGACCTGCTGGCCGCGTGGCGGACTGGCGGGCGGGGCGGCTGGAAGCCGTTCCTTCATCATGTGAGCCGGGGGAAGCCGTATCGCGGGCGGGCGATCACGCTGAAGGCGCCGAGGAAGCTGCCGCGGATCCTCACCGTCGCCGAGACCCAGGCGGTCCTGGATGCCTGCACGAGGCTGCGGGACCGCTTCTTCTTCGCCCTGATGCACGAAACGGGCTGTCGCGCGGGCGAAGTCCTGGGCCTGCGGCATGAGGACATCGCCGCTGCTGAGTGCGAGATCACCGTCATGCCGCGGGAGAACGCGAACGGCGCACGCGCCAAGTCCGGGGCCCGGACCGTGCCCGTTGACCCGGAACTGATCCGGCTGTATGCCGACTACCTCCACGAGGAGTACGGTGACCTGGATTCGGACTACGTCTTCGTGAATATCTGGGCCGAGCCGAGGGGTCAGGCATGGTCCTACCAGGCCGCTTATGACCTCGTCCTGCGGCTCCGGGCGCGGACGGGCCTGGATTTCGACCCGCACTGGCTCCGGCACGGCGCGGCAACGCGCTGGCTGCGCGACGGGGTGTCCATCGAGGTCGTGTCCAAGCTGTTGGGTCACTCGTCGGTGACCACGACGTCCTCGACGTACGGGCATTTGACGGTCGAGGACGCGCGGGCGGCGCTGGAGAGGGCCGGCTGGCTGACCGGGCGGGAGGTGACCTGGTGACCGGAGGCTGGATCACTCAGGAAGACCGCTCCGGCTGGCAGCAGCGGGCCGCCGCCGAGCTGGCGGCCATCCTGGCCGCGCACCCGGGCATCCCGGTGATCGCGTGGACCGTCACCGCCTCCGGCGGCGCCCTGTCCGGCCGGGTCCTGGCCCCTGCCGTGGTCCGGCGGGGACTGTTCGGGCAGTGGCGGCAGGCGCTGGGGCTGGACGATGTCAGCGAGATCCCGGCTGCCGGCGGGACGGCTGTTTACCTGCACGCTCGCGGCGTTCTTGGCGGCGTCTCGGTGAGCGTCACCGCGACCGTCTTCGACGACGGGGAGGACGTCCGGTGAGCGCCAGGAACCCGGACCCTGCAGAACCGGGCCTGGCCGGGCAGTACCGGGCTCCGGCGGGCCTGCTGGAGAAGCTCATGGCCGCGGTGCGTCCGGAGTTCCGGACCGCGGACCTGGTCTTCGACCCGCGGGACCCGGTCTTCGGAGGGCCGCCGTGCGCGGTGAACGAATGCGACCGGCCGCGCCGCAGGCATGGCCTGTGCATCTCCCACGGGCAGCGATGGCGGGGATCCGGGATCTCCCTTGAGGAGTTCACCTCGGCCGCCGAACCCGGCTGGCACGGCCACCTGCCGCTGGACTCGTGCGTCATCGACGGCTGCAACTACGGGGCGATGGGCAGAGGGATGTGCAACCGGCACTTCAGCCGCTGGTATCGCGCGGGATCCCCGGACCCGGAGCACTGGCAGGCGCAGGCCCCGGCGCTGGCACCGGACGGGCCGCCCCGAACCTGCCGGATCGGCTACTGCTCCCTGTGGACCCGCAGCGCGTCGGTGTTCTGCTACGGCCACGACACCCGCTGGAAGAACAACGGACGACCCGGTATCGATGAGTTCACGGCCGCCTGCGAGAACCCGGGCCCCGGCCAGGAACACATCGACCTGCGACGGCTGCCCGCCGGGCTCCGGCTGGAGATGCAGTACGTCCTTCAGTCCCGCAGCGACGAGCAGGCGGCGAAACTGCCGCCCAGGGAGATCCACCCGTTCGTCGCGGTCCTGGCCGGCGCGGGCGCGTCTTCCCTGCTGGAACAGCCCGAAGAATGGTGGATCGCCCTCTACCCGCCGAGGAAGGGGCGTGGCTGGCGCCCGTTCATCCTCGACGCGCGCCGCCGCGTCGAGGCGCTCGCGTTCGGCGCCGGCTGGGACACCGAGTACCCGCGGGACACCTGGCGGCTCTGCAACCTGGGCATCGACAAGCCCGAGGCCACCTTCAGCTTCACGGGAGTCCCCCAGGACTGGCTGCGGGAACTGGCCAAAAGACACATCCGCTGGCAGCTGTCCACCGGCCTGTCCATCAGCACGGCCGGGAACGGGGTCCGGGCCGTAACCCGGTTCGCCGCCTGGCTCGCCGCCCTGCCCGAGCCGCCCGCCGGGCTGGCCAGCGTGACCCGCCCGCTGCTGGAACGCTATCTGGCCGTCCTGCAGGCGGAAATGGGCGGCCAGGTGCGCCATACCCATTACGTCGGCGGGCTGAGCGGCTTCCTGAAGACGGTCCGTCGGCACGGCTGGGACAACGGCACGCTGCCGGCGACCGCGGCGGTCTACCCGGAGGACTTCCCTCCCCGAGGGGCCCGGCTTCCCCGCGGCCTCGCCGCCCACGTCATGGCCCAGGTCGAGCAGCCCGCCAACCTCGGCAGGCAGGACAACCCGGCCTACCGGCTCATCACGCTGGTACTCATCCGCTGCGGGCTGCGGATCTCCTCCGCGGCCGGGCTGTCCTTCGACTGCACGGTCACCGACGCCGACGGCGCTCCCTACCTGCGCTACTACAACACCAAGATGAAACGGGAGGCTCTTGTCCCCATCGACGAGGAGATCCTCGCGCTGATCGGCGAGCAGAAGCAGCGGGTGCTGCAGCGTTTCCCCGTCGGCGCCCCGCTGCTGTTGCCCCGGCAGAACGGCAACCTCAACGGGCGCCGGCCCATATCTAGCCGCACCTACCGCGGCGCGCTCTACCGCTGGCTGGAAGATTGCGACATCCGCGACGAGCACGGGCAGCCGGTGCACCTGACGCCCCATCAATGGCGTCACACGCTGGGGACGGTCCTGATCAACCGGGACGTCCCGCAGCATGTCGTGCAGAAGATACTTGATCACGATTCGCCGCTCATGACCGCTCACTACGCGCGACTGTCCGATAAAACTGTGCGTGAGCACTGGGAACGGGCCCGCAAGGTCAACGCCGAAGGTCAGCCCGTCCAGATCAGCCCCGACGGGCCGCTCGGCGACGCCGCCTGGGCGAAGCAGCAGCTGTCCCGCGCCACCCAGGCGCTGCCCAACGGCTACTGCCAGCTGCCTCTGGTCAAGACCTGCCCGCATGCGAACAGTTGTTTGACTTGTCCGATGTTCGTGACGACAGCGGACTTCCTGCCGCAGCATCATGCCCAGCGGCAGGCCACGCTGCAGATCATATCCGCCGCCGAAGCCGTGGGCCATGACCGCGTCGCTGAGATGAACCGGCAGGTCGCCGGCAACCTGGACAAGATCATCGCGACGCTCGAGGACGAGGGAACGGGCGAGGAAGAGGCGGCCGCCGGTGCGTAGTGACCCGCTCTCCGAGGCTGCCGCCCGGCGTCATGAGCTAACCCGAGCCAGGGCCGTCCAGGCGCTGCGGGAACTTGACCGGGCCGGCGCCCCCGTGACATTTGCCGGCGTCGCTCAGGCAGCCGGCATTTCACGATCGTGGCTCTATACCCAGCCCGATATCAGCAGCCATATCCGCCGGCTGCGGGAGAAGACAGATGGCGCCGGCTCCGCCGGCGCCATCCCCGCCGGCCAGCGGGCCACCGAGGCGTCGCTGCGGGCCAGGCTCACCACCGCCCTGGACCGCAATAAGCAGCTCGCCGGCGAGAACACCCGGCTCCGCCGCCAGCTCGCCCGCGCACTCGGCGACCAGCGGTCCGCCGGAGTTCGATCAGGTAACGATCCGAAGGAGTGAAACCGCCCACGATCAGGCTGCGCGCGTCCCGCCGGCGACACTGTCCACGACGGGACACCGCAGGTCACAGCCCCGGCTGACGCGAAAGCTCAAGATAACATCGGTCAGTGGCAGCGCTGAATCATCGGCCATCCGGTAGGCCGCCGTGTGCCGCAGCGAATGCAGCGTCGCCGAGGTTCCCGCCTGATCGTTGACCCGCTCGAACATGCGGTGCACGGCGTGATAAGCAAGAGGCCGGACCGGGCGGCGCAGCGTCCACCACAGCGGCTGCCGCCGCCCCTTCGGGATCAGGTCAGCCATCTCCACCTGGTAGAGCCGCAGCCACACGAACGCGTCCGTGGAGGCCGGCAGCTCCTGCAGCTCACGGGTGCCCTTGCGGACCACCGTGATCACCTGCCGCCCCGGGTCCACCCCCGCCACCGTGGCCGACAGCAACTCCGAGGCCCGCGCCCCGGTGGACACGTAGAAGGCGACCAGGGCCCGGTCACGGTGCGACGGCAGCCGGGCGAAAATCTCGTTGAACTCCCCGTCGGGGACACTGCGCGGGATCCTGGCGGGCACCCGCGGCCGGTAGAGCCCGCTGCGCTCGCTGCCGAATGGCTCCATCGGATTGTGGTGCGCGTGCGCCCGCCCGCCACGCCGGGACCGGTCCAGCGGGAACGGGTTGATGACCGGCCCGGTGCCCGCATCGCGGTGAAAGTCGTAAAACGACCGCAGCACCGTCTCCGAATGCGCACGGACCGACGGCGCGTACGCTTCAGGCGCACCAGACGGAGCGGCCGTCGCCGCAAGCGCCGTGCGCCAATGCGGCCGTGACTGCTTGCCAGCGACCAGCAGCCACCTGCTGAAATCCCGGGCCTCGGCGCGTGTCGCCCGATCCCAGGCGACTCCGGAACCAGCCCAAAGGAACCTGAACCAGCGCAAAAGGTCCAGCCCATAGGACCGGATTGTTGATGGCGCCCTTCCCGCCGCCAGCAGATCCCGGAAGTAGGCCGTAACGGCCTCAACCACCGCCCCATCAGGATCAGCCAGCCGGTAAGGCTCGTACCGGTTCCCCGTGGCCAACAGCCTGCCCGCCTGAGGCACCACTAGTGCGGCCAGATCCCGTTCAGGATCACCATCTCCGATCATGACCGGAGAACGTACCGACAGAAACAGCCGCCTACCCGTTGAACTGCTGAAACTCCC
>Ga0209656_10001375_pt1 | contig 15895 bp, 14 predicted proteins | sample BogFormECP12_OM2_FD_188239 | JGI IMG/M metagenome (GOLD analysis project Ga0209656, IMG submission 188239) | Bog forest soil microbial communities from Calvert Island, British Columbia, Canada - ECP12_OM2 (SPAdes) (version 2) | ecosystem: Environmental > Aquatic > Freshwater > Wetlands > Bog ... | reverse complement strand
AATCGGTGACCGCCATCATCGGCGAGATCAGGACCGCCAGCGCCGAGCAGAGCACCGGTATCGAATCGGTGAACTCCGCAATCACGCAAATCGATCAAGCGACCCAGCAAAATGCCTTGCTGGTAGAACAGACGGCCGCGAGTCTGGAGTTCTTCAGGACGGACGCCGCGGCGGGCGGAGCTCGTGCAGCCGCCCCTGCGGCGGCATAATTTGGGTATGATCGTGGCATGCCGGCCACGCTGGATCATCTGCGCCGCTATGCCGTCGCGCGTTCTCTGTTCAAACCCACCACCCTGAAGCGGGCGATCGACAAGCTCGGATTCGTTCAGGCCGATCCCATCCGTGCCCCCGCCCGCGCTCAAGACCTGACTCTGCGCCATCGTGTGGCGGGCTATCGGGCGGGCGATCTGGAGCGCCGCTATCCCAAGCTGCCGCTGGAGGAAGACTTCTTCGTCAATTATGGCTATCTGCCCCGGGCGCATCAGCAACTGATGCATCCGCGAACGGCGCGCACGGTGTGGACGGCGGCGCGCGCCGAGCAGGCGGCGGCGGTACTGGCGTTCATCCGCGGACGCGGCGCCGTGCACCCGCGCGAGGTGGACGCGCATTTCGCGCATGGCAAGGTCACCAACTGGTTCGGCGGCTCCTCGAACGCGAGCACCCAATTGCTCGACGTGATGCACTACCGCGGCATGCTGCGCGTGGCGCGGCGCGAGAGCGGCACGCGGGTGTACGCGGCGTGCGAGACGGCGGCGGCAGCGGCGGTCGGTACAGCGGCGGTTGACGCGCCGGTGGTCGGCACACCGGCGCCGCACGCCGCCGCCGGTTCATGCATGGATGCGCTCGTGGACCTGGCCGTGCACAAGTATGCGCCGCTGCCGGCGAGCACCTTGCACGCCCTGGTTCGAAAGTTGCGCGGCGGCGCGCCGCAGTGGACTTCCGACCGGGCGCAGGCGCTGGCACGCGCCAAGCAACGCCTGGGCCACGCGCGCATCGACGGCATCGATTGGTACTGGCCGGCGGCCGAGGGGCCGGCTTCGCGGCGCTGGCGCCCCGATGAAGACGTGCGCCTGCTCACGCCCTTCGATCCCATCGTCTGGGACCGCGACCGCTTCGAAATATTCTGGGGCTGGGCCTACCGGTTCGAGGCCTACACGCCCGCGCCCAAACGCAAACTCGGGTATTACGCGCTGCCCCTGCTGTGGCAGGATCGAGTGATTGGCTGGGGCAACGTGACGGCAACCGATGACGGGCTGCGCTGCTCCTTCGGCTACACCCGCGGCCGCGCGCCGCGCGACGCCGCGTTTCGCGCCGGTCTCACGGCGGAACTGGCGCGCATGCGAACTTTCCTGGGGCTGGCGGGCTAGCGGAGCGGCCGCCGCGGCGGCGGGAGCGGCGGCAGTGGTAGCGGCAGCAGCAGCGGCAGCGGCTGCAGCGTCTAGAGGCGGTGCCGTATCTCGGCCGCGATTTCGTAGGAGCGCAGCCGCTTGGCGTGATCGAATATCTGCGAAGTGATCATCAATTCGTCGGGCCGCGTCCGCTCCACGAATGCCGCCACGGCTTGGCGGACGGTCCCGGGCGCGCCAACGGCGGAGCAGGTGAGCACGTCGGCGAGCAGCGCTTTGGCGGCTGGCGGGAGTTGGCTTTCGTAGTCCTCCACGGGAGGCGGCAGCTGCATCGGCCGGCCGCTACGCAAGTTGACGAAGGCCTGCTGCATGGAGGTGGCGAGGAAGCGCGCTTCCGCATCCGACTCGGCGGCGAAGATGTTGAATCCCAGCATCACGTAGGGGCGATCGAGCTGTTCGGATGGTTGGAAGCGCGCGCGGTAAATCTCGATGGCCTGCATCATCATGGCCGGTGCGAAATGCGACGCGAAGGCGAAGGGCAGCCCGAGCGCCGCGGCGACTTGGGCGCCGAACAGGCTGGAGCCCAAGATCCAGAGCGGCACTTTCAACCCGGCGCCCGGCACCGCCATGACCCTCTGCTCGGAACCCACGGGCGCGAAGTATCCCATCAGTTCCAGGACGTCCTGCGGAAACTGGTCGGGATCGGAGGCGAGATTGCGCCGCAGCGCGCGCGCCGTGACTTGATCGGAACCCGGCGCCCGGCCGAGCCCCAGATCGATGCGGCCGGGAAACAGGCTTTCCAGGGTGCCAAACTGCTCGGCGATCACCAGCGGCGAGTGATTCGGCAGCATGATGCCGCCGGCGCCGACGCGGATGGTCGAGGTCCCCGCGGCGACATGGCCAATCACCACCGCGGTGGCGGCGCTCGCAATCCCGGGCATGCTGTGATGCTCGGCGAGCCAATAGCGCCGGTAACCCCACGCTTCCGCGTGCCGTGCGAGGTCCAGGGTGTTGCGCAGCGACTGCGCCGCATCGCTGCCCATCGCCACCGGAGACAAATCGAGAATGGAAAAGGGAATCATGGGCCTGCACTCGAGCTGGGGACGGATACTTGGTTCACCCACAATATCAAGGTGGCGGGGGCTGTGCGATCGGCCGGCCGCGGCCAAGATTGGGTTGACAGCGCCTGCATTTTTATGCAGGATGCGTGCAATTTTATGCAAGGCCCCGCGATGCTCCGTTCCGATGTCGACAATACCAGCGCTCCGGCGCGCCGCACCACGTTGGCGAAGATCATTCGCGAGCAGTCCGTGGGGCGCCAAACCGAGCTGGTCGCCATGCTGCGCAAACACGGCCATGCCGCGACCCAGTCGAGCGTGAGCCGGGACTTGCGCGAGCTGGGCGTCGCGAAGATGGGCGATCGGTACGTGCTGCCCGAGACGGCCACCCCGTTGAAAAATGATTTCTCGTCCTTGAGACAATTCGTCAGCGCGCGCTTCACCGCGGGTACGAATCTGACCGTGCTGAAGACGACCGTGGGTTCGGCGCAAAGCGTGGCTGTCGCCATCGATACCGCCCGATGGCCCGAGGTCGTCGGCACCATATCCGGCGATGACACCATTTTCATCGCCACTGCCGGCGCGCGCGAGCAGCGCAAGCTGGCCGACCGCCTTCTCGCCATCTTCGGACGCTAACCCCAATGACATCGACTTCAAGGCAGGGCGCCGAGCCCATACTTTTGGCTTTTTCCGGCGGTCTGGACACCTCGTTCTGTGTCCCCTGGCTCAAGGACACCTACCAGCGGCCGGTGATCACGGTCACCGTCGACACCGGCGGCATCGATGCCGCCGCGGCGCAATCCCTGGCCGAGCGCTCGGCGCAGCTCGGCGCCATCGAGCATCATCTCATCGATGCGCGCGGCCCTTATTTCGAGCAGGTGCTCAAATTCTTGATCATGGGCAATATCCGCCGCGGCGGCGTCTATCCGCTGTGCGTGGGCGCGGAGCGGGTGCTGCAGGCGCAGACCATCGCGCAAATGGCGCTGTCGCTCAAAACTCAAATGGTGGCGCACGGCTGCACGGCCGCCGGCAACGATCAGGTGCGCTTCGAAGTGGCGCTGCGCACCCTGGCTCCGGATCTGGAGATCATTGCGCCGGTGCGCGACCGCGCGTTCAAACGGCCGGAGCAGCTCAAGTATCTCGAAGAGCATCGGCTGCCCATTCCACCCTTCGGCGCGGCCTACTCGGTGAATCGCGGGCTCTGGGGCGTCACCATCGGCGGCAAGGAAACGCTCACCTCCGAGGGCAGCATTCCCGATGACGCCTGGGTGCTCTCGAGGGATGCCTTCTCCGCGCCGCGCCCGGCCGAGCGCCACGTGATCGGATTCAGCCAGGGAGTTCCGGCCAGCCTCGACGGGCAGGCCGCCTCGCCCGTCGCCATCATCGAGCGGCTGGAAGCCTTGGCGGGTCCCTTCGGCATCGGCCGCGGCATTCATCTGGGGGACACCGTCATCGGCACCAAGGGCCGCGTCGCGTTCGAGGCGCCCGCGGCGGAGGTGCTGCTGACGGCGCATCGCGAGCTGGAAAAGCTGGTGCTGACGGGCAAGCAGGCCCGCATCAAGGACTCGGTGGCGCAACCCTACGGCGACCTGGTGCACGAGGGGCAGCATTTGGATCCGGTCTGCCGCGATATCGAGGCGCTGCTCATGTCCTCCCAAGATCGCGTCAGCGGCGAGGTCCGGGTGCTGTTGCGGCCGGGTTCGATCTTCGTCGAAGGCGTGGCCTCGCCTTATTCGCTGATGGCGGCATCGAAAGGCGTCTACGGCGAATCCGCAGGCGAATGGACGCCGACCGATGCCCTGGGGTATTCGAAAATGCTCGCCCTGACCGGGGTGTTCTACAAGCGCGCCGGAGCGAACGCGGCGGCGCGGGCGGCGGCACCCGCGGCGGTGGCCAAGCCATGAGCGGCATGCGCACGGTGGTGGTCGATAAAATCGCCTCGGTGACGCAGGCCTGCGGTCTGTCGCACGAGCTGCGCATCTCCGCCGATATCGCGTGCGAGGAAGGCGTGGTGTTGGTGGTCGAGATCCTCAACAACAAATCCACCTACAACACCCTGGAGCTCACCAGCGGACGCATGGCGAAGATTGCGCGCGGCGATGTGGTGGTCGGGGCCCTGGGTCATCGCAAGGCCTTGTTCGGCTACTCGGGCCACATTCCCACCACGCTCAAGCCCGGCGATGTGATCCAAATGCTGAATATCGGCGGCGTGCTCGGCATCTGCGATTCCGCCACGCCGGACAAGGGCAAGCCCTTCGACTGCAAGGTCCTGGGCGCCGTGCTGACCTTCCCCTATCTGGGCGAGCGCATCGGCGTGCCCGCCAGGGCGGGATACAAGCCGCTCAACTACGATGCCGCGCTCGACGTGCGCGGCGTACCGGTGGTGGCGCTGGCCGGTACCTGCATGGAGGCGGGCAAGACCGCGGCGGCCTCCGCCATCATCGCCCGCATGCGCCATCGGGGCCTCACGGTGGATGCGTTCAAGGCGACGGGAGTGTCCTTGCGCCGTGACATTCTGGCGTTCGAGGATTCCGGCGCGCGGCGCACCATGATTTTCACCGACTTAGGCGTCGTGACCACGACCGAAAAGAACGGCCCGGCGCTGACCCGCACCATGCTCACGGAAATGGCGTCCGGCCAGCCGGATGTGATCGTGTTCGAATTGGGAGACGGGCTGCTCGGAACCTACGGCGTGGAATCCATCCTGCGCCAGCCGGACATCAAGGCGGCGCTGACGGCGGTGGTGTTGTCCGCCAATGATCCGGTGGCCGCCTGGGGCGGCGTCAAGCTGCTGCGCGAGCGCTTCGGCGTCGAACCTTGCGTCGTCACCGGTCCCGCCACGGACAATGCCGTGGGCGTCGAGATCATTCGCGAGCAGATGCAGGTCGAGGCGTTCAACGCCATCAGTAATTCCGCGGATCTCGGCGACCACATCATCACGCGATTGGGCCTGCAGCATGTGCGCGAATCCAAAGTGGCCGGCGAATGAGCGGCTCCACCTCGGCGATCGTGCTCGGCGGCACCGGCTATGTGGCGGGGGAGCTGCTGCGCCTGATCGCGGGCCATCCGCAGCTCGAGGTGGCCGCCATCCTGTCGGATAGTCAGCCCGGCGCGCCGGTCGCCGGCGCGTTCGCGCATTTGCGCAGCGCCTATCCGGAGATGAAATTCGCCACCATCGATGCCATCGAGACTCTGATTCGAAGCACGCCGCGCTCGGCCTTGTTTTCAGCCGCGCCCCACGGCGCCGCCGCCGCCCTCATCGACCGGCTGCTCTGCGCGGCGGAGGCGGCGGGCACGCGCGTGCATTGCGTCGATATCTCGGCCGATTTTCGCTATTCGAGCGCGGCGGCGTACGAGGCCGTGTACAAGCACGCGCACGGCGCGGCGGCGAGAATTCGGGAATTCACCTGCGCGGTGCCGGAGCACTTGCAAAAATCGCCCACCCCGCATGTCGCCCATCCCGGATGCTTCGCCACCGCCACGCTGCTCGCCGTCGTGCCCCTGTTGGCGCTCGGGCTCACCGACACGCGCCTGTTCGTCACCGGCATCACGGGCAGCACGGGCTCGGGCCGCAAGCCGGTCGAGGGCACGCACCATCCGCTGCGGCACAGCGATCTGTATGCCTATGGAGCCTTGAGCCACCGCCACGTGCCGGAAATCATCGCCTGCGCGAAGCTGGCGACCGGCGTCGAGGCTGAACTCAATTTCGTACCGCATTCCGGGCCCTTCGCGCGCGGCATCCACGTCACCGTACAGGCGAGCCTGAAGAAACCCTTGGGCACGGCGCAGGCGCTGGAGGCGCTCAGGTCCTACTACCAGAATTGTCCTTTCGTGCGGGTGGGCGACGCCGCTCCCCGCGTCAAGGAAGTCGCGGCCAGCAATTACGCGCACCTCTCCGCGGTGACCAACGGCAATTCGATCGCCGTCATGTCGGTGCTCGACAATCTCAACAAAGGCGCCGCCGGCGGCGCCGTTCAATGGATGAATCGCCTGTTGGGTCTTACCGAGACGCTGGGCCTCACCGCCCCCGCGCCCGGATGGACCTGAAGGCGCCGCGGCCACCGACCTCAAGAACACTGAAAATCCATGGCGACCCCCCAGACCACCTTGACGATCCCGGCTCTGAACAGCCACTTGGCGCAAGTGTTTGCGCAATATCCCATCGAAGTGGCCCATGGCGAGGGCGTCTGGCTGCATGCGCGCGACGGTCGCAAAATCCTGGATTTCTACGGTGGGCACGCGGTTGCGGGCTTGGGCTACGGCCACCCGCGCTGGCTGGCGGCGCTCGAGCGCCAAGCCCGGCAGATGGCATTTCAGACCAATGCGCTGCCGATGGTCATCCGCGAACGCGCCGCCGCCCGCTTGACGAAATTCGTCGGGCTTGGCCTCGACACGGTGTTTTGGATCAACAGCGGCGCCGAGGCGAACGAAAATGCGCTTAAAGTGGCGTTCAAACAGACTGGCCGCAGCAAGATCGTGGCGCTGGAACAGGGCTTTCATGGCAGGACCGCCGCCGCCGGCGCGGTGACCTGGGGGGCGTTCGAGAAATGGTATGGATTTCCGCGCCGGCCCTTCGACGTGAGATTCGCGCCGCGCGACAAGCCCGCCGCCGTCGATGAATTCGTCGACCGCGAAACGGCGGCGGTCATCGTCGAACCGGTGCAGGGCGTGGGCGGCGCCTACGATGTGGGCAAGCCCATGCTGCAGGCGCTGCGCCGGCGCTGCGACGAGGTGGGCGCCTTGTTGATTTTCGATGAGGTGCAATGCGGAACCGGCCGCACCGGCGCACCCTTTGCCGCCAACTTCTACGGTGTGGTACCGGACATGATCACCGCCGCCAAGGCCTTGGGGAACGGCTTTCCGGTGTCGGCGCTGCTGATGTCCCAACGCGTGGCGGGGCATCTGAAGCACGATGACATGGGCACGACCTTCGGCGGCGGTCCCATGGCCTGCGCGGTCGCCGAAGCGGTGATCGACACCATCGAGTCCGAATCGCTGCTGGCGAACGTGCGCCAGGTCTCGGCCTACATCTGCTCGAGCTGCATCATCGGTCCGGTCACCGGTGTGCAGGGCGCAGGGTTTCTACTGGGCCTGAAGACCTCGCGCCCCGCCAAGGAAGTGCAGGCGGCGCTGCTCGCCAAGAACATCCTCACCGGCACCAGTGCGGATCCAAACATTTTACGCCTGCTGCCGGCGTACATCTTGAACGAGGGTCATGTGGACCAGCTCTCGGACGCCCTGTCGAGAATCTCCGCATGAAGCGCTTCCTCAGTTTGGCCGATTTCAGCCGCGAGCAGATTCTCGATCTGCTGAAGCTCGCGCAAAGCCTGCAAGACAAGCCCGATCCCAAGGCGCTCGCCGGCAAGATCCTGGGGTTGGTGTTCTTCAATCCGTCGCTGCGCACTCTGGCCTCATTCCAAGCAGGAATGGCGCGCCTCGGCGGCTCATCCTTCGTGATCACCCCGGGCCAGGGAACGTGGCAGATGGAGACTCGGCTCAACGCCATCATGAACGGCGCGGCCGCCGAGCATATTCGGGAGGGCATCCCCGTGCTGGCCTCGTATTGCGATGCCCTCGGTGTCCGCGTCTTCGCCGAGGGCAAGAATCTCGAGGCCGACCTGGATGAAACGCTGTTCGGAATGATCGACGACCTGTGCGACAAGCCGCTGATCAACATGGAATCGGCGATGAACCACCCCACCCAGGCACTGGCGGACTGGCGCACCCTGGATGAACTCGAGGTGCCGCGGCGCGCGAAGTTCGTCCTCTCCTGGGTCTATCATCCGAAGGCGCTGCCCCTGGCCGTGCCCGCGGCCACGGTGCAGATGGCGGCGATGCGCGGCATGGAAGTGGTGGTGCTGCGGCCGGACGGGTTCGCCCTGCCGCCGCGAATCATGGAGTCGGCGAGTCTGGCCGCGGCCGTGGCCGGCGGCTCCCTCACCGAGACTTCCGATCGCGCGGCGGCGCTCGCCGGCGCGAGCGTGCTGTATGCGAAGGAGTGGGGCACCACGGCGTATTACGGCGACACCGAAGCGGACTCGCGGCTGCGCGCCGATCTGTCTGATTGGTGCGTGCGCGAGCGCTGGTTCACGGGTGCGCGGCCCGACGCCAAGCTCATGCACTGCCTGCCCGTGCGCCGCAACGTCGCGGTGGCCGATGAAGTGCTCGATGGTCCGCGCGCCGTGGTCAAACGCGGGGCCTTCAATCGCATGGTGGTGCAGATGGCTGTCCTGCATCGCTTGCTGGCTTGATCGATCGAAGTATCGGAGTATTCACCCATGATCATGAGTCGACCTGACCCGTCAGTCGCCGTACGCGCCTTGAAGAGCGCGGCGCCGTACATCCGCATGTACAAGAACAAGGTGTTCATCATCAAGGCCGGCGGCGCGGTGTTCAGCGACGAGATTTCGACGCGCGCCCTGATCGAGCAAGTCGCGATCCTGCACCAGGTGGGCATCAAGACGGTGCTGGTCCACGGCGGCGGTCCGCAGCTCGACAGCGTGCAGGCGACTCTGGGCATCGATACGCGCATGGTCAATGGGCGGCGGGTCACGGATCAAAAATCGATCGACGTCACCGCCATGGTGCTGAACGGCCTAATCAATACGCGCATCCTGGCGATTTGCCGGGAACTCGACATCGAAGCCATCGGCTTGAGCGGCGTCGACGCAGGGTTGATACGCGCGCACAAGCGTCCGCCGGTGCGCATCGCCGAGGGCTCCAACGAGACCGTGGACTATGGATTCGTGGGCAACATCGATTCGGTGAACGCGGCGGTGATCGAGAAACTGCTCGAGAACGGCTTGATGCCGGTGGTCAGTCCGCTGTCGGCGGACTCGAACGGCACTCTGCTCAATATCAACGCCGACACCGTGGCCGCGGCCATCGGCGGCGCGCTGTCGGCGGAAAAACTCGTGCTGTGCACGGGTGCGCAGGGAATTCTCGAACGCGCCGAGGATCCGGGCTCGGTGGTGTCGTACACGGACATCAAGGGATTGAAGCGTCTGCGCGACCAGGGCTCGCTGCGAGACGGCATGCTGCCCAAAGCGGCCGCGATCGAAAATGCGATTCGCGGCGGCGTGCGCCGGGTGCACGTGATCAGCTACAAATCGCCCGACAGTCTGCTGGCGGAGATCTTCACCAATGAAGGCACGGGCACGCTGGTGGTGGCGGATCTCACGGCGTTGAGCCCCGCGGAACAATTGAGCGCGCCGGGAGCCTGAGCTGCCATGACACGACTCTGGGACAAAGGAACTCCGCTCGACGCGCGCGTGCTCGAGTACACGGCGGGGGATGATTACATCCTGGACAGCCGGCTGGTGCGCTACGACATCCAGGCCTCCATCGCGCATGCGGAAATGCTGGCGGTGCAGGGGCTGCTGTCGGCGCACGACCTCGATGTCATTCGCGCGGCCTTGACCGCGATCGGCGAGGAACACGCGCGCGGGGCGTGGCGCATTTCGCTCGAGCAGGAAGACTGCCAGACCGCCATCGAGAATCTGCTCACCGCGCGCATCGGTACGGCCGGCGGGCGCCTGCATGCCGGCCGTTCGCGCAACGATCAGGTGCTCGCCGCGCTGCGGCTCTATCTGCGCGATGCCGCCGAAGAATTGCGGCGCGGCGCGGCCGCGGTGGCCGACGCGCTCGATGCCTTGGGCAAGCGGCATGGCGCGATGGAGCTGCCGGGCTACACCCACATGCAGCAGGCGATGCCGAGCAGCGTGGTCCTGTGGGCGCAGGGTTTCGCCGCGGAAATTCGCGACGATGCCGTGGGACTCGAGCTCGCCCAGCGGCGCATCGGCAAGAACCCCCTGGGATCCGCGGCCGGCTACGGCACGCCGAATCTCAATCTGAGCCGTGAGGAAACGCGCCGGCGCTTGGGTTTTGCCCTCACTCAAGAGCCCGTGACGGCGGTCCAGCTGTCGCGCGGCAAGGCCGAGGCGCAGCTCTTGTTCGAAATCACGCTGCTCGCGCAGGACATGGGCCGTCTCGCGGCGGACCTGATGCTGTATTACACCCAGGAATTTGGTTTCGTTGAGTTGCCGGAGGCGTTCACCACCGGCTCCTCCATCATGCCGCAAAAGCGCAATCCCGACGTGTTCGAACTGGTGCGCGGCCGCAGCGCCGTCGCGCAGGCGGCGCTCAACGAGGTGCTCGGCATCACGCAAAAAATGACGTCGGGCTATCACCGCGATTTGCAGCTGATCAAGCCGCCCCTGTTCCGCGGCATCGATTCCTGTCTGCAGACACTTCGGATACTGCCGGGCGCTCTCGAGGGGGTGCGTTTCCGGCCGGAGAACATTCATCTCGAGGCCGGCATCCACGCCGCCGCCGCCGCGAACGCCTTGGTGGCGAAGGAAGGCATCCCGTTTCGCGAAGCCTACAAGCGCGTGGCCGCCAAACTCAAGGAAACGGAATGACCATTTGGATCAGCCCACGATCGGTGGCGGAATTGAATTCCGTGAGTGCGGGAACTCTGACATCAAGCCTTGGAATCGAATTCACCGAGGTCGGCCCGGATTTCGTTCGCGGCACCATGCCCGTCGACGGCCGCACCCGCCAGCCGTATGGGCTGCTGCACGGCGGCGCCTCGGTGGCGCTCTGCGAAACGCTGGGCAGCATGGGGGCGAGCATGTGCCTCGACACCAAGGAATACCTGAGCGTGGGTCAGGAGATCAACGCCAATCACGTGCGGTCGGCGCGCACGGGGCTGGTCACGGGCACTGCGCGCCCGGTGCACATCGGCGGCCGCTCCCATGTCTGGACCATCGACATCGTCAACGAGGCCGGCAAATTGATCTGCACCTCGCGCCTGACGGTCGCCATTGTCCGGCGCAGTTCCCTCGGCGCCTGAAGGTGCGCTAGCATTTGCCACCCTGAGACGTGTAAGGTGCGCGCCATGAAACGAACCGGAACTCTTGTCCAGACATGCGCCGCGTGGGTGATGGTCGCAGCCGCGCCCCTTGCCGGTGCCCAAAATCCCCCCTCTGCGCCCGGCGCGCCGGCAACGGCGAGCCCGCCGGCCGCCACGCCTCAAGCCCCGCCTCAAGCCCCGCCGCCTCCGGCGGTGCCCACGGCCGATCAATTCAGCTACATCGTCGGCTTGAATTTCGGCGAGCAGCTGCATCGCGCGGGGATCACCGATCAGGTGGTCATCGATACCATGGTGCGCGGCCTCCAAGAGGCCTTGCGGCAGGGGAAGAAGGCCACGCCGGCCGAACAACAGCAGCTGGGGGCGTTTGTGCGTTCGGTGCAGGAAGCCACGGTGGCGCGCAACCAGGCGGCCGCGAAGGATTTCTTGGCGCACAACGCGCAGGAGAAGGGCGTGACCACCACGGCCTCGGGACTGCAATACAAGATTGTCGCGCCGGGCGACAAGAAGGCCGCGGCGGCCACGGTCGCCGATCAAGTGACCGTGCAATACCGCGGCAAACTGCTCGATGGCTCGGAATTCGACTCATCCTATGCCCATGGCTCGCCCGCGACCTTCGGGGTCACCGGCGTGATCAAAGGCTGGCAGGAAGCCTTGGTGCTGATGAAGCCGGGTGCCAAATGGCAGCTGTTCGTGCCGCCTGACCTTGCCTATGGCGCGACGGCGAGGCCCGGCATTCCCGCGGGTTCGATGTTGATATTCGACGTGGAATTGTTGAGCGTCAAATCAAGCGCCGCGCCGGCGGCATCTGCGCCGTCGGGGAAACCCGCGGGCGGCAAGCCCTCGATACCCGCCGGCAGCAGCCCGCCGGCGAAATCCCTCGGCGGCGCTAGCGATTGAGCTCGAGCGCGTTGGTGAGGTCGCCCATCGGCGGCGCGCCATGCGCGGTGAGTGCCGTATCGCGCACTGCGATCCCCGGCAATGGCGCGAGATCGAAGCGGCGGGTGATCAGGCGCAGTATGGACGCCGTGTCGTACTGCGTGTGATCGACGCTGCCGCGCTTCGCCCAGGGCGAAATGATCAGCGCGGGAATTCGTGTGCCGGGCCCCAACAGATCGCCGTGCGGCGGCGCCACGTGATCCCAGGCGCCGCCGAATTCGTCGTAGGTGATCACGATGACCATGTGCGGCCACTGCGGGCTTGCGCGCAATTTCGCGACCACCTCCGCGATGTGCGCATCGCCTTCCGCCACCGATGCGTAGCCGGCATGCTGGTTCACATTGCCCTGCGGCTTGTAGAACGCGACCGCCGGTAAGCGGCCCGCGGCCGCGTCAGCGACGAACTCGCTGTAGTCCTTCAAGTGCAGCGCGCGCTGCCCGGCCGCAAGTTTAGGATCGAAGCGCGCGTAATAGTTGAAGGGCTGGTGATGCGGTTGGAAGTCGGGATTGCCCGCGGGCGTGGTGGGCGCGTAAATCACCGTACGCGTTTTGAGCGGCGAGCGCCTGCCGTCGGCCAACGCCGCATCCCAGGAGCCCGAATACCAAATCCAGGGGACGCGCTTGGCGTCGAGTGCATCGCCGATCGTGGCCCCCTGCTGGGGCGGCAAGGTCGTGGCATTGGCGGGGTCGGCGTACAGCGTGTCCAAGTCGGCGGCCGCGGGCTTGTTGCCGCTCGGTTGATAGGGTGGCTGCATGGTGTTCACGGCGTAGAACTTGCCATCGCCGAAATAATTGGCGGGCGTGATATTGCCGCTGTTCGCAAACCTGGGCGGCTCGTCCAAGGCGGAGGGTTTAGCGTCCCTCGCCGCCTGGAGGCGCGGCAGATAGTGCCCGGCCGCGTCCTGATCGAGCATGGCAATGGCCGGTTTTGCCGGCGCCGAATCCGCATTGGGATAGACGGGCGCGCAGGCGCAAATCAGGTATTGGTGATTGAGGAACGAGCCGCCGAAAGCGCCCTGGAAAAAATTATCGGCGAGGACGAAATCTTTCGCGAGCGCGAACAGCGCCGATTGGCTGTAGTCGTAGTGCCCCATGGCGAGGCCGCCGGCGTCCGACCACGCGGCATAGCCGTCGTTCTTGCCGCCGTCGATTTGCATCTGGTGCTCGAAAAAGCGATGCACCAGATCGCGGGTCACGATCGACGTCGACAACGTGACCTGGGATTGCGCCGTGAAGGCGTGCTCGATCGAGAACGGCGCATTGGGCAGACCCAGGCTTTGGGCTTGCGTCACCACCGGCACGGCGCCCGCGGCCGTCACGCCGCCCCAAGTCGGCGGCAGCGTGGGCAGCACCGACCCGTTTCGATCGATCTGCGGCACATAGGCCGGCAGCGGCCGGCCGGCGGCATCCACGACCTCACCCAAGCCGCGCGCGCCGGGGAAATTACCGAACAAATTGTCGAAGGCGCGATTCTCGGCGTAGATCACCACAATGGTATCGACCTTCGAGCGCAGCGCCCGAGTGGTGGGGTCAGAGGGCCGGGCCGGGGTCGCCAGCGGCGCCCTGTCGGAGCACGAGGCCGCAGCGGCGACGGCGAGGCCGAGCGCGATGAGCCGGAGCAACGGGCGGCGTGAATGGCACAACGTGCGCTGGATGGTGTTCTTCATCAGCGCAAGTATAAGGTGCACCGCCACTCACGGTGCGACCGGCGCTTCGGTCGCTGCGATTCCCAGGCGAGCCGCGACCGGCCCGCGACCGGCCCGCGACGGGCCGCGACGGGCCGGGGCGAGGCCGGCCGGGTCGCGCTAGAAAGTCCAGGTGGCGCTGACCGTCAGCGCGTCCGGGTCGCCGTACTGGGAGCTGATCCGCTCGTACTCGGCGCGGAACGCGACACCCCAGACTTTGGACTGCACGCCCACGCCGTAGGCAAACTTGTTGTCGGTCTGGGTTTGGCGGTAGTACGTCGGGCAATACGGCGCGCCACTCGGTGGGACCGGGCACGCCTGCGCCAACGGAATCGCCACGTCGGTTTTCAGCCGCGCGACGCCGGCCTTGCCGAAGACATCGAAAAATGGCATCGGCAGCGGCAAATATCCCACCGCGAACAGCGCACTCGCGGTGGGGTGAGAATCGAAACCGTAGTAGTTGACGTCGTAGTAGTTGTGCGAACCCGGTTGGCCGAAGTCGATATATTCGAATTCGGCGCCGACGAAGGGGATCGGCCGCACACCGGCGATGGCCTTCCACGCCGTTTGATGATCATTGTAGTAACCCGGCAGGCCGTAGGCAGGGTCGTCGCTTCGGATTGTGGAGTAGCCGGCGCCGGCGCCGAGATAAAATCCCACTGGATTGTCAGCCAGAGCCACGGTCGACGCTGCACAGGCGCCCAGCGTGAGGATCGCCAACAGGGTTCCTGAAATTCGCTGCATCAACTTCTCCGATTAAGCTACGTAACATTCGGACTGGGCCGCGGATCCGGAAGTTCCGGCCAAACTGCCGCGTTGCCGCACGCGCTATACTTCTCACATGAAAAAAGTGTGTCCGTGGGTCCTTCTCTGCCTGGCCGGATTGCTCGCCGGCTGCGGTCAAAAAGGACCCCTGGTGCACCCGGATGCTCCGCCCAAGCACAAGCGCGTGGCCCCGAGTCCGCGCGCCGCGCCGGCCCCACCTGCTCCAGCACCAGCGCCTGTTGCCGCCCCGCCTGCTGCGCCCGCCCCGCCTGCTGCGCCCACGCCGCCCGCTGCCCAAGCGCCCGCGAGCGGCGGCACGGACGCGACGCCAAAGCCCTGATCGGCGTCTCGCTGATTCCATGAACGCACGCAAGCTCATTTTGGTTGACGGCTCTTCGTATCTTTACCGGGCCTTTCACGCACTGCCGCCGCTCAGCAACTCGAAGGGGGAACCGACCGGCGCGGTGCTGGGCGTGCTCAACATGCTGAACAAGATGATCAAAGAGGAGGCGCCGGACCGCATCGCCATCGTCTTCGATGCGCCCGGCCGCACCTTCAGGGACGATCTCTTCGATCAGTACAAGGCGCATCGCGCGCCGATGCCGGATGATCTGCGCTCGCAGGTAGAGCCCCTGTTGGACGCCGTGGCCGCCATGGGCCTGCCGCTGCTGCGCGTCGCGGGCGTGGAGGCGGACGATGTGATCGGCACGCTGGCCAAGCAAGGAGCGGAGTCGGGTTACGACGTACTGATCTCCACCGGCGACAAGGACATGGCGCAACTCGTGGGTCCGAGGGTTGGATTGATCAACACCATGAGCAACTCGCGCCTCGACCGCGAGGGCGTGAAGGCGAAATTCGATGTGTACCCGGAGCAGATCGTCGACTACCTCGCCCTGGTGGGCGACAGCTCGGACAATATTCCCGGAGTCACCGGAGTGGGCCCCAAGACGGCGGCGAAATGGCTGCATCAATATCAAACGCTCGATGAGTTGCTCGCCCATGCCGGCGACATCGGCGGCAAGGTGGGCGAGAATTTGCGCAATGAGATTGCCAAGCTCGAGCTGTCGCGCAAGCTCGCCACCATCGACACCTCGCTCGCGCTGGAGATCAGCGCCGAAGGCCTAAGCGCCGGTGCGGCGGATCTTGCGCGGCTGCGGGAACTGTATACGCGGCTGGAATTACGCGCGCTGCTCAAGTCCTTGGGCTCGGCCGCGGAGCCGCCGGCCGCGGC
>Ga0209656_10001374_pt1 | contig 15913 bp, 11 predicted proteins | sample BogFormECP12_OM2_FD_188239 | JGI IMG/M metagenome (GOLD analysis project Ga0209656, IMG submission 188239) | Bog forest soil microbial communities from Calvert Island, British Columbia, Canada - ECP12_OM2 (SPAdes) (version 2) | ecosystem: Environmental > Aquatic > Freshwater > Wetlands > Bog ... | reverse complement strand
CCGACCTGAAGATTCTCGCGCACGCTCATCTGCGCGAGGATGAGACGGCCTTCCGGAACCTGCACGAGCCCGGCGGCGACGATGTCGTGGGGCTCAAGCCCGCTGATGCGCCGGCCGGAAAATTCGATCGTGCCGCCGCTCGCGCGCACGATACCCGAAATGGCCAGCAGCGTCGTCGTCTTGCCCGCGCCGTTCGCGCCGATGATCGTGGCGACGCGTCCCTGTTCCAGTCGCAGGCTGATGCCGTGCACCGCCTCGACGCCGCCGTATCCTGCGCGCAGGTCGCGCACGTCGAGCAGCGCTGCTCCGTTCGTGCCGCTTGCCGCGCCTCCCGCGCCGCTCATGCGCCGCTCTCCACGCCCAAGTATGCCTCGACGACGCGCGGGTCGTTGCGCACCTGCGCCGGCGTGCCTTCTGCGATCTTCTCGCCGAAGTCGAGGACCGCGATGCGATCGCATGCCGACATGACGAGCGCCATGTCGTGCTCGACGAGCAGCACGCTCATGCCCCGCTGGCGCACGAGGCGGAGGATCTCTTCCCGCAAGCGCTCCGTTTCCACCGGATTGAGTCCGGCCGCCGGCTCGTCCAGCAGCAGCACGCTCGGCTGCGCCGCGATCGCGCGCGCCAACTCGACGCGGCGCTGCTCGCCGTGCGCGAGGTTGCGCGCCTCGACATCTGCGCGATCGCCCAGTCCAAGCTCCTCAAGCAATTCGCGCGCGCGTCGCCGCAGCGCGCGCGCACGCGCGAGCGTGGGCGGCCATCCGAGCAGTTGGCCGAACAGCGAATCGTCCGCTTTGAGATGCATGCCGGCGACGACGTTGTCGAGCGCGGTCATGTGCGCGAACAAGCGCGATGTCTGATATGTGCGCGCGATCCCAAGCGCAGCGATCTCGTATGGCTTGGCGCGATCGATGCGGCGCTCCCCAAACGTGATCGTGCCGCTCGTCGGCGCGGTCAGGCCCGTCATGAGGTTCAGCACGGTCGTCTTGCCTGCGCCATTGGGACCGATGAGGCCGAACAGCGCACGCTCGGGCAGCTGCAGCGTCAGGTCCTTGACCGCGCGCACGCCGCCGTATGCCTTGGTCACGCCGTGCAGCGCGATCATCGGCGCGCCCGCCCGCGGAACACCGACCATAACCCTTGCGGCAAGAAGATGATGACGAGCAGCAGGATCACCCCATTGACGACGTCGCGATAGTTCCCCAAGAAGCGCAGCGCCTCGGGCAGGATCGTGAGCAGGCCCGCGCCGAGAATGGGGCCGCCGACCGAGCCCATGCCGCCGACGACCGCATAGGCGAGCATGTCGACTGCTTTGGAAAAACCGTAGTCGCTTGGGCTGATGAAAAAGGATGAGAAAGCTGCGAGCGCGCCTGCGTAGCCGGCGATGAAGGCGCCGATCGCGAACGCGAGCAGTTTGTAGGCAGACGGGTTGATGCCAAGCCCGGACGCCGCCACCTCGTCCTGCGCGATCGCGGCGAAGGCGCGGCCCGCGCGCGAGCGCGTGAGGCGCCAGAGCGCGAACGTGATCAGCGCGAGCGAGCCGTAGATGATCGGCGTGTTCGCCAAGGGCGGGATGCCGGCGATGCCCTCAGCGCCGCCCGTGATGCTCAGGTTGACCGCGAAGATGCGCACGATCTCGCCGAAGCCGATGGTCGCGATCGCCAAGAAGACGCCGCGCAGCCGCAAGACCGGCCAGCCCAAGATCAGTCCGGCGATCGCGGCCAGACACGACCCGGCGAGCACAGCTCCGAAGAACGGCCAGTGGCCGCGCATGACCAGCAGCACCGACGTGTACGCGGCGATCGCCATGAACCCCATGTTGCCGAGCGAAAGCTGGCCGCAGGCCAGCGTGACCCAGACCGAGAGCGCCAGCAGCGAATTGATGCCGATCTGATTGATGAGAGCCGAGTGCGCGGCGTAGAACGCCGGTAGCGCGTGCACGTGGCTAGGCCGCGCGCAGGCTGCGCTTGCCGAGCAGGCCGGTCGGACGGATGATCAGGACCAGGAACAGTATCGCGAAGACGATCGCGTCGCGATAGCCCGAGCTCAAGTACGCGACCGACAGATCTTCCGATAGTCCGATGAGCAGCCCGCCGAGCATCGAACCCGGGATCGAGCCCATGCCGCCGAGGATGATCACCGCGAGTCCCTTGAGCTCGACCGTCGAGCCCATCACCGAACTCACCGTGTTGAAGTTGAGCGCGAACAGGATGCCGGCCACTGCGCCGAGCGCGGACGCGATGAAAAACGTCTGTGCGTAGACCGCTTCGAGGTCGATGCCGACCAGCTGCGCCGCGCGCGGGTTCTCCGCGACCGCGCGGATCGCGCTGCCCAGACGCGTGTAACGCAGCAGCGCCTGCAGCCCGATCATCAGCGCGAGGCTGGCGACGAAGATCGTGAGCTGCATGATCGTGAAGGTCGCCGGTCCGAGCGTGACCGTCGGCGTGCGCACGACGTCGAATGGGAAGTGTCGCACGTCCGGTCCGAAATAACCGTTCGCCATGGCGACGTAGATCATGCCGACCGCGATGCTTGAGATGAGCGGCGCGAGCGGGCCGGCCTGGCGGCGGCGCAGCGGCCAGAACGCGACGCGGTCGAGCACCACGCCGGCCACGCCGCCGGCGAGCGCACCGCCGAGCACAGCGGCGAGCACGGGCACGCCCTTGAGCACGAGCACCAGCGCAGTGAACGCGCCGATCATGAAGATCGACGCATGCGCGAGATTGAGGATGTCGAGCACGCCGAAGATCAGCGTGTAGCCGAGCGCGAAGAGCGCGTAGACCGCGCCGATGAACAATCCGTTGACGAGCTGCTGGACTAACATGGGGATGAGGCGGGCGGACGGCGTGAGAGGGGTTCTGAGAAGACGAGGCCTCTGAGGCGGCGAGAGCCGCCGAAGGAGCCGCGGAGATTCAAATCTTCCGAATCCGCGAGCGCGCCGAGGCGCCAGAACCCCTTCACGCCGTCCAGCCGGTTAGAAGCCCACGAAGCGGCCGTTATGCACCATCAGCACGACGCCATCACCTGACGCGTCACGGTTGCCCGTGAACGAAAACGCGCCGAGCACGGTGTTGACCGGCTTCATCGACTTCATCGCGTCGCATACGTCTTTGGGTGAGAACGACTTGGCGGCCGTCAGCACGTTCTCCATGATCTGCGCGGCCGCGAACGCCTGGGCGGCGAACTGATCGGGATCCTTGAGGAAGCGCACGCGATATGCTTGGACGAAATCGAGGTTGCCGGGCGTCTGCGCGCCGATCGCCCATGCGGCTCCCACCACGACTCCTTCAGCGGCGCCGCCCGACAAGCTGTAGACTTGCGGCGAGTTCAAACCGTTGCCGCCGACGATGTGCGCCTTGATGCCCAGTGTGTGCGCATCGGAGACGATATGACCCGCTTCGACCGCCAGCGCGCCGACGAACAAAAGATCCGGATTCGCGCCTTTGATATTGGTGAGCTGCGCCTGAAAATCGACGTCGCCTTTGGAGAACGTCTGCGTCGAGACGATCTGGACGTGCTGCGCGTCCAGCGCGGCTTTGGCGACCTCGTAATCGGTCTTGGTGAACGCGTCGTCGTTGCCGTAGATGATGGCAGCCGTCTTGACGTGGTAGCGCTCGATGACGGCCTTGAGCGCGTGCGGCACGACCGCCGCTTCGGTCAGGGAGTCGCGAAAGACGCAAGGTCCCATCGCGGTGACGCCATTGGCGGTGTTGGAGATGCCGAGCACCGGCATGCCGGCGGCGACGGCGATCGGGTCGGCCGCAAACGCTTCGCTCGACAAGGTGGGGCCGATGATCGCGGCCACCTTGCCACCCGTCGTGAACGATTGGAACAGATTGACGGCTTGGCCCTTTTGCGAGGCCGCGTCTTCGATGTCGAACGTCAGGTGCACGCGGCCGTTCTTGTTGACGTAGTCCTGGCCGAGCATCAGCCCGTTCTTCTGCCCGTCTCCGTACGAGCCGGCTGAGCCGCTGATGTCGAAGACGGCACCGACGCCGGCATCGCCGCTTGCCGCCCGCGCGGGGCATGCGCTGAGCACGAGCAGCGCCGCGGCGGAAAATGCGAAAAACGCCCGAGTAGAGCTATGCATCGTCAGTCAGCCTTTCGTGCGACGCGCAAAGGGTTGGCGGATAGTACGCGCCGGCGGAGGAAGCGACCTCCCGGGGTAGCCCGCCCACCCACCGAGCTAGGAGGCGTAGATGGCCGGCGTCGCAGACGTGCCTGAGTTTTTCAACGCGGCGCTGCATTTCGTCGATCGCAACGTCGAGCTTGGTCGCGCCGGCAAGATCGCGGTCGAGTGCGGCGATCGCGCATTGACATACGGCGACGTGCTCGCGGGCGTCAACCGGACCGCGAATCTGTTCATCTCGCTCGGCGTGCAGGTCGAGCAGCGGGTCGCGATGCTGCTCCCCGACTGCCCGGAATTCGTCGACTGTTTCTTCGGCGCGATGAAGATCGGCGCGGTCGCCGTTCCGACCAACACGCTGCTCAAGCCGCACGACTATCGCTACATGCTCGAGGACAGCCGTGCGCGCGCGCTCGTCGTCTCCACATCGCTGTGGGGTTCGGTCGAGCCGATCATCGACGAGCTGCATCATCTCGCCGTCATCGCGGTTGTGGACGACGCGGGCACCGGCATGCCGCCGGATCCGGGCGTGCCGGTCGTCGATTTCCGCCACGCGTGTGCGGCGGCCGCGTCGACGTTTGACGCCTATCGGACGAGCAAAGACGACGCGGCCTTTTGGCTGTACAGCTCGGGCACGACCGGTTTCCCGAAAGGCACGATCCATCTGCACCATGACATGGTGTTCTGCTGCGACACGTTCGGCAAGCATGTGCTGGGGATCAGCGAGCACGATCGCACCTTTTCAGTCGCCAAACTCTTCTTCGCCTACGGCCTCGGCAACGCGCTCTACTTCCCCTTCGGCGTCGGCGCCACAACGATTCTCAATCCGGCGCGTCCGTTGCCCGAAGCGGTGCTCGAGATCGCGGCACGCAGCAAGCCGACGATATTCTACGCCGTGCCGACCGCATACGCGGCCATGCTCGAAGTGCCGGATGGACCCAAACGCTTCGATCTGTCGTCCGTGCGATTCGGAGTGTCCGCCGGCGAGGCGTTGCCGGCGGAGATCTACCGGCGTTGGAAAGAAGCGTTCGGCTTCGACATCATCGACGGCATCGGCTCGACCGAAGCGGCGCACATGTTCATCTCCAATCGCCCTGACATGATCCGGCCCGGGTCGTCAGGCCGCATCGTGCCCGGCTACGATGCGCGCATCGTCGACGCCGAAGGCGAACCGGTGCCGGTCGGACAGACCGGCCGTCTGCAGATCGCCGGCGACAGCATCGCCGCCGGCTATTGGAATCGCCACGAGAAGAACAAGGCGACGTTCCTGGGAGAGTGGTTGGACACCGGCGACACGTATCGCCAGGACGAAGACGGTTTTTATTGGTACGCCGGACGCAGCGACGACATGCTCAAAGTCGGCGGCCAATGGGTGTCGCCGGTCGAGGTCGAGAGCACGCTCGTCGAGCATGCCGCGGTGCTCGAGGCCGGAGTGGTCGGCGTGGCCGACGAAGTCGAGCTCGTCAAACCGGTCGCCTACGTCGTATTGCGGCGCGGACACGCGCCGTCCGACGAGCTAGCCGCCGAACTGCAGGCGTTCGTCAAGGCGCGCCTCGCCCATTTCAAGTACCCGCGCGCGCTGCACTTCGTGGACGAACTGCCCAAGACCGCGACCGGCAAGATCCAGCGCTTCAAACTGCGCGAGCGATCGAAGACGTAGGGGGCGCCATGGAAGACATCGATCGGATCACTATCGGCACGCTATTGGACCGGCAAGCCGAACGCTTCGGCGATCGCGAGGCGCTGGTCTACACCGATCGACCGGTGCGCCTCACCTACGCGCAGTTCCGCGACAAAGTCGACGCGATCGCGCGCGGGCTCATGGCGCTGGACATCAAGAAAGGCGAACACGTCTCCGTTTGGGCCTCCAACGTGCCCGAATGGTTGTATCTCCAGTACGCGACCGCGAAGATCGGCGCGGTCCTGGTCACCATCAACACCGCGTACCGCGCGCACGAGCTGGAGTATCTGCTCAAGCAGAGCGACACGACGACGTTTTTCCTGATCCGCAGCTTCAAAGGCGTCGACTACGTCAAGACGCTGCGCGAAGTGCTGCCCGATCTCGATCGGGCGAAGGTCGGCCACGCCAGTTTCGAGACGCTGCCTAGGCTCAAGCGGCTGCTCTTCATCGGCGACGAGCGCCTGCCGGGCATGCTCAAGTTCTCCGACCTCTACGAGCTGGCGTCGCAGATCAGCCCCGAACAGCTCGCGCAGCGCTCGGCCTCGCTCAACGCGAGCGACGTCATCAACATGCAGTACACCAGCGGCACCACGGGCTTCCCCAAAGGCGTGATGCTGACGCATCGCAACATCGTGCTCAACGCCTATCACGTGAGCGGCTGTCAGAATCTGACCGAGCGCGACCGGTTGTGCTTCCCCGTTCCGCTCTTCCACTGCTTCGGCTGCGTCATGGCGAGCTTGGGCTGCATGACGCGCGGCGCCACCATGGTGCCGATCGAGGTGTTCGAACCGCGCGCCGTGCTCAACGCGATCCACACCGAACGCTGCACGGCCGTCTACGGCGTGCCGACGATGTTCATCGCGGAGCTCGAGCACCCGGAGTTCGCCAGCTTCGATCTGAGCAGCCTGCGCACCGGCATCATGGCCGGGTCGCCTTGCCCGATCGAGGTCATGCGCGCCGTCACCGAGACGATGGGCGCGCGCGAACTGACGATCGCCTACGGGCTCACCGAATCGTCGCCGGTGATCACGCAAACGCGCACCGACGATTCGATCGAGCGCCGCGTGACGACGGTCGGGCGCGCATTGCCGGGCGTCGAGGTCAAAGTGGCCGATCCGGAAAGCGGCGCTGCGCAGCCGCCGGGCACGCCGGGCGAGTTATGCTCGCGCGGGCACGGCACGATGAAGGGCTACTACAAAGACCCGCAGGCGACGGCCAAGGCGATCGACGACGACCGCTGGCTACACTCGGGCGATCTGGCGGTGCTGGACGAGCAGGGCTACGTCAAGATCGTCGGGCGCATCAAGGACCTGATCATCCGCGGCGGCGAGAACGTGTACCCGCGCGAGATCGAAGAGTTCTTGTACGGCCACCCAAAGATCTCGGACGTGCAGGTGATCGGCGTGCCCAGCAAACGCTGGGGCGAAGAAGTGTGCGCGGTCGTGAAGGTCAAGCCGGGCGAAAGTTTGAGCGCGGAGGAAGTCATAGCGTTTTGCGACGGCAAGATCCAACGCCAAAAAGTTCCGGCGCTGGTGATGTTCGTCGAAGGCTATCCGATGACGGCCAGCGGGAAGATCCAAAAGTACAAGCTGCGCGAAGCGGCGGTCGACCAATTCAGCCGGCAGGAGGACGCCGCCGTCCAAACCGCTTAGCGGCGCAGCGTCTCGCGCATCGCGGCGATCGTCCGGTCGATGTCTTGCTCCGTATGCGCGGCGGTCAGGAACATCAGCTCCATCTTCGAGGGCGGCAAGAACACGCCGCGTTCCAGCATCTTCCAATAGTAGCGCGCGTACGCGTCACTATCGGCCTCGGCGGCCTGTTCGTGGTCGCGCGGCGGCGGGCCGGGGCGGAACGCGAAGTCGACCATCGACGCGAGTCGCACGACAGGATAGTCCAGCCCGGCATCGCTCAGCGCCGCCCTCGTACCGTCGGCGAGCCGGCGTGCCAGTTGGTCCAGCCGCGAGTGCAGCGTCGAATCGCCCTCGAGCACGTCCAGAAACGCGTGCGCGGCGGCGACGCAGATCGGATTACCCGCGAACGTGCCTCCTTGGAAGACGTTGCCTTCGGGCGCCAGTGACGCCATGATGTCCTCGCGTCCGCCAAACGCGGCGATCGGTAGGCCCCCGCCCAGCGTCTTGCCGATGCACGTCAGATCTGGAAACACGCCGTAGAGCTGCTGCGCGCCGCCCAGACCGACGCGAAAGCCGGTGATGACCTCATCGAAGATCAGCACGGTCCCGGTGCGCGTGCATGCCTCGCGCACCCGCGCGAGATAGCCCTCCTGCGGCAGCACCAACCCCATGTTCCCCGCGATCGGCTCCAGGATCAGCGCGGCGCTGGTTTCGGGCTCGAGCGTGCGCTCGATCGCCGCCGCGTCATTGAACGACAACACGGCGACGTCGTCCATCGCGGCGCGGGTCACGCCGCACGCAAGCGTCGGCGCCGAGTTCGAGGACGCGCCGGCGGAAAAGATCATCTCGTCACTGTGGCCGTGATAGTGGCCGCGCAAGCGAACGATGCGCTCGCGGCGCGTGAACGCGCGCGCCACCCGCACCGCGCTCATGCACGCCTCGGTGCCGGTGTTGACGAAACGCATGCGCTCCAACGAGGGCATGTGCACGGCGAGACGCTCGGCGAGCCTGATCTCCTCCGGATGGGTCGCCCCGAACACGGCGCCGCGCTCTAGTGCAGCGCTTACCGCCGCGGTCACGGCCGGGTGCGCGTGACCTAACAACACCGGACCGTAGGCGCACAGGTAGTCGATGTACTCGCGCCCGTCCACGTCGTAGACGTGGCTGCCGCGCGCGCGCGCCAACGGCGGCGGCGGCGCGCCCACAGCCCGGCCCGCGCGCACCGGAGAATCAACGCCACCGGCGATGAAGCGCGTGGCGCGTTCGAAGAGCTCCTTGGAGTGCCGCAGGCGCCGGACTATTTCAATCGCCCGACTAACGCGCTGGAGATCGAAGTGACGCGTCAGCCGCGGCGCGCACGCCGCCGAGCCGGCGCAGCGAGCGCGAGCTCAGCGCGCTCGAATTGCCCAGCGCCTCGATCATCTCGACGTAGCGCGTGAGATCCTCGTGGCGCACCAGCCCGAGATAGTCGCCGCGTTCGTCGACGACGATGATGCAGCGCAGCGGACTCGCCGGCATGGCGCTGATGAGCACCAGCGCATCGCAATCGGCGTCGAGCGTCGGCTGGCCGCCGGTGCGCGACATGACGTTGGAGATGGAAGTCGCTTCGGCGTCGGCGGTCGGCACGCGAGCGACGTCGACGTCCGACACCAGGCCCGCGAGCCGTTCGCCGAACATCACCGCGATGATGCGCGACGAGGCGCCGGCGCGCAGCAGACCGGCGGCGGTGGCGACCGAATCCGAGGTCTGCAGCACGGGGACGTCGCGCGCGCACAGGTCCTTGACCGTCAGGCCCTCCAACGCGGTGCGCATGATGATCGCGCGATATGCGCCCTCGGCGAGGCCAGCGAGCAGCCACCCGATGAGCACGACCCACATGCCATCGATGACGTCGCCGCGCAGCAGCAGCCACACGCCGCCTGCGGCGATCAGATACGCGAAGGCCTTGCCCGCGGTCGTCGCGCGCCGCGTGGCCGCGACGACGTTGCCCGACAACTTCCACAGCAATCCGCGCAGCACCATGCCGCCGTCCATCGGATAGCCGGGAAGCGCGTTGACCAAGAACAGCAGCGCGTTCGCCGCGCCGAGGTTGATGAGCAACAACGCAGCCTGTGGATTGGCGCGCATCACGGCGGCGCCACCGGCCAGGAACGCGCTGGCGAGCACGGCGCTGACCGCGGGACCGCCGAGACCGATCGCGATATCGTCGCTGGGATCGTTGGGCGCGCCGCCGACGTGCGCGAGCCCCCCGAACAAGTACAGCGTGACCCCGGTGACCGTCAGCCCTCGGCTGCGAGCGACCAGCGCATGGCCGAGCTCGTGCGCGAGAATCGATACTCCGGCCAGTCCCGATACGATGATTGCCACCGCCAGACGCTCCAAAGGACCGGCCGCGGGCGTGACGACGGGCAAATATCCGTACGCGAGAATGCTGGTCAGGGCGCCGAAGACGATCAGCGTGGAGTAGTGGGCGCGTATTTCGATGCCGGCAAGGCGGCCTAACGTCATCATAGGGGCTGTCCTACGCGATTCGGCGGGCGTGTAACGAAACCCGTGGCTTCATAGTCGTAGGGGCAGGAGGAAGTTGCTCACGCTTCCTCCATGTCTTTTCGCGGGACAAGCAGCTCGGCGCATGGAAGCGCGGCGGCGTGCCCGAGCCTGCAGCGGTCGGATTGATTCGACCGTTCGTCGTCGTCGCAAACCGCTGGGCCGGTGGCGGCAAAGCCCACGGCCTGATCGGCGAGGTCGAGCGCGCGCTGCGCGCGCCGGCGATCGCGATCGTCGAACCCGATTTCACGCCCGCGTTTCCGGCGCGTCTCAACGAGGCGCTCGCGTCGGCATCCGCTGCGTTGATGGAGCGGTCGAATTCATTCGACCGCCCGCTGCTCGTCTGCATCGGCGGCGACGGCACGCTGTCGCTCGCCTTCGATGCGCTCGCGTCACCCGATAATGCGACGCTCGCGATTATCCCGTGCGGTTCCGGCAACGATCTTGCATTGATGCTCGGCATCCGAAAAGGCCGCGCAGCCTTCGACGTCTTGCGCGATGGCGCCGAGCGCCGGATCGACTACGGCACCGTCAATGGGCGGCGCTTCATCAACTGCGTCGGCATGGGGTTAGACGCCGAGGTGGCGGCGATGGCAGCACAGATCCGCAAGAGCGGTCTGGCGAAGGGGCTTTCGTACTACATGGCAGCGGTGCGCGGCCTGCTGATGGTCAAGCCCGTGGCCGCGATGGTGGTCACGCACGACGTCGAATTGCGCTTTGCAGATCTCGTGATGCTGACGGTCGGCAACGGCGCTTGGTATGGCGGCGGATTTCACGGCGCCCCCGACGCGAGTCTCGAGGACGGCGCGTTCGACTGCTACGCGTTTCGCGACGTCGTTGGGCTGCCGGCGCGCTTCGGCCTGATGCAGCGCATCCGCACCGGCGCGCACGCGGACGAGCCCAACGTCACGTCACTTCGCGCGAGCCACCTCGAGGTAGCTTTCGAAAGACCGGTCGCGATGCACGTGGACGGCGAGCTCGCACTGGTGCAAAGCGCGAAGATCGAGTTGGTGCCGCGCGGCGCGCGGGTCATAGCGCCGGTCGAATAAATTCGACCGCTCCATAGGCCTCGAAGCGCTATTGCATCGACCAGTCGTAGGTGTTCCAATACGCCGAGGTGGCCGGCGACGGTTTGAAGCCATGGAACTTGTCGCTGATGACGTCGATGCGACGGTCGTGGAACACGAAGATCGTCGGCGCTTGCTCGATGAGCTCGTGCTCGATGATCGAGTAGTCCTTGATGCGGCGCGCTTGATCGAAGGTGCCGAGCGTGTCCTTCTCCGCGTCGTCAAGCTTCCTATCGCACCAGAACAGATCGTTCTGGCCGGCGGGCGGGAATTGATCGCAGTCGTAGAGCGATGAGTTGTCCGGGTCGACGCCGCTCGACCAGGCGAAAAAGGCCATCTGGAATTTGCCGCTGTTGATGATGCCGCCCGTCTGCGCCGGCCCGAAATACAGCGATGCAGGGTAGGTCTTCTGAGACACGGCGACGCCGACATCGTGCAGTCGCTGCTGGACCAACGTAGCGACCTGGGTACCGAGGACGTCGCCGCTCACATAGGAGAACTGCAGCTCGAGCCGCTTGCCGTTCTTCTGGCGGATCCCATCGGGTCCGACCGTCCAGCCGGCCTCGTCGAGCAGCGCACGCGCGGCGGCCGGATTGTTGTCGTAAAACGGCAAGTCGTGCGGATAGGCCCAGCTGTACGGTGCGATATCGGATGTCGCGGGCTGGTAGACGTCGTGCGTGACGGTGTGCGCCATGCTCTTGCGATCCATCGCGTATTCGACGGCCTTGCGCACGCGCGGGTCGGCCAGCATCGGATCCTTCACGTTGAAGTCGATGTGCGCGAACAAGTTCTGCTCCGAGACCAAGACTTGGTAGCCTGGAATCGTCTTCAGCTGATCGTACAGGTTCGCCGACGCGCGAAACCACGCATCGATCTCGTGCGTCTGCAGCAGCACCTTGATGGTGTTCGTGCTCGCGACGAACTTGAAGATGATCTTCGAGAGCTTGGGCGGCCCACGCCAATAATCGGGATTGGCGACCAGCGCGATGTGGTCGCCGTGCTGCCACTCGGTGATCTTGAACGGCCCCGAACCGATGGGCAGCGAGTTGTACGGCAGCTGGTTGACGTTGGGATACTGCGCGAGCAGATGCGCCGGCATGACGGGGAATCCGCCCTGCTGGCACATGAAGTACGCGATGATCGGCGAGAATACGCGCTTCATGTGGACGACGACCGTGAAGTCGTCGGGCGTGTCGATCGTCTTGATCTGATCGTAGCCGGTGCGCACCTGCACGTTGTTGGCGGGATTCATGATGGCGTGAAACGTGAACGCCACGTCCTTGGCGGTGAGCGGCACGCCGTCTTGCCACTTGACCCCGTGGCGCATGTGATAGATGATCGTCAAACCGTCGCGCGAGATCCCGCCGTTGGCAAGCGTCGGAACTTCCAGCGCCAGCTCTGGCGCAAAGTTCAGTTTGTCGTCGTAATTGAAGAAGAACGAGAACGCCATGTACTCGAGGTCGGCCACGGTCGCTTGCGTGGTAATCAAAGGGTTGAGCGAATCCGGCTCCTGGATATCGGCGTAGCGCAGCACGCCGGGGATCGAGCCGCCGCCGCCCTCGGGCGCGGTGGTGCTTTGCGATACTTTGCTGCACGATACCAGCGCCAGCGCGGCGAGCATGACGACTGCAAGCGCAACCGCGAAGCGCAACGCGATCTGTTTCATTTCATCTCCCATTCCCAGGAATTCCAGTTGCTCGTGGTCGCCGGCGCCGGCTTGAAATTCTCAAAGCCGTCGGCAGTCACGAAGATCTGACGCTGGAAGTACACGATGATGGTGGCCGATTGCGCGGCGATCTCCTTTTGGATGATCGAATAGTACTTCTTGCGCACCCTTTGGTCGTAGCTGGAAAGCGCGCCCTTCTCTGCGGCGTCAAGCGCCGGGTCCGACCAATACAGCGAGTTCTGGCCCGCGGGCGGAATGTTGTAGGTTGTGTAGATCGACTCGTCGTCGCCCGGATCCACGCCCGCGACCCACGAGTACCACGCCGCGTCGTACTTGCCCGCGAGCAGGATGCCGCCGCGCTGATAGTTGTCGAAATACAGCGCGGTCGGGTAGTTCTTGATGGACGCCTCGGCACCGATGCGCCGGAAATCCTCTTGTAATATCTGTTCGACGGCCTCACCGGTCTTGTTGCCGGTCGCCGCCGCGAGGTCGAACGCGAGGCGCTGGCCGTTCTTCACGCGCACGCCGTCTGGCCCGAGCTTCCAGCCCGCCGCGTCGAGCAGCGCGGCCGACTGCGCGGGATCGTAGTCGTAGTGCGCGACGTCCGGCTCGTACGCCCACGAGAACGCCGGCAAGTCCGAATACGCCGCGATGTGCACGTCGTACGTGACGTCGTGGATGATCTTCTGACGGTCGATCGCGTGCGCGAGCGCTTGGCGCACGCGCAGGTCTTGGAACAGCGGGTTCTTCTGGTTCAGGTCGAGGTGCGAATACACCAGTGCGGGCTCGAGCTGGACGCGGAAACCGTCCGCCGGCAGATCGCGGATCTGCGGATACAGGCCGGAGGGCGCTCGGAACCACGCGTCGATCTCGTGCGTGCGCAGCTGCGTGAGGATGGTCGTCTCCGCCGGGATCACCTTGTAGATGATGCGCTTGAGCTTGGGCGGTCCGCGCCAGTAATCGGCATTGGCCTCAAGCTCGACGCGATCGCCGTGGATCCACTTCACGAACTTGAACGGGCCGGTGCCGATCGGATCGGTGTTGAACGGCACGCGGTTGATGTCGGCGTATTTCTCGAGGATGTGCGCCGGCAGCACCGGGTACAGTCCGCTCTCGCAGAAGTAGGTCGCGACCGCCGGCGCGTAGATATCTTTCAGATGGAAGCGCACGGTATGGTCGTCGACCGCCTCAACGCTCGCGACGCGATCCCAGCCGCGGCGCGTCTGCACGTTGTTCGCCGGATTGAGGATCGCATGAACGGTGAACACGACGTCGTGCGCGGTGAATGGCGCGCCGTCGTGCCACTTGACGCCCTGGCGCAGATGGTAGGTGAGGGTGAGGCCGTCCTTGCTGATGCCGCCGTTCGCATACGTCGGCACCTCCGTCGCGAGCTCGGGGACGAAGCGCATCTTGTCGTCGAGGTTGAAGAAGAATCCGAAGATGAACATGTCCATGTCGGTGCCCACGGCCACCAGCCGCAGCAGCGGATTCATGGAGATAGGTTCTTCGATGTCGGCGTAGCGCAACGTGCCCGGAATCGTCTGCGAGCGCGCCGGAGCGTTCGTGCTCTGCGAGACTTTGCTGCAGCCGTTGACGAGCAGCGCCGCGAGCGCGGCGCACGCGATCGCCTGCGTCCGCCTGACTACTTCATCTCCCATTCCCACGTGTTCCAGTTGCTGGTCGTCGCGGGCGCGGGTTTGAAGTTCGAGAAATTCGTCGACGTCACGAAGATCTGGCGCGAATAATACTCGACGATCGTGTACGCCTGGGCCGCGAGCTCCTTTTGGATCACCGAGTAGTATTTCTTGCGCGTGTTCTGGTCGTAGGTCGACAAGGCGGCTTTTTCCGCCTGATCGATGAGCGGGTCGACCAAGTACAGATCGTTCTGGCCGACAGGCGGGATCTCGTAGCTCGCATACAGCGACTCGTTGTCCGGATCGGCGCCCGCGACCCATGCGTAAAACGCCGCGTCGTAGTTGCCGCGCGTCAGGATGCCGTTCTGCTGATATGGGGCGAAGAAGAGCGCCGCCGGATAATTCTTGATCGAAGCGTCGATGCCGATGGCGCGCAGATCTTGCTGCACCAGCGCTTCAGTCGCCTCGCCGTTCTTGCCGCCGGCGACCGTGTTCAGCGTGAACGCGAGTCGCTGGCCGTTCTTCACCCGCACGCCGTCGGCACCGGGCGTCCACCCCGCCTCGTCAAGCAGCTGCCGCGCCTTCGCCAGATCGTAGTCATAGTGCGCGACGTCCGGATCGTATGCCCACGAAAGTTTGGGCGTGACGCTGTAGCCGATCTCGTGGACATCGTGCGTGATGTCGTGGACGATCTTCCTGCGGTTGATGGCATAGGCGATCGCCTGGCGCACTTTGAGATCGTCGAAGAGCGCGTTCTTCTGGTTGAGGTCGAGATGCGCGTACAGCAGCGACGGCTCGAGCTCGATCCGGTAGCCGAGCGCGGGCAGCTCTTGGATCTCGGGATAGAGGTTCGATCCCGCGCGGAACCACGCGTCGAGCTCGTGCGTGCGCATCTGCGTGAGAATTGTGTTCTCGGTGGGGATGAAACGCTCGATGATACGTTTGAGTTTGGGCGCGCCGCGCCAGTAATCAGGATTGGCCTCGAGCTCGACGTGGTCGCCGTGCACCCACTTGACGAACTTGAACGGCCCGGTGCCGATCGGCTGCGTGTTGAACGGCACCTGATTGAGGTTGGGGTACTTCTCGAGAAGGTGCGCCGGCAGGACCGGGAAGTTGCCGCTCTCGGCGAAGTACGTCGCGACCGCGGACGCATAGATCTTCTTGAGATGGAATTTGACGGTGTAGTCGTCGGGCGCTTCGACGCTGGCGATGCGATCCCAACCGACACGCGTCTCGACGTTGTTCGCCGGATTGAGGATGGCGTGCGTCGTGAAGACGACGTCGTGCGAGGTGAACGGCACGCCGTCGTGCCACTTCACGCCTTTGCGCAGATGATAGGTCAGCGTCAGCCCGTCCTTGCTGATGCCGCCGTTCTCGTAGCTCGGCACGTCCGTGGCCAGCTCCGGCACCCAGTGCATCTTGTCGTCGAGATTGAAGAAAAAACCGTACATGAACATGTAGAGATCGATGCTCGTCGCGGTGAGCGTGAGCAGCGGATTCATGGTCGTCGGCTCTTCGATCTCCGCGTAGCGCAGCGTGCCGGGGATCGTGGTGCTGGCCG
>Ga0209656_10001373_pt1 | contig 15915 bp, 13 predicted proteins | sample BogFormECP12_OM2_FD_188239 | JGI IMG/M metagenome (GOLD analysis project Ga0209656, IMG submission 188239) | Bog forest soil microbial communities from Calvert Island, British Columbia, Canada - ECP12_OM2 (SPAdes) (version 2) | ecosystem: Environmental > Aquatic > Freshwater > Wetlands > Bog ... | reverse complement strand
GCCTTATGCGCGCATCGGGCGGAACGTGCGCCTGAGCAGAGCGGTGATCGACGCCGAAGTGAGTATCCCCGACGGGCTGGTCGTCGGCGAGGACCCGGAGCTTGACGCGATCCGGTTCCGGCGCACAGCCGAGGGTGTGACGCTGATCACCGGGCCGATGATCGAAAAACTCACGCAATGAGCGGACTCAAGGTCCTCTCCGTCGCGTCGGAGATTTTCCCGCTGGTGAAGACCGGGGGCCTGGCTGACGTGGCGGGAGCGTTGCCCGGCGCGCTGAAGCGCGAGGACATCCTCGTGCGAACGCTCGTGCCGGCCTATCCCGCGGTCCGGGCCAAGCTTGCCGAGGTCTCGACTGCAGGAGAATACAGTGATCTTTTCGGGGGACCGGCGCGCGTTCTTGCGGGCGCCGCCGCGGGCCTTGATCTCTTCGCCATCGACGCTCCACATCTCTACGACCGGCCGGGCAATCCCTATCTCCGCCCAGACGGGTTGGACTGGCCCGACAACGCCCGCCGCTTTGCCGCGCTTGCTCGGGTCGGCGCCGATATCGGACTCGGCGCGATCGGAGCGTTCCGACCCGAGGTTGTTCACGCCCACGACTGGCAGGCCGCGCTGACGCCCGCTTATCTCCACTTCGCTTCTGGGTTGCGACCCGCGACAGTGGTCACCATCCATAATCTCGCCTTTCAGGGCCACTTTCCGCTTTCGGCATTCTGGGAGCTTGGTCTGCCCGAGAGAGCGCTAACAATCGACGGTGTCGAATATTTCGGTGGCGTCGGCTATCTGAAAGCGGGTCTTAGGCTCGCCGACAGCATCACCACGGTCTCGCCGACCTACGCCCGCGAGATCACGACGCCGGAATTCGGCATGGCGCTCGACGGCCTGCTACGCTCGCGCGCCTCCGTCCTGCATGGCATTCTCAACGGAATCGACGACGTCGTCTGGAATCCCGCCGCGGACCCCGCCGTGCCGCAGAGTTACAGCGCTCTCAGGATCGACACGCGCGCGCGCAACAAGACGGCGCTGCAAAGCAAACTCGGATTGACTCCGAGCCCCGACCGGCCGCTGTTCGCTGTTGTCTCCCGCCTTTCCCATCAAAAGGGCCTCGACCTCATGCTGCCGGCCATGCCCCAGCTCGTCGCGAAAGGCGGCCAGTTTGCCCTGCTTGGCTCCGGCGAAAGGGCGTTGGAAGAGGGCTTCGCGAACGCCGCCGCAAATCGGGCCGGTTCGATCGGCTGTGTCTTTGGCTACGACGAGAGGCTTGCCCATCTTTTTCAGGCCGGCGCGGATTTCGTCGTTGTCCCCTCTCGCTTCGAGCCGTGCGGCCTAACGCAGCTCTGCGCCCTTCGCTACGGTGCGACACCGATCGTTTCGCGCGTCGGTGGCCTCGCCGACACAGTCATCGACGCCAACGAGGCGGCGACTGCCGCCGGCGTCGCGACCGGCGTCCAGTTCTCGCCGATATCGGTCGAAGCGCTCTCTTCCGCGTTCGACCGTGCGTTCGAGCTTTTCCACAACAAGGAGACGATGCGCCGCATCAGGCTTAACGGGATGCGTGCGGACGTCTCCTGGCGAGGGCCGGCCCGGCGCTACGCGGCGCTCTACCGCTCCGTGGCCGGCGCCGCCCGATGAATGCGGCAAAGGCGGGTCTTGGCGTCGTTGTCTCGCCCCGCGGCCTCGAAGCGGCGCTCAACCTACCCAACGCAGAAGGCGCGTCGCTCTGCCTTTACGACGGCGACCGCGAAGTCTTCAGGGCCGCCATGGCTCGCGACGCGGGCGGCGTCTTCCGCGGCGTTGCGCCGGGCTTCGGGGCTGGCGCGCGCTATGGGTTCCGCGTCGAGGGCCCATACGATCCAAAGCGCGGGGCTCGATTCGATGCGTCCAAACTGCTGGCTGACCCCTACGCGCGGGCGTTCGATCGGCCATTCCGGCTGCGCCCCTCGATGTTTGAGTTCGGCGAAGACAGCGGCCCCGATGCGCCGAAAGCCATCGCGGGCGCGCCGCCGGCGGGCGAGCCGGGACACAAGCGCGTCGCTGCGGATTCCCTCGTTGTCTACGAGCTCAATTTGCGCGGCTTTTCGCGGCTGAACGCGGCTATCCCCGAAAGCGCGCGCGGAACCTTCGCCGGCCTGGCCCACCCGGCCTCGATCGCCCATCTCGCCGCTCTCGGGGTCACAGCGGTCGAAATCATGCCGGCGGACGCTTTCGTCGACGAGCGCCATCTGCCTCCGCTCGGCCTCTCGAATGCCTGGGGCTACAATCCGGTCGTGTTTGGCGTCCCCGATCCGCGGCTTGCGCCCGGCGGGTGGGCGGAGGTGCGCACGGCCACTGACGCGCTGCATGCAGCGGGCATGGAGGCGATCCTCGACGTTGTCTTCAATCACAACGGCGAAAGCGACCAGTTCGGGCCGACGCTGTCGTTTCGCGGCCTCGACAACGCGACATGGTTCCGCCTCGATCCGCGCAATCCGGCGATCTACGTTAACGACTGCGGCACCGGCAATTGCCTCGCGCTCTACAGGCCCCTTGTCGCCGACATGGCGATCGGCGCGCTGAGGCGGTGGATGATCCACGGCGGCTTCGACGGCTTTCGCTTCGATCTCGCGACCGCGCTCGGACGCGGCCCCGACGGTTTCAATCCGAACGCCCTGTTTTTCCAGGCGCTGGCCGAAGATCCGGTTGTGCGCGAGGCGCGGCTCATCGCCGAACCCTGGGACGTCGGCCCGGGCGGCTACCAGCTGGGCGCGTTCGGCCCAAGCTTCGCCGAATGGAACGACCATTTCCGCGATGCGGCTCGCCGCTTCTGGCGCGGCGATCTGGGAATGCGAGGCGAGATCGCGACGCGGATGGCGGGCTCCCGAGACATTTTCGCGCACGCAACGGCGCCGTCGAAGGGCGTCAATTTTGTCGTCGCGCACGACGGCTTCACGCTCGCCGATCTGGTGGCTTACGAGCGCAAGCACAACGCGGCGAACGGCGAAGGGAACCGGGACGGAACCGACGCCAATTTCTCCTGGAATCATGGCGCCGAGGGGCCCACCGAGAACCCCGCCATCCTCGCGGCCCGGGCACGCGACCAGCGGAATCTTCTGCTCTTGCTTCTTGCATCGCGCGGAACGCCGATGCTTGCGATGGGCTCAGAGCTTGGATTCAGCCAGGACGGCAACAACAATGCCTACGCCCAGGACAATGCGACAACCGCGATCGACTGGAGCGCCGCCGACGGATCGCTGATCACATTCGTCCGCCGGCTTACGGAAATCCGCCGCTCGCGCCCTGCCCTGTCGCTCGACGCGTTCCTGACGGGCGGGCCGTTCGACCCGAGCGGCCTGCCTGATGTCGAATGGCGCGACGCCGGGGGTCCGCTGACCCCGTCGGCCTGGAACGATCCGGCGGGACCAGTGCTCGTTGCGGTCTTCGCCGCTCCCCATAGTGACCGGGCCGATCGCGTCGCTGTTGCGATGAATCGCGGCCCCGAGGATGTGGAGCTCGGGCTGCCCGCGCCGCGCGCCGGGATGGCCTGGCGCGTGCTCGCCAAGACTGAAAGGCCGGATGCGCTCGAGCGGCCGGTCGCCATCGCCGACCGCTTTCGGCTCGGCGCGCGTGCGTGCGTCATTCTTGGCGAAACCGTCATCGCGGACCTCGGCCTCAGAGGCGGTCCGCCGGGCGCCGCCGTCGTCGACGCGCTCGCCGGCGCCGCGGGCATCGCCGCCGACTGGTTTGACGTCCGCGGTAAACGCACCATTGTCCCGCCGGAAACCAAAATCGCGCTATTGGCGGCGCTCGGCCTCGAAGTCGGCGGCGAAGCACAGGCGCGCGAAAGCCTCGCCCAGGTCCTCGACGAGACGCAGCGACGGCGCTTGCCGCCCTCCCTCGTGCTGCAGTTTGACGAGCCGCTCGCAGCGCCCTTGCGCGACGCGCCGGGCGCCTACGAAGGGCGGGTCGAGTGCGAGGACGGTAGCGTTCGCGAATGGCGCGTGGAAGCGGGCAACGGCGCGCCCCGAACGCTTCCCGACGGGCGCATCGTCGCCGAGCGGACGATCGCGCTGCCCGATCTTCCGATTGGGCGCCACCGCCTCATGATCGAGGGCGTCGACTGTGCGCTGACGGTTGCGCCGCCGGAGGCCTATGGGCCCCGGGCGGCGCTGCGCAAGCGCTTCGGGGTCGCCGCGCAACTCTATGCCATGCGTCGCGCCGGCGATCAGGGCGTCGGAGATTTTTCGACGCTCGCGCGCGCAGGCGAGGCCGCGGGCGTCGCCGGGGCGGCCTATCTTGGCGTCAGCCCGATGCATATGCTATTTCCCCAGAACCGCGAACGGGCGAGCCCCTATCACCCCTCCGACCGTCGCTTTCTCGATCCAATCCTCATAGACGTTCTCGATGCGGGACTGCCGCGAGGCGAGGCGCTCGCCGCCCTCGGGCCCGCAGCCGTCGCGGCGTCGGCCGCGAAATTCGTCGACTACCCGTCGGTCTGGATGATCAAACGCGCCGCGCTCGAGGCGCTGCACGCGGCGTTCGCGCGGCTCCGAGCCGCCCAGCCGGGGGACGCGCTCGTCGCGGATTTTGGGGCGTTCGTCAGCGCGGGCGGGGACGCCCTCAGGCGCTTCGCCGCGTTCCAGGCGATCGCCGCGGGCGAGCACGGCCTGGACTGGCGATCGTGGCCCGGGGAACTGCGGGACGGCGACGTCCAGGCGATCGAGACAGCGATCGCCAAGGACGCTGACGCCTTCGACTTCGCGCTCTTTTGCCAATGGCTCGCCGACCGTCAGTTGCGACGGGCTGCAGCGCGAGCTCGCGCCGAAGGACTCGAAATCGGCCTTTATCGTGATCTCGCGGTTGGCGCGGCGCCCGACGGGGCGGAATCCTGGGCCCATGCGCGCGAACTCGCGCGGGGCGTTTCGATTGGCGCGCCGCCCGATCCGTTCTCGACCGAGGGTCAGAATTGGAACCTGCCCGCGCCCAATCCGCTCGTGGGGGCGCGCCAGGGCTGGTCGGCGCTCAGCGCGATCGCCGCCGCTAACATGCGCCACGCCGGAATGCTGCGCATCGACCATGCAATGGGCCTGCAACGGCTGTTTCTCATTCCGGACGGCGCGAAGCCTTCCGAGGGCGCCTATCTCGCCTACCCGCTCGACGATCTGATCGGCCACATTGCGCTCGAAAGCCAGCGGGCGAAATGCATGGTCGTCGGCGAGGATCTCGGCACAGTGCCGGAAGGCTTCCGCACCCGGCTGACACGGGCCAACATTCCGGGCATGCGGGTGCTCTGGTTCGAGCGCAGGGGAGCCGAGGTGCTTCCGCCGGCCGCTTATCCACCGCAGTCGGTCGCCTGCGTGGCGACGCACGATCTGGCGACGCTCGCCGGCTGGTGGCAGGGCGCCGACATCGCGGAACGGCTGTCGCTGGGCCTCCTGACGCTTGCAAAGGCCGGCGAAGCCATCGCGGCGCGGCGCGAGGAAAAGCGCGGCCTCGCAGCCGCCATCATGTCCGCAGGCCTCATCGGCTTCCAGCTTGACGAAGACGCGCCGCTCGACGACGCGACGGCCGCCGTGGTCCATGCGTTTATCGGCGGGGCGGGCTCGATCCTCGCCCACGCCCAATTCGACGACCTCGTAGGAGAGACGATGGCGACCAATCTCCCGGGCACCGACCGAGAGCGGCCGAACTGGCGGCTGAGGGTGGGACCGGATGTCGAGGCGGCGTTCGGCGGACCGCGTGCGCGGGCGATCCTGACGGCGCTGGAAAAGGGCCGCACCTGAGGCCGAAGCGGTCCCGCGTCAGGCTTCGCCGAAAAATGAGCCCGTCTTCACGGCGGGCTGGAGCACCAGGGCTGGCTGGTGTCTTGGGTCCGGCCAAGGACCCGCATGCTTATGCCGCCGTTAAACGGAAATCGAAATCGCTTCGCGGCCTCTGGGCGTGTCGACGACGCGCATATTGACTGACTGGCCCTCGTTGAGGTGGGCGATGCCCGCCGCGTTCAGCGCGGAAATGTGGACGAATATGTCCTTGCCGCCGTCTTCGACTGCGACGAAGCCGAACCCCTTCGTCTCGTTGAACCACTTGACCTTGCCCTCGAGCGGCGTCGCGGTCGACGGGTCGGGCGGGGTTCGGCGCGGCGGGCGGGGCGCGTCGGAAAACGGACGGCGCGGACGATCGAGGGCGCCCGACGCGTCGATCGAGATGACCCGCGCGACCTGCGGGCCCTTCGCGCCGGCGCCGACGATCACCCGCATTTTTGCGCCGGCGGCGACAGTGTCGTGCCCGGCGGCATGGAGCACAGTCGCGTGCAGGAAGGCGTCACCCTGGCCATTGGCCAGCTCAACGAAGCCGAAGCCCTTCTCTTCCTTGAACCATTTCACGGTCGCCTCGACCGTCGGCTGGCTCGCCAGGGGAGCCCCGCCGCCATTCGACTCGTCAAACGGGAGGTCAGACCCGCCGTGCGGGCGCGATTGGCGTTGCCTCGGCTCGTAGGGCATCGGTCCGTCGTCGTCAAAGCCGTGCCGGCGCGGCTCCCAGAAATCCTTCCCTCTATTCATGGCGTTCAGACTCTTCGACCGGTGGATGTCAGAAAGAAGACCGTCGCGGCCTCCGACGCTTCTTCATCCCGCCAGAAAGCGGCGGAACCTCGTGAGGGCGCTCGAGCGCCCGAGATCGGATTGTCGCGGCCGGTCTCCATGCCGACCGTCGGGAACAGGGATGCGCGTAGATCGGCGTCGCTGGCTCACGGTTCCCGCGATCGGCCTCAGTCACACCCAGCGCGGGCGCGTCTGAAAAAGCCCTAAATGGGAAGCTCGCTAGGAACGTCATCCGCGAAACCGGCGTTCCGCCCGCGTATCGGGGACACGGTCACGACGCCGGACGCAGGATGCCCGCCGCGACATTCGAGAATGATAGAAAGGGAAACCCGATCTTGTGGGTTCGCGGCGGCCTCCCGCGCTTTCGCGGGCCGCCCAAACACCTAGCGACGAAACGACACTCTTCCGCACAACGACCACGAACCATTTGCCCGGCGAACCCAGCCTCGGAGCGCCAACCGGCGCCACGATTTCGTCGAACAATGAGCCCTGTTTCCCCTCATATCCAGCATTCCAAACAAAATGATTTGGCGCAATTAGGGAATCTACGTAGCGCCGACGCGAAGGCTTGGAACCCTAGCCGAAATCGATGCTTGCGCCGGTAAATGCGCCTCCCCATATCCGGTCGCATGTTTGAACCCCTTCAGCCGCTGTCTGCGGCCCTCACGCTCGATGCGGAGAGCGCCTCCCAAGGTCCGGGCGCCAAGCCCTCGTCCGACGCGAACCTCCTCGATGACTATTCGCGCGTCGTCAGCGACGTCGTCGAACGCGTCGGCCCGAGCGTGGTCCGAATCGATGTCAAACGCGGAGGCCGCAGCGCAGGTTCCGGCTCCGGCGTCATCGTGTCGTCGGACGGGCTCGCGCTCACCAATTCCCATGTCGTGCAGGGGTCTCGCGTCGTCGCGCTCACAACGCTCGAGGGCCGCGAACTGCAGGCTCGCGTTCTCGGCGACGATCCCGACACCGACCTCGCGCTGCTGCGCGTGGATGCGGACGTGTCGCTGCCCGCGGCGCGGCTCGGCGACAGTTCGAAACTCAAGCGTGGCCAGATCGCGATTGCGATCGGCAATCCGCTTGGCTTCGACGCGACCGTGACCGCCGGCGTCATTTCCGCGCTGGGGCGCTCGCTGCAATCGCGGACCGGGCGGATGATCGAGGACGTCGTGCAGACCGACGCCGCGCTGAACCCCGGCAATTCTGGCGGGCCGCTCGTGTCATCGGCGGGCGAGATCGTCGGCATCAACACCGCGGTCATCATGGGCGCCCAGGGCATCTGCTTCGCCGTCGCATCGAACACCGCCAATTTCGTTGCGGGCGAGATCGCGCGCCACGGCCGGGTCCGGCGCGCCTATATCGGCGTTGGGGCCGCGACGACGGCGATCCCGCGCCGGATAGCGCTGCGACTCGAGCTCGAACAGACGACTGGGGCACGGCTCCTCAGCGTCGATCAGGCGGGACCGGCCGCTCATGCGGGTCTTCTGTCCGGCGACATCATCATCGGCCTCGACGGCAGGACGGTGACGAGCGTCGGCGAGCTTCTGCGGGCGCTCGATGCCGAAAAGATCAACCGCACTGTCGCCGTGGACGTCCTACGCCGTTCGGAGCGGCTAAGGGTGTGGATCGGACCGGTCGAGCGTCCGGCCGCCAACTAAGCCGGACTAAAGTTTCGGTTGGACCAGCGGCCCCGGAAGGGCGCGCTCGGCCTCCTCCTCGAGCGCCTGCTCATGATAACGCACGAAGCGCGCGCCGACGAAGAAGGCGATCACGGCGCCAATGAGGGCCGCAACGCCGACCGGACGGGCGTAGGATTCGAAGGCGCGGCCGAGAAGATAGCCGCCTGACCCGAAGATCGAGGCCCAGACGATCCCGCCCGCCGCGTTGAACAGGAAGAACCGCTCCCAGTTGAAGCGGTTGACCCCGGCGAGAAACGCCGCGAATGCGCGCAGGATTGCGACGAAGCGGCCGAAAAAAACAATCTTGCCGCCGTGCTTCATGAACAGATACTGGCCGAGCTTCAGCCGACGTTCGTCGAGCCTCACATAGCGACCGTATCGATAGGCGATCGGAAAGCCAAATTCGCGGCCGACCCAATAGCCGCAATTGTCGCCGAGGATCGCTCCGGCTGCGGCGGCGCCGATCACGCCGTAGAGATGAAGCTTTCCTTCGCCGGCCAGAATCGCGGCCGCGACGAGCACGGTTTCGCCCGGCATCGGAATGCCTGCGCTCTCCATGCCGACAATCGCCAGGATGGCGAAATAACTATAGGTCGCGAGGTACCCGTGCAGATGGTGCACAATATCCATGTCAAGGGAGCGCCTTGGCCCCGGTCAGTCGGCGGGCGTTGGCCCGCACTTTGCGCCTCGCCGGTTTTGCGGCGGCCTGGGCAATGCCGGCCAAGCCAAACGACACGTCGTTTGGGGTGCGCACGCCGCCGAACGCAGCCTTGAGCACAAATGCGCCCCACGCGGCCTGGGCGGCCAAAGCGCCCTCGATCGCGGCGTCGACCTTTTCCTGCACCATGAGTTGGGCTTCGCGCGCCTTTTCGGCTGGCCTGCCGGCAAATGACAACAGATCCTGCGTCCGGGCAGCGATGGTGAGCGCTGCGTCGACGCCGGTCTGGACGTTGGCCTTGGCGATCGCTAGCGAGCGTCTTTCAAGACTTTTCGACACCATGATCAACCTCAATTTCTTTCAACGTCCTAAACCTGCGCTCGACAATACGAAGATCCGCGGTCACGAACAGAGGATGGGGTAAGTTCAGCTCCGCGGCAAGTCGGAAGTCGCCAGACTTTCGGACGAATTTCACATTCAGGCGAGCGGCTCGATGCGGTACTGGATAAAGCCGGTGCGCTCGGCCACTGCGTCATAGAGCCGGCGCGCGGCGGCGTTCGTCTCGTGCGTGTTCCAGAAGACGCTCGCCGCGCCTGCTTCCTTTGCCGCCGCGGCCACCGCGCCGATCAGGGCGCGCCCCACGCCTCCGCCCCGTTGCGCCGGGCTCACATAGAGGTCTTGCAGATAGCAGCGCGCGGCGACGAGCCAGGTCGAGCGCTGGAAGAGGTAGTGCGAAAAGCCGATCAACTCATCGTCGCGCCCCGCGACGACGGCCTGGACCGGCTCCAGCGGGTCGAAGATGCGCGCCCAGGTCGCTTCAGTCACCTCCGCGGTCTCCGCCGTTCGGTAGAAGTCGAGATAGGCTCGCCACAACGGCGCCCATTGTTCCCGATCGCGACGCTCAACCGTGCGCACGATGAAAGTGGCCACAAGCTTGTCTCCCCTTGATCTCGCCTTGAATTAGGCGATTCCACCGCACGCAACCATCGGAGCGCCGCGGCGTCTTGACAAGCGGCGCAACGGCGCCCGCTTTTACGCCGAAGCCTCGCCTCCGACGGAGCCGCCCGAATGACCCGCACGCCCCTCGTTCTCGCTGCGCTCGCGGCGCTGCTGGGCGCAGCTGGCGTCGCGCTCGCAGCGGCCGCGGTGCACCTGAGCGGCGGCGAGCTCGCAAGCCGCGGCGCGCTCTTTCTCATTCTGCACGCCGCAGCGGCGCTTGGGATTGCGGCGCATGCGCGCGTCAAGCCTCCCTCGCGGGCGCTCCTCGTCACCGGCTTCGTCATGGTGGCCGGCTCTGCGCTGTTCGCCGCCGACCTCGCGGCGCACGCCTTCACCGGAGCGCGGCTCTTTCCCTTCGCCGCGCCGCTCGGCGGCTCGACGATGATCCTCTCGTGGCTGGCGCTCGCGATTGCGTTTGCGGCGGCGGCGCGACGTTCGCAATCAAAGCAGTCACAAAATTAATCCCGTACGATCTCGAACCGATCGACGTCGACGAGCCCCATATCGGTGAGCTTGAGATGCGGGATCACCGGCAGGGGCAGGAAAGCGACCTGCAGGAAGGGTTCGGCGAGCGTCACGCCCAGGCCCTTGGCCGCCGCGCGCAGCGGAATCAGCGTCTCACGAACCTTCTCGAAACTCGCGAGACTCATGAGGCCTGCGACCGGGAGCGGCAGTTCGGCCACGACTTTTCCGCCCTCGGCCACGGCAAAGCCCCCCTCGATCTCGCGCAGCCGGTTTATGGCGGCAACCATGTCCGCTTCGTTCGTCCCGACGACACAAAGGTTATGGCTGTCGTGGCCGACGGACGAAGCGATCGCGCCGCGCTTCATGCCGAATCCCCTCACGAAGGCCGTCGCCATATTGTCGTTGACGCCGTGGCGCGCGACGACCGAGACCTTGACGATGTCCTGATCGAGGTCGGCCTGGCGCTCACCGTTCTTGAAGGGCAGCGTCACGGGAACGCGATCGGTGATGATCTTGCCCGGAATGACGCCGATTGCCTGGGTCGAAGGCCCCTGCCCGCGCGCTGCGAAATCCGTGGGTTCGACGCGGCGCGCCTTCACGCTTTCGCGCCCGACGGCGGGCAGAGGGCCGCGCGCAGCAAAGAGCGCGTCGTCGACCACGCGCCCCGCTGCAAGCACCATCGAGACCTCGCAGCGCCCGAGATCGTCGATCACGGCGAGGTCGGCGCGCCAACCGGGTGCGACCAGCCCGCGGTCGCGCAGGCCGAAGATGCGTGCCGCGGAAATCGTCGCGGCGCGATAGGCGGCGAGCGGCGGGGCGCCGAGCCCGATCGCGGTGCGGATAAGAAAATCGAGATGGCCTTCCTCGGCGATATCGAGCGGATTGCGGTCGTCGGTGCAGAAAGCGATGTAGGGCGAATTGCGCTCGGTGATGATGGGCGCGAGCGCATGCAGATCCTTGCATACCGACCCCTCCCTGATCAGCACTTGCATGCCCTTCGACAGCTTCTCGCGCGCCTCCGGCAGGTTTGTGACCTCGTGGTCGGTTCGCACCCCCGCGCTGAGGTAGCCGTTGAGGGCGTAGCCCCCGAGGAGCGGACTGTGCCCGTCGATCGGACGGGTCTGAAACGCGGCGAGCTTGGCGAGGCAGGACGGATCGCGCGCGAGGAGACCCGGAAAATTCATAAATTCGGCGAGCCCGAGCACTTTCGGGTGGTCCGCGAGCGGCAGAAGATCGCCCACCTCGAGCCGCGCGCCCGAGGTTTCGAGGTTCGTCGCCGGCACGCAACTCGAGAGCTGCACGCGCAAGTCCATCGCGGTTCGCATCGCGCCGTCGAGGAAGTAGCGCAGGCCGGCCTGCCCCATCACATTGCCGATCTCGTGCGGATCGCAGATCGCCGTGGTCACGCCGTGGCGCAGCACGCATCGGTCGAATTCGAGCGGGGTGATGAGCGAACTTTCAACATGGCAATGCGTGTCGATGAAGCCCGGAACGACGATCTTGCCTCTGACGTCGATCTCCCGGACGCCGCTATAGTCGCCGAGCGTCCCCACGATCCGGTCGGCGCAGATCGCAACGTCGCTCGGAACGAGGTCGCCGCTGACGAGATCGAAGATTCGCCCGCCCTTCAGCACGATGTCCGCCTTCGCGAGCCCCTGACCCTGTTCAATGGCGCGGGAAAGAAAGGCGACGGGGTCGCTCATGAACCGGTTCCTCTGTGAGACGCAGGGCATTGTTTCAGGGTTGCGCCGCCGGCTCAAGCGTCGCGCGGGCGCGAGCGTGGTGATTGCGGCATTTGCCTAGCGCGATCGGGCCAGCATCGCGTCCTCATGCTGATAGTCAAAAAAGTCGCAAGGATAAGCCGCGAACTCCGGGAAGAGCGCGCGCCAGTCTTTTCCGACGGCAGTACGAGCAAGCCAATCGCAAATCGATTCTGCAGTCTCTTGGTAGGTCGTCACCGGTCGATAGCCAAGCGACGTCGCAGCTCCAGTTTGAACGGCCGCTGGACTGACCAGGGAGTCCACCCCAGAGACGGCGGATAAGAGTCTTCGTCCGGCAGGGCCACCAGTTGACCGGACCAGTCAAAACACGATCCGATCGCAGCGGCGATTTCTGCGACCGACAGAGCCATCGGATCAGCGATGTTGAGAATGCGCTGCCCGCGCAGGCTTGCCGCGAGGAGCAGCAGCGCCGCGATGTTTGCGACGGACGTCGTATGAAAGCGGCTCCGTCCGCCGCGACCCCCCGAAAACCGGGGCTTTCGCTTGCCTAAGGCATTGAAACTTCTCGCAGCGGTGTTAGGTAGTGTGTGACGCAATGTGCGTGATGCTGGCCTCGGGCGTGGACAAAAAGTCTGGACAACGCCGTTTGGCGGAAGCAACGGAAACCATAGGGCGACACAATGAAACTGACCAACGCCAGCCTCAAGAGGCTCATAGAAAAACCCGGCCGCCACGGCGACGGCGACGGGCTCTATTTCCGCACCCTCGGCCTCGACCGCGCCTATTGGGTGTTCAGGTATCGCACGGGCGGCAAGGAGCGGGAGATGTCGCTCGGCCCCTATCCCGAGCTGTCGCTGATCGAGGCTCGCGCCAAGCACGCCGCCGCGCGCAAGGCGGTAGTCGTCGACAAGGCCGACCCGCTCGCTGAAAGACGCGCCGACAAAGCTGCGGCTGCGAAGGCCAACGCGCCGACGTTCGGCGAATGGGCCGACGCCTACCTCCGGTCGCACGAGGCCGCATGGGGCAACCCCAAGCACCGAGAACAATGGCGCATGACGCTGACCCGGTACTGCGCAACGATCCGCGACATCCCCGTCAATCAGGTGGACGCCAAGGCGGTCCTCAGGGTGATCGAGCCATTGTGGAACGCCGTCCCGCAGACCGCGAATCGGCTCAGAGGGCGGATCGAGGCGGTGCTGTCGTCGGCCCAGGTCGCCGGGCATATCGATCCCGACCGCCCGAACCCTGCCCGGTGGAAGGGATGGATCGACCAAATGTTGCCCAAGCCGGAGAAGGTCGTCCAGCGCGGGCATCATGCAGCCATGCCCTACGCGGACCTGCCGGAGTTCATGGCGCGGCTCAGCGCGACGCCCGGCGCTCCGGCGGGGGCGCTCGCCTTTACGATCCTCACGGCCGCCCGCTCGGGCGAGGTTCTCAATGCGACATGGGACGAGATCGACCTTGCGACGGCCACGTGGACCGTCCCGGCATCGCGGATGAAGATGGGCAAGCCGCACGCCGTGCCGCTGGCGGAAGCGGCGGTCGCGATCCTCAAGGACTTTGAGGGGGCGCGGGGCACGAGCCCCTACGTCTTTCCGGGCGCTCTGCCGCGTCGGCCGCTCTCCGTCATGTCATTGAAGATGCGGATGCGCGGGCTCGGCGCTGGCGAGTGGACCCCGCACGGGATGCGCAGCGCGGCAAGGTCGTGGATGGCCGACAACGGCGTCGAGTTCGAACTGGCGGAAGCGTGCCTCGCCCACACGGTGGGCAACGCCGTCGTGCAAGCCTACCAGCGCAGTTCGATGTTGGAGCGTCGTCGTCCGGTCATGCAAGCCTGGGCTTCGTTCCTGCTCCCCGGCAAGGACGACAAGGACGACGCGAAGGTCGTGCCGCTGTCGGGCAGGCGGAAGCGGGGACAGGGGTGATCCGCATCGCGATCAGCCCTGCGGCCTACGAGGCGATACGCCGCGTTCTCGTCCCTGGCGGATCGGCTCGACGCCCTGGCGGCGGAACGCGCTAAGCCTTGGTGGCGGCGGCTCGCCGGATAAGAGTAGCCGCAAACTCTTGACAAGGCGCGGCTCGACCTGATGGCCTTGGCCCGCCATGATCCGCCTCGCCCCGCCGAGAAGGCGCGCAGACATTCCGCCAGACCTGCGGAAGCGTTTCGACAAGTTTGGCGAGGACCTCATGCGGATCGCCATTGAAAGCGGCGACGCCACCCGGATCGGTCAAGAACTAGCCGATCTTGGTCAGCGCCATCGCGATGAAATTGTCCTTTGGCTTCAAGAGAAACGTGAGGACGCCGCGCGCTATGAGCGCACAATGCTCTGGATCGCAGGGGCGACAGTGATCATCGCATTGGTGACACTAGGCTTCGTTGTGTGGGGCTTTGTGTTGGATCATGTCGTCCCATGATCCGCATCGCCATCAGCGAGGCCGCCTTCAAGGCGATCGCCGCCACGATGCTGCTCGGCTCCGTCGGCTATGAGGCCGAGCCTAACACCAAGGGCGAGCGGATGATCTGGCTCGACGCCCGCGTCGTCGACAAGCTCACGGCGATGCGCCGCCCCGCCGAAAGCTACTCCGACGTCATCCTGCGGCTCGTCGAGAGCGAGGCGGGCAACCATGCACCGATGACATTCGGGCTGGCGTCGAGTCGGCGCTGGATAGCGCGCAGTATCACTTTCTCGAAGCGTCACGGTCACTGCAACGGCCAGAGCGAACCGCGATGAGTGTCGTCCTAGAATCTACGGGAGCCTTTGTGGGCAAACGCTGGGAGGCGGTCTACGCACATGTCGAAAGTTTTCTCAGCCGAGCCCGAAGCGTCCCTGATGTCATTGAATCCTGCTTCGGTCACGATAAGGCGCCGGTCGTGCAGGGCTGGTTCAACGCTCGTTCAGCGGATGAGAAAACAAGACGCGACGAGTTCTCCAAACAGTTCAAGGCTGATCGCGACCGGTTCAGAGACCACAATCTCACAAAGATGAGAGACGTCACGTTGCATCGGCGTGGATTCGCTCCCATTGAGGGCGTGGTCATCGGGCCAACCGGCAAGCCATATCCCGCTAGCCCGATAATGAGCGTTCCTATCGCTGAAAGCCCTTCCGTCGGCGACGACGCGCCACTGTGGGCCAGAACTCAGCCGGCGATTCCGGTTTGGCCTTCCGGGGACGAGTTCACAATCGACGGGAAGCCCCTGTTCCCGGAACTACATGCCTATCTCCAACTTGCTCATCAACTGCGATCAGCGTCTGCAAACACCGGGAGAGCTGTTGCTGGTGGAATATTGCGATCGATACCTGAATTCTCCCCTTCCGGTTCGCCTCCTGCGGGAAGTCCTGGCGAACCTGCCTGGGATCGACAAGGGAGGTTCGATCAAGGTGGTAACGGCGGACGCATACGCTAATAACCCAACGTCCTCGCCTACTCTGCTGCGACACGACTGGCGCATAACGAGCCACAGGGATGCTGTTTTGAGGGGGATTCTCGACGCGGATTTTCCAGGCCGGACTCAGCTGCTGACCGGCGATAAGCGGGCCCTTCCCCACGGAAGGACACTTCGATTGAACTACGGCGACGCCTCGGTGCCGCTGCGGCTCGATCAAGGATTCGGTTACTGGGCGCCGACAGCTCCGGCTCCATACGGGTTCTCCGCAAGCATCGCGGACCAGACGGGGCAACTTCAAACTGCCTCCTTTCGGATCCGTGCCGGATCGCCGATCCAAACTTCGAAACCTAACTCCGCCAGCAGGCGCTCAAACCAACGGGAATGACCGGTCGCTTCGATCCCCACGCGCACACTCACGCCTGGTTGCCTTAGCTCA
>Ga0209656_10001372_pt1 | contig 15923 bp, 14 predicted proteins | sample BogFormECP12_OM2_FD_188239 | JGI IMG/M metagenome (GOLD analysis project Ga0209656, IMG submission 188239) | Bog forest soil microbial communities from Calvert Island, British Columbia, Canada - ECP12_OM2 (SPAdes) (version 2) | ecosystem: Environmental > Aquatic > Freshwater > Wetlands > Bog ... | reverse complement strand
GTTTCGAATTAACGCTCGACTACACGATTGCCCCCCTGCTGATGGTCAACTGCGTCATTGCATACTATTGCAGCAGCATCTTTGAAAAGCAGTTCATCTACGGCGAATCGCTTGAGCGGAAGGGGGCCGCGTTCTTCAAGCGGCAACTGGCCGAAGCAAAAATTGCTGATCTGATTCGCCGGGATCCAGTCACGCTGCCGCGAACGGCAACGTTCGCCGAGCTCGAGAAGAGTTTTCTCCAGCACGGGTACCAGCACCTCTACATCGTCGGAACGGCGATGGAATTTCTCGGTGTCGTTTCAGTACACGACCTGAAAAAGTTCTTCGACCAACCGGAAGTCGCCAACACAATGACCGCGGGGGATATCATGAATGTAAATTTCCCACGAATCTCGCCGGCTCAAGGGATGGCCGACGCGCTGGAAAGGTTCTCCGAGGTAACCTCCGAACGGTTGCCGGTCGTCGACAATCTGGCCTCGCCTCGGTTAATCGGGAGCATATCGAAAACCGACATCATGCTGCACCTTGCTGGGAAAGCGCGCTCTTCCAAGACGTGAGAGCCGACCAGTCTGTGTGGACTTAGCGTTCGGCGTTTGGCGTTCAAAGATCAGAGTTCCGGGTTCTAATTACTGATGTATGAAATTGCCAGGGGCTCTTGTCGTTGACTGATCGAAGTCGCGTTTCCTGTGACCTGCTCGGAGCGAATCCAAAGGCAGACTTTTCTGTTGCGCCGGGTCGGTGGCACCGGGGTATTATGTTTGGCAATGGCACCTGCGTTCCAGGCCACACGCAGCAATTTTCAGCGGGCTTCATTCCTGGAGCGTTTTTCATTTCCGCGAGCACTGGCCTGGGGATACCTAGGACTGCTGCTCTTTATGATTGGGGACGGGATCGAATCCGGCTACCTGGCTCCGTTTCTTTTGACGAAGGGAATAACACACGGGCAGGTCGGAGCGATGTTCGGCGTGTACGGGGTTGCCGCAGCAATCGCGGCCCGGTCTTCTGGAATATTGTCGGATATGTGGGGCCCGCGGCTCGTCATGTGGATAGGACTGGCTTTCTGGGGGTTGTTTCAGGTCCTTTTCCTGCTGTTCGGGATTCCAGGCATGGATTTTCCCCTGATGGTTGCCGCTTACGGACTGCGCGGATTCGGCTACCCGCTGTTCGCGTATGGATTTCTTGTCTGGATCGTTCAGACAACGTCGCTTAAAAATCTGGGGCCCGCGGTCGGCTGGTTCTGGTTCGCATTCACCGGCGGGATGCCGACACTCGGCTCGTTCCTGGCCAGCTTCCTGATACCGGTGTTCGGCCAATACGCAACGCTATGGATCGCGCTCGGGCTCGTGTTGATCGGCGGTCTGGTAACACTCTTTGGAATCGCTGAAATAAAGGGGCTTCGCCGCCTTTTGCCGGCCGGAAGGAGAACGGTGAGCTCCGCGTTTTCGAGCATCGCGATCGCCTGGCAGAAGCCGAAGACGACGATCGGATGCTTTGTCCGGATGCTTAATACAGCTCCCCAGTTTGGCTTCCTGGTATTCCTGCCGACTTTTTTCACGCGGACAATAGGCTTTAGCCTGAGCGAATGGCTCCGGTTGCTCAGTTACATGTTCCTCAGCAATATCATTTGGAACCTGTTTATGGGTTTCTTCGGCGATAAACTTGGCTGGCGTCGAACGGTCGCCTATATTGGCGGTCTTGGCTGTGCCGTCGCAACGCTCCTGCTCTATTATGTACCGAACAGTTTCCGTAGCCACTACTGGCTTTCCGTCCTCGTCGCAGTGATCTATGGCGCCACTCTGGCCGGAAATGTGCCGCTTTCGGCGATCATGCCTTCCCTGGCTCCCGAAAATAAAGGAGCCGCGATCTCTATGCTGAACTTAGGCGCTGCCGCCAGCGCATGGCTCGGACCGACAACGGTTGCGATTTTTATCGGGCCCTTTGGGGTCATCGGAGTGATCTGGATCTTTGCGATTTTACACGCGGTCGGCGGACTTATGGCGTTGTTTTTGACGCTGCCGCCGGAAGTTGAAGAAGCAATCGTAGCGAGTCACGCCGGTCAACAGGTCGGTGTGGAAGCGCTTGCAGCTTCAGGGCTGCTCCTCGCCCATACACCGGCATTTGACGAGGGTCTCGATCAGAATGACGTCGAGCTCATTCTGTTCGACCTCGGCGGGACGATTTACGACGACGAGACCTATACCCGTGCCCTGCTTCGGGCCGTCCGCCAGATCAACCCCGGCTTAAGAGAGGAAGATTTCTGGGCTGTCTATGACGGTGAGCGAGGACGCTCTGCCGGGTCTCTCCGCACGGCGATTGCCGATAGATTTGTTCAAGGGGATCGCGCCAAGCTGGTTGCACTCGCAAAACGCTACTGGGAATACCCGGCCTCAGCACTTTATCAGGACGTCAAGCCGACACTTACGGTGCTGGCCTCCAAATTCAAACTCGGCCTGGTCGCGAACTCCGGCGAGCCTGCGCTTCGAGCTCTCCGCAGAGACGGGTTGCACGATCTCTTCCACGTCATCGCGCTGGCAGACTTCGTCGGGGTCGAAAAGCCGGACACCAGGATCTTTCAATACGCACTCGAAAAGGCGGCCGTCCCGGCGAGTCGAACTGTTCATGTCGGCAATCGTCTCGACAGCGATGTCCGGCCAGCCAAAAGTCTTGGGATGCGAACTGTCTGGGTGCTGCGCGGAGACGCACCGCCCGCGCCGACGCTGAATCAGTTGGCAGAGCCAGACGCCGTCGTCACTTCTCTGATCGGTTTGCCGATTGCGTTGTCGCGATTGATGCGTTTGCCCGAGCAGACGAGCGCGTGATCGATTCGTGGTGTTAATGCTTGGATTCCGGACGAAACTTCGCTTTCATTCACTCGATTCGAGCAACCGGGCTTTGCAGACGCTCTGTTTTTGCGGCTCAGATACCGGTGGAGTTGCCTCAATCACCCTAATATTCCCTACGTTCCGTTGCCCCCACAGTTCATCCATCAACCGATATCCAAACACCCTTGCCACCCCATGGTGGCAGCCAAAATAAATATGAAAAAACTCCTTTGCGCATTATGTGCTGGAGTCGCTTTCCTGAGCCTGGGCTTAAGCGTTGCGAAAGCCTGGTCCCTTGAGGAGGCATCCAAAGATTATAAAGGAACAGAAATTAAAGTAATCTTCCTCGATCGCCCCGGTTACAGGGCGACGATCAAGATGTTGCCGGAATTTGAACAAAAGACCGGCATCAAGGTTTCTTACGAAATCGTCCCGTACGAAAGCACCCGCGAAAAAGAGGTGCTCGATTTCAGCGCTCAAGGAGATCTCTCGATCGCGCTTGTGGACCTTGTCTGGATCGGCGAGTTTGCCGAGTCAGGCTGGATCGTGCCGATCGACGAACTCGAAAAGAAGTTTCCGAATCTGACTGACCCGGATCTCGATCTGAACGACTTTTTCCCACTCCTGCTGAACGCCTTCGGCTCGTGGAATAACACGGTGTATGGTCTGCCGTTCGATAATTATTCCGGACTCCTCTTTTACAACAAAACAATGCTCAGCCAAGCCGGATTCGACAAACCTCCGGAAACATGGGACGACCTCTTGAACGTTTACGGGCCGAAATTGACGGGAACTGGAAAGTTCGCCTTTGCTCTGCAATCGCGCCGCGGCGAAACCCAATCGTGCGACAGTTTCATGCGGTTCATCTGGCCCTGGGGCGGCTCCCTTCTGGATGCAAAATTCAAACCTAACCTGACCGATCCGAAAGATCAGGAAGGACTCGAGTTCCGGCAGAAACTCGAGAAAATCATGCCTCCGGGAATTGTCGATTTCGACCACAACGAGGCGGTGAATGCTCTAGCGCAGGGAGAGGTCGCAATGATTACGGAATGGTCGGCATTTTATTCGACGCTCACGGACCCAAAAACTTCAAAGATCGTCAATGACCTGGCGATCGCTCCGGAGCCAAAAGGCCCGGCCGGACGCAAGCCGGCCCTGGGGGGGTTCTCGCTGTGCGTAGCAAAGCAGGCGGACGACAAGAGACAGGGTGCCGCCTGGCTGTTCATTGAATGGATCACGTCGAAGGCGAAAGCGAAAGAATACGTCGAAAACGGCGGAGTCAGTGGACGCCAATCGCCCTACCAGGACAAAGACTTTGTGGCGAAATATCCATTCATCCCACCAATGGTCGAATCGTGGCAGCAAGGTGTGCCGGAATTCAGGCCCCGCTTCGCGGAATGGCCGCAACTGTCCGAAATCATCGCCGAGTGGGGTACAAAGATGCAGGATGGCCAGGCGACTGTTAAGCAGGCTTCCGACGAAATCGACAAGCGCGTCGAAGATGTCCTGCAAAAGGCCGGTTATTACGACGGCAAAAAGACACTGGCTCAATGATCCGTTGAGCAGAGAAATTATTCAGGCCCCGCATCCGCGGGGCCTGCAGTGCTTGTGCGAACAAAGTTCCGAGGCTAAGACGAATCCGCTGTGGGCGCCACTAAACCCAAAAAGACTTATTCGACCGGTGCGTTCTTTTTCGTTGCGCCTGCGGTCGTGGTTTTGCTCGCAGTCGGCATTTTCCCGTTGCTGTTCGCAGCCGGCGTTTCGTTTCATCAATTCCTTCTCCCGAAAGTCCACTGGAGCGGGAATTTTCTAGGCGTCTGGCCGATCTACGACGCCCCGCTCACCTGGTTTGACAATTACATTGCCATTTTTCAGGATGATTCGTTTAGGGATGCACTTACCCGGACCTTTCTTTTTCTGATCATCAACCTCCCGTTGGAACTAATCCTGGGGCTTGGGATCGCGCTGCTTCTGCATCAGCAGGGTAACGAATTCCTGAAAAAGATCTGCCGCGTTGCGCTCGTTGTCCCGATGGCAACCACCTTTGCGGTCGTTGGCCTGACAGGACGGTTGTTGTTCGACGGCAACTACGGCGTGCTGAATTATCTCTGGAGCCTCATTTTTCACTCCCGCCCGGATTGGCTAGCCGACCCGAACCTGGCCTTTTTTGCAATCTCGGTGATGGAAGTTTGGCAATGGACACCCTTTTGCGCATTGGTCCTTTTTTCGAGCCTTACGATGGTACCGCCCGAGATCGAAGAGGCGGCAAGACTTGAGACCGCCCATTGGTGGCAGGTGCTTTGGCGCGTCCAGCTCCCTTTTATGCTTCCCGGAATTACGGCGATCCTGATCCTGCGAACCGCGGATATACTTAAGCTATTTGATGTCGTGTACATCATGACCAAAGGGGGTCCTGGCTCTGCAACGGAGCTTATTAGCCTGTTCGTGCAGCGAATCGGCTTTCGCGCGTTCGATCAGGGGGTTGCGTCGGCGCAAGCGATCGTGTTTCTGATTATCGCAACGGTTCTGTCCCGCATCTACATCAAGCTGGTCTACAAAGAGGTTTGAGAACCGTCCGTATGGCCAAATCCTATTTAAAAACTGGCGCCGCGTTGCAACGATCGAGCTGGGGACATTTGATGCTGTTGCTGGTCGTCATTGTTGTCTGCGTCTTCCCTTTTTACTGGATGGTCGCCACCTCATTCAAAGAGCAGGCGGCAATCCTATCATCTACGCCGCAGTTCATTTTCCGGCCGACACTCGATAACTACATCACTGCGGACCAGAAATTTAATATCGGTGCCTGCCTCCTGAATTCGCTCATTGTCGCCCTCTCGACCACCGGACTCTCGCTGATACTCGGGACTCCTGCTGCTTACGCAATCGCTAGATTCGAGTTTAAGGCGAAACAGGATCTCTGGTTCTGGTTCATCAGCAATCGGATGATCAGTCCGATCGTTGTTGCGTTACCTTTCTTTCTTCTTGCGAGACAATTTAAGCTGCTCGACACGCAGCTGGTCCTGATCCTGATTTATCTGACGTTCAACGTTCCGATCGTCGTCTGGATCTGTACCGACCAGTTTCGAAATATCCCCAAGGAACTCGATGAGGCGGCAACCCTCGAGGGATACAATTCCTTTGGAATCTTTTGGCGCATTGCTTTGCCCCTGGCCGCTCCGGGAATCGCAGTGTCGGCAATCTTCAGTTTCATTTTTTCCTGGAACGAACTTCTTTACGCTTTGGTGCTTACCCGCACGAACGCAAAAACTGCGCCGGTCGTCGCCACCAGCTTTTTGAGCGGTTACGAGACGCCCTGGGGCCAGATTATGGCGACTGGCACATTGGTCGCTCTGCCCGTCATTATATTCAGCATCATCGTCTCCCGCCAACTCGTGCGCGGTCTCACGATGGGTGCGGTGAAGTAAGTGAACGCGAGCATTTTTTGAATGCTTCCGGGAAGATAGCATAACTTATAAAATTCTTGTTGTATTATAAACATAACGAGGTATTACTGATGTTATGCTTGCTCATCGTGTCGGCCTGTTCGCGTTTTTGTGGGCTTCTATTAGAACAGCAGCAATTGGCCAACCCGCTGATTCGTGGGACGCGGTAGGCGATCTCGTGCGACAGGCGGCGCCGAAGGCGACCGCCGAATATTGCGGAGCGCTCGCGTACAGGAGCATCGATTACTACCTATTCGTTCTTGAACAGAACGAGCTTTCCGGGGTCGTCCTCATCCGGCAACAAGCGGGTTCCGAGCCAATCATTATCGACGCCGACACCTCATTCTTCCCGTTCAAGAAGGATCAAGAGCCCGCACTCGATGAGCCTGTCATAGACGGAGTCGAAATACTGCTGCGAAGACGGAACCTTGCGAAAAGGATTGGCATCCCGCGCGATACCTCGACGCGGTTTCCAGAGGTCAGCCTCGTGGGAGACGCAATCGACCGGGTTGTCTTTCCGATCAGCGGGTTCCGGCTTGAATCGGACGCGACAGGCGAGATTTTGCAACGTCTTCGGACCGGCCCCGCGACTGAGGTCGAGCCCAGGACGGCGCCACCCGGATCGATCATCGTCAGTCCGACGCATTTTTCTCGTTCCGGGCCGGTTTACCTCGGGCACGCCGGCATCGTTGGAGAAAACGGTTCAATCTACAGCGCGGATGCACGCTTAGATGGTGCCTTGGTCGGAAACATGTCGATTGCCAGCTGGCTGAAACGGTTCTCAGGAAACAACGGCTGCTACGCATTTGTATTGCACGCGCCCCTGGAAGCGGGTGCTCAACGTTTTTAGACGGCCTTCTCGGTCAACCCGGATCGATTCATGAACGGCTACGACGCGCTTATTTTTCGAATAGCGGCTATGACAATAACATTTTTTATTTCTGCTTGCGACGACGAGCCAGACGACGGATCGGGAGTTCCGTCCAATCCTTCACAGCCTGGTCAGAGAGATCTCGCCCAGGCGGATCAGATCGCAAATGCCGCCAGTGGCAATTCAGTCGCTCCGAGAAGCAGCAATACCACGACGGCCCAAGGGAATGGTGATCTCGGGGTTTTGGGAGGCGACGCGAATCAGAACCAGCAAGCGTTCCGCGAAAAATATGGTCTGACCGATCCGACCCAAGATCAGCTGTCGCAATGGAACGAATACGACGCAAGACTCACGGCCTATTCGGACAAGGACCCGGATTGGCTATATCCGACCTCCGCATCCGCAAACTGGATGGGAACGACCTGGACAAACGGCGATCCACTTGCAGTCGAAGGAACTACGGTGTCGGTGGACTTCAGCCGGATTCCGCGCGGTTCCCTCATCTACATTCCCGCGTTAAACATGTACGCGGAAGCGAACGACACTGGTGCGACTGGGATATGGGCCAATTCCGACGCCGGCCAGATGGACTACGACTCAAACGGAGCAGGCCGGGTCGACGTCTATAACCTCGCGGGAGACCGAACTTCAAGACAGGTCGAACAGGATTTTCAGAACGAGGTAGGAAGCAACGAGTACGGACAGATCTACATCGTCCACCGAGGGCCCGGCTGGAAAACAGGAGGAAACTAAGATGGGAATTTTAAAGTGCCTGCTATTTGGAGCAGGTTTGCTGATGTGCTGGATGGGGTACGTCGCGATTGCGCAAAACCCGCCGCTGGCAGGTGATCCGTACGTCCCTAGAGGAAAACCGACAAGCCCGGATGGGACACTCGAATGGAAAGTCGATTCGGCCGCGCGAATCCGTTACCGGCTAATCAACGTTCAGACCGGCAAGGAGCTGGCGTCGGTTAACGCCTATTACCCCGAAGCGAACAGCTCAGACCTTCAGTACGCGAAAGCGATCGGGGTCTTCTGGAACGAAGAGGGAACCGTCGTCGCCCTGGACGAGCTCAACCGGCGCCGGGCAGGCAACCTCTATTTTTTCATTCTCCGCGGCAGAATGGTCACCGAGATTCGCCCCGAGAAGCTGATACCACTTCCCGCCGACGCGGACGAGGGTCGTCTCGTCGTCGACCCTGGGTGGACTTCTCCAACCACGATCCGGGTCCGGCAAGCGGTGAAAACAAAGAAAGGGGACTTCTCGAGCAAATATTTCAGTATCGATTTTATGAACCCCGACGCGCCGAAAGTTCAACAGGCAGGCTAAACTATCAGGCGGCACGGAATAGCGGCTCCGTCGGCATCAAACAGATAAATCCTGTCGGCCGGAAAATAAAGCGTCACGCGTTCGCCGCGGGTCGGTCCGCGGGAACCATGGCGTTTGACCATGATCAGCGGAATTTGCGGCGCGACCTCGACATGGAGATAGGTCTCCCCGCCGAGGTTTTCGACAATGTTGACCACGCCCGGTACCACGGTATTCGCCGGTCGGTTCTCCAGCTCGACGTGTTCAGGCCGGATGCCGATAGTCACGGTTTGGTCCGGTTGCACCGATTCGGCAACCACCGGCAGTTCTAGCTTTCCGAGGCCTTCCACGTTGACCGAGGTTCCATTCAAACTTGGAGATGCGACTGCCCCATCCAGGAAATTCATTTGCGGTGAGCCGATGAAACCGGCGACAAACTTGTTCACCGGTCGCTCGTATAAATCCATCGGAGAACCGACCTGCTCGATCCGGCCATCCTGCAAAACAACGATCTTGTCGGCCATTGTCATGGCTTCCACCTGGTCGTGCGTCACGTAGACCACCGTGTTTTGCGTGTCGTAGTGCAGGTTGAGAAGTTCGACGCGCATCCGGACCCGCAACTTCGCATCGAGGTTGGAGAGAGGTTCATCGAATAGAAACAGTTTCGGCTGTTTCACGATACAACGACCAATTGCGACGCGCTGGCGCTGTCCTCCAGACAATTGCTTCGGTTTGCGTTCAAGGAGTTCATGAAGGCGAAGAAGGTTCGCTGCACGCTCAACGCGCTTGCGAATATCGTTTTTTGAAAGCCCCTGAAGACTCAAACCGAACGCAATATTGTCGTACACGTTCAGGTGCGGAAAAAGAGCATAGTTCTGAAACACCATCGCAACGTTCCGCTTCGAAGGGTGGACGTAGGTGATATCCCGGCCATCTAGCACGATTTGTCCGCTGGTCACTGCTTCCAAGCCGCAGATTGACCGAAGCAGCGTGCTTTTGCCGCACCCGGACGGTCCGACAAAGACAACAAACTCGCCTTTCTCAACCTTAAGGTCGATATTTTTCAGGGCGTGAAAAGAATCGTAATGCTTCTCGATTTGATTCAATTCTAGATAGGCCATAGGGGATGCTTTATGTATTTTTGCCGCGGGGTACCCGGACCTCGCACAACGCGCCCGGCCGACTTCAAAAGGGATGGGAAACAGTTGCTCAATTTCGGAGATTCTGCTCGCTAATTTCCAGCCTTTTTTGGAAATTTTGGTTTTGCGCGGGATCGCATCCGTTCAGAGTTAGTTTCATCGCCCTTTACCTCGCTGGTTAGCATTTCTCATGTTGTGCAAGCTGCTTTTAATCCTCCTCGCTTTACAATACCTGACAATCACTGCGTTGGTCGCGGAGCCACCGATCACTGACCCGATTGCGGACTATCTTGCGATGAAGGTGCCGGACCGCGTTGCGAATGTCGGGAGGTTGTTGGTGCTGAAAAAAGTCGAGGTCGACTTGGAAGGAAACGGTAAGAACGACGTTTTCGTGGGAACGTGGTACCGCAACTCCGGGCCGGACACTTGGCTCTGGGCGGGCTATGCGCCGATCGAAGGCGGATTTAGACGCATCACTCCCGGAGACTCTGATATTTTGATCGACTTTGATGGAATCTATGTCGGTTACCTACCAGACGTCGGCCGGCAAGGAATGGCGCAGGCGTACAGCCTGGAGTTAACCAACAAAGACCGAGACCAATCGAATATGATCAGCGACCTGTCGTTCTATTATGTCGACAACGGCGTGCTTGTGCAGCAGGGCACCGGGGCGTTGGACCGGGACGACCCGGATCAGGAAGCAAAATTCGAATATTACTTCGGTCCAAACCGAAAAATTTCGGAAACACCAAAAATCGAATCGTTCACGGTATTCGACCTCGCGCAACGCGGGTATCACATCCCCGTTTGGCACCCAACAGGGAAGTAAGAAGGAAAAAGTAAGAATGCAGATAAGGTATTCGATGCCGGCAGCACTCCCGGCGGGCACAATTTAAACTCGTGCAAATCCAGGCATGCGGTATTAATGTAGCAAGCGAGGTAGCTTATGAAACGATTTCTGGTCTACAGTTGCGCCGCTCTAATGATGAGCGCGGGTGTCGCTTTTGCGCAGCAGTTTACGACAACGCCGCGAGCCGTCCCGCAGGCCCAGCCGTCGCGTCCTGCTGTCGAACAGAATTCGAACTCCTCATGGTTCAAAAAGTTCATGGCGGCACCGAACAAATTACAGCTTCTGAACCCGTTTGCTCCGCGACAATACGGAAGCGGCGAACAGGTCGTTGTGGCTAACCCGCAAGATCCGAAGGAACGACCTTACGCCGTCCGACTGATTTCGTTCGAGTTTTGAGCTGATTTTGATTGATTCGGCGCAACTCGGGAACCCGCCAACGTCTGATTCAGGTGCAACCGGTGCCGGCAACAGATCCGCCACGGGTCGGGATTTTTTGTCCGACATTTCTCAAGCCGGAAATGCTGCATGTGTACCGCCAGGTCGCCGGGCTCAGGAACGTTGAGCCGGTCGTTTTGGCCTTCAAACGAGAGAACGCGGACCGGTTTCCGTTTGATCCCGTCCAATTGGTGGATCGCTCTTTGTTTCGGTGGCTGCGCCGGATCGTCGATGTGCAGATCCGAAGGGTCCCGCAGCAAGCATACCCAAGCGAGGTTCGATCTCTGGGGCAGAAACTTGCCGCGGCGCGGTGCGAACTGCTGCACATCTATTTCGGTAACAACGGTCTGTTCTGGCTTCCATTCATCCGCAACGCTCACTTGCCCGTTATAGCGTCGTTTCATGGCGCGGACGTTCACGTTAACGTTCGTTCTGCGGCCGCGAAACGGATGCTTCTGCGGTTGTTTGCCTCGAGCGCGCTTGTACTGGCCCGGTCGGAATCGCTTTCCTCCTCGCTCCAGGAGCTCGGATGCCCAATCGGAAAAATTCGAATTCACCGAGCGGGAATCCCGCTCGACACCTTTGACTTCGTCGCGCGGGAACAACCGGCGGACGATGCCTGGCGACTCCTTCAGGCTTGCAGGTTGATCGAGAAAAAGGGGCTCGAATCGACATTCGAAGCGTTCGCTTCGTTCGCAGGTCAGCACCCGAAATCCAGGTTAACCATCGCCGGCGACGGACCGTTACTCGGCCACCTGCAGAACTTGGCGAGCACCCGCGGGATAAAGGACCGAGTCCGATTCACCGGGTTCATCCGTCAGGCCGATCTGGAACTTCTTTACAGGGAGAGCCATATCTTTCTGCATCCAAGCGAACAAAGTGCGGACGGCAACCGCGAAGGCATCCCAAACAGTCTGCTTGAGGCTATGGCAACCGGGCTTCCCTGCGTCGCAACCCGGCACGGTGGCATCCCGGAGGCGATCACCCATATGGAATCCGGAATCCTGGTTGAAGAATCTGATCCTGCGGCAATTGCCGGATGGCTTCAGCGCCTGGCGAGCGAAGCCCCTCTTCGAAGCTTAATTGGGAAAAAGGGAGCGCAAGTCATCAAAGAAAAGTTCGATCTCGCAACGCAGATCGATAAACTTGAAAACATTTACTTGGGCCTGCGAAAGCAATGATAGAGATTGAATTATTGCCCGCGGTGCTATAACCGCTGGTGGAATCAGCTAATTTCCCCCTATGGTCAATCCTCCTCATGTATTAATCGGCGGCGAAGCTCTCTTTGATTTTATTTCCACAACTGTTGGCGCCGGCTTAGGCCGAAGCACGAGTTTCGACAAAAGAGCGGGGGGGTCTCCATTCAACATTGCAGTGGGCATACGGCGGCTCGGTGTGCCGACCTCCTATGTCGCCAAGCTCGGCGTCGACCAATTTGGAGACGCACTTGCGGCATTCCTGCAGAGTGAATCGGTCGACCTGTCGAATGTTATCCGGGAAGAGGGAACGAAAACCACTTTGGCGTTTGTTGCGGTCGACAAGGATGCAAAACCGGAATTTCGATTCTATCGCGATCACGCGGCCGACATCTCTCTACGAAGCGACGAGCTGAACAGAGTCGAGCCGGACCTGTATTCAATCTTCCACTGCGGCGGGATTGTTCTCGCTGAAGAGCCCTCTGCATCCGCGTATGCGGCACTGGCGGACCGATTCGCGGCGCAGAACATCCCCATCTCCCTCGATCCGACAGTACGAAGATCTCTAATATCCGACGCCGACCGTTACCTATCGCTGCTTCGAGGGATCGCCAGCAGAGTTTCAATTCTGAAAGTCAGCGACGAAGAGCTGCAATTCATGACCGGTACAGACGACTTCGACAGCGCGGTTAAGAAATTACCGATGAAGAAGGGCGCCCTGGTTTTTGTGACCCTTGGAAAAGCCGGATCCTCTGTTTATCGGGACGGAAACAAACTGGCGGAATCTCCTGGATACCCTGTCAAAGTCGTCGAAACGACCGGATGCGGCGACTCATTTATGGCGGCGACGCTATCGCAACTGGCCGGCAATTCCGTCGCGCAACTGGCCGAGATCGAGCCAGAAAAACTGGCAGCCGTCATGCGTTTTTCGAATGCAGCCGCCGCGATTGTTGCAACCCGAGTAGGAGCCGCGGACGCGAACCCGACTCGAGCCGAGGTGGAAGCGTTCCTGGCAGAACGCGCGCAGTAATATCGGAATGATTGTGTACCGCGAAGCGTCGTCGCTGAACGACAGGATAAGGGGGCGATGTCTTCAGCACCGAAGGTGCGACCGGATGACAGCCTTGGGGCGGAGCCCCGGGCGCCGCCCCAGGCTATTATCCGGTCGCAACTGCGGTGCCGAAGAGCACCTCCCAATGTCCAGTCATAACCTGAGCATTTTCCTCCGATACTCTTCGTCGAGGCGATTCTCGATGCGGACGACTTCCGCTTGCGGCATCGCGACATTGCCACCCAGCGAATGGGCTCCGACGAAAATTTCCGCGGCTTTCACAAGCATCGCCATGGCCACACGCACAGCATCAGCCGACGCGCCGATCGTGATCACGCCGTGGCTCCCAAGAAGGATGACTTTCGGAAGTTTGCCCTGTTTCCGCTGGAACTGCTCGACCTCTTTCCGGATCCGCACCGCCAATGCCAGTCCCGGATCTTCGTAGGGGATCAGCAACGAAACAGGTCCACAGCAAACGACTTCATCGGGAAAACGTCTTTCGTTCGCAAACGATTCCGCCTGCGGAGAACACATGATCTGGTTCACGGGCACCGGATGCGTATGGCCTACATAGTTCACCCCAGGCAACGTCAGCAAATGAGCGTGAAAGAACGTTTCAACAGATGGTTTCAGCGCGGTTGGTCGGACACGTGAACTGAGCAGAATCTCTTCGATCTCCTGTTCTGAAACGCTCTTTTGATCGAGAACCGTGAGCAACTTCTCAAAATAGCAGTGTGTCAGTTCAATTTCAGTAAGCGACCCAAGACTGCTCCCGCTCGATTTAACGGCAAACACTTTCTCGTCAATCCGGCCGGAAGTGTTCCCTTCCCCCAGAATCGTCCATTGGGCCTCGCCGAACTGTCGGGAGAGTTCGACGAGCCTGGCGCAAACCATGGCGGCATCTTGTTGCGACATAGATTAAACGAATGAGAAGAAGCAAACGCTCAGATTGTCCCGCAGAAGTGGACTTTCAAACCGAGTTCATGCATCGCAGCCGCTTTCGCATACATCGCCGATTGCGCTCCGGCGCGGCTCGGAGCGTAGGCCACCTGAATATGATTGGACTTGTGCCGACCCATCATTTGATCACGGCTGATTCCTTGAAGGACGGCATGCATGATCGGCCACTGCGGTGTCGTCAGTTCCCAGCGCTCGTTCGTCTCCGCCTCGGGCAACTCGACAACCTCCGCCAAACCGGTATCGAACTGCAGGTCGTCGTTCGCGATATAGACCCGGCTCCAGACAATCCACCCCGGTTTGCTAATCCCTTTGCAGGTACCGCCACCGAGCCGGAAATACATCGGAGGCTGGCGTTCGCTTGAAGTTCCGCCAAATCCGCCAATGAAGTGGGCTGGCGGCGCTCCGCCGCTGATGAGTAAAACCCACACGTACGCGTCGAGCGTGTCGCTGGTAAACTGGCGTCCCCAGCGCAAATCATGCAGTGTCGTTTCCGGCGGATACCCCAGCTCCAGCCAAACTCGATTGGTAATCAGAGCGTCCAGACCCGCGCATTCGTCCACTTCATTAAAGTGCGGAACGGCTTCCCCGCTGTACAACTCTTGGCCGGTGACTTCGTGTTGAACCGGAGGCCGCTCGACGTTATTGAGTAATCCTTCGACAAGATCGGAAGCGGGTGCGAGATCCTTTAAGCCCTGCTGATACTGGATACCGATCGTTGCGCAGCCGAACTCCTCCGCAATCCGGACTGCGGCCACATACATTTTGCATTGCTGAAGAACCTGGCTCTCCGTGAGATCCGTTTCCTCGTTCGACCCAAAATTGAATTTCACGCCGCGCGCAAGCAGCCAATCGTACACACGCCGGGCTTCTTCATCCGATACGGTGAGCATTTTTGCGTACAACGCCGACTGGCTCAGCCGTTCCTTATAAACGCCGGTCGGATTCAATAGCTCGTCCGGGATGATGGCGTTGTACATGCCCATACACCCTTCGTCGAACACACCAAGGATCGCCTTGCCGGAAAGAATACGGCGCGCAATTTTATCCCCGGTTTTCCGAGAAGGCGCCGGCACCCCCGCATCCTTGAACTTGACGACATGCGAACTGTCATGCTTGACCTTTCCTTCACCGAGCCAGGTCTGCAGTTTTTTCGTGAAGTACTTGTCATTGAAATCTTCGCTCCAAAGCGTGCTGTATTTCACGCCGGCCTTGGTCAGCGATCCGTTCAAATTCAGTAACCCGACGAGGCCAGGCCATGTTCCGCTCCAATTCGCGACGGTAAGAATCGGACCGCTGTGAGAAATCAATCCGCCAAGCAAATGCTGACTGTATTGCCACACAGCTTCGGCAACCACAATCGGAGCGTCCTGCGGAATCGAACTAAAAACGCGGAGACCCATTTTTTGACTATCGATAAATCCGTGTCCCTTGGTTTCATCGAATGGGTGCGCTCTTTTAACATTGAAACCTTCGCGTTGAATCGCACTAACAAGGGCCTTTTCCATCGCAGCCTGCGCGGGTTCGCATTTCTGGTTCGCCGATAGCCGGAGGTCGCCATTGGCGACAAGGTAGACTGTGTTCATAAATCAGTTTCAGAGTGCCGCGCCCGACCTTGGGGGGACGGCAACGGTGATAATCGCCCGATTCGCCAGCGAGCGTCCAGTGTAAACGTTTGCAGAACCGTTTCTACCACCAGCGAAACTGGCTGACGGTTACATAAACCAGCAGAACGGTCACCGCGACAATCAGAAAAAAAGTCGAGCCAATCAGGATCGATACAAACAACCAATCTCCCTGCGTCACCGCATTTGCATGACCGGCGTATCGTTCCAGGATTTTATAGTTTC